>Ga0209163_1000034_pt1 | contig 354950 bp, 324 predicted proteins | sample MTBAKSrepl2MetaG_FD_187457 | JGI IMG/M metagenome (GOLD analysis project Ga0209163, IMG submission 187457) | Enrichment culture microbial communities om Arthur Kill intertidal strait, New Jersey, USA, that are MTBE-degrading - MTBE-AKS2 (Arthur... | ecosystem: Environmental > Aquatic > Marine...
GTTAGCGTCTCAGGTAGTGGTGTAAATTCGGCAGGGGTTTAAGCAGGAAGGCCACCGTGTGGTTCCCAAGAAGCGTTTGGAATTGCCGAGAAACCAAGCGCGGAGGGAGACCATTGACGGTGGCCAAGGACAGAATCGCATTGTTGGACGTGTTGCGCAAGGCCGGGTTGGAAGGCGACATTGATTTTCTCAAGCAGGCGGCGCAAGTTGTGACGCAAATCCTGATCGAGCATGAAGCGGATGGGGTAATCGGCGCCGAGCCCTACCAGCGGAGTGCAGCGCGCAGGAACTACCGCAACGGCTACCGTCAGCGGGAATGGGATACCCGGCTGGGGACCCTGGAGTTGCAGATACCCAAACTGCGTCAAGGCAGTTTTTTCCCCAGTCTTCTCGAACGTCGCCGTCGGACGGAGGAAGCGTTGGCAGCGGTGATCCAGGAGGCCTACGTACACGGGGTGAGCACGCGCAAGGTGGACGACCTGGTACGCAAGCTGGGCCTAGACGGTGTGGACAAGAGCACGGTGTCGCGGATCTGCGCCAGGCTGGACGATGAAGTACTAGCCTTCAAGGAGCGCCCGATCAGTCAAGCAGTGCGCTATCTGTGGTTGGATGCCACATACGTCAAGGTGCGGCAGCACAGCTCGGTGGTATCGATGGCCCTGGTTTTGGCGGTAGGAGTACGCGAGGACGGTTACCGTGAGGTGCTGGGCTGGGAGATCGGCCAGGCCGAGGATGAGGTGTTCTGGACCGAGTTCCTGCGCCAGTTGGTACGCCGAGGTCTGCGTGGGGTACGTTTGGTGACCAGCGACGCCCACGAAGGGCTGAAGAAGGCGATCTCGCATATCCTGACCGGGGCGGCTTGGCAGCGTTGCCGGGTGCACTTCATGCGCAACATCCTGGCCAAGGTGCCCAAGAGCGCCCAACTGGAAGTGGCCGCGGCAGTCCGCTCCGTGTTCGCCCAGCCGGACCTGGCTTCGGCCCGTGAGCAACTCCGCCGCGTGGCGGCCCGACTGGCCGGCTACCCCAAGGCACAGGCGTTACTGCTGGAGGCTGAAGACGACGTTCTGGCGCACATGGCGTTGCCGGAGTCGCATCGCCGGCGTTTGCACTCGACCAATCCGCTGGAGCGGCTCAACGCCGAGCTGAAGCGGCGCAGCAAGGTGGTCGGGGTGTTTCCGAATCAGGCGTCAGTGGAGCGGTTACTGGGAGCCGTGCTGATGGAGCAAGATGAGGAATGGCAGGCTGCGGACCGGTGTTACCTGCTCTTGGACCAAGAACCACTCGAGCCGGCTAACCTGGCAGCGGTGGCGGCAGAATGACAAGCTTCAAAGGGACTACACGGAATCGAATTTACACCACCTTGACAGACGTGACCTGGACACCTGGGGGCAAAAACGGCCAGGCATTTGTCTCCTCAAGGAGGAGGATAACCTTATCCGGTGCAGAGTTAGACCGACTTCCCGACCCACATTGCGGACAGACAGCCATCTCCGGCGACATCGGTGTGCCGCCGTCCGAGCAATACTGTGCCAAGAGCGTCCCGCCGCTTCCCTAAGCCCCGGGAGGCTCTCTGCGGAGGCTCCTCAGCACTGCGTGGGTCAGCGCTAGCAGTGCCGAACGTAGTACTGCTCAGCCGTCACCATCGGTGGCACGTGCCGCACTAAACCGCTCCACCCAACTGCTGATGGTTGGCTCGCAACCCGAGGTCGTGTAGGAGAGACTAGGACCCAGTCAGATCCGGGTAACTTTGGACACATATTCGCACTTCCTGCCCTCTATGCAGAGGGAGGCGGCGGAGAAGGCGGAGAGGTTGGTGCTGGGAGGTGTCGGTGCGTGACGTCAATCTTCAACCCTCCGACCAATTGCTTCAGAGCGTTCTTGGTCGGATAACCGAGTTCCCGACGAACAGCGGCTGATCTACCGCCATACCTGACGTGGAGCTCAACTGCCCTCAAACGGTCCTCAATTGAGTACATGGACGTCCCTGCGTCTTATCTGAGCCCCGGTTCCTGTCCGCACCTCCCACCTCCGCCAGGTCTCAAGTGCGCCGGCGTTAACAATAGTTGACATTCATGTTGGAGGCCTCTCATAATAGGGAGGGGAGGGAATTTCCATTGCACGAGAGGGGGTCCATAGATGAGACAACTCAAGGTCATTGCTGTCACCTGTGCCCTATTAGTGGTAGCGTTGTGCACGGTGTTCGTTGGTACCGGAGCTGCAACTCCCGTGCCTGTGAACACTCCCCTTTATGCTCTACGCTCCGCTGAGGCTGAGGCAACCATGGATGACAAGGCGGAAGTCCGTGAGGAAGGGGAGCCCCAGGGAGCAGATGTTCTCTCCCTGAGCGCCTCACTGCAGAGCCTCTGTGTCTTCAGCGGATGCTTTGGCTCAGTATGTACTGGCAGTGGGTGCGTGGTGTCCTACTGCATAGGGTCGGCATGTCTTGAGTCGAAGTGTTTTTCCTCCAACTGCGTTGGGAGCGGGTGCCCGTCATACTGCAGCCCGTACACCGAATGCGTGACGAACTCCTACTGCATGGGGAGCAACTGCGCAACGTCGGGCTGCCCGTTGAGCACCTACTGTGAGAGTAGTTGCCAGGGAGGCCAATGCAAAGTCGTAGGGCAGGATGGTCAGACAGTCACCGTTGCTGGAGTGACAATTCGCTAAGGAGCTAGACTGATAACGGCCCAAATGCCCCCCTCCTGGATCTGCATGTCTAGCGATTGGCCAAAGACTGGGGGCTACTCCATGCAGTTCACGCGGGTCCTTGTTTTGTTCGCTGCGATGATCACGTCGATGTCCCTATTGCCCATGGATGCCCATCTGGGCGGATACCTGTGGTCGATCTGCATTGGTGCGTACATCCTGGCTCACGTTGGAGTTGTGCGAAATCGGTGGATCCTGCTCCTCGGAGTGGTCGCAGCCCCCGTAGCAGCCCATGCACTGTCTTTGCCTGGTTGTATCTCACTCCCGCTGGCTACGGCAGTTCTTGTCAGTTACGTTGATGGCGACCGTGAGTTCTCCGCTTGTGCAGGGCTGTGTTCCCTAGCACTGACAGTGTTGGCGCTAATGAATGCCAATATCGGATTCGTCGCGAATCTGGCGTCAAGTGCAAGCCATCAGCTGTCACGTTTCCCAGCAGTTCTTGGCCTCCCCTACCTGCGATTAGGACAGTCAGTGAGTGGCCTGCTCCTGACTACTGCAATCCTTGTCACGATACTGCTGTTGCCGATACGCAACAGAGCAGCCCTCTTAAGTCTACTGGCTCTTGGCCAGCTGGCCTATGTTCTACTGGCGCCCTTTTCGGTCAAGCACTGGATACCCGGGATGTCAATCGTGCTCTTTCACCTGTTATACTCGCTTTGGTGCTCTACCCTGTTGTCGAGGGTCTCCATACGGACAGTCGCCCTAGATGCAGGTCACACAACAGGAATCCGGGCTATTGCCCTTCGTCTTGGCATGGCGGCTATCGTTCTCACATGCCTTGGAACTGCGGTACAGAGCAATGCCGCACTGCCCCCGTCGCGCATTGTGTTCCTCAAAGACCCATCCGGCACAGACTACGAAAGGGTGCCACAGCATGGCAGTTATGGCTATGGGAATACGGGCATGTTCGGAGTGCTGGTCGAGTATTGGGAAGACAGAAACGTGGAGACCTCTATTCTTCAACGTGCGGAGCTGACGGATCTATCGCTGCATGATGCTTCTGCCTTGATCATAATCTCCCCGACAGAGTACTTCACCACACAGCAGAAAGACCTCGTTGCCCGATATATGGAACAGGGTGGTCACGTGGTACTTCTGGGGGATCACACTAACATTTTCGGCTTGCAGGGTCCGTTCAATGATCTAGCGTGTCGATATGGCATTGGTCTTGGCTACGACTCTGCGGTCCCGATTCGCTCTGACTGGGTCGGATGTTTGGCTCGCACATCTGTGGTGTTGAGCGGCCTTGACTATGCGTCTGCGGAATTGCCGCAGTTGCGCTGGGGCATCGGTGCCTCGTTGCACTCACCCTCGTGCTCATCGGTTTTGATGTCTGCCAAGTATGGGTTCTCCGACATCGGCGACCCCAGCAATGATGGAAAAGGTGGGTTCTTAGGGAACTATCTCTGGGACTACGAACGTGGCGAGGCTTTTGGCGACGTAGTGCTTGCCTGTCGAGTGCCTAGAGGTCTGGGCAGTATTACTGCCCTTGCTGACACGGACTTGTTTCAGAACCTACACGTCATGCTAAACGATTGGGCAGGCAGACTCGTCATTACGGCAATCAACGGTGACCGGCATACGGTCTTGCTGGTAATGGGGCTAGTAGGCTTCAGCATGATCGTGTTGACGTTTCGGGAAAGGAGAGTACTGCTGTTGGGGGCGGCGGTACTACTCCTCCTAGCGCTTTGGCATATGACAGCGAATCCCCAGGGCATCACACTCGACCAGCCGCCCAATGCTGCACTCATCGACGTTACTCACTCCCAAGACTTGTCCCTCAACCCGTGGGACGATGACTGCCTGTATGGTCTTGCAGCGATGTTGCGAAGGGAAGGTTATTGGCCTCGGTTTGTCTACCGCGATTTGCGGCCCTTTCTCGCTGACGCCAAGTTCTTGGCCGTGATAGGAGATCACGGGACTACTTCATCCAGAGAGACCGGCACTATCAAGCAGTGGGTGGAACAGGGCGGAATCTTGTTGGTGGCTAGTAGTTGGAACGAGCAGCTGCCGTTGTTCCGCGAATTCGGGCTGACTCTGGAGAACACCCCGCTCGGTCCGTGGCCCAACAAGGCCGACCTGATAGAAGCTAATGTCAAGGTGCCTGACTTCAAGAATGCATGGCCGATTAATCTTGGGTCAGAGGGTCTGGCGTTCTCTGTCGCACTTGCTGTACGTGACGGCTCGTCTGTCTATCCGCTTGTGATAAGCGGTAGCTTCGGGTATGGAAAGGCTTTCTTTGTTGGGGACGAGTACATCTTCCGGTCCAAGAATCTGGAGGGCGAACAGGCTTGGAACGAGCAGAACATCGGGTTCTTGATGTCACTCCTTGGCCAACTAAGGTGAGTTCAGTCGCGTTTGTCAGGACGCATGCAGCGTGGCTTAGCGTAGCCTTCCTAAGTTATGGCCTCTACTTCTTTGCCTTCATGCCCAGCCTTGACTTTGAGCCATCGTTGTTTGTCTTGTTCTCCTTGCTGCACCTGCTATGTAGCTGGCTTGCGTTCGGCGGGGCCATGCCTGTGGTCAGTGCCAGCTGTCTCGGCTCTGGTCTGAGTTACTGTCTGGTGGTTCTCCCAAAGCTCACTACAAGGGTCCACTCTCTTGGAGGGTTCTACTCACATGTCCTTCAGGTCTGGTTTCGCTTGGCCGGTCTAGAGACTCGAGTGGACGGGAATGTCCTACACTTCATGTATGCACGTGGATGGAATGCTATAAGGGTTGATCCGAACTGGTTTGGTCTATGGCCCTTCCTGTTGTGCACGACAATCGCCTTGCCGTTGGTCTTTGCCAGTCACGACTACAGGCGTGCTGGCAGGCAGATTGCCTCGAGGCTCTCAGTCTGCGTCCTTGTGGTCCTACCGGCCTTTGCAGTGCTGAAGGCTCTCCTAGTCACTGATGTTCTAGGCCCCATGGCGGCAGCAAGCCCGTCATGGGAGGTTGTGCTACTTTCCGTTTCCGCGGCGATCCTGGTAGGTGGCATCGGCCTCGGCGGGCAGAGAGCCTCTCTGAACCGAAAGACGCTAGCTGTGCTAGGCTGTACCCTGGTAGGGATGAGCATGTTGCTGGTTGGTGCCCAAATGACAGTCATTGGGCCTCGCATCCCAATGCGAGTCCTTGTGGACAATGCCCATGGAACGTGGGAGCCCACAGACGTTGTCATGGATGAGGTCAACTTCGGAAAATCGGTGACCTATACCTACTCAAACTTGGTTGATCTCCTGAGATGCTACTGTGGTCACTGCGACACCACAAACAAGCCATTGACGGCTGATCGTCTCTCCGGATATAGCGTAGTTGTCCTTAAGACTCCATCGATCCCCTTCCAGCAAGCCGAAATGGATGCAATCTGGGAGTATGTCGAGGGCGGAGGAAGCCTCTTTGTTCTGGGTGATCATACCAACCTTTTCGGAATGAGTTACTACCTTAACCAGGTGCTTCAGCCATACCGTGTGTCATTTCAGTACGATGACCTGTATGATTTGCATACAGGTGGCTTCAATACCTGGGTGAAACGGTCCCAAGATGCCAGCCCAATTGCCAGCGTTATGCCCGCTCGCATGAGGTTCGAGACTGGTTCATCGATTTCGGCTCCGTCGCTTGCATCTGACCTGTTGGTGGTTCGGGGAGCTGGTTGCGAGCCCCTCGATTGGGCCAACCCCGGCTTCTTCGGCAACATTAGCTACGAAACGGACGAGAGCTACGGCGCCTATCTCTCGGCTGTGATGGTCAGGGCAGGCAAAGGCCGAGTCATCGCGTTCTCGGATAGCACAGTGCTGTCTAACTTTTCACTTTTCTTACCCGGGCGTAGCGAGTTTGCACTGGCGTGCGTCGATTTGCTGTCACGGTCTAGTCTGGGCGGGCATTCCCTCAACGCCGCCCTCATTGCAGCCGGTATCCTAATCGTTGGACTGATCTGGAGGCAATCCAAGATCCATCCTATATACCTCCCCATTCTGTTGGGTCTTGCTGCTCTGATGTCACTGGCGATCTCCACCCTACACTACACAATAGCACTCGCCGATTTTGCGCCTGAAACGCCACCACCCACCATTGCGTTCTTTGGAGGGCAGCATGAAGAAGGGAGTAGGAATTGGGGGACTGCATTGGGAGACGACGAGACCACTCCGGACTACTCAACTTTCTTCGTTGCTTCCCAACGCTTGGGGTTGTTCCCCAAGTGGTACGAGGCAACGGTCCCAGACTCTGAGACAGGAATCGATGCTATCGTGCTCCTGAATCACCACCTTCTGGAGGACAAGCAAACAGTCACCTACTTGCGGGAGCAGCTCCTCGAAGGGGTGAGTATCCTGATACTGAGGAACCGGTTGGACTCGGGAGAGCAGCCGATTCTCAGCTTGCTGGGCCCTATCGTTCAAGGTGATGTCGAGTTGTCGCCCGGGCCCGTGGATCTGTCCTGCGTGGCCGAGTCGTCAGAAGGACGAGGAAGGGTAGTCGTATTTGACGACATGGAAGTATTGTCACGGGCGAAACTCGGGAAGGTGGAGGATGTTCCGACTGCACAGCAGCTAGAAGGCTACCGGATTGCGTTCGCCCTATACAAGGCGCTAGTCAGGTAGCCGCACGTTTCGGACCGGAGGGCTAGCAGAAGACTGGAGGGAGCCGTGTGGTAAGAGACGTCCTAACGCGTGCGCTCAAAAGGTGCGCTTGGTATGGGGCTGTAGCCATTATATTCCTCGCTGCCCGGCAATGGAGGGCTGCGCAGTGGTTTGGATTGTGGACTGTGCTGACCTTTGGTGACACCTACTTGGACTCGGTAACCGCTCCTCGTTGGAGGACCGGTGCCCGCCTACTAGGTGTACTGGTACCGACGGTGATGGCGTTCATGGAACTCGTCCAGCGGCAGTATGTGTGGGTATTGGCATATTCTGCGGTAGCAGTATGGTGGATGAGGGCGCTCCATGTCAAGCGCTTGCCGTGAACTGCCTTCTCAAAGAAACCAACAACTCGCCCGAAGTGTCACCTCTAGGATAGAGTCGCCCAGTGGAGGTGCGGCCAACAACCTGGACTCAGAATGAGACAGGGAGGTGCGGACGTTCTCGTGGACTTCAGGCGCAACCTAAGGCTTTCCGGTATGGCATCGGGCTCTTCCCGCCCGTGTGAACGCCGGTGTAAAGTGACCCAGTAGCGCCGGAAACAATTGACCCACCTCCGTCGAAGCAACGCTCTGAATTGGGAGATTCGGAGGTGCTTCGTTGAGTGCTACGGAGGTGGGACATCTTGAGTTTACACGACATGGCGCGGGACGGGGTAAGTATCAGAGACATGGCAAGGATCACCGGCTTCTCGCGCAACACGGTCCGCAAATGGCTCCGGCAGGAGCAGCTGTTGACGGATCTAGGCCCTAAGAAACGCCCAGGCAAGCTGGAAGGCCACAAGGACTACGTGGTTGCGCGCATGGGCGAAGGGATCACCAACGCTGTCAGGATTCTCCGAGAACTACGTGGGCGAGGTTATACGGGCAACATCACCATCCTCAAAGACTTCATGCATCCATTGCGGCCAGCTTTTCCGTCTAAGGCCACACTCAGGTACGAGACTCTGCCGGGCGATCAGGCGCAAGTGGACTTCGGGACGTTCAGCTACGTGACCGGTGACACCAAGCGCCGGATATATGCCTTCAGCATGGTCCTCAGCTACTCCAGACTGCTATACATGGAGTTCGTCGAGAAGCAAGACCTTTCGACGCTGGTCATGTGCCACCAACGGGCCTTCGAAGCGTTGGGCGGAGTGCCTCGCCGGGTGCTCTACGACAATATGCGTACCTGTGTTGCCGGCAGGGACGAGAACGGCCAGGTGCGCTGGAACCCCCGTTTCCTCGACTTCGCCAGGTTGTGCGGGTTCAATCCCAACGCCTGTTGGCCGTACCGGGCTAAGACCAAGGGCAAGGTGGAGAGCTCCATCAAGTACCTGCGCCAGAGCTTCTGGCCGGTGACCTTCACGGATCTGGAGGACCTCAATCAGCAAGCTGCCGCCTGGCTCAACTCGGTGGCCAACATCCGGATCCACGGCACCACCAAAGAAAGGCCGTGTGACCGCGCCAAGCAAGAACAGCTAACCCCGGTGGCTTCCCGGTTGGCGCTCGGCAGGCTGTTGGAGGAGGAACGCCGTGTCAGCCAGGACGGGTTCATCTCTCATCTGGGCGCCCGGTACGGGGTGCCGTGGCAGTACGCTGGGCGGGTTGTTACCCTGCGCATTAGAGATGGCGCACTGGAGATCTATCTCGGCGAACGTCGCATCGCGAGCCACAGGCTGGTTACTGCAGGCGAATCAGTACAGCTGGAGGGCCAATGGCGAGACATTCCCCTTGGCCCAGACCGGCCACAGTCCAAGCTGGTTGGCCTGCGCGTGCCGGCTCCCGAGGTCCAGGTCCGGTCGTTGCTGGCTTACGAAGCCGTCGCCGGGGGTGAGCGGACATGATCGCCTTGGAGAAGGCTCACGCTCATCTGAAGACCCTGGGTCTGGAGCAGTCAGCTGCATTGTTAGAAAACCACCTCGACCTTGCGGCACAAAAGGAACTGTCGTATGCGGACTTTCTCGCCGACCTGCTGGATGCCGAAGTGGCCGTTCGTCGCCAACGGTACATGGTGACCAGGACCAGGCTGGCGCACCTGCCGTTCCAGAAAAGTTTGCAAGACTTTGACTTCTCCTTTCAACCCAGCGTCAATGAACGGATGGTCAAGGAACTTGCTGGACTAGCCTTTGTCCATGAGAACGCCAACTTGGTGCTCCTGGGTCCGCCCGGCGTCGGCAAGACCCATCTTGCTGTGGCCTTGGGTCTGGAGGCGATCAAGAACGGCTTCGGGGTCTACTTCACTACCGCATATACGCTAGTCGAAGACCTGCGGCGGGCCTACGAAGAGCACCGCCTGGACCGCAGGATGCGGGTATATCTCGCCCCCAAGGTGCTGATCATTGACGAGGTTGGATACCTGCCGCTGGATCCAGCTGGTGCCACAGCCTTCTTCCAACTCATCTCGCACCGCTACGAACGCGGCAGTGTGATTCTGACCTCTAACAAGAGCTTCGTCGACTGGGGCGAGGTCTTCGGCGACCAGGTCATCGCCACGGCGATCCTGGACCGGCTACTGCATCACTCACACGTGATCAACATCCGCGGCGAGAGCTACAGACTGAGGGAGAAACGACGGGCGGGGTTGTTCCCTGCACAGCAAGCACAGCAGGAAAGAGTCTAGAGGGGTGGGTCAATTCTGACCGGCGATAGTGGGTCAATAACAAACCGGCGTTGACACCCGCGCAGCCGATCCAAGAAGAGCAGACCCAAGCCCAACTCGCAGGATCGCATCTATTTCGCCCCCCGAAGGAGGGCAAACGGAGGGCAATCCACCAATATCCTCCAAGTGACGACAAAAAGCTCCGAGGCAAACCGCCTCGGAGCTGGTCTTATCTGGTGGAGCCGAAGGGGATCGAACCCTTGACCTCTTGAATGCCATTTCATCGATGGACATGCGTCAGAGTGTGCCATAGTGCCTTCTAGCTGCGCAGATTACATGCTCGAGCGGGTATAGATGCGCCATAGTGGGCCACAATGTCGTAGCGTGAAGCAGCGTTGGAGGGCGAAACGGAGGGCGACCCCCTCACTGCGGTAGGCAGCAACATAAGGATAGCTCATCAAGTGACCTGGCTGGCCTCTCTAAGAATGCTAGGAGTCGCGTCAGGTGCTATTGTCCTGGTTCAATGGAGATCCCGCACGACTCCAAATCTGTACTGCCAACCCCGATTGTGCTGATGTCTATCACATTCGCGCAAGAGGACATCGACACATTACTTGTTGAATAGACACAGAAAATACGACATACCTGGGAGAGAAGATGGGACTCAGACAGCTGAGCATCAAGGCGGCGTACTCCTCTGACTCAGATGACGTCCTCAACGAATTCTACCTTCCGGCGCTCGCTGAAGCCACAGAGTACCGTCGTCTGGCAGGTTTTTTTTCCTCTTCCTCGCTAGCTATTGCTGCCCGCGGAATCAGTGAGATGATAACCCGCGGAGGGAGGATACTACTGATATGCTCGCCACTCCTATCCAAGGAGGACCTCGAAGCGGTTCAGAGTGCCTCAACGGATTCTAAGACTCTCGTGACCGATGTTCTTCTGCGCGAGCTCGATCCCTCGCGACTGTCTGAGGCGTTTGAGAGGGACCATGTCTTTGCTCTCGCCTGGCTCTTGGCTAATAAGAGGCTGGAGATGAGGATCGCCGTCCCGGCTGACGATAGAGGCAATTTACTAACGGCGAGCGCCGTTCGCGCAAGCGGCATGTTTCATCAGAAGGTAGGCGTCCTGTTGGACGGTGCCGATGCGATCAGCTTCAGCGGGTCGATAAACGAGACCGCAAGCGGCTGGACCACCAACGTCGAGGAATTCAAGGTATTCCGAAGCTGGGACCCTAGGGAGGCTGAGTATCAATCTACTGACCTCGAGACCTTCGATCGGCTGTGGAATAACGAGTCGCCGAGATGCATTGTAACTGACCTTCCAAAAGCAGTCGCTGACCACATGGTCAAGATCGCGCCGGCACACCCCCCCATCGAGCATCTTCGATCTCAATCCAAGCGGAAATCCAAACCACGAATAGCTCTTTATCAACATCAGTGGGACGCGGTGTCAGCGTGGGAGGCCGCCGGAAGACGCGGCGTATTAGAAATGGCCACCGGTACGGGCAAGACATTCACTGCGCTCGGTTGTGTCGCAGGCGCCCAAGAGTCACTCAAAAAGCTGATCACAGTCGTGTCATGTCCGTATGGCCACCTCGTCGAGCAATGGAGGCGCGAGATCGAGCAGTATGGACTTACTGCTGACATGGTAATGGTTGCGGACTCTACCAATCCCAACTGGAAGAACGATCTAGCCAACTGCACTATGGACGTACGGTTGGGATACAAGAGGTACCCGATCATACTGACGACGCACACCACGCTGTCTAGCGAGGACTTCGGTAGTATCTTCGGCTCGGCGACGGACGCAAGTAGTACGCTGCTAGTCGGCGATGAGGTCCACGGACTCGGAGCTCCCAAGATGCGCAGAGGACTTGGCGATTGGTTCAGCTTCCGGCTCGGCTTGAGCGCTACTCCGAGACGATGGTTTGATGATGATGGCACACAGACGGTGTTCGACTTCTTCGGCGGGGTTGTTTACGAGTTCGGGCTTGAGCGAGCACTGTATGAAACGAACCCCGCCACCGGACAATCCTACCTTACTCCCTTCGTCTATGTACCGGAGCTGGTCAATCTCTCAGTAGATGAGGCTCGGCAGTATGCGGATCTCAGCATTAGGATCGCTCGAACTTGGGCATCCACGAAGTCGAAGAACATGGAGGAATCAGACGGGCTTCGTATGTTGCTGTTTAAACGAGCCAACATAATCAAGAACGCTGGGGACAAAGAACGTGCATTGAGAGCCACTCTGTCGGAACTAGGCCCCCGCACTCAACATCTCATAGTCTACTGTAGCCCACAGCAGATAGATCATGTAATGCAGATAGTGAACGAACAGCAACTGACTGCACATCGGTTCACGATGAAAGAGGGAACAAAACCCGACCCGCGTTATGGCAATCGATCGCAGCGGGGGGAGATCCTTCACCGATTCGGGGAAGGTACTTTCCAGGTGCTGGTAGCCATGAAGTGCCTCGATGAGGGCGTAGATGTACCGCCTGCCCACAGAGCAATCCTTATGGCCAGTAGCGGCAATCCTCGTGAGCATATTCAGCGCATAGGTCGCATTGTGCGGCGCTATGCTGGCAAGTCCATTGCGCATGTCCACGACTTCATAGTTGCTCCCCTGCTAGATGACCTGCCTCCAGACGTTCGCAACTTCACAGCCAAGGCTGTAGCTCGCGAGATAGATCGATTTGCGGAGATCGCAAAACTAGCCATCAATAACGTTGATGCTCTGGAAATGCTAAGTGACGTTAAGGAGCGCTACCTGGAGGTGCAGCATTGAGCAGTCAACCTGCAGAGATCGGTCGTCTTCTGAGGGCTGTGAAGGATTACGCCAAAGATGACCAAAGCGTATGTTCGTTTCTCGAAGCTATCCTAACGCTTGAGAATGAATATCTACCTCACTACACAAAAGTCTACAGGCAACTGCTTGAGCAGCATGCGCAGGCTGAGGACCAGCGATGAGGATCGAGCGTCTCATCACCCACAACTACCGCCAGTGGAAGGACCTCGACCTGTCACTCGACAAGCGCGGGGACCGGGATCTGCACGTCTTTGTCGGTGAGAACACCTACGGAAAGACCAACCTGCTTAACGCCATTACGTACTGTCTCTATGGTACCGAGTTCCATCTCTCCATTGATAACGGAGGGAAGGGCGAGCCACCGCTCAACAGGGGCTCGCGCCAGGCACTCTCTGATGGGGAAGAGACTAGTCTCTGGGTTGAGATTCTGGTTCGTGGCAACGGACCGGCACTGAGGTTCCGCAGGGAGACATGGTTCCGAAAACACGGCGAGGCTGTGCACAAACAGCGCAGCCGCTTCATAGTGACCAGACACACTGCATCAGGTAACGCAGTGCTCGACGAGGGACCAGGGGCTGAAGCGATCGCAGAGCGGTTTGTGCCCAAAGCGCTCAAGGACTTCTTTGTGTTTGATGGTGAGAGGTTAACAACCTACTTCGATCAGGCTCACCGTGAACGTATCAAGGCTGAGGTCCAACAGATGGCAAGAATCGATCTTCTAAGCCTGGCATCAGACCATCTATCTACTGTCACGAAAACCATTGAACGCGAACTCGGCAAAGCCAACCCTGACATAGAACTGGCTCGCGCAGAAAAAGACAAGGCAGATGAGCTGCTCGCCAACTGCGTAGCGGAGATCGAGACGATCCAGAGCCAAATTGTGTCGGCCGAAAGCGAACTCCACGAACTGCGGGAGCAGCTGAAGGGAATACCTAACGTCGCAGACCTCGAAAGGCAGCGCGAAGATCTCAAGAAGAAGATCGAGTCAGGAAGAGCAGAACTCGAGGTCCGACTGACGGAGAAGTTCGGATTGCTGGTGGAGCAACGCGTTCTTGTTGGCCTTGGCGTGCCCAGGGCACGCACTGAGAAGCTTATCAAGGAAAAAGAGGATATCGGCGAAATCCCACCCAGTGTAAACGTGGAGGTTCTTGACCGTGCGCTGGCAGCTGGAGTCTGTGAGATCTGCGGTCAACACCTGAGTTCTGAATCGATTCAGCGCATTAAGAAGCTCATTGGTCGCAACTCTGTCATTTCGGTCGTCGGAGCGCAGTTGCACAGGATCAAGCCCAGTCTCGCAGTGCACAATGAGCGTCTCGGCCAGATTCAACTCCGTCTCTTCGAGCTCAGAGAGGGCATTGCGCAATACTCACGCGACATCGCCGATGCAGAGAAGACGATTAGCGATATTGATGCTAGGGTCTCCGCGCTTGAGGGGATGAGAGTGAGAGTCGAGAGACGCGATGGTCTTGAGACCGCCCTGAAGGACAACCAGCTCAGGTTGGGTATGGCTCTTGAGCGGAAGGTAGGGTGCGAGGCCAGGGCAAAGCGAGCGGCCGAGGCGTTTGGACAAGTGCTGTCCACATTGGACGATGCCGTCAAGCTCCGAGCTCTTGTGAGCTTCGCCGCCAGGGCGCAGAAGATCCTAGACCGTATTAAAGAGGGGATCATGCTTGAGGTCAGAGGGAAGATAGAGAAATCCATAAACTATTGGTTCTTCAAGTTGATCAGCAGAAGGCAATCGTATCGGGAAGTGACCATCGGTGACGACTATTCACTTCGCTTGATCGGACTGGATGGCTCTGACTGTCTGAACACCGTGGCCGCATCCGAGAAGAAACTACTTGCCCTCGCCTTCACGTTGGCCTTACACAGCGTTTCGGGCTTTAATGCTCCGCTGATCATTGATACCCCTGTGGCCGAAACCTCCGGTGACCAGAGGAGAAATTTCGCGAAAGCGCTGGTCGAAGTGTCGCAAGACAAGCAAGTAGTGCTGTTGTTTACCCCGGTTGAGTACTCGACAGAAGTGAGCTCAGAGATGGACGGTATGGGCACAAAACGCAGCATTGAGCTAAACGCGGACGAAATAGCCAGTGGAGTGGAGGTGCTGAGCAATGGCTGATCGCCCAGTCGTACTATACATTGACCAAGCCGACCTGGATGCGTATGAAGCGTTGAAGAAAGAGGACATGTTCTCGGAACAGAGCAACGCCCGGATGTTCTTACTTGCGTTGTCAGTCGGGTACAGCAACGGATTGCGCGTTCCGTTGTCGTCAAGAACTTCCTTCGTGCGCACGGAGTATCTGAAAGATGGAGAGGTCGCTCTGCTGGACTGCCTGGCTATATCAGTAGCCGGTGGCGCAGAGGTACTAATGGATGCCCACCAAACCCACAAGATCGCAGAGGAGTATGCGCATGGTGGTGTCCAAGAACTCCTGCGTTCGGTGCGATCCACCGAGTATGGATCCTACGACCTCGTGTTTGAGACTCAAACGCAGACTCTGCAACGGCAGAATTCCGGCACGGTTCTGCGGTGAGGTACCTCCTGGTCGAACCAGCATTCCCCGTTCCCAACAAGTCCCGCAATCACCACAATTTCCTGCCCATCGGTCTCTTGAAGCTGGGGGCTTACCTCGAGAACGCAGGGCATCAGGTGAAGCTGATAAGGGGTGTACCCGAGCTCTTCGAAGCTCGGAACATCATTGCGTACTCACCAGACGAGGTTTGGATCACATCCTTGTTCACCTACTGGGTTGAGCATGTTCGGCGTACCGTTACGTACTACCGCGAGCTACTCCCCGGCGCGCCCATCACTGTAGGGGGTATCCTTGCCTCACTCATGGATTCGTCCGCGGTTCGCAAACTCACCGGCTGCGACAACGTTCATCAGGGGGTTGTTGAAGAAGCCGAGGGTGTTCAACCAGCCTATCATCTGCTGGGCAACGATAGCGTCGACTACCATATCCTGCATTCGTCAAGAGGCTGCAGCAGGCGGTGTCAGTTCTGCGGAACGTGGCGCATTGAGCCTGAGTTCACATACAAGCGCACGCTGGGTGATATCAGCGCATACCGCCGCCTCGTTTTCTACGATAACAACTTCCTCGCAAACCCATGCGTGGAGGACATATTGGCGGAGTTAATCGAAGCTAGATCTAAACGCCAGCTCTTCTGGTGCGAGAGCCAATCTGGGTTTGACGGCCGCATACTCATCAGGAAGAATCACCTTGCCGGAATGCTAAGGAAGGCTGGTTTTCGATACCCTAGAATCGCTTGGGATGGAAAGTACAAAGAGCAAGAGGAGATCAGAGACCAGCTAAGCCTCCTGCAAGAGGCTGGCTATGATATCGGTCGCGATATATATGTCTTCATGCTTTACAACTGGAATATTGGCTTCGAAGAACTGGAGTCCAAGAGAGTGCAATGTTGGAACTGGGGAGTACAGATCGCCGATTGCCGTTTTCGTCCTCTAGACCAGTTGTATGACCATTTCTCTGCGCGCCTACCCCAGAGTGCTGAAGACTACTACATTCATGGCTCAGGCGGCTGGACGGATAACCTCGTAAAACAGTTCAGGCGGAACATACGAGAACAGAACATCTGCATTCGACACGGACTTGCTTACTACTCACGCGCACTGGAGCGCACTCGTCGTTCTTCTGACCCGGGAACTCGCCCAAGACGCATGGATCCACAAACAGCTAGGAGTCAGGGGCTAGATGTCTGGCTGCCAAACGACAGAAGGCCGGAATGACTCTCCGCAAAGTAGCCTCTTGGTGATGACCGAGTTGCGCCAAGGGCGCTTGTGTGTACCACGATCCATAAGAGTTCCACCCTGATCACGCCGACTCGTTACGGACCATCCGTTCCAGCTCAGCCACAACGAATCTCGACGGTGCATAATCTCCGGTACGAAACGAGGAGTGCCACCAGCGGCAGAGCACAGAGCTTGCCGCTTCTGTCGCTTCCGCCCTCCACTCAAGTAGTTCGGTGCACTCGTTCCGAAAGAGCAAAGTGCTGCCAAGGTTGAGAAAATGGAGCACGGAGAGCCCGAGAGAAGTAATGTCCACGACATCATCGGTTGACGCGGTCAGCATACCGCACTTCTCCATTCGATAGATTGCGGAGTTGCAGTAGTGCTTCAATCGAGGCTGAGGATCATTTTCGCGGACCGCATTCCTAGCCTCACGTGCCACGCGCCGCTTTGGCAGCGCGCCGGCACCGGACAGAATCAGTAGAACCTGATACGCTAGGACCGATCGTATCTCGCCCTCCATGGGTCCACCCCTTGTATGCAAAAGGTTTCCCTCACTGAGTTCGGTGGCAAGAAAGATATGCCCTTCTGCCGTAAGTGAGGGCACATGTGAACGCCGGTGTAAAGTGACCCAGGGAGGTGCGGACGTTTTCTTGGACTTCAGGCGTAGCCTAAGGCTTGGCGGTATTCCAGCGGGCTCTTCTCACCCAGCGCCGCGACGGTTTGATCAGACGTAGGGAAGAACGTCCCTTGGGAGAGGTCCACGACTTAGCGAAATAGTAAACCGGAGCTACGCCCTCCAACGGCGGTGAGGCCGTGGGTGTGTGCCGTTCATCGCAGCACAACAGCCACAGGAAGGGGCCGTAACGCCCCTTCCCTGTGGCTGGCGCCATATCCCTCACTTCTTCTGGGCAAACACGTGGAAAGGCGGTTTCATGTCGGCAGGTATCGCACAGTGGTACGTTGTACCTTCCCGTTGCTCGTCAAAGTCGGCTCTCGCCCGCGCGAGCAGCGAGGGATCCGTCAGCAGTTCCAGCGCTGCCTCTGCCATCACTTTGCCTGCCGCGATCATGGCGCCGTGTCCGATGCCCATCCCGGCTTGGGCCACCAGCTGCCACGAATGCCCTGGAGTGCCGATGATGCCGCTCGCCGCCCTGAGCCGAGCAGTTGGGCAACACCAACTCACATCGCCTACATCGGTCGAACCTCCCGGCTCGTCGTCACTCTGCGGCATCGGCAAAACGAAGTCACAATAGATCTTATCCCAGTATTTCCTGGGTATCTGGTTTTTCCGTAGTGCCGCCTGCCTCACGGAAGGCGAAATGGACTTCGCGAGTTCCTGCGCAAATTCCATCTCCGCAGGACCAAGCGCCGGAGGGCCGACACGCTCAAAACAGGCAAATAGCAGTTCAGTTAGTGGAACGTTCGGGAGAACGTTCCAGGGTGCTCTGATCCATTCCATCTCATAGTGGGTTCCGCTCATCAGAGTCGCCCCTTCGGCGCACTTGACGACCCTTTCCCACAGCTCCTCAACGTCCTGGCGTCGCTCGGCTCGGACCATGTACCAGACGGTGGCAATTGGCGGCACGACGTTGGGCTGGCCGCCACCTTCGGTGATCACGTAGTGAATTCGTGAGCGCAGTGGCATGTGCTCGCGCATGAACTCGACACCGATATTCATGAGCTGCACTGCGTCCAGAGCGCTACGCCCATTCCAAGGATCACCACCGGCATGAGCCGAACGTCCGTAGAATGTGAATTTGGCTGCATTGTTGGCAAGGGTGGTGCCGACCGGAGGCCTGTTAATCTCACCGGGGTGCCATTCGAAACACGTGTCGCACCTGTCAAAGAGCCCGTCCCGAGCCAAGTACATCTTGCCGCTCAAGTTCTCCTCGGCTGGACAGCCAAAGTACTTGATGGTACCTGGCAAGTTTCTGGCTTCCATCTCCTTCTTCAGACCGATGGCCGCCGCAAATGCTCCTACTCCATGCAGATTGTGCCCACATCCGTGGCCCGGCGCGCCGGGCACCAGTTCTTCTTTTGTCGGAACAGCCTTCTGCGACAAGCCCGACAGCGCATCGAATTCGCCAAGAAAGCCGATCACGGGAGTGCCGGATCCCCAGGTTCCGACGAAGGCAGTCGGCATGCCGCTGACTCCGGTTTGTACTGAGAAACCATCTGCCTCGAGTTCTTTGACAAGTAGCGCTGACGACTTCACCTCGTGAAGCGGTAGTTCGGCGTAACTCCAGATTGCATCGGACATTTTGGTAAGGCGCTCACGATTCTGCTCGATGTACTCAATGGCAGTTTTGGCTTTCACGCCCACTCTAGATCTCCCCTCTCCAACCATGGCTTACGTGATCGGCCACTAGGGTTCCCTACCTAATGATCAAAGTTGACCGCATCAACCGGTAGTAAACCTCCGCAGCTTTGGCCAGGTCCTTCACTACAACCCTCTCATTGGCTGCGTGGGCATGTGCTATCGAGCCCGGCCCGAAGATCACCGCGGGGATGTTGGCTTCGTTGATAATCCACTCAGCATCCGTATGAAAATCGACGTACGTCTTTCTGACCTCAAGACCGCTCGCACGGATGGCCTGCTCCATCAAGGCAACGATCGGGCTGGCTTCGGGAATGACCGACGGGTAAAACGGACTCCGCAGACTGACCTCGGCTCGCAGACTGGGAACCCGTTGCTTAACTCGGGAGATCGCCGCATCCAGACTCGCATGGACCGATTGAGTAGTCTCTCCGCCCACGAGCCTTCGATCCAGCTGTGCAAAACACGCCTCCGCAACTATGTTAGGTCGCACACCACCCTTGATTACTCCGACGCTCTGGGTACCCTTGCCCAAGGGCGGAATCTGCGGCAAATCCATCTGCTCAAGCTCCAACAGCACGGCAGCCATATGGTTGATGGCGTTTATTCCCTCGTGGGGCACGCCACTGTGGGCGGACTTGCCATGCGTAAGCACCTCTATTACGACGCGCCCCTTCTGGCCCAGCACCAGATGAAGCTCGGTGGGTTCGAGGCATATGCAGAAGTCGGCCCGAATTCCCTCCCGCAACGGCAACATGACGCCTCGGGCGGATACATCCGACGTTTCCTCTCGAGTGGACATGAACAGAATGTCGCCAGCCAAGTCGGCAGGGTTCTCCGAACACAATCGCTCAATTGCTGCCAAGGCGGCGCCAATCCCGCCTTTCTCGTCGCATGCTCCCCTGCCCCAGATTGCCTCATCCGCAATGGTCCCCGCAAACGGGGGATAGGTCCAAAGAGACCCGTCTCCCTCCTCAACGGTGTCGTGATGGCCAAGGAAAAGCAGACGCGGACCATTCCCCTTTCCTTTCAACTCCCCGATTGCGTTGTTGGCCTCATCAACGCCGGCGCGGAAGCCGAGCTTGGCAAGGAAATCCGCGATGTATTCGGCCGCCTGCCGCTCGCAGTAGGTGATGCTCTTGATTCTCACCAAGTCGGCTGTCAACTCGGTGGCTCGGCTGGCCATGCTCATCCGGCAGGACCTCCCAGTTGGCTATGTGACTACATTCACTCTCAAGCCCAGACAAGCCGGGGGCCCAGGGCTAGCCTGGTTCCCCCGGCTTGTGTTCGAACTCAACCAGGTAGCATTCCGTGGCTGCCTCAAGCAGTTGGGCCCCTAAAGTGGCAGGGCTCGAACCACCTCACCCAGGGAGTCAAGTGCCTCCGCAACATCGCTTTGACCAATGCCCCAATGTGTTACCATCCGACAAGCCGTCTGCGAGACCTGTTTGACCAGCACTCCTCTCTCGGCTAGTCCCTCAACCACAGCTCTGACCGGCCATCCGGTGTGGGCAAAATCCACCCGTACGATATTCGTGTGCGGGCAGCCATCCTCAACCAGGTCTTCTCGAAGCGATCTGATACCTGAAGCCAGCTGTTGGGCATTGGCGTGATCCCTTGTCAATTGCTCCTGCATCGTGTCAAGGGCAACCAAACCAGCAGCTGCCATATGCCCGGCTTGGCGCATTCCGCCTCCGATCATCTGTCGCATCCAGCGAGCCTTATCAATGAAGTCGCGGCTGCCAAGCAGCATAGATCCAACGGGTGCTGCCAGTCCCTTTGAGAGGCAGAACATCATCGCGTCCGCCCCTCTGGCAAGCTGCCTTGGAGCGACCCCACAGGCAACAGCAGCATTAAACACCCGAGCACCGTCCAAGTAGACGCCAAGCCCGTACCCAGCGGCCAAGCCGCTAGCCTCCGCCATGTACTCAGGAGTGAGCGCAATGCCGCGATTCAGGTCGTTGGTGTTCTCCAGGCATAACACTCTGGTTCGGGGTGATTGGATACCCGCCGACCGAATCGCGGCCCGCACTTCATCGAGATCGAACATGCCGCCCCGAGTTCTCAGCGGTCTGGCCTGAACACCTGCCAGGGCAGCGAGTCCCGCTACCTCTAGGTTATAGATGTGGCTTGCCTCGCCAACCAGGACCTCATCGCCCTTCTCTGTCAGACTCATCATGGCGACCTGATTCGACATCGTACCCGAAATGAGAAACAGCCCAGCTTGCATGCCAAAGATCTCGGCCGCCTTCACCTCGAGGGCGTCCACCGTTGGGTCATCGCCTAAGATGTCGTCACCAACTTCGGCGGCGGCCATAGCCTCCCGCATCGCCGCTGTCGGCTGCGTCACAGTATCACTGCGGAAGTCCAGCACCTTCGTCATTATCCTCTCCTCAACAATACGTAGTCGATCGGCTACTGCTGGTCCTCACTGAGCCGATAAAGCGCATTGAAGAGCAACTTGAATGTGCCGTCTGTCTGCCCGCGGTTCTGAGGTTTGAATCCGATGAGGATGACGTCCCCCTCACCGGCGTCAATCGAAACCATCGCTGCCTTGCCTGCGATGTGTTGCTGTCCAATCAGCCAGCCACTGCCTAGAATATCGCCTCGTTCGTAGCCGACGATTGTCCGCCTCCCAATGCCGGGCTCAGTCATCTCATATGCTGGGCTATCCCAGCTGTATACGTATGCCTCCGAAGGCATGCCGTAGGCGAGAGGGTGCGAGTTATCTATACGCACCTTGATCGTAGAGCCGTGCGTGGAGTACTGGATAGTCGACAACCCTGAGGTAACATCACGCAGTTTGAGCCCGAGGGCGTCTATCGCCAGCTCGCCTGACTCACCGAATGTGACCAACCTGCCGCCGAGCTTGACAAACTCCGCTATTGCGCGCGCTCCTTCTTCTCCGAAGCCACTTCTGTATTCCGGCGGGCACCCATCGACCTTGCTAAGCTGGGCAAACAAATCGGGGCCCAGTAGCGTCGACGGCTGATCATCGGGAAGAATGAGAACGTCGATGCTTGCCCCCAGCGTCCCGCTAAGGATATCCGCATCGCGAATGGTCACGTAGTCAAAGCCAAACTGCTCCAGGACCAGCCTGGTCCAGCCCTCATCCGGGTTGCCTCCCCAATAGCGCTGAAACAGGCCGATTCGAAGGGGAATTAGCCGACTTCTGGCACTCCCGCCATCCCCATTTAGAGGGTGCATCGGAGCACTGCACTTATGCGTCGTGGGTCGAGCAGGGATTTCCACAACGAATGAACCAGGCGGCACCTGCTGCCCTGGAATCGCAAGCTGGTCGGTCAGCCTCCACGCTCGCCCGCCAGATTTCAGCAGTTGGTTAACATAGCGGTAGCTTTCATTATGCTTGCCATCTAGAATCCACTTGGTGCCGGGACTGCTGATCGGCATGGAGTTATCGCCCGATGCTTGGTAGGGCTTCAGTGCGACTCCTTCGGCTATCTGAACCCGTGCGACTTCCACTCCCATGAATTCCGGCATGCAGTCAGTGCAGCTGTCGCTGATGTAGGGACGTCCATCGCGTAGCCTGGTCCAATGATTGTCGGGATATCTTCCGCTGCCCAAGAGAGTCTCGATCACACCCATCTTCGGCTGGCCGAGCTTGACTACTGGGGTTCCCGCAGCGAACAGCCGGCCGCCTATCTCCTGGCCTTCTGAGAGCGCTTGAACCTCAACGCCCTGATCAAGGATCAACGAAACGAGCTTGCGAGCTGTCGTCGGGTCATGCTGAGTGTCCAGCGGGATGACGAAGGAGTTCGGAACCGCCTTTTGCCCCATCTCAGTCTGCCTTCGCGCTTTCATGCAGCAGCTGCGCAGGACATCTGCCTTGTAGCGCGCCGCCAGATCGAGCACGGCCCAGGCGCAGATCTTCTGTTGCTCGACAATCTCCCGGAGATGCCAATACCCACCTTGCCAAGGATGGGGGAAGTTGGGCTGCTGATCATATGTAGGCATGTTGTGCGGATTAGTACCACGTAGGTCGCGAGGCGCAAGGTATCTCGGTGTTGCCAACAAGGCACTTGCCGACTCGGTGTGCATGCCTGCTGCGTTGTGATAGACGGCAAGCCGGTAGTGGGCAGAAGTGTTCGCCCACGCGGGATAGGTAGCGCTAGCAATAATCCCTGCCTTGCCCGCAGCCTCGAGCATGTTGATCATATGTCCGCCGTACCAGGACATCTCTGTCCAGACCAGTGGGTCGGCATGTGGGTGCACCGGGTTCGAGTACGGTGGCACGAACAGCCGGGCGCCCTCAGACCCCTGATGGTGGTGGTCAAGAAATGCTTGCGGTTGCCAGTCGCGAAATGCGATCGCGGCGACGTACTTCGACTCCACCAGATTCAGCTGATAAGCATCACGGTTGTTGTCGTGCCCGGAGTACTTGGCGTACAACCACGGCAGGCCACAACCCTCAAAAGGGGTGCCTAGCCATTGACGGTACCAATCAGTGATCATAATCTGCCCATCAGGGTTAAAGCATGGCACCATGATAAAGAGCACATTATCCAGGACGGCGCGGCACTCAGGCGTCGAACCAGTGACAAGCTCATACGCAAGTTCCGGGGCCATCTGAGTTCCGCCGACCTCGTTTGAATGCATACTCATCGTCTGCAGGACAACGGCCTTTCCTTCCCCCACTAGGCCATCGACTTCGTCCTGGGATAAGCCTCTCGGATCGTTCAACTTGCGATTGAGGTCTCGAAGATGCTCCAGATTGGCCAGATTGGCCGGCGAGGATATGATCGCCATCAACATCCGATTGCCCTCTGTGGTTGGGCCAAGATCACGAACAGCGATACGATCTGAGTTGGCTGCAAGCATATCAAAGTACTCCGCGATCTTGTCCCACCGCGCTAGTCGGCGATCTTCTCCAAGCTTGAAACCAAAGAATACCTCAGGAGAAATGATCCTCCCAAATTGATGCTGTGCAACATCGCCTGCCAAGCGAAACACCTCCCGGACGTATCTCCTTCAATGGCAGATCGGGTCCAACCAGTGACTGGGGTAACCTCATTGGAACAACCCAACCGACTCGGCGTATCTCCAAGAGACCTCCAAAGTGACCGATGCAGGTGCTTGTCGCTCAACTGAACCAGTGGATAAGTGACCAGATATCGCTGCAACCTCTCTTTTCCGCTCAAAGAGGGCTCGAGCATTAGTCACCACCTCCAGCGACGACACGCGACGAACCGGTCCATGGTACGACGTCGCCCAGACGACCTCGTTAGAATGCATGTGCGTGGTCTGTAGAACCATAGCTTGGACATCCCTGATCAGCATCTCAATCTCGGAAGACAGTAGCAGCTTGGATCGTGCCGTTTCGCACGAAGAGCACCTCCGGAGACAGCTTCGCCGGCTTGTGGACTGCGCCAGCACCAGAGGCCCTTATGTCGTGACATCACCTCTATGCCAGCTCTTTACATCAGCCCCAACCAGTCGCCCAAGAGGAACTGGAGCCGTCCGAGCAAGAGGGATATCCGTGCCATTACCGTGTTGCCAAACGATGCACCAAAAGCAACCAGCATCACAAGCCGACCGACCCACGCAACTCCGCCAGCCACGCCCTTGTGTTGCACGGTGAACACAAAATAGAAGAGTGTGGTCAGCACCCCAATCACCAAGATCACGTTGTTCAGTGCCGCAGGGCCTTCAAATACGCGCATGGTGTCAACCAGTTGTGTCAGCACCAAAGCCTTGAAGTCCTTGGTCAGTACCACAGCGGACCCAATGCCGACCATGAAAGCAACCGTGTTGCGTGACAGGTAGACAAGTGGCTTATAGAATCTCAGATAAATGCACAGCGCCAGCATCACAGGAATCACCAGGCGCCATTCTCCGTCTTTGAGTATGCGCGTGGCAATCACCGGTTTTATCATGCTGTCATACTGAACGCCGAAACCATATGCTGCAGCTATCCCAAGATAGGCATGCTGGCAGATCTGAAAGACCGGGTTGTCCTTGTACAGCGCTAGGCTGAACATCGCCAGCGTGAATATGGCGCCGACCCAGACGCCAACTTGGGCCATTGTCATCGCCTGTCGCCTCCCGTCTGTCGTTGCCGCTTCTCCACGATGTATCCGATGTTGCCAAGGACGATGAAGAACACGATCAGCACGTGAGCAAGTGATTGAGCATCCATGCCCGCCACTGCACTACCAGGGCTCTTGACCAGGATCTCAAGTTCTGCTGCACCCCGCATCCCATTCAACAGGCCAGAGAGCTGACCGGATGATACATACGGCATGACTCGAGGTGCGCCGACAGCTGTGGTGGAAAGGTAGATCGGGATGTTCAATGGGTCACCCATGATTTTGATGTAATTTGGGGGCTCAAGCCCGCCGGTAAACAGGAACAAGGCGGATACATCAGTCATCGCCAAGACATCCTGCATCATTGGCAAGTCAGTAAGAGCTGTCCCGTACTGGTCGATGCCAGCGCATGCACTCCATATATCGCTCACCAGCGCCTGCATGGCGACTTCGATGCCAGGACGGTATCCGAGATGCACGTAGTCCACCCCGTAGGTCTTACCAAAGCTGTCCGCTATCGCGTGTACCTTGGGTCCACTTGTCGCGGCACCCTCTATGGCAGTGGCCCATGTCAGTATGCGGACCCCTCTACTAAAGGCGAGCTTGAGAACCGCTTCCAGAGCAGGCACTAACTCAGGAATGGTGGCCGGAGTGATCTCAACAGCTAGTCCAAGGACTTCTCCGGCTTCAAGACGTCCGATCCCAGCGAAGCAATTATCGGCGTCCTCACCAATGGATATGGGCAATCCCATTGGATTAAGCAAAGCGTATATGCACAAGGCTAGCAGCAAGTAGTAGATGACTCGACGGTCGACATTCTGCATTCTTTGCAGCATCGTGACAGCCCCCTATTGTCCGGATCCGCCAAGATGGCCACGCTCAATGCCCAGCACAATGCGTAAAGCTGTAGCGATACCGCCCATGGTCGCCGCAATAGTCACACCGCGCATTCCGGCGCTATTTGGTATGGTCATGATCCAGGTGGATATCGTGCCGAATTTTGTTGACACAATCTCAGTAATAGGTGCTTTGCCAAGCATGAGCAGTACTCCCGCGGTCAAGAGCACACCCGCATCGAAGCTCTTGATTCGAAATGCTCGATAGGCTGCAGACGCGATATAGAATGCCAGAACGGAGAATAGAGTTGCAGCGGGTTGTACTAGCATCCACTGGTATAGCCACGTGACATAGGGGCCACCTGTCTTGGTGAAGATTGAGAGTACGAGGGTTAGGGTCATGAAGAACAGCAAGACCAGGCTGTACACCCAAGTCGCCCGCCGTTGCGTGACGCGACGCAGGTGAATGTTGTAGAGGTTCACTATCCCCACGCCAAAAGCGAAGGCGAAAACGATCAGGTACCACAGGTTGAGTTCATCCGCGATCGTCTTAAGCACTGGATAACTGGCCTTGTTGCCAAATCCAGCCACAACATATAGTATGCCGGAAACACCACAGACGATGAGAGGCAAATTCCTTCGCATGACTCAACCTCCCTTACTTACTCAGTATTGTCTTGACCCAAGTACTGCCGAGATTGACGCTCACAATGCCCACCAGACCCAGGACGATAAGCGCGAGCTTTCCATAGTCTTGTGCGACGAGGTTTCCAATAAGCATCGGATCCCTCGACAGGTACGCGCCGGCAGCGAACAACTCATCACCAATCAATGCATAGTCGCAGGCCGCGATGAAGAACGGAATGTGGCTGACGTTGGCAGTTCCTGCGATCTGGACCGCTCCTGCGATGAACGCGCCCTCGGCAAAGAACAACGACTCAGCCATGAAGTAGCCCATCATGATGTTTGTGGCAACCTTCTCCTGCTCCATGATGCTTAGAACGCCGGATGCGTAAGCGAACTGATTGTTGGATAGGAAGCGTGTGTCCGCGGGGTCGTAGGCGTCAGCCTTGCCCTCGGCGGCATACTGCTGTTGCACTATCGCGTCCGCAGCCGAGTAAATGATTGGATCCCAACTAGTGACGATAATCCGCGTGTCCGATGCTGCACACCGCCGCGCCACATGGCCCAGGATGGAGAACGCTGCGAGCGTCTGAGCCTGCTTCACGTCTCCCAGGCCAGAGGTGTAGTGCACAGGCCTGCCCATCTCTGTAGCCCGTCCGATAGCCTCGTCCATCGCGTCAAGAGCAGGCATTCTGCGGATATCTGGTAATCTGCCTCCAGCTTTGGCTCTGTTGGCAACCGCAATCAGAACCACCCAGAAGAGAAACTGCAGCAAGAAAGCCGCAACCATACCCTTTTCAAGCATCTGATCTCCTCCCAAATACGAATCCGCGCGGAACCGATTGACACAAGGCTCGCCACATCTGTCCCAAATCGCGCCGCACCTTCACCTCCTTGATTGCTCAATCATCACGCCTGCTCTGGCCGCAGCCGGGTCGCAGGTAATCGGGGACATCTAGTCCTCTATCCATTACTCTGGCGATCATCTTGCGTTCTCCAGACAATGTGATTTCGGTAGCATCGATGGGTCTGCTAGGAGCTAAGAGATCGACCACAACAGGTGGCCCAGAACTGAAGAGGGAGAATTGGCGGGAGTCGGCTGCGTCAGCTGCTGCGCAGTTCAGGCACGCTCTAGGTACAACTCGGTCTGCTGATGACCACCATCCTCTCCGGCCAGTCGGCTCAAGACCAGGCCTCGCCGTTCGAATTGGATGTCCATTTGCATAGTCCTCCTAATAAGACATATATCTTTATGTGTTCGACGAAATGTTCAGATATTCGGGAGCATCATGCATGATATCTAGTCGCTCAACCTAATCCGAAAGGCAAAGATGGCTGCCTGGCTCAGTAGTGAGTCTCGCTCATGAATTGATCGACGCGGGCAACTAAGCAAGAAGTTCGGTGAACGAATAGGTGAAGATGGGAGATGGGGACGAAAACACGGGATCTACACTGCAGGTAGGTAGATGGACCTCACGCCAAGAAGCCGAACGAAATCGCCCCGGTGCCCGGATGAGATCCCATGGAAACATCCCGCACCGCATCGAACTGGTACTCATACTTGTCGGCTCGATAGTACACTGTCATGTACTCCACGGCGTACCCATCTGCAGAGTAGGTAACCCTTCTCGCTTCGAGAACCGGCTCGCCTTCTCTCAGATGCAGCAGACGGGCGACCACTCTGTCAGCGGCAATCGATCGAATCCTCTGCGTGGCTTTCTGAATCTTGGTGTTCGTGTCCGCCTCAAGGATCTGGTACACGGATTCCGTCTGCAACCGTGCCGCGGTCATCGTCCGGCCATAACTCTCCGGCAACATGATAATGGCATAGGCTATTGGAGCAGAACCGATAGTGTGTCGCCGTCTTATCTCCAGCACTCTATCTTCGGCACTAACGCCCAGTGCCTGGCAGGCGTCCGCGTCTGGTTTGCTTAACTTGAGCATCACGATCTCGACTTCAGATGGCACACCGCGGGCTTCCAGAACCTCGTTCACGGTCAGAAGCCCTGCGAGCCGTTCCTGCACAACAGTGCTTGAGACCACGAAGGTCCCTTTTCCCTGCTTGGTAGCTAGCCACCCGGACTCTGACAGGTATTTGATCGCGCGGCGTACCGTGATAGCACTGACTTCGAAGCGCCTCGCCAACTCATGATGGTTGTCCAGCCGTGTGCCGACCGGGTAGTCACCAGCAATAATGCGCTTCTGCAGATGCTTGGCCAGCTGTTCATACAGAGGAACCGGGCTCTCACGATCAAGAGCGTCAATGATCTCCTCTGTGCTGGCCACCAAGTATCACCTCAATTCAGTATTCTCCGTGACAGTCCGAACGAAAGCAACTGGCAACTGCAACGACGCGCGCTCCCTAGATTACTAGCACGAACAAGCGTGTCCTGCAACAAGACGACTAAACATCTGCCTGAATTGGCAGTATCTGAGCTTACGAACTGGTCAAGGAGAACATTCTTCAGCTCCAGAGCCCGTCGACCGGGCATGCGTACGTCAGCCTCTTTCATAGTTCGCAATTTCCCTCCAACAGCTCCGTGAAGTGACTATGTGCCATTCGCCGGCATCGCCGCTCGTCTGTTGCCTTCATGGCCGACACCGCTCCCCTCAGGCCAATGCCTACCACGGGCTGTTTGCTCTCGCTAAACGGCCGCCAAATCTCTGAGTGCCGCCAGACCCTCCTATGGGCATCATCAAGACCAAGAGTCTTGGGATGAGCCCACCCCCTACCCTGCTCCAATTTCGCAACCAAAGGAGATCAGATCGCGCCGGGGTGAGGTGGGGGAATTACTTGATCGCCGACACCTCGATGCGTGTTGGCTTACCGAGACAAGAGTGACGGGGCCCACGTATTCAAGACCGGGACTCCATAGCACTGCCGGTTCCCCGCCCCACCTGACCCAGCGCCCGCTCGCTCAAGTAAGCAGACTCAGCCAGCTTCCCTTAAGACGGATCCGTACGGCTCAAGGCTGCTGCGTGCGGCTGGGCGTGTGCGCAGGACGCTGTCACAGAGATTGGGGAGGAGGAAGCAAATTGGATGGACTAAGTGCTCAGGAGTTGCTCATGAAGGAGTACCGGTGCAAGGAGCGCGAGATGGTTCGGCCTAGCCTGCGGCCGATGCCGGTCGGGCAGATGATGTGCGTGGCGAGGTGTTGGCACTACACGTACCGGTGCCTGAAGCATGAGGAGAATGTGTATGCGTTCAGAAAGAGGCTTTTGGAGGAGGCTGAAGCGGGAGGTACACCTGTGCCGTGGGAGTAGGATGCCGGGGCTGAGAGTAGAGAGAAGGTCCCTCTCTCGAGTTCCGTAGTACGCATCGCCGGCGCCGACGAGCCGTTGATGACGAGTCAAGGAGGTCTCAGGATGGAGTCCCTGGTCAAACTGCCGGATGTTACGCTCACCAAGAAGCAGGCTGAGCACCTCGACACAGTACTGAACGCATGCACAGAGTACGGCAAAGAGATGTTCATGCAAATCATCGAGCTCTGGGCCGCCGCCGGATTCAGCATCCTGCCGAAGCCAGCCAACATCAGCCTATGCGCAACCAACGGCGGCAGACGCTTCACCGTCGCCGGACTGATCCCGGTAGGCGGTGACCGTCAGCAGCTGATTGTGACCGGATGGAACAGCCTACACCGCAACGGTCTCTATCCAGCCGAGGCCATCGGTGAGTTTCAAGCGGCGATGCGGACGGCGGCTGAATTGCACCTGACCGAGAGATCAGCTCACATCTGGGTGTTGCCCGGGTTCGACCGCCCCGCTGCTAAAGCTGTCCTCCAGGCGCTCGCCAAACTCGCACGTTCGCGTCTGACGAACCCTGAACCCCAACCAGAGTTCGTCTGGACCACACCACCCTTGGCGGCTGTGATCAACGCGCTCAGGCGATCTTCGGCCAGCTCCTTGAGGGCTGGGGAGCCGCTGGCGGCACCATTCATTGCCACCGCGCGGGCCGGATCTACTTGCGCTTTCGGACAAGGGATGCTGATGAAGGCCCTTATGGCCTCTACTCCCATCAGTTCAACCTCGCTGTGCTCGCCGCCCCCAGGGGTAAGCACGGCGCACGGATCGAGGTCGCCTGGAACACCGGTTCCCATTACCTCCAGCACATCGGCGAGCGTACGGCGGCTTTCGAGGCCGTGGTGTCACTGCTGCCGGGCCACGCGAGGCGCGGGACGGTGACCCAACTCGCCCTATCCGACGAGTTCCAGGCGGCGCACGCTGATCTGCTTCTCAAGGCGATGGTGAAGCTGGGCGACGCCGACAGGCTCACTTAAGTTGCCGGAGTCGTGCTCTGCCACTTCGAGTCGGACAAGCTCACGATTCACCGCCAGGGTGAGATCCAGGATGGCCGTCTGACTGTCTGGGGCCAGGATGCTGGTCCGCTTGCCGAGAAGCGATATGGCGCGCCCAGCGTGCACTACTGGCTGGTGTTCGATGAGAAGGCAACAACGCGGCTTGGTGCCCTAATCACGGTTAGCCTAGCCCCCACGCCACCGAAGATCCTCAAGGCCCTGCGCGAGGGCTTCGGCTCGGTGAGCGGTGTTGACGAGCTAATGCGTTTCTGCCGGAGCAGAAAGGTCAAGGTCGCACTGACGACACGGGTCTAATTGCCTCTATGTGAACGGGCGGCATAGCCGCACCGGTGTGCTCTCAGCGGTTGGTGGCCCTTGCCACTGCCTACTTCGCGGATCTGATCGGATTCGGCACCCAGGTTAACGATGGCCACGATTAAGTCCGATCGCCATCAGCGCAGCTAAAGGCATCATCTCGATCTTGGGAACTGGCATCTCGCTGGCAGAACCCCCTTAGCGAGTTTCGCGGGAACGCGCGCGTTGCCTGGGGCGCGGTCCCAGGACCAACAGCCCAGCTATTTGACCGCCCCCCGGCGTCAAACGGTGTCCTTGACTGCTGTCCGCGGCGACCAGTTCCCAGCTAGCTTCCAGTCGAACTCGCCCCTTGATGTCAACAATTCCCTGCGGCTGTGCACTCTGCCGGGATTCGAGCTACCACCGGCTTACAGGTTCGTGAAACTTAGTATCTCCTTGGGCGTACCTACAACCAAGAGCCCAAGCATAATCTTGGGAGTGATTGAGATGGCCAGACACCGAGCTCCGCTCATCGTTGGCATCGCCGTGTTGCTCATCGCCGCCTTGGGCGCAGTCGGATGCAAGGCAGCCTTCCCGGCGGCAATCGACCAGGCGACCGTTCCTGGCGTCATCCGCGAGTCGTTGTACCAGACACACAACATTCCCGGCTCACCAAGCACAAGTAGCTACTCGGGCATCAAGTGGTTCGTCTACGAGGCCAGAGGCGACGATTGGTTGGTTGCCAGCACGGCAACCGAATTCTCGACCTCAGGCTCCGGCTCGGGTGCTTCGTCATCCATCTTGCTCTGGCAGGTCGCCCTTTGCTCTGATCCTCCCGCCGACCAGACAGAACTGGACGTGCTCACCAAGATGACCGGGGCGCTGGGCGGACCGGGCACAAGACCCTCAGACTTCCAGGCCAAAGACGGATCTATCTTGCCGGGCACGGACAGCGGCATCATCTGCGCCGGCGGGATTGCGTTCGACCGCAAGATCGTCGAGGTCGTTGGAGTCGTTGTTGGCGGTGAAGTCAGAACGGCACCTGTTAACGGCTTCTGGTTCATGACGCACGAAGGCGGCACCGGTTGGTTGGAGTTCCGGGCACTCGACCGAAACGGCAAGGTGCTTTATACCGTCCAGTAGCAGCTAACACTCAGATCACAGACCTCGCGCAGTCTTGGTTGAGTGACAAGACGCACATAGGCTCTGCCAGTTGGTCCTCTCCCAGAACTTGATCCGGTCTCCCTTGTGCGGCACAACGTGATCGACCACCGTCGCCGGAGTCACCCTGCCCTGTCGCTCGCACTCAGCGCACAGCGGGTGCTGCTTCAGCCAAGCACCACGCGCGATGTCCCACGCCCTCGTGTAGCCTCGCTGCCTGGCGCTGCCTCGGTGGTCATCTGCCCGAAGCGCGGTGCGCTCACCCTGGTGGTCCGCGCAGTAGCCGCCACGGAAAGCCAGATTGGGACAGCGGGGATGTCGGCATGCTGACCCCAAGCGCTGTGCCACGCTGTGACCTCCGCTTCAAATCGCCAGCCCGGCCGCTGCCGCACCGGTCGCCGCTCAAGTCAGGCGCTCTGCTCTGTTAATGCCGTCAGCCGGGCTGGACTTCTTGCCAGATCGTGGGCTTGACCATGAACCCACGACCGGTGGTATATCAAAGCAGGCTGCGAGATACTCAGGCAGGCGATTCCGTACGATCGGCCGGTAGACGCCGTAGCGGTTCCACCTGGCGCCTTCGTTGTGGCGCAGCCATAACTCAAAGGGAAAGAGCAAGGGCACCGAGCGCTCCTCATCGGCCACTGGCTCGGCCATCAGGTCCTCGTAGCGCGGGTGCTTATCTTCTTGTCTACTTAGAACAGCTCTTGAGGGCACTTTTACTACCATCTCGCGCATGATCACCGCAAGTTTCTTTCTACCCGCAGCTAAATGACGTGCGACCATCTGCTGGTTGATGCCCAACCGCTCGGATATCTCCCGTTGGGAGTAGCCTTCGAGGTGGTAGAGCTTGATGCAGGTTGCCTGTCGCTCGGTCAACCGGTCGAGCATCGCATACAGCTCGCGGCGCGACTCAGCATCGAGCACCTCCTGTTCGGTGTCATCCGGCGCCACGATAGCATCCTCGGCCCACTCGCCGACGGGTTGCTCACGCTCCTGGCGATAGCGAGCCTTGACCGCAAAGTCCCGCTCCAGGGCGCCGATTGCTTCCTCGCCGGTGAGCAGTCCGGCCCGGTTGGCCGCGATGATCTCCTCGGTGCTCGGTCCGGTCTGTTCCTTGCGCACCATGAAGACGACGTGATCAAGGCGCTCTTGGGAGATCTGGTCGATGGATGTGTGAACTCTCTTTGCCACTGTGCAGCCTCCTTGGTAGGTGCCGCACAACGACAATGCACGGCACCAGATGCTTGCTGGTGGCCGCGCGTTGTTCGCTCTGGCCGATCTGCTATGCGGTTTTGGCGCCCCTAGTGCAGGCTAGACGCGCTTTCTGCTCGCTGAGACGACGATCCGATCGCACTCCGAGTCCTGCACGTAGAGCATGATCGTGCCGTGTCCGATCTGGCGAATGCCTTGCAGCACCTCGCACAAAGCCCAGACCTCGCTGTCGCTCGGTTGTTCCGTCACGACGAGTTCGGCCAATCTCCTGGGCCATGCCGAAAGGCTGCCGGGATCCGCGGTCATTGTCTATTCCTCCGCTGTCTTTGTGTCTTTGCCTTTGTCTGTGATCACACTGACCCAATCACAGAGCAGCATCACTGCCAGCCAGGGGCTGCTATCCGCCCGCAGCAGCAGCACGTCCGGTGCCGCCTTGGTCCCCTGCTCTGCCGCCGCACTACGCCTGATCTGGCCGACGCCATGGCCGGGGAGCACCTCGAGCCAGGCGTAGATCTGACGGAAGCCGTCCGCCCTGACCTTTACCTCATAGCGGCGGCCGTCACAATCCAGCAAGTCACCGGACCACTGACCGCCCATGCCGCCGGAGAGTGGCACTCGCTTGCCGCCAGGCAGAAGAGCCGCCGCCTCACGCTCGGCCCGCATACCTTTGCGTCTTGATCTGCCTGCCATCAAGTGTGCACCTCCACGCCGCGGATGCCGCCGCCGATTTCACGCATGCGCCCCTCCAACTCGGCGATCTCGTTCGCCCGGTGCTGTTTGCTGCGGCAGTAACGCTTGCACCACTCGTAGCGCGGTTCAGCGCCATCTCCGGCAGATAAACTCCGGTAGACGAGATAAGCCTTGGCGCTGCCGCCCGGGTGGAGAACGTCGCCCTCCCAGGGCTCTTTGCCTAGAAGACACTCGTGACTGCCGCCACGCCCATCCGGCTCTCCTTCGCGGCAGACAGCGCACATCCGCAGTTCACGCATCGCCTGGTCGGCGGTCATCGGGTCTTTCAAGACCGACTCTCTAGTCAGACCGGGAAACCAGCGGAAGATCCGCGGCCAGACCGGGCTATCAGGGTCTGTCCACCATGAGCTGGCATCATCGAGTTCGCGACCGTGCTTTGCTGCCAGGAGTGACACAAACTCCTCCAGCTCGGGGCCAATCGGCTCAGGCCCCTCAGCAAATGGATCGGCAAGGTCGGGCCTCAGCCAGCTCACATCGGTATCTCCGGGATGTCGATGGTCACACCAAGCTCGCGCAGGTACTCGCTCATCGGCTTGGTGTCGACGGGCGGTGCCGGTTTCTTGACCACTGGTGGCGCTGCTAGTGGTGCTCGGTTGTCATATTGCCCTTCAAGGACCTTAGCGATCACGTCCTCGCTGCGGATTGCCCAATCGAACGACGCCCGCCAGCCGGTGCCGTCCTTGCCACCAAGGCAGAACTGGCTGGCGGCTATGCGACCGAAGTAGCTCTGCCACCACGCCGCATCTCTGCCTGCCTCCCGCAGCCTGGCTTTGAGGTGCCGTCTGCGTTCGGCGGTCAGCTTCTGCGTCTTGGGCAGCATCTCACCACAAGTGCGGTTCCAGATCTCCGCGATCTCGTCTAGAGAAATGGATGACGCGGACACGTCGACGGCGTCAGCCGTTGACTGCGTCTCTAATGCAGTGTCCGGTTTTGCGGTGTACGGTATACGGTTATCGGTATACGGAGTACGGAGTACGGGATACGGTGTTCGAGTATCACTCGATTGCGATTCGAGTTGCATTCGAATGCCATTCGCAAGGGTTGGGCAACTCATTGCCGAGACATCCGCCAAGTCAGTGATTAGGAATGTCGCCGGCAGATTGCCGATAATCCTTAGCGCTCCCTGCACTTGACGCTCTGTAGCAGGGGCGTCGTTCTTCAGAGCATCGACCAGAAGAACAACCTGGGCGCCGGTATCATAGCGACAGAAGTCAACCGCAGCACTACAGAGAGCCTCAAATGCCGCTCGAATGCGCCCGGATTTCCACTGCAGATCGTCTTCCATGTAGGAGAGCGGGCAATAGAATAGGCCGACCATATTGCGATGCGGCGATGTCGTCAGGTAAAGAGCGAGCATCCGCATGTCTTCCGTCCACTGATTTCGCACTTTTGGGTCCTGCCAGAAGCTCGGCTGGATCCGGTAGTATCGACCTTTGCTCATCGCCACTCTCCTTTGTAGCTGAAGTCGCCCGTCTCTTTAAAACGGCACGTCCTGTCCATCAACCTCAGTCCCCATCTCATCCTCGGCAGCCGACTGAGGCTTGCGATCCAGCGCCACCACCTGGCTGGTGCTGACCTCATAGACTTTGCGCTTCTGCCCAGCGGAGGTCTCATAAGTGCGGGTCAGCATGCTGCCATCCACCAGCACCAGCCGGCCTTTGTCGAGGTGCTCAGCGACGAACTCGGCACTGTTGCGCCAGGCAACAACGTCGAAGAAGTCAGCCTCCGCCCTACCGCTGCTGTTCTGGTAGGAACGGTTCACTGCCAGGGGAAACGTCGCCACCGGCACGCCGGTCGGTGTGTAGGAGAGCTTGGGTTTGCGCACCAGCCGGCCAACTAGGGTGATGTGGTTGTGCATCACTGCGCCTCCTTGGCACTTTGCATGCTCGCTAGGTGCCGGCGAAGATCCTCAGCTTGGACTGACGTCAGTGCCAGGCTGCTCGACTTACCATAACGTGACTGAATCATGCCGCTAACAGTGCGGTTGGCAACTCCAAGCTCCCTTGCTAAACGCACCAATACGTCAACTTGCTCGGAGGAGATAGGTCGATCGGACTCAGTTGAGGGGGCCTCAGGAGCCTCCGCGTTGCCTTCAGTGCCCTGCTCGAGCCAGGCTTTGAGTGTCAGCCCGGTCTCGACGGTGGGCGTAAGATAGCGACCATCAAGGAGGTTGGTGCGGTCCTTGGAGGCGTAGGCGACGTGCTTCTGGTCAAGGTCAAGGAACACCGTGAACTCATACTCCATGCCCTCGCGCTGCACAGGGGCAAGGCCGATCTTCTTTGGCGTCGACTTGCCCTTCTCGTCAGCGGCCACCACATACTCGGTCTTGCTGCGCAGCGTGGCGATGACGTGGATGCCGGACTGCAGCATCGCTTCGACGAGCTGGTTATGCATCGGGGTGACCTGGCGCCAGGCGGCAAAGCTGTTGCCGCCGCGATCGGCGATCTTGCCGTGTTGATCAAGGAGTCCACCTTCGCCCGCCCAGGCATGGGAGAGCGAATCGACGATGACGACCTCCAGGCCCGCCTGCTCCGCCTCCCGGATCGCCTGGATGTATTTGCCCGGCTCGTAGGGTGCAGTCAGCGTTAGCACCTGATATTCGCCGATCTTGGTGCTGCCGATCGTGGCGCCGACATAGAGCTCGCCGGAGCCGTTCTCGGTGTCGACGAGGCCGATCTTGCGCCAGTCGCCGCTAAGGCCATACGCCAACAGTAGCGCCGACGCCGTCTTGCCGCTGCCGCTGGGGCCGGCGATGCCGAGCCTGAGGTGCGCCTTGCGGCGCTCCGCCGTCCTGAATCCTGTCATCTAATTCTCCTCCCTTCGACTGCCCAAGGCGGCCAACAGCGAGCGCCGGTGGATCCGGATCGCGTTGCCGAAACGCCCGTGCGTCAGCTCGCCGCGACGGCACATCTCGTAAACCTTGCCCGGCGATACCTTGAGCCATCCTGCCGCCTGCTGGACCGTGTAGACCTCCGCCGTATCGCCGGTACCGGACGACCCAGCCATCTCTACCTCTACTCGCTCTTCCACCACCAATGACCACCTCGACCTCGCTTCAGATACGCGCTGGAATCTCGCAGAAACTGCATCCTGGGACTTGATATACCGAACGTATGTTCGTATTATGGACCGGGAATAGGGAGATGTCAATTCCGCCTGAAAGTCAAAAGGCCAGCTAAAGCTCGTTATGACAGATGGTCATGCACATGGATTTGGTGCGCATAACGTGAATAGCGCCAACTACCAGAAGGAGGAACTGGAGATGAAATTCGGTGATCGTTTGCGGTTTCTGCGTGAGGAAGCTGGCTTCAGCCAGGATGATGTGGCGAGGAATCTGCGCCTCGACGGCTCGACGGTATCTCAGTGGGAGTGCAACAGGCGGCATCCTCACCTCAAAATGGCCAGAGAGGTGGCAGGCCTATTCGGGGTCAGCATGGACTTCTTCGTCGAGGCTGCCGGCGACCCACAGACGGACATCGCCGACCTCAAGGCCTTCCTGAGGGTTACCCGCCGGCTTAGGCCCGAGGATGCGGCATCGCTGATCGCCTTCGCCCAGTACGTGGCGCAGCCAGACCCAGAGGAGATCAAGGAACCACGTACCAAGATCCGCCGAACGCGTAAAGGACGGGCTTCGGCAGGAGACGCGGTACAGCCTCTTGCGGCCCTGAGCAGCTTAGTTAGCGAGATTCCACCGACTTGCTAATGCCGACCGAATGGTTTAAGTACTACCTACGCTTCGGCTCCTTTCGGGAGCCGGGTATCCATCGCAAGTTCGGGAGATGAGGTCGAGATGAGAGGCAGGCTGCGCCAGCGCGGCGAGAGGCGCTATGCCATGATCGTGGAGCTTGGTCGCGATGACTATGGGGTGCGACGGCAGACGCAGCGAGCATTCTGTGGCAGCAAGCGGGAGGCCCTCAAGGCGCTGGCGGACTTTGAGGCCGAGATTGAGCGGCGTGGCTCCCTGGCCGAGAAGCCGCCGGAGATGATGCTCGGCGCCTACCTTGACGCGTGGCTTGAGTCTTATGGCAGAACGCAGCTGCGCCAGACCACCTTTGAGAGCTATGAGACAATGGTCCGCCGCCATCTCAAGCCGGCGCTCGGCAAGGTCAAGCTGGGCAAGCTGACCCCGATTCAGATCCAGAGGCTATACGCGGAAAAGCTGCACGGCGGCCGGGCCGACGGCAAAGAGGGCGGCCTATCGGCCCGGTCTGTGCGCTACATCCACGCCGTCCTCAGCGAGGCCCTCGGCCATGCGGTCAAGTACGGCTACATCGAGCGCAATGTCGCCCAGGTGGTAGACCCACCGCGGGCGGAGCGCAAGCAGCTCACGATCTGGACGCCGGAGCACGCCCAGGCCTTCCTGGCCTTCACCGCCGATGACCAGTACGCCAAGCGCCTCTACCCGGTGTACGCGCTCGCTCTGCTGACCGGCATGCGTCTTGGAGAGCTGCTGGGCCTGAAGTGGGACGATGTCGACCTCGAGCGGGGCGTCGTGCACGTCAACCGCAGCCTGCAGAACACGCGCAAGGGACTCATCCTGGTGGAACCCAAGACTGACCGGTCACGGCGAGCGGTGCCGATCGGCCCGGCCGTGGTGGCGATCCTGAAGAGACACCGCCTGACCCAACGCCAACAGCAGCTGATGGCCCAGCCCGGCGAGTGGCACTACTCGGGGATGGTCTTCCCCGCCACCAACGGAAAGCCGCTGCAGCCACGCAGCCTGGAACGAAACTTCAAGCAGGCCGTCAAGCGCAGCGGTTTGCCAGTGGTTCGTTTTCACGACCTGCGGCACAGTCACGCCACCCAACTGCTGGCCATCGGCGAGCATCCCAAGGTGGTGCAGGAGCGCTTGGGCCACAGCCAGATCAGGGTGACCCTCGACACCTACTCGCACGTGCTGCCGTCGATGCAGAGGGAGGCGGCGGATAAGGCGGAGAGGCTGGTGCTGGGGAGCGCCGATTTATGACGCACGTGCTGTCTCAATCACTCCGCGCTGATGATGACACATGGCGTCGATTGAATCGGGAGGCACTGGATTGGCAGCCGCCCATACCGGAATTCGTAGTCAACCTCCCGCTCGGCTACGCCTTACCAAGTCCCAGGTGTCCACGAAATCGGAGCAGGTCAACTTGAGCAGTGCCCCTCCCTGTCAAGGCTGCCTAGACAAGACGAACTACAGCCAATCCAGGAGTGCCCGCAGAACCCAGAAGGAGAAAGGTGAACCCTGGAGAAACTGCATGACAATCAGATTGCGAAACGGCAGTTTCTTTATAAGAAACACTAGGCGGTGCAGCAATGGAAAAGAGTGCAGACAGGAAGGTAGACAGAGGCGCTTCTTACCTGCTCAGCAGCCTGACCCGTGGATTGGCGGTTCTCTCTCTGTTTAGCGAAGCCAAAGCAACTATCACATTGTCCGATGCCGAGAACAGACTCGGTCTCGGCAGGTCGAGAACCTACAAGATCCTTGAGACTCTCACCAATGCGGAGTACCTAACTAAATCCGCCGGAAGAACTGGTTACCAACTAGGCCCCGCTTCCCTCCTCCTTGGCTTGGCTGCGCTCAGACAGAACGCTACTACTCTTCTCGCTACGGAAACCTTGAAGCACTTGACGCGCGAAACCGGCGAGACCTCTGGTTTGACAATGCGGGTTGGCCATCGAAGCATGATTGTAGCCGCCTTCGAGACTGAACAGCAGGTGAGGTCGATGTTGCCAGTAGGACGTCTTTGTGATCTTCATGCTGGAGGTTCACATGTTCCCTTGCTCGCATTTGCCCCTTGCTCTCTGAGACGGCAGTTTTTGGAAGGCGCGGTGCCTATGAGCAAGTACACCTCTCACACATCATCCACCCCTGAATCTCTAGAAGAACTAATTCAGCGCGTTCGAGAACAAGGTTTCCATGCTAGCGATGGCGAGGTCGAAGAGGGTGTCACTGCTATCGGGGTACCCATCTTCATTGATGGCCCCGAAGCGTCGTGGTGCATCAGTGTGTCCGGCCCGAGTGTTCGGGTGCAGCCGAGGCTTAACGAGATGATCAGTGCTGTAAGATCGGCGGCACAACGATTGACCGACCACATCGTGCGAGAAAGGAGGTATGACACGGCATAGACGCTTTCACTCTCCGATTGTAGTCCCGGATGCTCTGTGACCGAGTTATGACACATGAGTGATAAGGGGGTAAAGAGAGTGCTCATCGCTGGATCCCAATTCGCATTTGGTGTGTTGATTGTGCTTACCTTCTCTATAGTCTATTGCATCCAGATTGCTAGGTCTGGTGGCAAGATACCAACGTTCCGCAGGATCCCCGGAATTGAGGCCGTCCCCGAAGCCATCGGGCGGGCCGCCGAGATGGGACGCCCAGTCATGTATAATCCCGGAATCGCGGGGCTGACTACGGACACAGCGGCCCAGACCTATGCGGCCCTAGAGGTTCTCGCGTATGTCGGTCAGCTCTGCGCAAAGTACGACACGGAGCTCATCGTGACAATACGCAACGCTGAGGTCCTGCCGGTGGCGGAGGAGGTTGTAATGAATGCCTACGTTGCTGCCGGAAAGGCTGACCAGTACAGCCCGGATAGCGTACGATACATCTCTCCCTTTCAGTTCGGCTACGTATCAGGTGTCCTCGGCATGATCGAGCGTGAGAAGCCGGCTGCATACCTCTTGCTGGGCGCTTTCTGGTCGGAGTCGCCGTCGTACATCGAAGCGGCCAACGGTGTTGGCGCTCTGCAAATCGGCGGCACCGCGAACCTGCACCAGATTCAGTTCCTGGTTGCCGGTTGTGATTACACGTTGATCGGTGAGGAGCTATTTGCCGCGGGCGCTTACGTCGCCGATAACCGGGCAAAGCTAGGTAGCATTTGGGGTCAGGACATTGGAAAGATAGTCGCTGTCCTGCTGATCGTGGTCGGTTCGATTAGCGCATGGTTGAAGTCCGACTGGCTAACTAAGTTAGTGAGCAAGTAGGGAGGTGGGTTGGCATGAAGGGTCGTGAGCTGGCGTTTGTCATTTGTCTCTTCGTCGGGGTTACAGTCGGGCTCAGCGGATACATTAGTACCCCGATTATAAACAGCATCTCCTCCGAGCTCTTGAGTTGGGGTGTAGTACTGGGTGCGTTTGCGCTGACACTTGGCCTATTGAACTCGATTAGAATCCACGGTGGTCGAATCGCAAGGCGTCATGGCACACCGGGAGACCGAGTATTCAGTGCCGTCTTGCTTGGCATGATGGCCATAGCCACTGTTGTCGGTTTAGCCAAGGGTACCACTTCCGACCAGTACCAGTTCATTTACAAGACCTTCCTCACGCCACTTGATGGTACCATCTTCGCGTTAATCGCGTTCTTCATTGCCTCTGCAGCCTGGCGGGCATTCATAGCCCGCAACTCCGACGCGGCCATACTACTGGTTACCGCAACAATCGTCATGCTGGGCCGCGCTCCGATCGGTGAGTTGATCACGAGGGCACTGCCTGAGGCAACCGCATGGATTATGGACATACCCAACATGGCTGCACAGCGCGGGATCATCATCGGCGCCGCACTTGGCTCCATCGCCCTTGGCCTTCGGATTCTCCTCGGCATTGAGCGCTCCTACCTGGGGCGCGGATAGGGGGTGCAATCGTGAACTGGGCTAGCATTCAGAGAATGGATCGGCGAATTATCTACGCCGCTTTGATTGTGGTGCTATCCTTCCCACTCTTCAAACCGGTTGGAATTCCCCTGGTTGGCGCCGAAATCACACGGAAAGCGTTTGACTTCATCGACCAGTTACCGCAAGGTGCAGTCGTAGTCTTCTCAACGGATACCGGCGTGGCTAGCCAAGGGGAGCAATATCCCCAGGCTTCCGTTCTTTTTGAACAGGTCACACGGCGGGAGGACATCAAACTCATCCTGATAACATTCTGGGAGCAGGGAACCATCTACTTTACGGACCTTCAGAAAGCCAATCCGGTTCTGCAAACCCGTACCTACGGTGAGCAATGGGTAGATCTTGGCTACGTTCCGGGTGCTGAATCCGCCATGGCAGCCGTTGGAGACGACTTTCACAAGGTACTAACCACCGATGCCCGTGGCAACGCCATCAGTTCGCTGCCTCTCATGGCCGATGTGCTCACGGCCAAAGACGTAGATCTACTGATAACCATTTCGGCAGGCACACCCGGGGTACCGGAATTTCAGCGCCAGTGGAACGCGCGGCACGGCACCCCGATGGTTGCCGCAGTGCTCTCACAGTTTGCCACCATCTACATGCCCTACGTAAACAGCGGTCAGCTGGTAGGTCTGCTCGGTGGATTACGAGCAGCGGCGGAGTACGAGCAATATCTAGGGCTTGCTGGGACAGCCGGCCGCGCGATGGATGCTCTTTCACTATCTCACGTCATGGTCATACTCTTCGTCGGCCTCGCCAATGTCGCACACTTCATGCAACGCCGTAAGGCGCAGTAGAGGAGGGGCAGTGATATGACTCTAAGCACGACATTAGCGGCAATCGGCACTATCCTCATCCTGTCATTCGTGTTTCGCGACAATCCAGGCTACCGGTTGGCTGAGAACGTGCTCGTCGGCGTGACCTGCGCTCACTCTTTCGTAATGGGGGTAGGCAACGTCCAGAGGCTTGCTTTGACCCCCCTTCTCAACGGCAACTACGTTAAGGCCATCCCGATACTCCTAGGCATATTGCTTCTTGCCCGGGCCGTGCCGAAGTTCAGGGCTGCGAGTATCTATCCGATGGCCGTGTTGGTAGGTCTTGGCGTAGGGCAGACACTTCGTGGCGCAGTCAAGGCCCAGTTCCTGACGCAGATCAAAGCAACGATGTTGGCGCCGACGAGCGTCAACAACATTATCATCGTAGTCGGAACCATGGCCGTGCTCCTCTTCTTCTTCTTCACCAGGGAGAGGACCGGAGCGCTCGGTGTTGCCAGCCGGGTCGGACGATGGGTAATGATGGTCGCCTTTGGCGCAACGTTTGGTGACTCGGTAATGATGGCGATGTCATTGCTGATCGCCAGGCTGCAATTCATCTACCACGACTGGCTTGGCTTGATCTAGGCGGAAGTCAAGATGGACTATCCGTCGACGTTCTCAATCATAGCCTTTGACGAGAAGACCAAGGAACACGGGGTGGCGGTACAGTCGAAGTTTCTGGCCTGTGCTTCAATCGTTCCTTGGTCAAGAGCCGGAGTCGGAGCAGTGGCAACTCAAGCACGCGCAAATTATGGTTTCGGACCACGCGGGTTGGACTTATTGGCGGCTGGCAAGACAGCGCAGGAAGTCCTAGATGCCCTGATCGCGTCTGACGACGATCGCGAACTCAGGCAACTAGCCGTAATCGACCGGCATGGACAGACTGCGGCGTTTACGGGCAGTGCCTGTCTATACTGGGCTGGACATCTGGCTGGTGAAGCGGTTTCCTGCCAGGGCAACATCCTTGCGGGGCCCGGAGTAGTCCCGGCCATGGCCGATGCCTATGCGGCTGCTCACGGTGACCTCGCAGAGAAACTGCTGACAGCTTTGGAGGCTGGCGAGGCTGCCGGCGGAGACCGTAGAGGCCGCCAGTCCGCCGGGATTTTGGTGACAAAAGAAGGGTCGGGATTCGGGGGATTATGTGATCGCTATATCGACCTCCGGGTCGATGACCATGTGGCCCCGATTCAGGAACTTCGCCGGCTTGTGTCGCTGCACAGAGTGACGTTTGCCTCCGCTCATGCGGACAAGCATTACAGAGCCGATTCGGTTGTCCGCGACCATGTGGCCGGATGGCTTGACGATTTATCTGTGCATCCTGATCCGGTGGACTCTCCTAGGCAGGAGAACGCGATGACCCGCTTGGCAAAGTGGGACGGCTTGGCACCGATTCCTAGTGAGTGGATCTCCGGAGAGACGATCCTTAGACTCAAGAATGCGGTGCAACCATACGTGACAAGCAAGCTAGAAGCGCAGGAAACCCAGCTCCGTAAGTTAGAAGCTGCCCGAAAGGCACTTTAAGGAAATGAACGCCCGACGGGACGAGGTGGGCGGGACCCGCATCATTCCCATCACGAACAATGTCAAGCCCGCCTCGTCCAGGGGATCAGAATGTTGGTCAACACGAAGCTCATGTGACAATAGTCGGCACGGCGTTCCAAGCTCAAGCCGCTCCGCGTAGTGTTCGTCTGCTAAACGGTTGAAGAAGCGCCAATGCGCTTATCTTGGGGTATGCCGGGCAGAGAGCGCCAGAAATGGGGGTGTTCAGTCGTTGAGCGATCAAGCCTTAGACCCTCAGCAGGCCCGCACATGGAGGAACGACTTACCAGACGACACACAGGAACTATCAATCTCTGAGGCGCAAGCGATGATGCAGGATGGGATCCTAACTGCCCGATCGCTGGTCTTGGGATACCTTGAGCGAATCGCACGCATAGATCAGAGCGGTGTGCGGCTCAACTCAGTACTTGAAGTCAACCCGGATGCGCTGCATATCGCAGATTCACTTGACCGGGAGCGAAGAACTAAAGGACCGCGTGGACCACTGCACGGGATTCCAATTCTTGTGAAGGACAACATCGACACGGGAGACAAGATGCACACTTCGGCCGGCTCGGTCGCACTAGCTGAGTCCTATGCTCCCGAGGACTCAATGGTCGCACAACGCCTCCGTTCATCCGGCGCTATCATTCTGGGCAAGGCAAACATGACTGAATGGGCCAACTTTATGACGACTGGCATGCCCGGCGGCTACAGTTCACGTGGCGGCCAAGTCCTCAACCCATACGGCCCGGGCAAATTCAGTCCTGGCGGTTCCAGTGCTGGATCGGGCGCAGCCACTGCAGCAAACCTGGCGATGGCGGCGATCGGCACCGAAACCTCCGGCTCAATCCTGAGCCCTGCCAGCAACAATTCTCTCGTTGGTATTAAGCCAACAGTCGGCAGCGTCAGTCGGTACGGCATCATCCCGATCATGCACACCCAGGATACTGCCGGCCCGCTGGCCCGGACAGTCGCCGATGCGGCTATTCTTTTCAGTGCGTTGGTCGCACAAGATGAACGCGACCCCGTCACTCTGTCGACGGAGACTCATGTGCACGCCGACTATGCCAAGTTCTGTGATTCTGGCGCGCTTTCAGGCGCGCGACTGGGTGTGCCTCGTGGCCTTTACGCCGCAGTTGATCCTGAACTGGTGGCGGTCATCGACAAAGCAATAGCCATGCTGCGCGATCTTGGCGCCGCTGTGCTCGACCCGGTGGAGATGCCGTGCGCAGGCTCTGCACGCAATCAGAAGGCAATGGTGTTCGAGTTTAAGCCGAATCTGAATCATTACTTGAGCCGCCTTTCGGGTCAGGTCAGCGTTCACAACTTGCGTGAGCTGATCGAGTTCAACGCCAAGTGGCCGGGCATGATGCTGCGCTTTGGACAAAGCCTCCTGATAGAGTCAGAGGCCACCTCCGGCCACTTAACAGAACCCGCGTACATCGAGGCGCTTGCCGACGGCATATATCAGAGCACCGAGCGTGGAATCGATTACTGCTTGAAGCATTACAATCTTGATGCGCTGATTCTCGCGGGAAACTGGGGTGCTAACGTGGCTGCACGCGCAGGATATCCATCGGTTACGGTGCCCGCTGGCTATGCTGCCAATAGCTTGCCAATCGGCGTGACTTTCACAGCAGAAGCATGGTCGGAGCCTAAGTTGATCGCTTTGGCGTATGCCTTTGAACAAGCAACACACCTGCGAAGGCCACCAACCCTTAGCAGTAAATGCTGCTAAGGAGTTTTTCAGTTGCTGCTGCACTGGACTCCATTCAACACGCTCTAGGTACACCAGGTGGCCAATGGCCCACCCGGGTGAGTCAGCACCTATTTCGCCCCCCGAAGGAGGGCAAACGGAGGGCAATCCACCAATATCCTCCAAATGACAGCAAAAAGCTCCGAGGCAAACCGCCTCGGAGCTGCTCTTATCTGGTGGAGCCGAAGGGGATCGAACCCTTGACCTCTTGAATGCCATTTCATCGATGGACATGTGCCAGAGTGTGCCATAGGCCCTTCTAGCTGCGTAGATTGCATGATCGGGCGGGTATAAATGCGCCATAGTGGGCCAGAGTGTGGCGGCGTGAAGCAGCGTTGGAGGGCAAAGTGGAGGGCAAGTGCCTGCTCCGCGCCATGGCCTTAGCAGTCACCTGTCGCCTTCAAGTTTACACTTACGTCACCGACGCATTGACATCACTTTGATCCCCGGCGATCTGCCGCATCGATTTGGCGCTGTCTCCAACCCACTGCACCGTCTGGGTCCGGAACTCCGGTGATACGACGGTCTTATGGCTGGCATACTCGATAACCTCCTCCCTGCTTACATCTTGCCAAGTCCCAGGTGTCCGCAAAATCGGGGTAGGCTCAGCACTTAGTTACACTTCGGTGCCCCGATTCATTCGGCATAGGCTTAGATCGTGTTGAGCTGGCCACCAAAGGGCATCATTTGACTAGGATAAGCCAGCTTAAGGATGATCTTGCCTCGATTCGGCTGGGTTTTGAGGCGCAGAACCGGTGGCTGGGTTGGGCAGAGCCCTCTGCATACGACTCCATTTGGTAGAAAGGGTATCAGGAACCGGGGACCGAAGCGGGCTCAGAGAAACGCAAGCTGACATGTTGGAGGTGTTTGGGTGAGCGTTTCACCTAGTCCTCCGAATGCGACACGCACAAAAGACATCAGCTTCGGATGCCTCCTAACGTTGCCGACGGCCGTGGTGCTCGGCCCGCCGGGCCTCAAGCAATTCAACTTGAGTGGGGCGAAGCTAATTCTACTGGAAGTCGACAAAGCCAAAGAGAGCTTCGGCCTCACCGGGCCCGGTTACTTGATTGACTGCACCATAGACGCCACCGATATCGACAGCGCGGTCAGCGGTGCAATCAGTCGCTCTCACTTCCTCGCTGGCACGCTCGTTGCAGCCTCCGGATCTCGCACTCAACCTCCGAAGATAGTTACGGCAATCGACTGCTCGAAGGACACCCTCAAGAGGACCTTCCGGCAGTACTACTCGGATGTCCCCCTTGGACTCCCGATCGCCCTGCATTGCGGTGACCTGGATAGTTTCATGCAGTCCCTCTCCAGCGTCTCTCCGGAAAGGCGGGATAACGTTGGTCGAGCAGTAAGGTGGTTGTGGAAGGCCTTGATTGGGGACGACCCTGTTGATCAGTTCATCTGGCTATGGAATGGTCTTGAAACAATCGCTGCGCCCCTGCATGAGATGCTCGGAGTTCCAGCTGGGGACTATGTAACGATCAGTTGTGGCGAGTGCGGCTCGGAGCTAGTATGTCCGGGCTGCAACACGACGAAGCTCAGAAGGACAACCAATTCGTCCATAATCGAGAACTGGGCCGACCGTTGCGGCCACGGCGAACATCGTAAGCTTATCAACGAAGTTCGTAACGGGATCTTCCACGGTTACATGCATATTGAGAAGCTCTACAGCAGATGCCTGAACGCGCTACCCGTCCTGGCTGACTTGTTATACCGCGCCATTATTGGGGTGTCCAATGCAGCGCTGTCGCCGCAAACACTACGGAATCTGGCTTCGATCCTGCCGGTAGGGGTAGGCTCCGAAGGATATCTGGAGGGCTCCATATGCGGTTGGGTACCCGGACCACCCCTTCGGGACTATCCGCACCTTGAGAGAATCGCGAACACAAAGATCACTGCCGATGGAGTCAAGATAGACAGCCACTACCGCAATGCAACAGGATACGATATAACGGTAGTCGCCCACGCGGCATCTGGGCCGCGGGAACGGGTTAGGCTGCTCAATGTTGAAGCACAACGAACCGATCCGAAGAGCGAGGATGACTGAGTTGGCGAGCGATGTCATGGGGTTCTGGAGCGATTCGGCCCTCAACGGCGGGGCCTTATGCCCAGCACATCAGGTACCAGCTCCTATACATTACGGCGAACACCCCACTGATCCGCAGCGCAGGAGTCCGGGACGGCGCCTGGCCGCGTGGTTCTGCGAGCATGGGCGCAACTACCCCTGGCGCGGTTCGACTAATCCGTTCGAGGTTCTGCTCGCCGAGGTGATGCTGCAGAGGACCTCTCCCGGACATGTGGTGCCTATCTTCAGCAAGTTCGTGGAGACATACCCTACAGCACTCGCGATTGCGGAGGCACAGCTCACAGACGTCGAGCAAACTTTGGCTCCACTGGGGTTCCGTAAACGTGCACACCAAATACAGGCCATGTCGGCAGCGCTATCAACAGAGTGGAGCGGCATCCCACCAGACTCCTATGACGACTTGGTGAAATTGCCGGGCGTAGGCCTATATACGGCGCGGGCAGTGTTGTGTCTCGCCTATGGCAGGGAAGTCGCGATGCCTGACGTAAACGTCATGAGGGTGCTGTCTAGGGTGACTGGCCTCATCTCGAAGAATCGTCGTCCGCAGACCGACAGGAGTTTTGTGCGTTCGCTGGACGATTTGGTGCCGGAAGGCAAAGCCCGTGAGTTCAACCTCGCATCTATCGATCTCGGGTCAACTATCTGTCGCAAGAGAAGTCCTCGATGTGGCGAGTGTCCTGTGGCGGATGTATGTCTTCACGCGAAAGGGACAAGAGACAGTGTCTGAAGTCAGGTATAAGCTGATCGACCTGTTTGCCGGTGCCGGCGGGATGACCCAGGGATTCGTTAACGCCGGGTTCGTTCCCGTCTTTGCTGTGGAGTGCGACTCCGCTGCGGCGGATACTTATGCTGCCAACTTCGGCGATCATGTGTACAGAGGCCTAATAGAGGACCTGGACCTCTCCACATTGCCGGAAGCAGATGTGGTCATTGGTGGGCCCCCTTGCCAGGGTTTCTCCCCACTGGGCAAGATGAGCCCTCAAGATCAACGTGTGCAGGAGCAGGCCGCTCTCAACGGCCTCTGGCGGTACTTCGTCTCGACCATCGAACAAGTTCAACCAAAAGCCTTTGTTATGGAGAACGTACCTGAACTTCTTAAATCTGCGCAATATGCAGCTCTTGAGCGTGCTACACGCGCACTTGGATACGATGTTAGAAGCCAGGTGCTAAATGCCGCCGACTTTGGTGCCCCCCAGCGTCGTCGCCGAGCTTTTGTGGTTGGCATACGTGGGGCACTCGCGCTACTACCAGAACCAACGGGTGACCGCAAGACCGTACGAGATGCGATCGGCTGCATGGAACTGACACCGACCGGTGAAGATTGGCACGTCGGCAGAAAACCCACTCCAAAGTCGCTTGAGCGGTATCGGTGCGTTCCGCCGGGAGGCAATCGATTCGACTTGATTGAGCGGCGGCCGGACCTGGCGCCGGATTGCTGGCTCCGCAAGAAGACGGGTAGCACAGACGTATTTGGCCGGCTCGAGTGGGACAAGCCTGCATTGACTATTCGAACAGAGTTTTTCAAACCGGAGAAGGGCCGGTACCTGCATCCAGAGGCAGACCGTCCGATCACGCACAGGGAGGCTGCGTTGATTCAGACGTTCCCAAGATCATTCGTCTTCTCCGGATCCAAAATCCAGGTTGCGCGACAGATTGGCAACGCCGTCCCACCGAAGTTGGCCGAAGCAGTTGCCCGTTCGGTCCGCAAACAGTTGGCAGTCGCAAACGAGGGGAGCAGCATGCGTGGCGAAGAAAGTGGCAGCGAGGACCAAGCTTAGGCAGTACTTTGTGGAACACCTTGGAGAGGTTTTGGCAACGGATACACTGGCCGAAGTGGCCGGCATCCGTGACTACCAGCGCAGGATAAGGGAACTCCGGCGAATAGAGGGTTTAAACATCCTGAGCCACAATGATCGGGATGAGCTAAAACCCGGCCAGTATCTACTTGAATCTCTTGAGCCGATACCGACCTTTGGCCACGGAATCAGCAGTTCACAAAGAGCGAGAATCCTCGCGCGCAACGGTTTCACCTGTCAGATCTGCGGAGCTGGACCGGGCGACCCTGATCCAACTGACCCTACTCGCAGGCTTCGCCTGCATGTGGACCACATTATCCCACTTTCCGAGAACGGCCCAAATGACGACTCAAACCTGAGAGTAACATGCTCGGCATGTAACGAGGGACGGTCCAACCTTTCGGTACCCCCGAGCCAGAGGGCAATCAACCTAATCGGCCTGATCCGAAGAGCTCCAAAAGAAGTCCAGCGCGAGATACTGACCTTCCTGTTGAGAAAGTACCGCAACGAAGAAAATCCTGGATAGCCAACCAAGAACGTAACACTGTCTGGTAGACTGGGAGGCAACTAGGTGAGCAAGACACAAAACACCACACCCGAACTGAAACCGCTTGAACTATGGGCCTACTTCGATCGCGGACAAGTCCATCGACTATTCCGCGAACCCAGCACTTTTCGGCCGCAGGTCGGTGTGTGGGGCATACGCGGTATCATTGAACTCTCCAGCCGTCCGGGTGACTTCGTGTTATTCGTCACGCTGAAGGCGTCCGACCCCACCTACCAATTCGAGGAGAGCATCTCATGCTCTGGCATCCTTAACTGGCAGTCCCAAAAGCGGTCATCACCAGACGACCCGGTGGTACAGCGCCTGGCTCAACACGATGAGATGCACAACAATATGCACCTGTTTCTGCGCACCAAGCCCAGGCGCCCCTTCGCATACCTCGGACTGCTACGTTACGTCTCCCATGATACCGACAGCAAACACCCTGTTCATTTCAAATGGCAGTTGCTGGACTGGCCTATCCCGAACAAGGTGATCGAAGATCTCCAGTTGCAGCTTGGGACAGAGCACCCAATCGATCAGACGTCCGGGCGCGGCCTTCGTTCGGCACCCCCTCCCTTGAGAAGGCGGCAGGGTGAGGGTGATCGACGTCGCTCTTTTGCACATCGATTGTCGGACACTCCACGAGACCAACAGAAGGCCCGGACTCTGGGCCTGATGGGCGAGGAACTTGTGGTTGAGTATGAGCGCACCCGACTGCTGGCAGCAGGCCGAGCGGACCTGGCAGAAAGGGTTGAGCATATCTCGCAAACACAGGGGGACGGCGCAGGATACGATATTCTCACGTTCTCCCTAGATGGAGAGCAAAGATTCGTTGAGGTCAAGACGACAACGGGTGACGCTTATACTCCATTTGATGTCACGGCAAACGAGGTTATCACATCGCAGAGACTGGGCAAGCAGTACGCATTGGCCAGGGTATACCTCGCCAATATCGAAGCGCGAACAGGATTAGTCTACTTCGTGGAAGGGGCACTTCAAGACAATTTCACGCTGACCGCGGCCGTTTTTAGGGCCGGTAGATAGCGGTGTTGGTGAATAGAACCACCACGCTAGAGAATTGGGCGCCCATTCTAGTCTCGCCGCAGAAGAGTGCATTCGATGTTCCGGGGATCTAAGCCACGGTCGAACGCCCGAAGGATAATACGCCGCAATATCTCGCCTGTCCTAACGGCGATCTCCTCAACATCCTTTGCGCAGCTTCCGTGAACAATCTTACTTCGGCAGTCGTATGAACGTTTTCGGATGAAGTCATATATCTCGACCCTCTCCTCGTCGTCATCGCCAGCGATAATGGCTGATCGTAGTGCTGCGCGGTATGTGACCTCTGATGAGGATTCTGGCGTAACCAGCGCCTCAAGGGCAATCCAGTAATCCAGAAGGCGGTCTTCCGGATTACTCCGCTGAGCAGACTCATTCCATCTTCGAAGAGGCAGCTTCAGCGAGGGCGAGGCTGTCCGCACTTTACCGAAGACAGTCGGCATTGAGCTCTGCTGCTCTGGACCCAGCGAGAAGCTCTCGCAAAGCTGAGAGCGATCTCTCCAAGCTGAAGACCACTTCACCATGGGCACAATGTTTGCCCAGCCCTCCATAAACGGAACGGGCACAGGATGCCCGCTGACTAGTCTCAGAGCAGTAATGGCATCGTCGAGGCATGATCTCGCCGCATTCGTTGCGCTCTGCTGATTCTGCCGTAGATCGTTCACCGAGGCCTCAGCGACCATCTCGATACTCGAGAGTACAATGAAGTCCAGATGGCCATCGTTCATCCAATCCTCTATCTCTCGGTTGGTGGCCTGGCGGATGCGGACGCCGCTATCAAGTTGAAGTGGCTCGGACAGTGGCGCCATACCTGGCATGGGGGCAATGCATGTAACGACAAGATCTGGCGAGAGCAGCGGACGCACCGTTCTGTCAAAGGCACAATTTGCTGCCTCGTTCTCCGGTGTTCCTGTGCCAACCTGGAGAAAGAACTCAGATAGATACTTGGGGAGTACAGCCCGTCCAAACCAGTCAATCGCGCTCTCCTCGTCCTCGATGCGCTCTCCTGAGCCATCGGTCAGCAAGCGAGTGGAGAGGCCTTGGCTGCTCAGTATGGCTGAGATCAACTTCTTTGCGGGTTCGGCCTCTCGAAAGTGATCGAAATAGAAGACCACACCCCGATAGCCAAAGACCTGAGTTTGTGTCATGGCTATTCCGGTCGGAGTTCTCTGATCTACCATGTACCGGGACTCCGTTGGAGCTCCCTTTGGGATCCTGTTCCGCACCCACCTCGCCAGGTCCGCAAGTGCAAACCCGAGATTTCGCTCATCCATCCGCTCCTAGTACCTCCATGCACACCTGGACCGTTTCGGTCGCTGGTCGGGCTCTGGCTCGCAGAAAACTACTTCTCGTCCCTGAAAGCTGTTGCACATGAGTGCGGATTATCCTGTTGCCTACATGCCAGCCAAAACGTTGTTTACGGTGCCGTACATGAGGATTGGGGAAGAACAGAAGAAGAGCCTCTCTCCGGCTGAGGCCGGAGGGAGGCTGTGTCGCTACCGCAGACAATCGTGCTTCTTGAGGTCAGGGCTTCAGTGCCACTTCTTCGACAGCGTTCCTCGCCAACGAGTATATCCCCGCCGCCGCCGCTCCCTCCGCCACTCCCAGCTTCACGGCCTCTCGCCATCCCACCGTTGGATCGAACACCGCCATGTTCGCCGCGTTCAGCCCTCCCGCAACTGCCACGATGACCAGCGGCAACAGCAGCGCCACCCACTCCTCAGGTAGCACGGCCCTCAGCCCGCGTTTGATGACCTCCACGATCGCCATAGTCAGGCCGATGATTAGAGCTATCTCAAGCATCCCTTTGCTCCCCTCGCTTGATGTAGACCGCATTGCCAAGCCACTCGACCTCAGCGCCAAGATGCTCGGCAACAAGCCGCACCGGCACGTAGCTGGTCGAATCAATCAGGTAGCCGTCCACCGTTAGCAGTTCTCCATTCAGCGCAACGGCCACACGCCGCTGCACCGCCGGCAGATCTGCGAATTGTCGACAAAACCACTCCCAAGGGAAGTGTCTGCCTGGACACGCCGTGGCGCTGACGTCGGAGTGACGCAGGAGCTCGAGCTCGCCGTGGCGCGATCTAATATCGCGCACTAGCTCAACCAGCGCCAGCATCGGCGTCGGCGCGGGCGGCGCCAGATCTAGGTTGCCCGCCAAGCAGATACCGACGGAGTCCTCGTTATGCCCCTTGGCATGGGCGCCAACCGCGTCCTCGGGTCTGCCCCGCTCGACGCTGCCTTCCATCCGCACCAGATAGTGATATCCGATGCCAGACCAGCCGTTGGCAAGGTGCCATCTGTGCACAGTGGCGGCATCAACATCGCCGGCGCTGGCGGCGTGATGGACTATGATTTTATTGGTTGCCTGGCGCTTTTGGAGCGCCCCACCCCACTTGTGCTCAACTTCAACGATCTGCAATCGTTACCGCTCCTTCCGACGGCGTCCGACATACACACCGGCAAGGTGGGCTGTGCAACTCAATCGCCTTGCCGCGGCCATCCGCATACAGAGACCAGCCCAACACATCGCGCAGCAGCTCGACAGTCGCCGGTGTCACTGGTTGCGTCAGCCTATGGGTCTCGCCATCGACGACCACCAGCGAACACCCGGGCTGCAAGATGAGCAGCATCTCCCCTACCCGCCCGTGACCATATAGAAGAAGTTCAGTGCCACACCGGCCAGCGTGGTCACCAGCAGCCAGGTGATGCGGTCGATCTTCTGACCTTGTTCCTTGTTTGCGTCCTCCAATTGCTCGAGGCGCTTATCGTGCGCCTCAAGAGTGGCCCTGCCGCCTGGGCATAGGCCATTGCTGCTGACGACCATCAAATCACACTCCTTAAACCCTAGGCCACAGAGCCTCGCCGACTGGCCACGTGCCAGCGGATCTCCGCCTCGGATAGACACCTGGTGAAACAAAGGACCTCATCGACTGTGCTGTCCGGCAGGTAGTAGCCGGAGTTGTCGCCGCCAACAAAGATCCGGTAGGTGGACCCAACCGCCGTCGTGTAGGCCTTGACGCCCGCTAGGTTGCCGTTGACGTAAAGACGCAAGAAGCTGCCGTCGTAGGTAGCGCAGAGATGAAACCAGGTGGCGGTCGGAATGGCGCCGTGCAGCGTCTGGGTAAGGATCTCCGCGGCGGCCGCGTTGTTAAGCTTGACCCACCAGGTCGCGTTCTCGCCAGCGCCACCCATCCGCCAGCCAATCCAGTGCAGGTTGTTGTAGAAGGAGACCGCATAACGGTAAGCCAGCGCCGACGGCATCGATTGCGGGTTGAGCCAGCACATGAAGGTCAGGGCGGTCCCCCAGGCGATCGTGCCGGTACTGATGTTGCGCAGACGGCGCGCGGTGCCGTCATAGACAGAAGTTCTACCTCCATCGAAGACGCCGGTTGCGGCCGGCGGGCTGTTGACGGCGGTCAAAGTGCGAGAATTGCCGGAGGAATCGGGTTCGCTGTCGGCGGCGTTGGGCTGGTTCAGGTGGTACAACATCTCGAGGTTGCCGCCGGCGTCAGTGGTTCCCGACTGGAAAGCAGGCAGGCCGAACTCATACCCGTAGACCTGCAGCTCACCGATGAAGACGTACTCGTCACCGGCAGCGCTGAGGTCTATCTCCACCTGAAAGCGCACGTAACGGTACTCACCGAGCACGGTGGCTGTAACCTCAACCCAGCCGGCCGTGTTGTCGGCAAGAGCCGGTGCAGCTGAACCAAGCGGCGTCCACGACGAAGCGTCGTTTGAGCCGTAGAGCGCAACCGTGTCGCACTGGATGAGTCCGTCGGCGTCCCGGCGCAAGAGCCACGCCTGGCCGAAGCCGATCGGCCGCGGCTGCCCGAGGTCGAGGTCAACCTGGACGGAAGACTCGTTCTTCCAGCCGACCCAGCCTGACGAGGCAAGCGCACTATCTGCCAGCAATATATCCGTCAGCTCGCTGTCTGCAGTATCCGGGTAGGAGGCGTCGGGCGTCTGCTGCTTGGTGTAGGACTTCTGCGCCGACCAGAGGGGACGGCGTGGGAAGTAGGCCATGCCATATCCTCCTCTAGGACGGCGTGATCAGAAGGGCCCAGGTCAGCTCCGAGCCCGGGAGAGTGGAGCCGACCTGGTCGACGTCAAGACGGATCTCATCCCCTTCAGCCACTGCGGTCGTATCGAACGACGTCTGGCTGGCAGACGTATTGCCAGCGGTGATTGTGACTCGATTGGCCTGGGTCGTATTCCAGACGCTCGTGCCGTTGAGGTGGATATCACAGATGAGATCCGCGCCGGTCGGTCCGGTGGCCGCGTGCAGCAAGGCCTTGGTGATCATCCCGGCCCGGGTGACAAGGACCCTGCCAGCGCCGGTCTTGATGAACATGTCACCGGGCACCCAGCCACGCACGTCGGCGTTGCCGTCCCCACCCCCACTGCCGCTGCCGGCCGCGGCGAGGAAGACATGCTTTGGCGTCACGGTACTGATCGCACCAGAGGCGGTGACCACCTCGAACAGTGGCAAGGAGCCTCCAGTGAAACCCACCACGTTGGCGGACACCGTGCCGTCGGCGGGGTCGACCTCGACGTAATTGGTATCGTCGTCGGTCAGGGCCACATGTCCGGCGGCGACCGAGGTTAGGATCGTACCGTCCCACACGCGACCTGCGAGATAGTAGAAGTCAAGGCCGGAGTGGTTCGCCTCGTCCTCAGCACAAAGGCAAAGGTAAGCATCCAGAAGATCCATGTTGTCGTTCACCGTACCGCCCCAGGTGCCGGACTGCTCTCCGTCGCCCGGTTTCTCGACTTTCAGGTTCGTAGTGTGGCTGCTAGCCATGGCAGATCACCTCCCCGCTGCCGTCGGCGGCCAGCGTAACCGTGAGCTCATTGACGCTGCCGTGCGCGATCGACGCGGACTGCACCTGGCCCCCTGCCGTACCACTCCAGACGCCAGCCGACCAGGCCACATCGCCCCAGCCGGTGCCAAGGTCAACCACCTGCACCAACGGACGCCGGCCGAGGTTGTGGGTCACCGTGATGCCGCCTGTGCCCGCGAGATGGTAGGCGTGCACGTACCTCTGCAGGTCGTATACGCCAGGTGGGTGTTGGTGGTCCGAACGCGACGAGGTAGCAGCACTGCCAGCTGAACCACCGGCAGCAGGAGCAAGCGGCAGGTCATCAGATAGCTCCCCTGCCCTCGTCGGATCGACCCAACCGTCCTCGGAGACAATGCCCTGCAGGGAAGGTGAGCGATCGGCCTGGCGGCGACGGTCAAGCGCCCGCACCACTTCGCGCATCGCGTTCATGTCCGGGCCTCCTTAGAGCGGCGTATAGCCGTAGTGGTAGGCGGTGAATTGGCTGAGAAAGCCGCCGGCGTCAACACGATGGTCAAGGCTGGTCACCCGGTAGATCTCGGAGGCCGTAGACGAAGACTCGCGCACTCGCACGCAGTCGCCGACCTGAATCCAGGGGTTACCGACCGCGGCGAAACTAACCTCTCGAAGCTTCTTGACCATGTCGGTTCCCAGCTGATCGGCGCAGGCCTGGCACTTGGCTTCCGTGTCCAGCTCGCGCATCTCAACGAAAAGAACCTTGTCCGCCGGCACGCCGTAGTCCGTGGAGCCTGAGTAGGTGTAACTGGCCGAGATGAGACCGCCGGCGGCGTCCTGGCCGAGGACGACGATCTTGCCGTAAAGGTCGCGGCGTGAGATACGGTAAGGCAAACGCAGAAGATCGACTCCTTCGGTGAACGACCAGGCCGCATGGACGTAGGTGAGATAGACCGTACCGCCATCGGTAATCCCGCCGCCGACCTTGCGGCGGATCCGGGCTGGGGAGCCATACTCAATCTCATAGTCGGTGTCCTTGACGTAGAGAGTGCCGCCACCGGAGACTGCCGACCGCACCCGCTCGGAGGAAGTCACGACCCAGTCGTGCTCGAGCTCGGTCCAATTGACGCCGTCGAGCACCAGCGCCTCATCCTGTGCCTCTGGCTGGCGGTCAGTCGGATAGTGAAAGCTCCATTGCCCCAGTTCATCACACAGAAGCTCAAAGCCGGACACGGTCTGGCACCAGGAGAGCGCGTCGGCGTAAGAGATCCGCTCGAAGGCCTTCTCGGCCACGGCGATGCCCGTAGTCTCCGTCGTGATGTCACCGACGTCGATCCCGGCCCGCTCGAGCAGGTCGGCGACGATAGCTTCAACTGCCGCGTCGCTATAGCTGAGCTTGTAGCCGCCGGAGTCGTTGGTGACCACTTTGTCGATGATCTGCCAGGCATTGTCGCGACACTCGACCGTGACGTGGGCAGCCGCGCCATTGGCCTCAAGGGTGACATCGTCGATGGCTCCCGTGAACACAGTGGCCAACTCCTGGCCGTAGCCAAGCTTGATCACCACCTGCTTGCCGGGCAGGAGTTGATCCGCCCACTGGTTCAGTAGCTCCGGGTCATCGTCGCCACGGTCGGGCGAGTAGTGTCCAGTGTCCGTAGGATCAGCAGGGTTGACGTTGGGCCGTGAGAACTGCGCCCGCTGCGACATGGCGGCCTGCTCGCGGTTGACCTGAACGGAGTCCACGGTGATGGTGGCCGAGGCCAGAGGCCAGCCAATGACCTCGTTGCCGACCGCCAGCACCGTGTACCCGTCATCCACTAGATCCACAGCGAGCGGGCGGTAGAAGTTGGCGTGGCCGTGCTCCCAGGTGGCAATGACCTCGTAGTCGCTGCCGCTTGCCGGATAGGGAAACTGCATCAGCCGCACGCCGGTGCCGCCGTAGTTGGCGCCAAACAAGTAAAAGCCAAGGCCGTCGGAGCGAGCGTAGAGCGTCGGTGAAGCAAAGTAGTCGGCGGCGCTTCCGGCAACTGACCAGGCAACTGACCAGGTCTCGCCCCCGTCTGTACTCCGCCAGGCGTAAAGGTAGAACGACCCCCAGTCGACCGACATGCTCGCCCAAAGCGAACCGTCGGCGGTCTCGACCAGGTTGCGCGTCACCGGCGCCTTGAAGTCCATGCCCGTGCCGATCCCGCCGAGGTTCAGCGTGGTGCGCTGCGTCCAGGTAACGCCCGCATCGTCACTGGTGTAGACCGTCTGGTAGGGATACATGTAGCCGCTCCAGAGGGCGTAGCGACCGATGACAAGCACCCAGCGTCCGGTTGAGGTAATAAGAGGCTGCCCAGCGGTCGTCTTGCGGCAGAAGTTGCCGACCTCGGTGCCGCTCATCGTCGCTGAGTAGACCGTGCCGTGTAGGGTCCAGTCGCCGCCGTTGCCGCTCGGGCTCTTATATATCCAGCAGCCCGCCGCCGGCGCACCACCGGAAAAGTCGCCGCCGTGCGCGACGTCCAGGTATAGGTCATCGCCCACATTGAAAACGCAGCACCGGGCGTACTTGCGCAGGCTGATGCCGGTCGCGGTCCAGCCGGTGACGGAATCATCCCCGGCCAGAAGCGCTGCCACATTAGCGACCTCACCCTCCATGACTGGCACATCAGTCGCCGCGCTGTCCGCCGAGGTCGAGTAGCACGAGACGACGATCAGCTTGCCGTTTGTCTTCCTGGCCACCGAGATCTCACCGATCCAGGCGGTATCGGCAAAGACGTAGATGCCCGAGTTGGCGGCCGGGCGGCGGAAGGCGCTGGGCGAAGTCCAGAGCGGCCCTTCGGTCATGCCTAAGAGTTCCACCTGAGCGGCAGGCGCATCAGCGCCGGTCATGCTGCGCGAACTAAGCAAAGTCGCGATAGCGGCAGGAATCGGTTGCACCGGTCAGGCCTCCACGAATGTCGCCGTGTACCAGACCAAGCCGCCTCTTGCAACGTCGCGCACCCCGGTCAGCGACTGGATGAGCGCCGTCAGGGTGTCCCCGGTGTCAAGCTCGAGCGTACGTGAGGTCAGATCGTGCGCATCGGACTTCATCCCGGCGTAATCCGAACTCGTTGCGAAACCATGCACCGTCACCTTGCGCCTTAACCGGCCCGCTCCCATCAGAACAGAGGAAGGCGTGCTGTCGTGATCGGCCGCAGGGTCCGGAATCAAGGGATGCTCAGACAGATTCAGCTGCGCCGCGTCCGAGGAGAAGCTCTGCACTGAAAGGGCAGTCGAGCCCCAGGTGTAGGCCATCAGCGAAAGAGCCTCCTCTCCGACATGGCCCCGGCATAACGGTCACTGTCAGCGCGCATCTCGGACGCCAGGAGATCCATCACAGCGACAAGCTGGCCGTGATCGGTGACTCCCCTGACGGTTATCTCGCCGGTGTGGTTGACTGTCATCTCGGCACCCGAAGGCACTACCCGCTCGCCGCCGTGAACGACCGCCAGCTGGGGTGAACCCTGCGGACCCGGCACTAAGCCGCCCAGGGCGTAGCCCCGGATCTTCTTCAGCTGCTTCTGCAGCAGGACGTCGGCCCAGGTGTTCTGCCCCAGGCCAGTGGTCTCGACAAAGGGGCTGTAGCCCTGGCTGCCCCCGCCTGCACCGACCTGTGGGGCGATATCGCCCGCCGGCAAGAGTGCCCCCTCGAGATTGGCCTGGGGACCGGAGGTGACGACGGCGAAGTCCTTCTTATCCCCGCCCGACAGCTTGAACAGGCCATAGATGCCGCCGAAGGCTGCGGCAATGGAACCCAGGGCAAGACCAACCGCCTTGAGTGCGGCGAGCGTCCCAGGCGCCGCCAGCCAGGAGAGCAAAGTCGGCACCTTCAGGAGACGCGCCAGGTCGACGATGTTCTTCAGCCAACCGGCCAAGGTGCCGAGCACCCACAGCGAACCGCCGATCTTGGCCAAGGTGAGCACCAGCTCGACCTGCGAGCGCTTGACCTCATCGGGCAGCGCTTGCCAGGCCTGGAGGTACTCTTTCAGCGAACCGGTCCAGCGGAGAACCTCCGGCAGCAAGATCTCGCCGACCTGCAGGCCAATCTCGGTCAGGTTGTTCTTGAGGATGCCCAGCTGGCTGGCGGTTGTCTTATAGCGCTCACCGCTCTCACGGGAGAGCGCGTTGTTCTCCGCCCACGCCTGATTGCCAAGCTCCAGGCTCCGCCGGAAAAGGTCCCCCGCGTTGGAGGCGCGCAAGAGAGCGTCACGGACCCTGACCTCGGACAGGCCGAGTGAATCCAGCACGGCAAAGACGTCCTTGCCCTCTTTCTGCATCCTGCCGAGGCCCTCGATGAACCCCAGTAGTGCGTCGGCCGCGTCGGCTTCAAAGGCCTTGGCGAACTGACCTGAACTCATTCCCGCCACACGGGCGAATTGGCCCAGACGCTTGCCGCCACTGGCCACTTCCGATGCCAGCCCGACCATCACGCGCGAGATCGAGGAACCACCGGCCTGGGCCTCGATACCGACCGAAGATAGAGCGCCGGCCAGGGAGAGGATCTCTGCCTCGGTCATGCCAACCGTCTCGCCGGCACCGGCAATGCGCAGGCCCATCTCAACGATCTCGGACTCGGTGGTCGCCAGGCTGTTGCCCAAGGCGACGATGGTCGAACCCAGGCGCTCGAACTCTGTCTGGGGCATCTGGGTGATGTTCGCCAGCCGCGCCAACGACGTCGCGGCATCCTGTGAGGACATGTTCGTCGCCACACCTAGGTCAGCCATGACCCGGGTGAAGCTCAGGATGGCGTCGTTTTCGATACCAAGTTGACCTGCTGCTTCGGCGATGCCGGCGATGGCTGAGGCAGACTGCGGCAACTCGAGCGCCATCTGCCGAATTCCCTGCTCGAGGACCGCGAATTCCGTTTCTGTGGCGTTGACCGTCTTGCGCACGCCGGCAAAGGCCGTCTCAAAGTCGATGCTGGCCTTGATCGCCGCACCGAGCACAGCTGCCGTCGGCAGGGCGATGCTTTTGCCAAGGCTGGCCGCGGCAGTCGAGAACTTGCCCAGATTGGCCGAAAGCGAGCGCATCTCTTTGTCCAGGCCCTTGGCGGTCAGGACCGCCTTGCGCATCTCTTCGTGATACTGGTCGGCCTTGGCCGTCAGGACGACGGCGATCTCTTCCGGCATCCTGTCAGCTCCTTTGAGTCGCCTCCGCCTCAAGCAACAGCAAGGCGAACCAATGCGTCAGCTCGACCGAGGTCATCTCTGATAAAAGGTGTTTGACCGTGCACCCCAAACGGGAGGCGAGGAGAAAGTAGAGCCTCAGCTCGGGGTGCTGTCGGAGTTTTTTGTTGCCCTCGCCACATCATCGCCGCGCATGCCGGATAGCCGCATGGCCACCGCCGCGATCCGCTCGACCGCCGACGCAGACTTGTGGCCGACGACAAAGCGGTCCTCTTTCTCCCTGAATACCTGCTCGCCCGAGGTAGGATCAAAGCACGAGGCGATGACCAACTCCGGGTATAGCCGCTCGAGGTCCAGCCCGCCGTCCGTGTTCAGCGACCGTTGTAGGACCTTGGCCCGGGCGCTCGCAGTGAGCCCCCGCACCTCGAGCTCGACATCCCATTCCGGCACGCGGACCTTCTCCTTGGCGATGTCGGCGATGCCGAGAATCTGCTCTCTAAGGTTCATGCCGTCCCTCCTAGGCGTCCGCGGTGGCGCGGGTCAGAGTGCCGGCGCCGACAAAGCGCACTCTGGTGGTTGCGAGATCACCGACCGTGCCGTCGACGATCGGGTAGCTTTCCAGCAAGGCGGAGCCATGCCAACGCGGGTTGGTCGCCGAGGCTGCTCCAGCGTCGGCCTTAATACTCAAGGTGATCGCCGATCCTCCGACGAGGGCGTTAAGGGTCGCGTCGACTTCACCGGCGGCAAAGTCGGCCAGGAACTCGACGTCAACGGACCAATCCTGCAGGCCAGCGATGCGGTTGCGAAAGGTGTCGCCCATCGCGGTTTCGTCCAGGCTGTCTGCCGAGTGGTTGAGCGTGATAGAGCGCACATGGTCGGAAAGGTCTACCGCGTTGACGGTCAAGTGGGCGTTGCGAAAGTGAAAAGAAGCCAGGCGTCATCACTCCAAGAATGCGTGTTGTCTAGCGGATGCCGAGCGCAACGAGGAAGTCAAAGGACGGGTCGTCCGTGCCGCCGACCGTGTAGGACACCCGATACCAGGTGTCGGTAATTGGCCCGGGCACTGGAGTCGCCCACTCAGAAGCAAGGTCCGATACCTGAGCGAAGGTGATCTGGTCTGCGGGGCTTGAAAAGGCCTCGGCATCGTCGCTCTGCACCACCACATCCAGCGTTGGATCCGTCCCGCTCGCCGATAGGACGTGTAGGACCGCGTAGAGGGACTTGCCCGCCGGCACGGCGCCAAGGTTGAGCGGCGTACTGGTGCCAGTTGCCGTGACCGGGCCGGTGTGAAGGGCCCAGCCCGGCACCAGGACCGTGCCGTCACCTCGGATGGTGAAGCCTGCCAGCTCCTCGACCGAGCCGCCGAGCTCCCGCTCGGTGTGCAGCAGCAAGCCTGTGTAACCGGCCTCACCCGCCGCGCCGCCCTGCGGGAAGACAGAGAAGATCGTGGCGCCTTGGCTGAACTCGGCGGCATAGACATCATCCGGCTCGCCAGATCCGGCGCTGAAGTAGCCGCTGGCTTCAAGGCGTACCGATTGCAGACCTGAAGTCCGCGAGCGAAAGCTGTCGCCAAAGACGGTGTCGTCCAGCGCCGCCTGGTCGTGGCCAAGGATGATCCGGTTGTGGTTGCCGGACATATCGTAGGCACCAATGTAGAGCTTGGCGTCCTTGAGGGCAAAGGTGGCCACCGGCTCACCTCCTTAAGCGAAGTGCCAGATCTCGGCGATGACCAAGGCCCGGTGGGCTCCGTAGGCTCCATCCCCCGGCGCCTCATCGTTGTAGTCGTCAGTGATGCTCTGCACCAGCGCACCGCTCACGATCACGCCCGGAATGAACTGGCCGCCGTAGTGGTTCAGGGCATTCTGGATCTGCTCCGCCACATCATGGGCGCTGTCGTACGAGCCGCCGTAACAGTGAAAGAGAAACGTCGAGCGCACCGGCGCGGTGTCGCTGCCCATGGTGTGTGGCCGCTCGTCGCCGCTCCGGTCATAGATAACGTACGGCAGGCAAGTCGTCTCGCGCGCCCGCTGCGGCCAGATCCTCCCCTGCACCAGAGCAGATAGCGGGGCCAATCCCGATAGGTACGAATAGAGGCCCTCATCGATCCTACTCAAGCCTGCCGCACCACCTCTTTGACCTGCCTGGCGAATAGCTCAATGATCGCCTTCCTTGCCCTCTTGGCCGCCGGCCTGAGCACTGGATAGCCCTGCACCTGGCCGATCACCCTTTGCCGGCCGGACTTTCTGCTGCCGCGCACCAAGCGGTGACCATACTCAAGCAGATGCCAGTGGCGCGCTTTCGGTCTTACCCTTGCCTTACCGCCATTAGGTGATGCCAGCTGGACCTTGGTGCCGACCCCTGCCCGCTGCATCGCTCCCGATCTGCGATGGGATTGGACCTCACGCCCGAACTCCTCGCCGATCTCCTTGCCGGCATCTTCGAAAAAGCGCACCCAGAACCCAGTGGCGACCTTGCGGTCAAGACGCTCCAGCTTGCTCGCCAGCTCCGCCGTGCCTTTGGTGACGACGTTGATCCGCACTAGGAGATGACCTCCGAGCAGAAGATGAGCAGCTCACGGGCAGACTCATAGGGATTGATGACGCTTTCGATCTGTAGCTGCCGCCCTTGGAAGAGGAACCTCATCCGCGGCCTGACACCCGAGCGGTAGCGGATCCGCACCGAGGTAGTCACTTCGTTGACCCGCTGTTGCGCCGCCAGGAACTCACGCCACCGCAGGGAAAGCGGCTCGACCTTGGCCCACAACGTTGCCACGTCAAACCAGGCTTTGGTGTCCTCACCGGTGCTGGCCCGGGTGATCGTGTAGTCCTGCAGGGTGACCCGGTGCCGCAGCTCGCCGGCCCTCACCGACCTCGTTGGCTCAGGCATTGGCATGGGCCGGGCTGAGCCACATCACGTACGGCAAACAGAGGTACTTGGCCGCGATGGGCAGCATATGCACCTGCGCTCCCTGGATAAAGCCCTCGCGGTTCTCGTAAAGGTCGCCCACGGTGAGCAGCACCGCCTGGCGCAGCGGCCGCGGCACAGATGCCGCCGTCCCGCCGTAGCCGGCCACGTAACGCACTCTGATCGGATTAACGGGGTAGAGGATGCCATCAGGCCAGCTCCCTTGGTAGGCCAGCACGATGCGCCCGGGTTCGCTGTCGGTGTCGACCAGGTAATCAGTCCCCACCGTCAGCGTTGTTTCAGTGCCGTCGGTGTCTTTCCAATAGACGCCGGTGACTGACAGCAGCGGCGAGTAAGGCAGTTGAATCGTCTTGCCCCTTGGCCAACCATCTTGCCAATAGTCGCGGATGGTCGAGATGAGGGTGCTGGCGGTTTCGCGTTCGACCATCTCCCGCGCCGCAGCAATGAGCGCCGTCAAGAGATCCTCATCCGCCAGTTCAGGCGCCGATAGAACGACGCTGACGCCAAACTCGCATGCGGCCACCGCCACCGTCGCCACTGCCCGGATGTACTGCTTGCTGCCATCGTAGGACTCTTCTTGCGTCGCGTTGTCATTAGCCGTGGTGACCTGGGCAAACGCGCCGCCGGCCACGTCAGCCCAGGTAATCCCGTCGTCGCTGTCCTGCAGCTTGACGTCGACTGTGCCGCCGGCGCCGTTGGTGCCGGACTGGAGTAGCACGATCGCCTGTGATGTAAGGACGTAGACCGCTGCGCCGACCACCGAATAGGCCGCGGCGATGGCGTGCGACCCAGGGGCAATAGTCTGGGATGATGTGACGTTGTCGGCAAAGCTGGTTGAATCAAGCCGCAGGTGAGCGCGAACTTGCGCCAGTGTCACCGGCTCCACCGAGGGAGGAGTTACCACCCTGCTCTGCCATCGCATCCGCCTCACCTCGCTTAGGTCACGACTGGATCAAGAATCGCCTGCAGGTCCTCGCTGATCACGCCGTAGTAGTTCTCGGCCAACGCCCATGTCGTCGCCGTGATGCCGTTGGCCTGGGCGGCCGCGCCACAACACAGGTTGCGCATGCAGATGCCGGTGCCAGCCAGGTTAATGCAAGAGTCGTTGTCCGAGGCCGCGTTATAGATCACGTTATCGAGCACCGCGCCAAACACGACTGCACCAGCCGCGCCGATCGCCGCTGTGCCAAAATCACCGATGATGACGTTCCGCCTGACCACCACTCCTTTGGATGTACCGGGCAGGCTTACGAAGTGCGTGTTGGCCGCGTCATCCTGGATGCAGTGGCAGTCCTCGACGGTCAGGCGGTCTGATGCGGCGGCCGCGGCGCCGAGGACCGAGATGACAAAGTTCTGGTCATCCGCGGCTTCAGAGAACCGACAACCGCGGATCGTGCAGTCCGTCGCGTTGACGTCGATGCAGGCGGTGATGTCGGCAAAGCCCGAACGGAAGTGGAGGTTCTCGATCAGGATGTTGGCAGCATCGACATCGACGTCAGCCGTGTTGGCGGTGGTCAAAGTGACCGTTGGTTGGTTCGTCCCACGGCCCAGGCCAATCACCGAGATGCCGGCGACGTCCAGATCCAGACCCCCGGCTGCGGTCACGACCTCCGCGTGCCCGGGCAAGACATATATGGTGTCGCCCTGGTTGGCTGTGCATTGGCCGACTGCGTAGTCAATGCTGGCAAACGGAGCGTCGGGGTTTCGGCCAGAGCCGGCCGAGTCCGATGCGCCGGACACCGCCGAGCCGACGAACCAGATGTTGCCCGGGTGTTCACGGAAATCATCGACGGTATAGACGCCACCCGGCTGTCGACGGGAGAAGAGAGCTGTTCTGCCCATAGCCAGACCCCCTCTACGCGATCGCCGTCAGCGCGGGCGCATATCGCGGCCGGACCAGGGCGAAGCCACCGACGTTCAGTGCCGTGGCCGTAGCGTCGATCTCCACCGTGATCCAGGGCTCGCCATCGGTCACCGCCTGCGGGTCAACCTCAACCAGCACCGCCCGGTGGTCGTAGCTGGCAGCGGTCAGGGTTAGCGCCGCTGAAGTTGCCGCGGTGCCATACTGGTCGGCGCCATCGGTCTTGAAGTCCGCGCCCGAGACCCGGTAGGTGAAGGTCAGCGCCGTGGTCTTGGCGCCAGCCGTGGCGCCGGAGAAGACCTTGAGCACCGAGTTGCCGGTGATCTCGCCGAAGGTCAGCAAGGCCGTCACCCAGTGCGCGGTCGAGAGCTTGATGCTGTCGCTGTCAATGCCGGCCGAGCCGTAGTCATCGGCTTCAATGAGCGGCACGATGCCGAATTGCTCAGATAGTCGCATGCAAAGACCTCCTAGGCCCGGGCGTCCAAGGTGATGAACGGCGAGAGCGTGCTCGTCGACTGGAACGGGGTCAGCGCTGACTTCCAGAGCGGCTGGCCGCCGACCCGGTAGTTGAACCGGAAGACGGTCTCGCCGTAGATGAAGTTGACGTGGATCGACGACGCGGCCTGGATGCCGCCTTTGGTGACGATGGCGTACTGGCTGGCGTCAGCGAGCAGGATGTCACCCTGGTCGCCCACGGTATCGGCATGCTCGATGGCAATCACCGGCCGGCCGAAAAGGGTCCCGTAGGGCTGGCCCGCCAGGCCGTTGGCTGGCATATAGACCGGCACGCCACCGGTACCCACCGCCAGGCTCATCGAATAGAGCTGAGGCTCGACATCCTGGTTGATGAACCAGACCGCCGAGCGCCGCGACGGCGCCCAGAGCCGTGCCCACATCTTGACGATGTTCTCATAGAGCAGGGTATCTGCCGCCTGGCCATCTTCCTTGGCCACCGACACTAAAGCTGGACAGCCGAGCACGCCGAGCGGTTTGCCGGCGCCGTCGCCGCGGATCACCGCGTCTTGCAGTTTGAAACGCAGCTCCTCCGGGAACGCTGTCTCGATCACCGACTGCAAAGCTGCCGCATCCGCCAGGACGCGATCAGTGGCGTAGCACAGCGCCTTCAGCTCGTTGAGCACGATCTCCAGGCGCCCGAACTTCGGCCTGGATGCAGCCGCATCATCAGCCTCATCTTCCCAGTAGCCGCGCACACCGCCGGCACGTGAGCCATCCGCGCGGGAGGTCTCATCGAGGTACGGCAGTGAGAGGCGGTCGCTGTTCTGGCTGATCGTGAACTGGCGGCAACGTGAGATGAACTCGCCGCCCTCGTAAGCCCGGCGCAGAAGCCCGGCGATGAGATCCTGCTGGACGAGAAAACCGCCGTCCGAAGGCACGTTTTCGGAAAGGCCAGTTGCCGCCTTGACGGCAAAGAGGCGCCTGTCCACCTGGGGACTTGCCGGCGAGGACGCGGCCGCCACCGCTCGCAGTTGCTCGCCTAGAGTAGCGAACGGCCGGCCCTGGTTGGCCATCTGCTCCGGCGTCTCCAGCGGAGCGCCGCTGTCCTCAGACTGAGCGCGATCGAGCAGCCGGATCCGCGCCTCCACCTTATCGGCCTCGGCCAGCTTGGCCTCCGCCTGGGTCATATCCTCATCCGACACTGCCTCACACGAGAGCAGCGCCGAGGCCTCGGCCTTCAGCGTTTCCCGCTGCCGGCGCAGGTCGTTGATATCCATGCCTTACCTCCTAGGTCCTTGACTTCAGCCGCAGTTGGCGCAGTCTCGCCTGCCGCGCGGCATTCGAATGAGCACTCGCATCGTCTTCGGCCGTCGGCACTTCCTCACGCGGGAACGCCGTAAACTCAGCCAGGTCAACCTGCCGTCCGTTGATGGTCAACACCCCGCCTTGCACCGAGGCCGCAATCTGCCTGCTCTGTTCCACCTCATCGGCGAAACCCGCTGCCACCGCTTCCTCGGCCGTGTACCACGTCTCCGCATCGAGGATGGCCGTTACCTCATCCGGTCCCTTACCTGAGCGCTCGGCGTAGACGGCGATCATCGACTCACGCACCCGGTCAAGATCCTCCGCTGTAGCCCGTAGGTCATTGGCATTGCCGACCGCGGCCGCCCAGGGTGAGTGCAGCATCAGCATCGCGTTGCGTGGCATAGTGACCTTGTTACCGGCCATGGCCACCAGGGAGGCCGCGGAGGCTGCCAGGCCGTCGATGAAGGTGTGCACCTTGGCCGGGTGACGCCGAAGCATGCTGTGGATCGCCTGGGCCGCGAAGACGTCGCCGCCTTCGGAGTTGATGTAAAGCTCAATCGTGTCCACATCGCCCAAGGCCTCGAGCTCCTCGCGGAACTGCTTGGGCGTCACCTCATCGCCGCGCCAGGTCGAGCTGCCGATTGGCCCGTAGAGGAGAACCTCGCCGGTCTTGGGCAACGGCGCCGCCCGGATCTGCCAGAAACGCTTACCCAGCATTCTCACTCCCTGCCTTAGCTTGGAGCCCCTGTCCGCTTGGACCCTGATTCCAGAACTCGTCGCCGCCCTCTCGCGGGTCAAGGTTCTCGCGTTCCCGGATCTCGTTCGGAGACATCGCGCCAACCTCGCGCATCAGGCGGTAGAACTCGCCGCGGCTCTTGTTGTCGCCGCGCATTAGCGAGTTGAGGTCGAACTCAAAAAAGTAGCCCTGCTCCCGCTCGCGTTCGGTCAGAAGACGCAGGTTGAGCTTCTTCTCCCACTTCTTAGCCAGCGGCATCACGGTAAACATGGCGAACTCCAGCGCCTGCATCTCGATGTTGGAGAAGGTCGCCCGGTCAAGCTCGCCGATCAGGTGCAGGGGCACGCGGTAGATCCGGGCAATCTCCGCCAGCTGGAACTTGCGTGTGCTGAGAAACTGCGCGTCCTCGAGCGGCATGGTCAGCGGTTGATACTTGGCGTCACCAGTGACCGTCATGATCGAATGTGCTTTGCCCAGGCCCTGGTACTGCTCGCGCAGGTACTGGTTGAAGGCATCAAGGCTGGTGCCCGGCGGCAGGGCCACATTGGTCATCACCCCGGCTGGGTGCGTTCCCTGACCAAAGTACCGGGCGCCGAACTCCTCTAGGGCCAAGCCCATGCCAATCGCCTGCCGCGCCATGCCGACCGGTGAATAGCCCATCACACCGTCATACCCTAGGGCCGGCACGTGCAGCACCTCGGCGAGGTCGTAGGTGACCTGCTCCTCGCTGCCGTCCTCGCGCTGTCGCCGGTAGTCGTACTGCAGACGCCCTTTGACCCGCTTGGGCGTCACCCGATCCGGCTTAAGCGGGTAGATGCCCTGGACATAGCCCGCGTTCCGGCCGATCTTGGGCACGTCGAGCCAGAGGTAAGCGTTGCCCCAGGTGTCTAGGTGAGCCTGCGATGTCTCGAGAAGCTCGACCGCGGTCATCTCTTCGTTTGGTGAATCGTGCAGAAGGCGATAAAGGCGATGGCCCGTGGCCCGCTCAGTGCGTTGGCCGTCCCGCCGGTAAAGGTGCAGTGAAAGCGATGACAGCGCTTCCGCCCTGACCCGCACGCAGGCGTAGACCGCCGTGTAGTTCAAAGAGCTGTTCTCGGAGACGTCAACGCCGGTGAAGGTGGGCTGGCCGGAGATAGCCTGGTCCATCTCGCGGTCCAGATCCGTCAAAGTGTAGGCGGCATAGGCCCTTTTAAGTCGAGCGATGAACCCAATCTCTGTGGTCATGCCCGACCCCCTAGACCATGAGTATCTGAGTGCTCTCCGGCGTCTCATGCCGCATCGCCCGGTCCAGCGCCAGCACCAGCGCGACGATGCCGTCAATCTTGCCCTGTGAAGCCGCCTTATCCGGGCGCATGTTCTGGTTGGCGTCAGTCCTGACCGCCACGTTGTCGGCGCAAAAGCGCAGAACAGGGTTGCCGCCGTGGCAGATCTTGCGCACCAGAAGGCGCCTGTTCAGCTCGTGCATCGGCACTGAGAGCGACTTGGCCCCCATAGCGATGCCGATCACCGCCAGGCCCTCTTCCATCAGCTCCACGCCGAGCTGGTGGCCCTGGAACAGCCGGTCGATGTTCAGGTCAACCAGGTTGAACGTGCGTGCGTCTTCGAGGATCTGCTGTCGGATGAACTCGTAGTCGATGGCGTCGCCCGGCGTGGTCTGCAGATACCCTTGTTGGTGCCAGGCTCGGTATTGATCGCGGTAGCGGTTGGCCTTGTCGTGCAGTCTGGCTTCCGGCACCCAGAAGCGGCAGAGGACGTCCAGACACTCCTGGTCCTCAGAATGCGGGAAGACCATCACCCAGGCCGTCAAGTCTGACACCGAGGCCAGGTCCAGACCCCCATAGCAGTTCCTACCCCGCAACGAAGCCTCATCTACCCGGCCAGAGTTCTCGTCCCAGAGGCGCATATCGATCCAGCGGTCGGCTTGGCTGGTCCATTGGTTCAGGTAAAGCCGCCGGAAGGTGTTCTGCAGCGCCGGGATCTCCCGCGCCTTAGCAGCGAAAGCCCGCATTTCGTCCAGCGACCGGAAACCTTCGTTGCCTGATTGGTCAAGGAGTCCCGGGTTGGCGTCATACCAATTGGTCTCGTCGGTCCAATCGGCATCATCCGGGGTCTCATAGAGCGCGGTGTAGAAGGTCGGGTCGTCAATGACGCCGTCGCGGACCTTCTTGGCGTACTCGTACTGCTCCCAGCAGATCGAGTTGCGGTCGAATCCCGCCGTGGTGATGGCGATGAAGAGCGGTTCGGCCCTCGTGCCGGAGCCCGTGGTCAGGACATCCCAGAGGTCGCGGTTTGGCTGCGCGTGCAGCTCGTCAAAGATGATCGCCGAGGGGTTATAGCCGTGTTTGCTCGCCGCCTCGGCTGAAAGGGCCCGGTAGACAGAGCCCGAGCGGGTGAAATGAATCGTCCTCTGGCTGTCGATCACCTTGCAGGCCGCCCGCAGCGTGGGATTCTGCCGCACCATCTGGGCCGCCACGCGAAAGACGATGCTCGCCTGGTCGCGGTCCGAGGCGGCTGAGTACACTTCCGCCCCAGCAACCCCGTCCGCCGTCAGCAGGTAGAGCGCCAACGCCGCCCCGATCTCGGACTTGCCGTTCTTGCGGGCTGTCGACCAATAGACCGTGCGGTACTGCCGGAACCCATCCGGCCTCACAGTGCCGAAGATCTCCCGGATGTGGTGCTCCTGCCACGGCTGCAGGTTGAAGGGCACTCCCGCCCAGCGGTCCTTGGTGTGCTTGAGGCGGCGGATGAAGCTGACAACTAGGTCGGCTCTTTCCTGGTCATGCACACCCTATCGGCCGCCCGGGCGTTGCCGCAGCAGTTGCTCCATCTCGTCCGCTTCATCCACGCTCTCGCCAGTGCTCAGTCTCGTCCGGTCAGCCGGCGAGAGGCCAAACAACGCCAGGAACGAGCGGTACTGCGCCGCATACTTGTGGGCGATGCTGACCTGCGGCAGTTGCTGCAGGTAGCCCGAAGGCGTTTTGAACATGAACCCGGTCTTGGCTGCCCGCTGCAGGAACTTCTCCGCCTCGACCATCCGCCCATAGGCCTGGCAACACGCCGCCAGGGCGCCACGATCGACAATGGTCAACAGGCCCACTGCCTCGAGCTCGGGCACCAGCCGCTTCCACTCACGCTTTGCCTCACCGGTCAGCCACGCAGGACAGGTTGGAGTGAGCGGACGAGGCTTCGGTTCATCCAGGTTGAGCGGTCGTTTGCCTGGGTTGCCCTCCAGGATCTTCAGGTGAGTCGGTTTCGGGATCCTGCCGCGCATCCGCTCACCCCCTTAGCTTGGCGGGTAACCCCGCCTAATCTCATCTAATCTCGCCAGTAGCCGCTGTATCTCGGCCAGGACAGCGAGTTCCTGCCGGGTCAGTTCCATGACGTCGACGCTCACGCCGGCGCCTCCAACAGCTCGGCCTTCTTGCCCGCAAACTGCTCCCATCGCTGGACCACTACGTCGACGTACTCCGGCTCGATCTCCATGCCGTAGCATGTCCGCCCCGTCTGCTCGGCGGCGATCAGCGTCGAACCGGAGCCGAGGAATAGGTCCAGCACCATCTCGCCCGGCCCACAGGAGTTCTGGATGCCGTAGGCGCACAGCGCCACCGGTTTCATCGTCGGGTGCAGTTTGGAGGTGGTCGGGCGGTCGAACTCCCACACCTCGGTCTGCTTTCGGTCGGCCACAAAGCTGCTCTTACCGAACCAGCCGTAGAAGGCGGGCTCGTACATCCGCTGGTAGTTGGCCGGCGACAACACAAGCTGCTGCTTCTTCCAAACGATCGTCGCTGACCAATGGGCACCGGCGTCAACCAAGGCCAATCGCTGGCGCATCCCGTCCGGTCCGCTCGCGCCCCAGACGTAGAGATCACCGGTGCAGACGTCCTTCAGGATCGCCGCCAGGCGGGAGTTGAAGCCGGCCCACTCGTCCAGGCTCTGCTTGTCGTTGCGGATCTCGCGGATCTTGTGCTTGGGGTTCTTGCTCTCCCCGTAGGAGACGTTGTACGGCGGGTCGGTGAAGACCATATCCGCCTTGCGGCCCGCCAGAAGACTACCCACGTGAATCGCATCCGTGCCGTCGCCGCACATGATCCGGTGCCGGCCGAGCTGCCAGATCTCACCGGGCCTGGCGACCGCGGTCTCTGGTGGCTCTGGCGGTTCATCTTCGACCACAGCCTGCGGGTCATACGCGGCGGTCATCATCTGCTCGACCTCGTGCAGATCAAAGCCGGTGAGCCGCAGGTCGAACTCACTCGTGTCCAGCTCCTGCAGGAGATCTTTCAGACCGGGGATGTCCCAGTCGGTCTCCTGCTGCAGCCGGTTGTCGGCGATGAGGTAAGCATCGGCCTTGGCACCCGACAGCGGCAGCCGGATCACCGGCACCTCTGTGATGCCCGCTTTCTCTGCCGCCTTCAGCCTGGCGTGTCCGGCTAGGACAAAGCCATCAGCCGAGAGCAGCACCGGGTTGGTCCAGCCGAACTCGCGCAGCGATCTCGTCAGCTTCTCAATCGCCTTTTCAGGGTGTTGCCGCGGGTTGCGCGGGTGCGGCATCAGCGCAGCTACTGGCATCATCTCGATCTTAGGAACTGGCATCTAGCTGGCAGAACCCCCTTAGCGAGTTTCGCGGGAACACGCGCGTTGCCTGGGCGGCGGTCCCAGGACCAAAAGCCCAGCTATTTGACCGCCCCGGGGTGTTAAACGGTGTCTTTGACTGCCGTTCACGGCGGTCTGTTCCCAGCCAGCTTCCAGTCGCACTCGCCTCTTGATGTCAACAATTCCCTGCGGCTGTGCACCCGGGCGTGGCACTCCTCACACATCGGCACCAGGCGGTCGAGCGGTGGCAGGTTGGGGTTGCCCTCGCTGATCGGATCGAGGTGATGCACCAGCGTCGCCGGGCGGACGATGCCCTTGACCTGGCATGGCCGGCACAGGGGCTCGGTCCGCAGCACGTAGGCTCGCAGCCGCTCCCATGCCCTGGTGTAGCCGCGCTGTCTGGCGCTGCCACGATGCTCGTCAGACGGACGGCGCCGCTCTGACTGGTGGTCCGCGCAGTAGCCGCCGGAGGTAGCCACGTTGGGACAGCGGGGATGTCGGCAGGACGACGCCAGGCGCTTGGCCATGCCCCACCCTCCACCCCAAATCGCAAGCCCGGCCGCTGCCGCACCGGTCGCCGCTCATGGCTGGCGCTCTGCTCTGTTAATGCCGTCAGCCGGGCTTGACTTCTTGCTCGACCGCGGGCTGCTCCAGGCACCCACGACCGGTGGTATATCAAAGCAGGCTGCGAGATACTCCGGTAGGCGGTTCTTGATCACCGGGCGATAGACGCCATAACGGTTCCACCTGGCGCCTTCGTTGTGCCGCAGCCATAACTCAAAGGGAAAGAGCAGTTGCACCGAGCGCTTCTCTTCGTCTTCCGGCTCGGCCATGAGGTCTTCGTAGCGCGGGTGCTTATTTTGCCCTCTATCTATAACCGCTCGGGAAGGCACTTTTACAACCATCTCACTCAAGATCACTGCAAGTTTCTTCTTACCCCCAGCTAAATGACGTGCAACAGCTTGCTGGCTGATGCCAATCCGCACGGCGATCTCCTGTTGGGAGTATCCCTCGAGGTGGTAGAGCTTGATGCAGACCGCTTGATTCGGAGTTAGGCGGTCAATCAAGGCTAGAAGCTCCTCCGAAGACTCCTTGTTCAGCAGGTCAAGCTCGGGATTGCTGGGCGCCACGATCGCATCCTCGGCATAGTCACCGATCGGCAGCTCGCGCTCCTGGCGGTGCCGGGCAGACTCTGCGATATCGCGCTCGAGCGCGCCGATTGCCTCGTCCTCGGTGATCAACCCTGCCTTGACTGCCGCGATGATCTCCTCGACTTCGGGTCCGGTGTTTCCCTTCCGCACTTGCTTGACGACTTGCTCTAGACGCGCCTTGTCAATCTGGTTGATGGATGTCTCTGCTCTCTTTGCCAATGTGCAGCCTCCTTGGTAGGTGCCGCACAACGACAATGCACGGCACCAGGTACTTGCTGGTGGCCGCGCGTTGTTCGCTCTGGCCGACTTGCTATGCGGTTGTGGCGCCCCTAGTGCAGGCTAGACGCGCTTTCTGCTCGCTGAGACGACGATCCGATCGCACTCTGAGTCCTGCACGTAGAGCATGATCGTTCCGTGTCCGATCTGGCGGATGCCCTGCAGCACCTCGCACAAAGCCCAGGCCTCGCTGTCGCTCGGTTGTTCCGTCACGACGAGCTCGGCCAACTTGCCGGGCCAGGTGGAAAGGCTGCCGGGGTCCGCAGTCATGGTCTATTCCTCCGCTGTCTCTGTCTTTGCGTTTCTGATCACTGTGACCCAATCACTGAGCAGCATCACAGCCAGCCAGGGACTGTTGTCAGAGCGCAGCAGCAGAACGTCCGGTGCCGCCTTGCTCCCCTGCTCTGCCGCCTGGCTGCGTCTCACTTTGCCCACTCCGTGGCCTGGCAGCACCTCGAGCCAGTCGTAGATCTGCCGGAATCCCTGTGCCCTGACCTTGACCTCATAACGCCGGCCGTCGCGGTCAAGTAGGTCACACGACCACTCGCCGCCCATGCCGCCGGAGAGTGGCACACGCCTGCCGCCAGGTAGAATGGCTGCGGCCTCACGCTCTGCCCTGAGGCCCTTGGACCTTGATGATCGGCCTGGCATCAGAAAGGCGCCTCCTCGTCGACCTCATGCCCGAGGATGGCCAGCTCGTCAGGCACATCGGCCTCGGTCTGCCAGCCGAACTTGAGGTCAGCGCTCATTGACCGTTGGACGAAGCGATGACAGGTTGCCTGGAAGTCCAGCCAGACCTCAGCATCCTGCCGGCCAAAGAAGCGGTTCTTCAGCACAGTCAGGGTCGCCGCCGGATCGCCCGGCCTGGCCTCCTCCGGTGGGGTACGGTGCAAGCTGAACACGTTATCCGCCCGGTTGGTGATGTCGCCGGATCCGCTAACGTCAAGCCGCGACACCTTGCCCTCGGTCTTGCGCGGGTGGGCCACGACGTGCACATGGCACTCATGCCTATGCGAGAAATCGACCATCCGGCCGACGAACTGAGATTGCTTGTGGTAGATGTCGCGCTCGCTGCCCGCGAACGCCGTGGTCATCAGGTTGTCGACCAGGAAGACCTTGCAGTCGTATCGCATCGCGGCATAGGTGAAGACCTCCAGCAACTTCTCTTCGCTCGTGGCCCCGAGCGCGTCATGCAGGAAGAACCGGTTGCGGTACCAGGCGCGGATCTTGGGCACCACGTCGGGCCTGGCGCAGTGGACCAGAGTGTCCTGGTTGCCCAGGATCTTGCGGACCTCATCTTCACGCGCCTGGACAAAGCCCGGCCCCGCCGCCTGCAGATCGGTCCAATACCGGAACACCGCCGCCGGCAACTCGCCGCTGAAGGCGCAGACCCGGAAGCCCTGGTTAACCGCCATCAAGAGTTCTTGCCCCAGCAGCGTGCTCTTGCCCGAGCCTGAGTTGCCAGTCCAGACGCTGACCTGTCCTTCCATGTAGCCGCCAATGATCGCGTTGAGCGCCGGAATGCTGGACCTGACCCGCACCGCGGTATCGAGATCAAAGGGCTTGACGTCGGCCAGACGGATGAGCCCGGCCATCGGCACCTCCGTCGCGGACATCAGGGCCTCGACTACCGCCTGTTTGCCTGCCTTGAGTAGCAGTTCATTGGCGTCTTTGGCATCCGACCGCACGACAAAGCAGCGCCAGGCGCCGATGTGGCGGATCAGCTTGCGCGACATCTCCAGGCCCGGGCTGTCAGTGTCCGGCCAGATGATCACCTGCCGAAACCGCTGCAGCCAATCCCAGCAGTGGTCGACGCAGGCCAGATCCTCGGCGCCGCCGGGCACCGAGACGACGTTGGGGATGCCGCACTCCTCCAGCGACAGCGCGTCCATCTCGCCCTCGACGATCACCAGCGGCTTATCCGGCTGGCAGTCGTCCATGCCCCAGAAGACCGGCTTGCCGCCCTTCTCCCGCCACATCTTGCGCTCACCCGGTTCGACCTTGCACGGCCGGCGGAACTTGAGGAGAACAAGCTCGCCGTCCTGGCGGTAGGGAAAAGCGATGTTGCCGTCTGCCTCGCTTACGCCGCGCTTGCGCCAAGTGCCCTCCGAGATGCCGCGGGAGGCGAGGTAGTCCTTGACCGCCGACTCGGGATCCGCAAGCTTGGCCTCCGGTTTGCGGTAGACCGGCACCGCCGGGCGCCTGATCTCGTAGTGTGAGCCTTCCGGCGGATCCTCCTCTTCGCCCAGATGCTCGCACAGCTGCCGGAAGCTGCCCTGCGCGCCACAGGAACCGCGCTTGCAGTTGTAGGCGCCGGTGTGCTTGTTCATGGCAAAGGTGTACTTGTCGTGGTGCTCGCCGCCCTGACAGAATGGGCACACTGCCGGCACCAGCTCTTCGCCTTTGGTGCGGAATTGGCCGAAGTGCTTCTCTGCTAGCTCAAGCGGTCTCATTTCCATACCTCCCGTGGCCGGTACGCCAGCTCTTTGGGCTTGATTGTCTTGGCCAGCGCTCCCGCCTCAGCGGCAGGGCGGCTGCGGACTCCCTCGGCCAACAGCCGGCGCAGGATGCCGTCGACGTAGCGGAAGTTCAGCTTGCCGACGCCGGCGATGACCGCTTGCTCCATCGCCCACCGGACAAGGTCGGCCGGCAGGCCGTCATCCAGGTAGGCATGGATCTTCTCCGCTGTCAGTGGCGGCATAAGGCCAAAGCCGTTGGATTGCCAGAACGTAACAAGATCACTGAATCCGCCGGCGGTGGTGGTTTGGTTTACCGCGTCTCGACTACGACTACTCGATTCCTCGATTCCTCGATCCTCGTTCCTCGATTCCTCGAATATCCGCATGACATGCGGTAACGTGTTCTCACGGTGCGAAACGTCATCTGCCGTCAATTCACGGGTGATGACGCGTCTTCCGGGTATCCAGCCCAAATCGAAGGTGTCTGGCGCGAGCACTACGGTCCAGCACAGCTCGTCGTCGTAACTCAGTACAACAAGACCAAGTTGTCGACAGCGGTCAAGATTGAAATTGGCAGCCAACCCACAGCCAATCAACACTCCTTGAGCTGGCACCTGCTCGAGGTAACCAGCAAGCTGCCCGGTTGCTGCGTTGGAAAGCCGTCCGCGCTTGACCTCCAGCACATAGCTCCGCGCATCGCCTGAGGGTGTTGTGCATTTAACGACGATGTCGAGATAGCTGGACCCGACGCGAACCTGTCGTTCTACTGACGCGACCTCCGCGTCACCAATGCGTCCTCGATTACGGAGCCCATCGACCAGGAGAGCCTCGATGTCTCTCTCGGCCGGCAATGGATGCTCGCGAAGTGCATCACAAGTGCCTGCCGGTGGAGCCGGGAACTTGCTGAATCTTGACCGTCGGTGTTGGTGTTTGTCCCAGGTCGTAATCTGGAGGTATGGCTTGCCGTCTGTTTGGTACAGATGAACAAGGCCGCTCTCCTGCAGTTCGGTAAGCCAACCCACCACATGGTCGCTCGTCACCTTGTTGATCATGGCCGTCAGGCACTGGCCCCGGATGGTCTCCGGACGGGCGTCGAATCGGCCGAAGTCGTCAGCCTGGGCCACGATCCGCCACCACAGCCGCTCGGCATCGGCGCTGATCGCGGCCAAGGTGTCGCTGGTGCAGATGGTCTCTTTCAGAATTCGGTTGGGCATGCTAGACCTCACTTTCAGTTGCCGACGCCTTCAAGGTCAGCAAGATCTCAAGGGCGCATGATCGCGCATGGCAGAGGACATCATCCCGGTCAAAGTGCAGGACTCCAAGGCCGCGTCGCTTCAGGCCAAGGTCAAGCTCGGATAGGCCTGCGTCGGCTGCACAGCAATCGAGTCGGACAACGGCCGACACCAAGTGGTCGGCGATGATCGCGCCGAGGAACAGGTCCGCACTGAGAGTCCCGTGGTTGGTGTCCATATCGCACCGCGGCAGGACTACGAACTTCCCGTCGTCACAGAAGTCAGCGGCAAGGGTCCAAAGCATGTCGGCCAGGATCAACTCCTCCATCGGCGGCAGATCTAGAACGGCAACTCGTCAGCATCCGGGTGCACCTCACTGCCCAGCTCATCCTCTGGCGCCTTCGTCGGCCGGCGATCAAGGAGCTCGATCTGGTTGGCCGTGACCTCATAGATCTTGCGCTGGTGGCCGTCTTCGGTCTTGTAGTGCTCGGTCAGCATGCTGCCATCCACACACACCAGACGCCCCTTGCCCAGGTTCCTGCCAGCGAACTCAGCCGTCTCCCGCCAGCAGAAGCAGTCGAAGTAGTCGACCTCTTTCTTACCGCCTCGCTTCGCGTAAGGACGGTTGACCGCCAGGGTGAAGGCCGCTTTCGGTACACCGGTACGGGTCTGCTCGAGCTCGCAGTCGCGCACAACACGGCCAATTAGGGTGATCCGGTTAAGCATTACTGCACCTCCTTAGGGCTCAGGAAAGTAAGCATGTGCTGTCTGAGATCCTCCGCCTCCGCCGAGGTCATGGACGAGCTGGAGAACTTACCATAACGTGACTGAATCATGCCGCTGACTGCGCTATTGGCAAGTCCAAGCTCCCTCGCCAGACGCACTAATACGTCAACTTGCTGCGGGGTGATCGGCCGAGGGACCTCGGTTAAGGGGGCCTCAGGGGCCTCCACGTTGCCTTCTGTGCCCTGCTCGAGCCAGGCTTTGAGTGTCAGCCCGGTCTCGACGGTCGGGGTGAAGTAGCGGCCATCAAGGAGGTTGGTGCGGTCCTTGGAGGCGTAGGCGACGTGCTTCTGGTCAAGGTCCAGGAACACGGTGAACTCATACTCCATGCCTTCACGCTGCACCGGAGCAAGGCCGATCTTCTTGGGCGTAGACTTGCCCTTCTCATCGGCTTGCACCACGTATTCAGTCTTGCTGCGCAGGGTGGCGATGACGTGGATACCGGCCTGCAGCATCGCCTCGACGAGTTGGTTATGCAGCGGGGTGACCTGCCGCCAGGCAGTGAAGCTGTTGCCGCCGCGGTCGGCGATCTTGCCGTGCTGATCCAGAAGCCCACCTTCACCCGCCCAGGCGTGGGAAAGCGAGTCGACGATGACGACCTCAAGATTACCCTGCTCGGCATCCCTGATCGCCTGTATGTATTTCTGAGGCTCGTAGGGTGCGGTGAGAGTCAGCACCTGATAGTCGCCTATTCTGGTGCTACCGATGGTGGCGCCGACGTAGAGCTCACCGGAGCCGTTCTCGGTGTCGACAAGGCCGATCTTTTGCCAGTCGCCGCAAAGACCGTAGGCCACCAGCAAAGCCGACGCCGTCTTGCCGCTACCGCTGGGGCCGGCGATGCCCAATCTGAGGTGCGCCTTGCGGCGCTCCGCCGTCCTGAACCCTGCCATCTAGTTCTCCTCCCTTTTGCTGCCCAAGGCGGCCAGTAAGGACCGTCTGTGAATCCGGATCGCGTTGCCGAAGCGGCCGTGCTTCAGCTCACCTCGGCGGCACATCTCATAGACCTTGCTCGGGGATACCTGAAGCCACCCTGCCGCCTGCTGGACGGTGTAGACCTCTGTGTCTCCGAGGCTCTCGTACCGACTCGATATCCCTGTTGCCAATGCACTCTCGCCCACCGCTGACCACCTCAACTCCGCTGATCTGCCCAGAAATCGCCCACGGAGGGCAAACTGGGACTTGCGCTATCGAACATCTGTTCGTATCATATAGCTAGGAGCTGAGGCTTGTCTACAATAGTGCTCTAGCAATAGCCCAGCTAAACACCATAGCAAAATAATCCTATGTAACAGAACGTGATATGGAAGTAGAATCCAGGACAAGGGAGGCGATCGGCATGAGTTTCGGTGAACGGCTACGACAGGTCCGCGAAGAAGCGGGAATCACCCAGGCGCAACTGGCCGAAAAACTCGGCCTGCGCAGCCAGACAGTCAGCCAATGGGAGGGCGGCAAGCGCTTGCCTTCGCTGGAAACGGCGCAGAAGGTGGCGGAGATGTTCGGCGTATCGATTGACTACTTCATGGGCAAAGACAATGTCAGGCCCGGGCAACTGGCCGAACTGCGGGCCTTCCTGCGCGCCAGCCGGACCTTGACCAGGGTGGAACTGCGCTCCCTGCTCGCCTTCGCCCAATACGTCAGAGACGCCAGGCCGGAGCACAAGAAGGTGCCGGATGACCCCATTGATCGAGAGGATTAGCGGCACACCGCGCCTGGAGGCGGAGGCCATCCATTGTCTGTTGCCGCATGTTCTGGGCACGGAGCCGCCATTTAGGGTCTACCCCTTGATCCGGCATTACTGCCTGGAGCTCGTCGAATGGGACTTCGAGGGCGACATCGCCGGATGTCTGGTGCCCGAGGGCGACACCTATTGCGTCGGAGTCAACCGGCGGCATCCGATGACCAGACGTCGATTCTCGGCAGCGCATGAGCTGTACCACTACCTTGAGCACCGCCACCTGATGCAGGGCGCTGCCATGTACTGCACTCGCGAATCGTCGCAAGATCTCCGCGAGCGAGAGGCCAACCGCTTCGCCGCCGAGTTGCTAATGCCGGCGATATGGGTTAAGTACTACCTACGCTACTGGTCCATGCAGGTGCTCGCCGACACCTTCGGCGTCAGCAAACCGGCGGTGGCCAGGCGTCTGCAGGAACTCGGCTTCTACAGAAAGATTGGGAGATGAGGTCCGGATGAGGGGCAGACTCAGGCAACGCGGCGAGAAGCGGTATGCTCTGATCGTCGAGCTCGGCCGGGATGAGGACGGCATCCGCCGGCAGGTCCAACGGGCGTTCTGTGGTAGCAAGCGAGAGGCACAGAAGGCGCTGGCGGACTTCGAGGCCGAGGTCGAGCGCCGGGGGCCGGACACCGAACCGACCGAGATGACCGTCGGCGAATACCTTGACCAGTGGCTCGAGTCCTATGGCCGCACCCAGGTCAGGACGACTACCTACGAGAGCTACGAGATCATGATCCGCCGGCACCTCAAGCCCGCCTTTGGCAAGGTAAAACTGGGCAAGCTAACGCCGGTGCAGATCCAGCGGCTCTACGGCGAGAAGTTGCGCCAGGGCCGCGCTGACGGCAAGCCCGGTGGCCTGTCTGCCAGAACGGTCCGTTACATCCATGCCGTTCTAAGCGAATCGCTCGCTCACGCGGTCAAGTACGGCTTCATCCAGCGCAACCCGGCTGAGATCGTCGACCCGCCGCGCATCGAGCGCAAGCAGCTAACGGTCTGGCAGCCCGAACACGCCCAGAAGTTCCTCGCCTTTGCGGCGACGGATCCGCTATCCAAACGACGCTACCCGCTCTACGTCCTCGCCCTGCTGACAGGGATGCGCCAGGGCGAGCTATTGGGCCTGCGGTGGGAGGATATAGACCTCGAGCGTGGCGTCGTCCACGTCAACCGCACCCTGCAGCGCACTCGAGCGGGGCTATCCTTGCAGGAGCCGAAGACGGAACGGTCACGCCGAGCGGTGCCGATTGGCGCCGGTGTCGTCGAGGCCTTGCGGCGGCATCGCAGGGAGCAGTACCAGCAACAGCTGATGGCTCGACCAGGTGAGTGGCGGTACACCGGCCTCGTCTTCACCGTCGCTCACGGTGGACCCGTCCAATCCCGCAACCTCGAGCGCGATTTCAAGATGGCGGTCAAGCGAGCGGGCCTGCCGGAAATTCGCTTTCACGACTTGCGACATAGCCACGCGACGCAACTCCTAGCGGTCGGCGAGCACCCTAAGGTGGTGCAAGAGCGGCTTGGGCACAGTCAGATCCGGGTGACGCTAGACACCTATTCGCATGTCCTGCCTTCGATGCAAAGAGAGGCGGCGGAGAAAGCGGAGAGGTTGGTGCTCGGTTAGCCACCGCCGCATAGCACCACTGTCTTGCCGTACTCTAGTGTCCTGCCAGTCAACCGCTCACGCCAGCCAGGTACAGAATCCTGGGCAATACGGGGGCCGTGTGGCTAGCACCGTCGACAAATTCGCCATCGGTAAAACACACCGCGCCTCAAGGGTCCGCGGAATCGTGGATAGCTCGACGTCGAGTAATCGGCAAACCTGTATAGTGCGGTTTGCGAGCCGCTCAACCAATAAGCCCCGGAGATCAGAACAGCGGCGGAGCGGTGACTGCCTAACCCCATTAGGGTCTTCTGCCTGGCCACCTGCATCAAGGCGGGGAACAGCCGCTGCGACAGCACGATTAGGTCCTTAAACGGACGATGGATGCTCGGGTTTCTGTAGACGCAATACCAATGCCGCGCCAACCAGTGTGATGCCGGCCATCAGAACAATGATCTGCGTGTATCCGCCAAACACGTCGTAGCCAAGGCCGAAGGGCAGTGGACCAAGCGCCGAGGAGATCACCATGCCCGACGTCGCCAGGCCGCGGATACTCGCAAGGTTACGGCGCCCAAAATAATGCGGCCAGATTAGGCCGCCGACGATGGCGAGGACGGCCATCTTAAGTCCCTGCAGGACCCCGACCAGCAGGGCGCTTGCCGTCGAGTTCACCGCCAACAGTGCAAGTACCGTGGCCGCCTGAACCAACAGCCCGAAGCTTAGAATGTACTTGGCGTTGATGCGGTCGGATACGTAGCCGACCATAGGTAGGACCAAGACATGCACACCCGCGGAAACCGAGAACACCGCAGCCGCCACCGTAGGACCGACGCCCCGTGAGCTCATGATCGACATGTGGTGAAACTGGGCGCCGGTGCCGACCATGCTTGGAATCGACGAACACAGAAGCACAATCCAGAAAGCGGACGTGCGCACGGCCTGTGCGACGGTCCAGGACTCCTCAATCGAGTCCGCGTCGGCATTGCTGGCGTGTACCTCCTCCACCCTCTCACCATCGGGCCGCAATCCAATGTCCTCAGGCCGGTTGCGCACAAACCGCCATGCCAAGGGAACCAGCACGAACGCGATTACTGCTGACCAGAGCAACCACATCCGCCGCCAACCCCAGGCCGCAATGAGGTTGATGTTAATCAACGGCAAGATTGCCGAACTAATCGCACCGCCCAGGGCAAGCACCGTAAGTGCACGCCCACGCCGCTTGACGAACCACTGCGGCACAAGGGCTCCGGGTACTAAGGTCAGGGATCCCTGCCCGAACATCCTGATCAATAGGAAGCCGATGAACAACGTCACTGGCGTGCTGATTGTAGACATGAACAGCAGCGCTCCCGCGAAGCAGAGCGCAAGTGCGGTCAGCATTACGCGGTACCCACGGCCGTCAACCAGTCTGCCGATCGCTGCCATGGTCAGCCCGGCGACCAGTGTGCCAGCAGAGTACATCCCTGACACCAACGACCGGGACCAACCGGTTTCTTCCATCAGCGGGTCGATGAACGTCGAAACTCCGTATGTCTGCCCGGGTCCGGACAACAGCACAGCCAGCGCGGCGATGCCGAGGACTATCCACCCGTAGAAGAAGCCTGTGGGATTGGTAACGGCGGCGGATTTGGATTTGTGCAAGTAGACTGGTGACCCCCCTCGGATACTCTGTTCGATTTCGGGTATTGTGCACGATGGTCCTGCTCGGAACGCCAGTCCACGATTTTATCATCAACTTATGGCGCAGAGATCAAACGTGGCGACGAGGATGAAAGGGAGGTATGTCCGCCGATCGATGCGTTAGCCGGTGAGTTGCTGGCATCAAGGCATCTGCAAGGAGCGACTGGGGCATAGCCAGATCAGGGTCACGCTGGACACCTACTCACACGTCTTGCCGTCGATGCAGAGGGAGGCGGCGGAGAAGGCGGAGAGGCTGGTGTTCACTCGTTCTGACAGCTAACTGGCGGTGAGGCACACTCGGCTCTCCCTCCCGGGACTTAGGCGGGAACTGCCTCGCAACATAGGTCCGGTTCAAGAGTCAATCGCATCCCGCTAAGCCGCACCAACTGCGGCGACATTTGGAATCAGAGAGTGTGTTGTGTCTGTTAGTAAGCTGACTGCGCTGCCTGGCAGCTTCCTCATATCCGTGTGCGATAGTGTGGTCGTAAGGTTCGAAAGGCAATACAGACATCCAAGAGGAGGCAACAACAAATGAAACGCAAATCATTTCTGGTGCTCGCACTGGTTGGTCTACTGGCGGTCGGCTTTGCCGGAACGGCGTTTGCTAACGATGCGGTAGCCACCGCGCTGCATACCCGTTTCAGCTGCGATGAGATCCCTGGCGAGGCGATTACACTCAGCGGCTCGGTAGCCAATCACGATTGGAACCGCTTTGAGCTGACGACATCGGAAGGCGCCACCTATCTGATCAAGACCGGGCCGGCCAAGCTTGGCCGCAACCTGGAGCAAGACCTTGACGGCATGAACGTTACCGTCGCCGGCTACACCGGTCCTGGCACCAACTACAAGGCGGAGCTCGACGAAACGGTGAGCATCGTTCGGGCCCAGACAATCACCCTGGAAAATGACACGGTCATCGATCTGACGCAAGTCGAAGCCGGGAGCTCTGGACAGGGTACCGGTGGTCAGTCCCAGGCTCGCAGCGGCGGGCGTGGCGGCAACGGTGGCAACGGCACTGGCATCTGCCCACGGTAGAACTAAAGCCACCAGCAGTAGCTAGACCGGAATTGCAGGCTTAACAGCACTGAATGGCAACACGTAACGACGCCGGCCAGGGGAAACCCTGGCCGGCTTGTTTTTCGTCCAGCGAACGCCAGACTGATTGATCTGCTTGATCTGCCGACAGTGGCAAATCAGCGTCACGCCGGAGACCTACTCGCACGTCCTGCCCTCGATGCAGAGGGAAGCGGCGGAGAAGGCGGAGAGGCTGGTGCTGGGCGGCGATGTGTTCGCCACCTCATGATCGCCTATGCGCCGACCGACCAAGATGCGCGCAGGTAGCGCTTACGGCTTTTCACGCGACCTCGCTGTCTAATCTCCTCGCTCCATCAGAACGACGTGGTGGATAGCAGCAACAACAGGGGGAGTCTGCATTGGCCGCACTCGATAGGCAGAAGGCGATGGGTACACTTTTGTCCGCCTTGAAGCTCGAACCTCAGCCAGGATCGCGTCCAAGGGCCAACATGCTAAGGTCCAGCGCGCTAATCTCAGCGGTATCGTCTGCTTATCAACAACTCGGCGGAATTGCGGCTGCCCCGCCGGGGCCGCTCGGCCCGGGTGGAACGCTAGACTCTACGCATGCTCCTTGACGTAGGCGATCACATCGCCAGCCGAGGCGATCCGTTCTGCATGTTCATCCGGGATCTCGATCTCGAACTCCTCTTCGATGGCCATGATCAGCTCGATGATATCGAGCGAGTCGGCACCAAGGTCATCGATGAACCGCGCCCCCAGCGAGATCTCAGCCTCATTGATGTCGAGCTGGCCCACAACGAGCCGTCTTACTCTGTCGAAAATCGCGTCCATGTCTGCCAATCCCCACTCTCCTCCCGGTTGCCCCGTCTAGATACTGAGCCCACCGACGGTTACGAAAACCTGGCCCGTAATATAGCCAGCAGCGGGGCTGGCGATGGTACAGCACCAACTCCGCCACTTCTTACGCGCGCCCCGGACGCCCCAAAGGAACCCTACTGAGCATCGCCGAGCGAGCCTCGGGCGTCACGGCCGCGGTCATCTCGGTGTCAATGTAGCCTGGAGCTACCGCGTTGACCGTGATTCCGCGCGCCGCCACCTCGTGGGCGATCGCCTTGGTGAAACCTACCAGACCGTCCTTTGCAGCTGCATAGTTGCCCTGACCGGGGTTGCCGCGCAGCCCCACAACCGAGCTCATATCGACTACCGTGCCCTGGCGCTGCCGCAGCATCGGCCGCAACGCTTCCCCAGTACAATGGAACGCCCCGCTCAGGCTGGTGTAAAGGTCCTCCCGCCAGTCGCTGTCCGTGAGGCGCATCGCCAGTGCGTCCCGAGTAACGCCCGCGTTGTTGACCAGGACATCCAGCCGCCCGGTGACCGCCAGCAGCCGATCCAATCCTTCCTTGACCGTAGCCGAATCTGCGACATCGAACGGCAAGACAAGTCCGTCGCCGCCGCGCTCGCGAACCACCGCGAGGACCTCTTCCGCCTGATCGGTCCTGCTCCGGCAGTTGATCCCGATGAACGACCGCGGCCTTGCGAAGGCAAGCACGCGCGCGCCACATGCAACGTGACTCGCCCGTGACCAGTATCGCACGCCTCGTCTCCTCCATCATCGACGCCCCCTTCGCATCTGACCGCACAGCACGGAACCCCGAGCAACCCCAGGGCTCCAACCTTCACACCCGAAATCACCTATGCGAATCTAGAACTCAACGTGCGGAATCAGGATCAGACCGAAGGTGCCCGGACCGGTATGCGAGCCAATCGTGGGGCCGATCGGCGCGATGGCCGCGTCCGTGACCTCATATCCCTGCTTGGCTAGATCCATGAGTTCTTGGGCCCGGTCCGCGGCGTCGGCCTCGACGACCGAGATGGCGACCTTCGCGCCCAGCGGGAACCGCGCGTGTGCCTCCTCGATAAGCCGGGGGATGACTCTTGAACGGCTACGCACCTTATCCAACGTGGCGATGACACCGTCCGAGTCAACCTGAAGCAACGGCTTGACCTGCATCAGCGAGCCCAGCAAAGCCTGCGCGCGCCCAATGCGGCCGTTCTTCTGCAGATACTCAAGCGTGTCCACCGAGAAGATAATCATGGTCTTCTCCCGGACCCGCTCGATCAGCTCGACGATTTCGTCGACATCCAGGCCCGCTTGGGCGGCCTGGGCCGCCAGCATAGCGAGCCGTGCCGTGCCTTGGCTGACCGACCGGCTGTCGATGTTAACCACCCGGATGTCAACCAGGCCGCGCGCGGTTTCGGCGGAGGCAATGGTCCCGCTCAGGCGACCTGAGATGTGGACGCCCACAATTGCGTCGGCATCGGCGGCGATCTTCTGGTACAGTTCCATGAACTCGCCGGGGGACGGCTGAGCGGTGCGCGGCATGAAACCGGACCCTCGGAGCTTGGTGTAGAACTGGCTCGGCGTTATGTCAACGCCATCCTTGAAGACCTCGTCGCCAAAGTGAACGTTCAGCGGGATTACTTCAATCCCGTACCTGCTAGCCTGCTCCGGCAGGATGTCGGACGTGCTGTCGGTGACTATCTTGATCCTGGCCATGGACGATCATCCCCTCGTCGCGATTGCTTCCGTGCGTGGTTGTGCCGCAAGTGCGGTGGCCATCGCTCCAAGTACATCCGTGGCCGCGAACTGCGCGGCCACCCGGATGCCATTGGCGACGGTAACACCGCTTGACGCCCCATGACATTTGATGCAGGCGCCGTTGAGGCCGAAGAGCGGCGCCCCGCCATACTCGATATAGTCCATGATCCTTAGGGCACGGTGGTGAGCCGGCTTGGCCAGCGACCCGCCGTGCCTTGCTCGCGTACTAGACTTGAGTTCACCTCGGATGCCCTGAGTTAGCTGCAGGAGGAACCCCGCGACTCCCTTAAGTAGTACGTTGCCGACGAAATTCAGGGCCGCGGCCTGAAGGAGCTCATACGCCTCGCGGGTGACCTCATTGCCCTTCTGCGCTTCGGTACCGATGTTGAGCAGTGCAACCCGGGGCTTCGCGATACCCAGCACGAGGCATGAGTACACCGAACCCAAAACAGCATAGGTTAGCAGGTCCTCCGCGGTTGCGCCAACATTCGCACGTGGCAACCGAAAACAGCCCCAAAAACGACCTAAGGATGGCGACTGGGTCCTGCCTTAGCCGCCAGGATCCCTTGGCAGGGAAAGTCAGGCAGGACCCGGCACGTTGCTTGGGGTGTTTCCCACGGGTCTCGCTTGCGTGAGCCCGACGCCTTCGAGCACCTCGTTGAGCAACTCCCGCAGAAGCGTTTGTTCTGGTTCGCTCAGCTTGGGCAAGTTCGTGACGAAGCGCGACAGGTGTTTGGACACCTGCGTAATCAGAGGGGAGCCAGGAGCCGCTTTCTGCATGGTTCCAGCCACCGTGCCAACGAACAACGCCAGCGTTGTCTCTGCCTTGACGGCATGTCTGCTGATGTCTCCGAGCAGGTCGGAGCTTCTTTCTCCGATGCTGAGTAGCTGAGTAGCTAGCATCGTGAGAACATAAGCGCCAAAGACGACGGGGCGCTCCAACATTGGCAGCTCCGCCAGGAGTTGTTCAACAAGCCTGGTTGGATCAGTCACTCCGAGGTGCCCGCTGAGCGTGAGTAATCTGTGCTTGACGACACTCCATTCGCGAGGCGATACGCTCTGGTCCTTCGATGTAGCCGATAGGGCTTCCGCCGCCCGTTCGGAGAGTGAGAACAAGACCATGGCACGCCCCGGAGATTGTTCCGTATGGTTGACCTCGTAACAGCTGGTCAGCAGGCCATGCCGCTCCAGTGTCCGAAGCATCTCGTAAGCCGTCCACTTGCTCACACCAAGCTCTTCGGCCACGGCCGTGTAATGGACAGCAGCGTTGGTGCCATCGGCAATGTTCTTCACTTGTTGCAGGAACTCCATCTGCCTCTGAGTGATGCGCATTCTACGTTCCCCCCAGGCGCATTTGCCACGCCGACGATTTATGTCTGTAGGCTTGATCGGCCCGATTCTTACCCATCCCGGAGGGCCTCTTTGTCCAGACACCGCGGACATGCCCCTCGCTCACGATGACCTGGTGGCCTGCCGGCAGCGGAGGTCTTTGACCTCCTTCGCCCAAACGATAGCCCGGCGGTCAAGGGAGTCGCTTACTCGCTTGTCGAGCAGTTCCTCAGCTCCCTCATGGGTCGGTCGGGCGCCGGTCACTGCCACTATGTCGCGCAGTGCTTCCGGAACATCGATGATCGGACAGGGTTGAAGATGGTCAGAGGCAAACGGCTGACGCTCCTGAAACCGGGAGAAGAATGGCGAGCCCAGGACCTCTTTCAGAGAACTATCGTTGATGTTGTGGGTTGAGAAGTGGAAGAACGCGCACGGTTGCACTGCACCACTAGGGGTTATGTGGAAGTAACGCCTTCCTGCCGCAATGCACCCTTGACTGAAATCACCGTCGTTCCAGAAGTCAGCCAGAACGATCGGTTTCGTCCTGCGAATGATCGGCACTCGTTCGGCTAGGCATGCGCGCTGTGGCGCGGTCAGCATGGTCTGCAGATTCGGATCGCGGCCAATCGGGACATAGTGGAATATCCACCCGTATCGGGCGCCCTGTTCTACCAGGAAGTCCACGAATTCATTGGACACAATTTCATCACAATTGTCACGTGTGGCAGTTAGTGATACGCCGAAGAGGCCACCGCGCTTGCGCAACCTCTCCATGGCAGCGAGGATACTATTGAACACTCCCTCACCACGTCTCTGATCTGTGGTTTCGCGCCATCCTTCCAGGCTGAATGCCGGCGTTACGTTGCCAACCTCGATCATTGAGTCGGCGACTGCGTCATCAATCAAGGTGCCGTTCGTGTAAAGCATGAAGGCCATGTCATCGTGTTTGCGGGCAATGTCGAAGAGATGAGGGTACATCAAAGGCTCCCCACCGGACATCACAAACCAGTATATGCCCAGTTCTTTTGCCTCACTGCACAGCCTGTCAAGGCGATCGAAGCTCAGTTGGTCATATGCTCTGTAGGCGCCTGCCCAACATCCTTCACAACTCAGATTGCACGCACTGGTAGGGTCGACCAAGATGAAGTAGGGGACGTTGCTCCCCAGTTGCCGGGTCATCTCCTGTTGCTTGGGGATGCCCCGCAACGTCGCATTGACGCCCCAATTCCTTAGCAGTTGGCGAAGTACTCTTGGATTGGTTTCCTTCAAGACTCGCTCGGCGAGAGTCCGTGTGCTGGCGTTGGCCGACAATGCGCGCTCAATTGCCGCAAGATTGTCACGATGATCGCTCTTGCTCGCGAAAAGTTTCGCCGCACTCATCAGACTGTCGATACGGCGTTCGGGATCAGCCGCCACATAGAGCAGTATCTCATCCAACAACCTGTCTCCCACCAGTAACCGGTCGAAGTAGGTCATCGGTTTGTCCTTGCTCTTCATGAGCAACCTCCTTGCTGTGAAGAGAATCAGTTTTTCGTGACTAGATCCGGTTGCGTACGAGATGGTCTGCCTCGGTCATCGCCTCCCTAGTGATTTGTCCCACACAGCCGGACACCGTGCGGATTCGTTCCACCAACACGTTGCCCGCGTCTTCGCCTGCTTGAATGCAGTGTCTGGCTCGGGCGAGGTCATACCATCCAACATGCCCAACCTGTGGCCGCAGCCGCCATATCTGGGCACACGGGGCCTCAACCTTTTCAAGGACTTGCCCGGAGAGTTGCAGGGAGCGGCCGATGATTGCCAGGCTTTCAGGGAGCAGCGATTTGGCAATTGTCGGCAGCCTGGAATTGGGAGAGAGGATACATAAGCGCGACGGGCTAGAGGTCGCCCAATTCTCAAACGTCCCGACGCTGGCACCTGCCCGACCGACGTCAGAGCTGACATCCACCCCGATGACTATGTCAGCACCGAGCATCACCGCGGCTGAGACTGGTACGGGCGTGGTTATCGACCCGTCGACTAGCAGATGCGCACCACGTTCAACCGGGCACAGTATGCCGGGCAGGGCAGTGCTTGCGCGCAATGCTGCTGAGACACGCCCGGAAGTGATGCGTACCTCTTCGCCTGTAGTGATGTCGGTAGCCACAATGCACAGCGGTATACTCAGTTCGGTGAAATCCTTGCCCTTGGTCAGCTCGTCAAAGAACCTCGCCAACCTCTTGCCGGTAAATGCGCCACGCCGCGGAATGGTGGGGTCGGCTAGGCCGAGCAGCCACCTCCAATGCACAGCCAGGGCGACCTCGGCCATGTCGTCGACCGTGGATCCGGCGGCATAGGCCGCCGCTACAACGGCGCCCATACTCGTGCCTGCAATGCAGTAGATGGGCAAACGAGCTTCGGTGATTGCTCTCAAGACTCCGATGTGGGCGTAGCCTCGGGCTCCCCCTCCGCCGAGCGCAAGCCCGATGCGCGGAAAGTAACTGCTAGTTTCTTGATACGTAGCGGTGTCCTCCATGTCTTAGACCACTGCCGGCGGTGCCGAGCAAGAGGGCGGTTCCATCATGTATAGCTGCTCGACCAGCCGGGCGTTCAGGGATGCGAGTGTTTCCCGGCTTGGGTGTTGCTCAAGTGGCAGTTTCCAGCAAGGCGCGATGTGTACGGTAACCCTGGCCAACCGTGGGATGCGAGCGCCGACAGGCAGCACATCGTTTGTCCCCTGGATACGGACGGGTAGAACGGGTACACCGGCGCGAACAGCTAGATATGCCCAACCAAGCTGAAAAGGCTGCATACCACCGTTGTGTCCGATCCCGCCCTCAGGAAACAGGACCAAGGCTCCCCCCGTGCGGAGCACGCTCAATGCGGATTTGAGCCCTGCGATCCCAGCCTGGTCCGTCTGGACCGGAATGGCGCCGACGGCCCTCAGGAACGGGCCGACCAGCGGTCTCTTGAACAGATAGGAAGCAGACAAGAAAGTCGCTCGGCGAGGCAATATGGACGCCAAGAGCGGACCGTCGATCAGACTTGCATGATTAGCCACCACGACGAAAGCGCCCACCGTGGGGATGTTGTGCCGCCCCGACACGACAGGATTGCCGATAATCCTCAGTAGACACGCAAAGAACGCTTTGGACAGGGAATAGACCATGGTGTCTTCTCCTTTATGTGGCGGTCTCTTTGTGGGTGTCCCTATTCGGTGCGTAGCCAGAAAGCCACGAAAGACCCAAGAGCCACAAATAACTCTTAACACTTGCCGTGGGGACTGTCAACCGTGGGTTTCACTGCGGTTGACCGGCCCCGATGGCTTTCACACTTTGCGCACCTGAGGCCCAGGGGTCTTGGTCCGTGATCAGATAACCGAGGCGAACTCCTACAGGCGGTCGCGGGCGGACAGAAGAGGCTAGCTCGGTTTAGCGTTCTTCGATGCGCAGTTGATCTTTGGCTTGTCGCCCATTCATTTCGCCCCCCGAAGGAGGGCAAACGGAGGGCAATCCACCAATATCCTCCAAGTGACGACAAAAAGCTCCGAGGCAAACCGCCTCGGAGCTGGCCTTATCTGGTGGAGCCGAAGGGGATCGAACCCTTGACCTCTTGAATGCCATTCAAGCGCTCTCCCAACTGAGCTACGACCCCGGCACACCAGTATTCACTTGTGACACCTTGTGATTATATGTTGCGGCCCGGGCAGCGTCAACGGACCATTCCGCGTCGAGGGCAAATTGCCAGCCGGACGCTACTTGCTCCGCGCTTCCCCCACGATATCCTCAATCTCCTCCACCTTGGCGTCGGCCCACAGGCGCTCGAGATCGTAGAAGTTGCGCTCGCTGTCCAGGAACACATGCACGATCACGTCGCCGTAGTCCATCAGCACCCAGCCGGCTCCGTACATGCCTTCGATGTGGCCCGGCCGCCGACCGGCGTCGCGCAGTTTCTCCTCAATGCCCTCGGCAACGGCCTTTGCATGCAGCGAGTTACGCGCGGTACCGATCACAAAGTAGTCGCACATGATGGTCAGTTTGCGTAGGTCGAGGATCACAATGTCGGTTGCCTTGCGGTCCAGTGCACCTGCGGCAGCCAACCGGCTCAGTTCAGCTGATTCCAATCGGTCACTTCCTTGCTCTATTTTTGGGCAAGCGAGAAGTCTTTACCCACAATGATCGTGATGTTGCACGGGGGCTCCGCGATCATCTCGCGGACCACCTCGACTTCAGGCGTATAACGCATTAAGCTGCGCACGACGCGATCGGACACCGTGTTGTCGGTTGTATGGGAGATGACAAATGTCGTCGTCTTGTCGCTATCGCTCGCATTGGCAACTTCGACAACGTCGAAACCGTCACCCTCCAACTGCCTCGCCATCCGCGCCGCCATGCCCGAGACCCCACTGCCGTTTAGCACGCGTACGGTGATGCCGGCGTTGGCTTCCTTATCGATGCCCCATACGAGGCGGTCGACGATATCCTCGGTGCCCTCATCGTCCAGGACCCAGTAGGATAGCGTCGGGCGTCCCTCGTCCTTGATATCCCGGGCGTCGCCGGGCAGGGTGACCATCTCGAGCGACGGGTCGTTGATCTTGGCTGCCACCGAGATGAACTGCCACATATCCGCGGTGGCCATATTGGTGTCGATGTACTTGACGACCTCGCGGGCGAGCGATTGTGCCCTAAACACGGTGCTAAACGAGGTCACCTTGCGGATCAGCGCGCCGATAAACTGCTGTTGCCGGGCGATGCGCTTGATATCGCCGCCGTCGCTCCGGTACCGCAAAAACTGCAAGGCCTTGTCGCCGTCCAGGACCTGCAGGCCCTTTTCGAGATCGATATATAGGTTTTGGTATGGGTCCGTGTACTTCATGTCGGACTCGACGTTAACCTCGACGCCGCCAACGCTGTCGACAATCGCCTGCACACCCGCATAGTTGGTCCGCACGTAGTAGTGCACGTCAATATCGAGCAGGTTGCCGACGGTCTGCATCGCCAACTGCGGCCCGCCGTAGACGTGCGCAGCGTTGATCTTGTCGATCCCGCGCCCGGGGATGGTCACCCTTGAATCGCGCGGGATCGAGATCAGTGCGGCCTCATTGGTTTCGGGGTCAACGGAGATCAGGATCATCGTATCGGTACGGCTCCGCGATGAGCGCAACGGAGTGTCCAGGTCGACGGTGCCGTCGGCCTTGATCACGACATCAAGGCCCAAAAACAGCACATTGACGTTTTGCCCGGGCTTGGGCACGGGCACTTGCTCGGTGAGCTCCGTCCGGATCCCCCGCAACACCATCCACAGGGCGCTGCCCATTTGAGTAAGCCCAAACAGGACCACGATACCAAGGACAATCAGGATCCCAGTCGTGATCCTCTTGCGCTTGCGCTGGCTCCGCTCGGCTGCGCCGATGCGAGTAGCTCGCCGCGCGCGGCCTGTGCCTGCAGTCCCGCTCGTGCTGTTCCGGCTTGTCGTGCCGCTCAAGGTCATTGCCTCTTGTCTATGAGTATTGGTGGATGGCCGTCGCGACGGCCGATGACGACACTATAACCTAGTATAACGCAGGCAACGACGTCAAGTTCCGCTTCCTTGCGATCGCCCGGCCCGGTAGCGCCGCAGCAGCTCGGCCCGGACCCGTGGCCGGAGCCGCTAAAATCTGCCCTGGCGGGGCTTGGCCTCGTTGACCACGATGATCCGGCCGTCAAGGTCGGTGTTGTTAAGCGCATCGACCATGGTCGCCGCGTCGACATCGCCTACTTCGACAAAGCCAAATCCCCGTGAACGGCCCGTGTCCCGGTCAGTGATGATCCGGCACCCTCCGACCTGGCCAAACGCCCGGAATACCTCACTCAACCGATCTTCGGTCGTCGACCATGGCAGGTTGCCTACGTACAGGGTCTTCATGCCGCACCTCCTCCTCGTCGCCGCCGCCCCGGCTATGTTACCCCAACCGGGCAATCATCCGGCGACAACAACAAGGGGCGCGGCTAGCCAAAGCCTGCGCCCGCACTATCCCGGTATGCGATTGCCGTGCGCCAACAAGAGCCAACTGCCAACCTCTCCTGAGCAAGGGGGCAACAAAAACAGGGAGCGAATACCCACTATCCTGGATGCACTTCCATGATTCAACAGCTAGCGGGCCATTCCTGCGCCATAAAGATCATGCTCGGCCGCATAGGCCAGCACCGGATCCGGTACCAGGTACCGCACCGCCTGACCGCCTGCAATGCGCTCACGCACCTCAGTGCTGGAGATGTCCAACCGCGGTGCCGCAAAAAACACGACCCGCCCGCCAAAGCGTTGCATCAGCCGGCGGGCCGCCGCGTCCTGTGCGGCATCGTCGCCGCACCCCGGCCGCCTCGCCACGGCGATCGTCGCCAACCGCAGTATCTCGTCCGGCCGGTACCAGTGCTCCAGGTCCAACAATGCGTCCGCACCGCAGACAAAGTAGATCGCCTGATCCCCGGCGTCCGCAGCCCCTACCTCGCTCTCGGCCAAGAGCCGCAATGTATCCGCCGTGTAGGATGGGGGCTCGCGGTCGGTTTCAACCGTCGAAACCGCGAAGGCATCATTGCTCGCAGTGGCCAGCCGTACCATCGTCAGCCGGTGGGCCGCGGGTGTCGTCGGCCGGTCAAGCTTGAACGGCTGCGCCTTGGCCGGCACAAACAGAACCTTTTGCAGGCCGAGCTCCAGCCGGGCCGCCTCGGCGATTACGAGGTGCCCGATGTGGATCGGGTCAAATGTCCCGCCGAGCACGCCAATGCGCGCAACCGGCCCGTGATCAGAGGGATTGCTCATGCCCTGGCTTTTCCGGGAGATCGGCGTCGGCTCCTGCGAGGATGGCCGCGGTGCGTTGGATCAGTCGCTCGACGCCCTCGCCGGTCGCCGCGGAGACCGCTAAGACCTCGTGGCCAAGTGCAGTCAGCTTCTCGCTGAGGACCACAGCCCGTTCACGGGCGTCCGGCAGGTCGATCTTGTTGAGCGCGACCAGGGATGGTTTCCCCAACAGCTCGGGGTCGTAGAGCTCAACCTCGCGCTGGACCGTGCTCAAGGAGCGGATTGGGTCGTCCTCCCCCTCGCCGGCAGCGTCGACGACGTAGATCAGGACGCGCGTACGCTCGATGTGCCGTAGGAATTTGAGGCCGAGGCCTGCTCCTTCGTGGGCGCCTTCGATCAAGCCTGGGATGTCGGCCACGACAAACGGCCGAAAATCGCCCGGCAACTCGACCAAACCAAGGTTGGGCTCGAGCGTCGTAAATGGATAGTCGGCGATCTTGGGGGTGGCATGCGAGACCCGCGCTAGCAGGCTGGACTTGCCGGCGTTGGGCAGGCCGACCAGGCCTACGTCGGCGATTAGCTTGAGCTCAAGCCGGAGCTTGCGCTCCTCGCCAAGACGGCCATCTTCGGCGCGCCGCGGCGCACGATCGGTTGGCGTCGCAAATCGGGCATTGCCGCGCCCTCCCCTGCCCCCGGCCGCCGCGACAACGCGCTGACCGATCTCAGTAAGGTCAAACAGCAGCTCGCCGCTATCGGCATCAAAGATCTGGGTCCCGACGGGCACACGCAGGGTCAGGTGGTCACCGCTGCGCCCATAACGCTTGTCGCCCTCGCCGTGCGCGCCCCGTGGCGCCTGGTATTGCCGCTTGTACCGGAAATCGCGCAACGTAATCAGCGAAGCTGCGGCCTCGATAATGATGTCACCGCCGTTGCCGCCGTCACCCCCGGCGGGTCCGCCGTAGGGAATGAATTTCTCGCGCCGGAACGCGATCGATCCATGCCCGCCGTCGCCGCCTTTGACCGTGATTATCGCTCGGTCGACCAACAAAACTATCACCACATATCGTATGCATTAGCCGGGCGATCCCCGGAGATTAAAAAACCCCGGCCCACGAGGGGCCGGGGTCTCAGTGCTAATTAGACCGACAGCACGTGGGCGTACTTGCGGCCGTTGCCATCCTTGAACGCGACCTGGCCGTCAACCAAAGCGAACAGGGTGTAGTCAACGCCCATGCCGACGTTTTGGCCGGGGTGGACGCGGGTGCCGCGCTGCCGCACGATGATGCTGCCAGCGCTGATGATCTCGCCGTCGTGGCTCTTAACGCCTAACCGCTTGGACTGGCTGTCACGCCCGTTGCGGGAGCTACCCATACCCTTTTTATGTGCCATGCGATGCCACCTCCTGGACCTTTAGTCGGCTAGCCGACGATCTCGTCGATGCGCAATTTGGTGAAGTCTTGCCGGTGGCCGGTCTTGCGGCGGTAGTTGGACTTGGCCTTAAACCGGAAGACGATGATCTTTTTGCCGCGGCCGTGCTCGACGACGGTCGCCGTCGCTCTGGCCCCTGCGACCGTGGGGTTGCCCACGCGGAGGTTGCCATCGTCACCGGAGAGCAGCAGCACCCGGTCAATGGTGACCGAGTCGCCTGGCTCCAATGCCATCTTGTCGGCGAGAATAACATCGCCGGGAGCCACTTTAAACTGCCGGCCCTTGGTCTCGATTATCGCGTACATCTGCGGCATCCTCCTGCAAACTCAACTGGCGACACAACGACTGATTTTAGCATGCGTCAAGAGACACTGTCAACGCTGGGCGTATCCTCCGGGCCGGCGTCCGCCTCAACCGGCGCAGCCTTGGGCTTGCGCGGGCGACGTGGGCGACGTGGCTTGGGGGTTTTCTCTGCCTGCGCAGATTCACCCGAAACCTCGCTGGTCAGCACCTCATTAACTTGCTCACGCTCAACCGGCGCGGCTAGAGCGGCCGTCACGGGGGCCTCAGTGATCGCTACAGCTACTGAAGCGCCCTGCGGCGCGTCCTCGCCCACGCTGCTGCTCGCCGGCTCGGCGCCGGCGCCATTGACCTGGGTCTCCGCGACCGGCTTCTTGCGCCGCGGCCGCCGCCGGCGCGACTTGCGCTTGGGTTTGGGAGTGCCGTCAGCAGTCAGGCCGTTTTCGTTGCCGGAGGCCGGCGTCGCAGGCTCAATACCTTCGCTCGCCTCCGGTTGGGTCGGCGCGGCAGCGGCCTGCGCATCGGCGCCAGATCCATCCGCTGCGGCTTCAGCCGGCTTGCCGTTCGCTCCGGACTGCCCGTTGGCGCCCTGTGCCGCACCGGCGGACTTGCGTGGCCTGCGCCGCCGGTTACGGCTGCGCTTGCTAGGCGTCGGCGCCGGAGCGGTTTCGGCGGCAGTATCGCCAGACTCGGCCGCCGTGCCCTGCCCTGTCTCCTCAGTCGTCAGATCTGCCGCTGCCTGCGGAGCTGCCTGCGGGGTGGTCTGTGCGGCCACCTGGCGCTGGCGCCGCGACGCCTTGGCGGTCGCAGCCTCACGCCGTTTGGCTTCGTGCAGTTCGTCGATTGGCTGCACCAAGTCGACGGCTGCCGCAGCCGCACGGTAAGGACTCTCCGGTCCGATCACGCGGGCCCGGGCAAAGGTGCGGTGGACCCTCGTCACTTCGACTTTGACCCGCTCGCCGACGCGCTCGCCGCCGTCCTCGATGTCGATCTGGAAGCCCTCGATGCGTGCTGTGCCGTCTTTACGGTTGGAGACGTGCTGCTCTTCGACCCGCAGCTCGATGACGTCGCCAATCTGGACGGGCGCGCCGGTCGTCTGGACGTCCGCCTTGGTGTCAAAGAGGCGGAATTTATACCCCTCGTAGTTTTGCTCCTCCGAGCCACGCACGTAGACCGCTTTGCCAAGCTCCTTTTCGAGCTCACGCAGCTTTTGGCCCGCGGTGCCGATCAACAGGCTGGCGACCTCTGGGTGGACCTCGACGAGCGCCGCCCTGGCCTCGTTGTTGCGGAGCGCCTCGCGGATCTCACGCCGGACGCGCGTCGAAACCGTCTCTGCCGACATCACGCGCCCTCGCCCTTCGCAGGTCGGGCAGATGCGGGTCATCAGGTCGCCGAGCGATTGCTTGACTTTTTTGCGGGTCAGCTCCACCAAGCCTAGCTGGGTAAACCCAAGCACGTTGCTGCGGGTCCGGTCGCGCTTGAGGTGCTCCTCAAGCCGATCGAGTACGCGTTGCTGGTGCTCGTTAGCGTCCATGTCAATGAAGTCGATGACGATGATGCCGCCGATGTCGCGTAGCCGGAGCTGTAGCGCGATCTCCGCGGCCGCCTCCAGGTTGGTATCAAGTACGGTCTGCGCCAGGCTCGTCGAGCCCACGTAACGACCGGTGTTGACATCAAAGACGGTAAAGGCCTCGGTCTGGTCGATGATCAGGTAGCCGCCGCTCTTAAGCCACACCTTGCGCTGCAGCGCGCGCTCAAGCTCGGCCTCGATCCCGTGCACGGCAAAGATATCGCCCCGCTTGCGGTCATGCATCTCGATGCGATCCTTGAGGCCGACCGAAGCCTCATCGATCAGCTCTTTGACCATCTGCTGCTCGGCGGGGGCGTCAACGACGACCTTGGTCACGTTTTCGGTAAGCACATCGCGCACGATGCGCGCGACCAGGCCAAGGTCCTGGTGCAGGACGCGCGGCGCCGTCCCGCCTTTGGCCCGCGTCTGGATCTTTTTCCAGATGTTATGCAGGTAGTCAATGTCGTTCTTGATGTCGGCCTGGTCGCGGCCTTCGGCGGCCGTGCGGACGATGATGCCCATGCCGCGCGGCTTGGCTTTGGTGGCGATCTGGCGGAGCCTTGCCCGCTCCTTTGCGTCGCCGATGCGCCGCGATACGCCAACATAGTCGACGGTGGGCATCAGGACAACGTAGTGCGAGGGCAGTGTGACATAGGCGCTGACCCGGGCTCCCTTGGTGCCGATCGGGTCCTTGGTCACCTGTACGACGATCTTTTGGCCGGGCTTGAGCAGCTTGTTGATCGCAAGGCCCTTGCGGATCTTGGGCGGCTCGTCGCCCTCCACCTCGTCCGGATTGACCACCGGGGCGGCGTCGGCGACATACAGGAAAGCGTTCTTTTCGAGCCCGATGTTGACAAAAGCTGCCTGCATGCCGGGCAAGACGTTTTCGACCTTGGCCTTGTAGACATTGCCCGCGACATGTTCCTCTTCGGGGCGTTCAATGTTCAGTTCGACAAGCCGCCCGTCTTCGACGACGGCTACGCGGGTTTCCCCCGCGTCGGAGTTGATGTAGATCTCTCTTTTCACGTTGTTGCGATACCTCTCAGGCCTGCCAAGGAGAGAGTCTCATGCCCTTCTCCAGGGGCCAAAAATCTGTCTTGCGTACCTGCCATGCGGCAGGCTCCTGGCCGAGCAAAGTCAGTATTTCGGTGACGCGCGGCGCGCCCGTCTGATCGCTCAGCAATTCGAGGGCGATAACAGGGCCGCTGGTCACGGCAACCGACAGGATGTACGGCCTAATGTCCACTTGTTTGTCTTTTTGCCGATGCACGATCAGCTCGGCGGCGGCAAGTAACTCAATCACGCGCTGCTCCAGAGCCACCCCCGGGTCGGTCCCATCGGCTCCGGCGGCCTGTCCGCCGTCAAGCGGCGCTGCCTCGTAGCGTGTGACCGCGGGATAGCTGGCAAGCGCCGGCTTACGGAGCGGCACCGTACGTAGCTCCTTGAGCGTAAACCCGCGCGGCAACTCGGCGGCGACGGCGCGGGCGATCACCACTGGCGCCACCTGCTGCACTAGCTCAATGTCGGCAAACTCGACTTCGCTCTCAATGCCAACGGCCAGCGCCGTTGAGTAGGCGACCTTTGGCTGCGGGTTAAACCCGCCCGACAACGCGATCGGCACTCCCGCGCGGCGGAACGTGCGCAGCAACGTGCGCACTGTGTCCAAATGCGAGAGATAGCGCGCATTGCCCTGTTTGGCGATGCGCATGCGATATCGCGCGATGGATAGCTGACTCTCTGCCGGCGCCCGGCCTGGACTCATCGCAGCTCACCGCCCCAGGGCCCTGCGGCCAGGACCGGCTCAACCCCGTAAGCCATGCACACACCGCACGCGCCGCAGTCACCCGCGCGACAGTCCGGCGTCTGCTCGCCGCGCAGCGCCGCCGCATACTCACGCCAGAGAAAGGCCTCGGTAACCCCCGAATCGATGTGCGACCACGGGAGGACCTCATCCCGCTCGCGGGTCCGGTTGGCGTACCATGCCGGCGCAAGGCCCGCCTCGGCAAAGGCGGCGAGCCACTGGTCGTACTGGAATTGATCATCCCATGCGTCAAACCGGCAACCGCGCCGGTAGGCGAGCTCAAGCACCTCACCCAAGCGCCGGTCACCGCGAGCAAAGGCCGCCTCGATGATGCTCTGCTCGACGTTGTGCCAGCTGAGCTTGACTCGCCGTGGCAACAGGTTACGCAACAGCCCCTGCCTGCGCTGCAACTCCTCCGGGGCTACCTGGCCAAACCACTGGAACGGCGTGTGCGGCTTGGGAATGAACGACGCGCAACTGATTGCCAGCCGCATCCCGCGCCCCGGACGCAGCTCGCTGTGTAGGCGCCACACCTTGCCGGCAAGGTCGGCGATCCCTGCGAGGTCCTCGTCGGTTTCGGTGGGCAATCCAATCATGAAGTACAGCTTAAGGCTGTCCCAGCCCTGCCGGAAGGCCGCACCTGCTGCATCAAGCAAGTCCTGCTCAGTCACGTTTTTGTTGATCACACGGCGCAGTCGCTCCGTGCCCGCCTCAGGCGCAAAGGTCAGGCCGGTCTTGCGGACCTCCTGCAGTTGTGCGGCAAGGTCAACCGAAAAGGAGTCAATCCGCAACGACGGCAGGGAGATGCCGATGCCTGCCGTGCCGTGCTGGCTCAGCAGGCCGCCGATGAGCTCTCTGATCTCGGTATGGTCGGCAGTCGATAGCGACGCCAGCGATACCTCATCATAGCCTGTGCTCTCCAGCTGGCTGGTCGCCTGCTCCAGCAGGAGATCCGCACCGCGCTCCCGCACGGGTCGGTAGATCATGCCTGCCTGGCAAAACCGGCAGCCCTGGGTACACCCCCGGCAAACCTCGAGCGTAACGCGGTCGTGGATCACGTCCAAGAACGGCACGATCGGCCGCACCGGCACGTCGCCAAGGGCCAGGTCGGATAGCAGCGCCTTGCGCACCGACGAACGATCCGCCAACGCGCGGATCTCCTTGATCTGGCCGTCCGCGCGGTAACGTGGCTCAAATGCCCCCGGCACGTAGAAACCGTCTGGGCCGCCGTCGCCGGCCAGACGCTCCAACAAGGCGCGGTTATCCTTGTCGCATGCAAGATAGAGGTCGACCAGCTGGACAACGGCCTGCTCGCCGTCGCCGACGACAAACACGTCAAAGAAGTCCGCCAGCGGCTCCGGGTTGAATGCCGCAGGGCCGCCGCCCACAACGAGCGGGTGCTCCGGCCCGCGGTCGGCGCGCCGCAGTGGAATCCCCGCCAAGTCAAGCGTGTAGAGCACGTTGGTGAAGTTGAGCTCGTGCTGGAGCGAAAAACCGAGCAGGTCGAATGAGGCTACTGGCAGGCCGGACTCCAGGGCCCACAGCGGCACGCCAGCCTCGCGCATCAGATCGGCCATATCCGGCCACGGTGCAAAGACGCGCTCACAAACGACGTCGGGCCGCTGGTTGAGGATGTCATAGAGCAAGCGTAGTCCGAGGTGAGACATGCCAACCTCATAGACATCCGGGAAGGCAAGGGCAAACTTGACGGCGACAGCCGCGTGGTCTTTGTGGACCGAGTTGTGCTCCTCACCAAGATAACGCGCGGGCTTGGCCACTTTGGGCAGCAGGCCTGCGCGGCCGAGGGCTGACAACAGATTATCTCTCCAGTAAAACGCATTTATGCCAGGTCGCGTTAGGCGACCGGAATATCAAGGATGATACGACCAGATGTTTGCTGTCTTGATTATAGCGGAGTCGGCAGGCAGATACCAGGAGATGCTGTTTCGGGCGCGTGGGCGCGCTCCTGCCCCACGCCAATTCTCTACTTGACGATAAACAGCCACTCGCTCAGCAGGAACTGCACTCGCCCAAGGAAGAGCGACACGCGGGCCATCACTGTGCTGCCAAAGGCGGCGCCCAGGGCAATCAACATCACCCAACGGCCAGCCTGGGCGGCGACGCCGACGGCACCTTTGTGCTCGACGGTAAAGAGAAAGTAAATCAACGACGTGATGACGCCAAAAACGAGTAGGATGTTGTTGATGTCGTCAAGCGGCTGGAATGTCGCGATGACCTGGGTGATAAACAACGGCTTGATGTCTTTGGCCAGGATAAAGCCGGATGCCACGCCGAGGTTAAAGGCGATTGCGATGCGGGAGACCCAGGCGATCGGCTTGATGTATCGCGCGTAAATCAGAATACCGATCACAAACGGTACAATCAGCAGGTAACGGCCGTTACCGATCTCGGCGAGGTTGGGTTTGATCCAGTTAAACCAATTGGCGGTAACCATGTAGCCGGCCGAGGTGCCAACAAACACATGCTCGACAAACCGGTACACGGGATTGTCGCCAAACGGAAACGTGTAGCAGGCAAGGGTAAGAAAGGCCGCTAACCAGATCCAAGGGTTGTTGGTCACCACCGCCGCCACACCTCCGTCCCTCTACGCTCTCGTCTTGCGCGTCAGATAAGCGACATTGCCAAGCACGATAAAGACCAGAATAACCACGTGCGCCAGCGATTGCGCGTCCATGCCAGCGGTGGCGCGGCCCGGTCGATCGACAAGCAGCTCATACTCAGCCGCTCCGCGCATGCCCTGGATGATCCCGGTCAACTGCCCAGATTGGACAAAGGGCATGTTTTCCGGGATCGACACCGACACGACGTCGGTCGTCCCGGGGATACCGAGGGGATCACCGATGACTTTGATCCAGTCGGATACGCCGGGATTGCCAGTCGAGAGGCAGACCCAAAAAGCCGCCTCGCGGAGGGACCGGAACTGCTCAAACAACGGCATCGCCGACAGCGCAAGTCCCCTGTGGTCCACGTCGACTGCCGCCTCGATGATGTTGTCGGCCGCCCGCTCGAGCAGCAGACCGTTACCCGGCTTGAAACCGATATTGACAAAGTCCACGCCGTAGACCTTGGCCGGAAATAGCGGTGCCATCTCATCCAGGACGCGCTCGCCCATGTCGCCGGCCATGACCCACATCCCGATCATGACCACTTTGACGTCGTTGCACATGCATTGGTAGAAGATTGCTTTGGCCGCCGGTTCTAGTTCGGGGATGCCACCTGGGCTGAAGTCCATGCCCAGCACCAGCACAGCGCCAGCGGGAAGGGCCTCGATCGCCGCATGCGCGGTCCGCGTGTAGTCGCTGATCGTCACCGGCAGACCCATTGGATTGACAAAGGCGTAGACCACGGCAGCGATCATCACGATGTAGATGATCCGCCGGTCAACGTTGGGCATAACCTTCACCCCCTACTCACCGGTGCCGCCAAAGTGGGTACGCTCAATGCCAACCAGCACACGCAGGGCCATCGCTAGACCACCCAGGGTCGCACCCAACTGGATGCCGCGCATACCGGCAACGTTGGGGATATCCAGGATCCAGTTGGTGGCGTCGACCACCCAGCTGCCAAACACGGCTTCGCCGATCGGCGCTTTGCCGAGCATGACGATCGCCGCGGTGATCAACAGGATGGTCGCCTCCAGGGTGCGGACCCGAAAGGCCCGGTAAGCGGCAGATGCGATGTAAAAGACGAGGACCGAATACATCGTCGCGTTGAGCGGCACGATCGTGTTGTTGTAGAGGTTTCGGTAGAGGTCGTCCTGCTGCCCGACGGAAAAGGCGATGATCATGAAGCCGAACATCGAGACAAACAGGACGATACTAAAGAACCAGCCCTCGCTATGCCGGGCAAGGCGTTTGCTGTGGATGCGCGTCAGATTGGCCACCCCGAGCGCGCAGAACAGCGCCGCAACGATTTGAAACCAGAGCGATATCTCCCGGTTGGCCGCGACAAACCAGGCAGGTGCAAGAAAGTTGGCCAGGACGACAATAATGCCGCTGACAAAAGTGATGCCCAGCGGCAGCACTTTGCGCACTCGTTGCACCTCCCGGGCAGTGATCGCACCAGGCCAAGCCGGCGCGCGCGTCTTGATCGGTTACTCGTTGAGCAACCTGCCAAGGTCGTAGTTGCCAAAGGTAGCCAGCACCGCTCCGGCGAGGATCAGGAGCACCCCGATCATCTTTGCCCAATCTTGTCCGATCAGGCAGCCAACCAGGATTGGCTCACGCGAGAGATAGGCGGATGCGGCGTAGATCTCCTCGCCGAGAAGCGCATAGTCACAGGCGGCGATAAAAAACGGTATCTGATGGGTGTTGGCGGTGCCGGCGATCTGAATTGAACCGACCTGGGCACCAACTTCGGCAAAGATCAGGGATTCGGCCCAAAAGGCGCCGACCAGGATGTTGGCGCGGACCTTCTCTCGCGCCATGATGCCGATGCACCCGGAGGCGTAGCCAAACTGATCCTCGGAGATAAAGCGGACGTCGTCGGGATTAAAGCCGGCGGGCTTGCCCGCGTCCACGTAGGCCTGCTTAATGGTTTCCTCGGCAATGGAATAGACCACGTTGTTGCGATTGGTCTGGATCAGGCGAGTGTCGTATTTGGCACACATCCTGGCCACGTGGGACAGGATCGAGAGTGCGGCCAGGGTCTGTGCGTTGTCAATCGCGCCGATGCCCGGGGCAAAATGGACGGGGGCACCCATCTCCGTTGCGCGGCCGATCGCCTCGTCGATGGCGTCCAGCCCAACTACCCTGCGGATCGCCGGCACAGGCTGTCCCCGGCGGGCCCGGCCGATAAGTGTAAGCACGGCGGCGGCAAACGCCAGCTCAAGCACAAAACTGGCGACAAGGCCGGGCCTGATCAATCCCACAGGATATGTCTCCTTTGCGCAACGAGCGGGTCGCACGACCTCCACGCCCGTCAGTGGCTCCAGTGCCGCAGGTATTCGTGTGTTTGCCGGGGCAGTCCTCCAATGGGCGGACGGACCCACTCCAGACGACGGTATCCGCCCCAGCTACAGATCAGAAATTGATCTTGTGGCGGTGGAGGTGAACATTGAGAATGAGCCCGATGGCGATGCAGTTGGCCAGCAGGTTGCTGCCGCCGGAGGAGACAAACGGCAAGGGCAAGCCTGTGACCGGCATTATGCCGGAGGCCATGCCGATGTTGACGAACACATGAAAGGCTAACATCGCCACGGAGCCCATCACCAGAAGTGTGCCTCCCATGTCCTTGGAACGGCTGGCAATTAGCACCGCTCGCCACAGGATCAGCGCAAACAGGCCGACCACGAGAATTGAGCCGAAGAACCCAACTTCCTCGCCGATCACGGAAAAGATGAAATCCGTGTGGCGCTGCGGGACGAAGTTGAGCTGATTTTGACTCCCCGCCATGATCCCTTTGCCAAACCAGCGGCCCGATCCAATCGCGATCTGCGATTGGTGCGTGTGGTAGCCGCTGAGCTGCAGGTCCTTGCCGGGCTGGACAAAGGCCGTAATCCGGCGGATCTGGTACTCACGCAGGGGGATCGGTAGGCCAAACCGATAGTGCAGGAAGATCGCAAGGCCTACGGCGCCCAGGCCGCCGCCAGTCACCCCGAACAGCAACCGGGGATTGGCGCCGGCAACGAACAGCATCGCGAGGAAGATGGCGCCGAATACCAGTGACGTCCCGAGGTCAGGCTGGCGAAAGACGAGAAACCATGGCACCGCCATGTACAGGGCGGGAGCGACCAGGTCACGCGCACGCGCAACGCTTGGCCCGGCAGATTGGCCGGAACGCTCGTCGCCTGCCAAAAAGGCGGCAAAGGTGATGATCATCGCAACCTTGGCAAACTCCGAGGGTTGTAAGGTATACCCACCGATCTGGATCCACCGCTGGGCACCGCCTGCGCTGTGTCCGATGACGAGGACGAGGCCCAGGAGGCCAAGGTTGGCAGCGTAGATCCAGGGTGCCAACCGCAGGATCCAGGCGTAATCGACAAAGATGACAACGATCATGGCCGCGATGCTGACGACAGCCCACATGGCTTGACGTTTGACGTAAAACAGGGGGTCGCCGCCGACGGGCTGTGCGCGCGACGCGCTGGCGATGAAGAGCAGCCCAATGCAGGTCAGCATCAGTACAGCGCCGATCAAGACCCAGTCAAGGCTGCGCAGCTGCTTACTGAGGCGCATCCAATGCCACCTCCTCGCCAGCCATGCCCACGGTGCTCGGTGCTGCAGTGGATGCTGAGCTGTAGCCAAAGTGCGTCAGCACGATCTCCCGGGCGACTGGGGCGCAGGAGAGCGATCCCGAATCGCCGTTTTTGACCACGATCGCAAACGCGATCTCGGGGTTGTCAAACGGGGCAAAACCAACAAAGAGCCCATCGTTGGGCTTCTTGTTGGTCTGCGCGGTGCCGGTCTTGGCCCCGACCGCCACTGGCACGTCGCTGAATGCGGCATAGGCGGTACCGCCGTACCTGGTCACGGCGAGCATGCCGTTTTTGACGATGTCAAATGTGCTTTTGGCAACGTTCGTCGCTCCTGGCACGACGGTGCGCGGGTATTCCCAAACAGTGGCCTCGCCCTCAAGGATCCGCTGCACCACGTGAGGCTGCAGACGGACACCGTTGTTTGCTAGGGTGGCGACGTAGCTGGCCAACTGCAGTGGCGAGTACTCCTGCCGGCTCTGACCGATCGCGCACTGGACATCCTCGCCGAGGAGCCACGCCTTGCCAGAGGACTGGGGTGCTGTGCCGGACCGCTCAAAGGGCAGGTCAATCCCCGTCGGACCTGCCAGGCCAAAGCCAGATGCATACTTGGCCAACAGGTCGATCATGCCAGTGTTGGGATCCTGCGCTTGCGCGAGCGCGCGCAGCCGGACCCCGGCCTCAATGAAGTACGTGTTGCACGATCCCTGGATCGCTTCGGTGATGTTGACCATGCCGTGCCCTGGGGGCCCGACCCAGCAACCGATGGTGCTGTTGCCCAGCCGGTAGCCGCCGCCGCACCAGACGTCGTCGCCCAGGCCGACGACCTGCTCCTCGAGGGCAGCCACAGCCGTGATCATTTTGTACGTCGAGCCTGGGATGTAAAGGCCCTGGATTGACCGGTTGAACTCCTCAAGCAGTGGCAAGAACTCAGCATCCACGGCGCCCGAAGCCGACCAGTTGGGATCAAAGGTCGGGTAGTTGGCCATCGCAAGGACGCCGCCGGTCTTGACGTCCAAGACGACCGCGGCGGCCGATGTGGCATAGGTCGGACCATATTGCGCGCGCACTTGCCGGATCGTCTCCTGCAACGATTGCTCCAGCGCTGCCTGCAGCGTTAGATCAAGCGTCAGCCCGAGGGTCAGACCTGCCTGCGGCGATGTCTCTCGCTCGACACGCGTTGGCGTCCCGCGCGAATTGACTTCCACCTCGCGCGCTCCATCGACACCACGCAGGAGAGAGTCGTAGTAGCGCTCAAGGCCGATCATCCCGACGATCTCGTCCAATTCGTAGCTTGCAGCAGGGCGATCCGCCGCCGTTAGGATATCGACAAGGCCCGTCGCCTGGGTCAGGAGCGATTGCCGGCTGGTCTCGGTATTGAGGAAACCGACCCGGCCCAGCACATGTGCGGCCAACTGGCCGGCGGGGTACTCACGGATCGGGATCACTTCGATGACCAGGCCCGGCAGCTCGTTGCGATGCTCCTCAAGGCGGGAATGCTCACTCGCGCTGATGTCGTTCTTGAGCCGGATCGGCATGTAAAGCTTGCTGCTCCAGCGCTCAAGCAGGGTGTCAATGCGTCCCGGCTCAAGCGACAGTATGGCTTCGAGCAGATCTAAGCTCTCGGCGGCAAACGGCTGCCCCATGTACACGAGCGAAGCGGCATAGGCCGGCCGGGTGGTAGCCAGTGTCTCGCCATCGCGGTCGATGATGTCGCCGCGCGGAGCGGTAAGCGAGACAAGACGGATGCGGTTGCCGCGCGACAGCCCCTCGTAATAGCCGCCGCGGACCACCTGCAGATAACCGAGGCGCAAGACCAGCAGCGCGAGGGCAGCCATCACAACGAGGAGCACGGCGGCCAACCGCCGTTCGAGTGCGGCCCGGTCAGCGCCGCGTCCGCCAAATCGCATCGCCAGCAGGGGGATCACCGCCCTCAGCCGTGCAGCCAGCGTCAATCATCGCGACTGCCAGCGCCAGCGACGGCACCCAACCGCCGGAAGCTAATTGCGTACAGCAACGGCACCAAGAAAGCGCTGTACAAACCAACCGGGAGACCGACTGCCCAGACTGCGCGCGCTAGTCCAAAGCCAACCCCGAGGGCGCGCGCGCCAATACCGTAGGCGAGGGTCGCACCAACGCTCAGCACCAAAGAGGTAATCCCGATGATCAGGAGGTTTTCGCGGAATACCCGGCGCGAAGCGAGCCCGGCAATCAGACCGGCCAGGGCGAGAGTCAGACCACCTAGTCCCATCAGCCGTCCGGCGATGATGTCGCCGCTCAGGCCAAGCACGACCCCTGCCGATGCGCCAGGCAGCGGTCCCCGCAGTAGTCCCACCACCAGGGCGCCGACGAGCAGCACGTCGGGCGCCGCGGACTGCGCGGGAAATAGCGAAGCCACGGCAAGGTGCGTCCAGAGCGCAGCGATATAGGCCAGCACCCAAATCCATCTCCGCACCTGAACACCTCCCTACCGGATAATGAGGACGAATACTTCCTCAAGCCTGCCAAAGTCCACCGCCGGTTTGACATCCGCAACGATGACCAGGCCTTCTTCTTCACGCCGCACCTCGACGACAAGGCCGACATGCAGGCTCGGCGGGTACACGTCGCCCAAGCCGGAGGTCAGCACATGGTCACCGGGCACAATATCGGCATCGCGCGAGAACAGCCGCATCGTGCAGATGCCGTCAAAAGACGCATCGCCAACCAGCGCGGCCGGCTCACGCGAACGGACAACCTGCACGCCAACGCCACTCTGTGGATCGACAAGCAGTAGCACGGTCGCGGTCGTCGCGGTGACCCTGACGACCTTACCGACCAATCCGTGCTGGGTTACGACGGGGTCGCCCATCTCGACGCCGGCGGCGAGCCCCCGGTCAATCTCAATTGTGCTAAACCAGTTGGAGAGCCCGCGCCCGATAACCCGGGCGGCCACTCCCTCGTATTGCGGCGGCGGGGTAAAACCCAGCATCGCCGCTAGGCGCTCGTTTTCCTGTTTGGTTTCGGCGAGGACAGGCTCGAGCGACCGTAGGCGCTCCACCTCGGCGCGCAGCAGTGCGTTTTCGTCCCGCAGGTCCTTGAGCTCGGCCAGCGACTGCCAGAACTCACGAACTGATTGGCCGGTGGCCGTCGCCGCGCGCTGGAGGGGAGCCAGCGCCGCCAGGATCCGTTGCTCCACGGCCGTGATCTGCGCACGAAAGGTCACGGTGGCGCCTGCCAACGCCACCAGCAGCAGTACCGCGACTATGCCAACAATCAGGTATCGGTAGCGCTTCACGATGTCCACCCTGTCCTGTCGACCGAGCTAACTCCTGTATCTGCGCGAACGTTGCGCCAGAGCCCGCATGAGGCGTTGGTCTTCGACGATCTTGCCCGCCCCGAACACAACCGACAGCAAAGGCTGCTCTGCCCGGAAGACCGGCACGCCCGTGGTCTGGGCCACCAATCGATCCAGTCCCCGCAACAAGGATCCGCCACCAGTCAGCACGATGCCTCGATCAATCACGTCGGACGCCAGCTCTGGCGGCGTGTGCTCAAGCGTGACCTTTATTGCGTCCAGCACCGCCGCGATCGGCTCCGCCAGGGCGTCGCGGACCTCTCGCCCGGTGATCTTGATCGTCCGGGGTAGCCCTGCGACCAGGTCGCGCCCGCGCACATCCATGGTGGTTTCGTCGACGTCGCACGGATACGCGGACCCCAGCCGGATCTTGACCGCCTCGGCCGTCTGGTCGCCAATTGCGAGGCTATACGTGCGGCGGACGTAGGCGGTGATCGCCTCGTCCATCTCGTCGCCGGCGATGCGGATCGACCTTGCCGTCACGATGCCACCGAGTGAGATCACCGCCACCTCGGTGGTACCGCCACCGACATCAACAACCATGTTGCCCCGCGGCTCCTCGATCGCCATGCCGGCGCCAACTGCCCCCGCGATCGGCTCCTCGATCGTGAACACCTGACGTGCTCCCGCCTGCATCGCTGCACCCTCGACGGCTCGACGCTCGACCTCGGTTACCCCACTGGGAATCGCGACGACGACCAGCGGGCGCTGAACGAGTGCGCTGCGGCTGCAGGCCTTGCGAATGAAGTGGCGCAACATGGTCTGTGTGACCTCGAAATCCGCGATCACGCCATCGCGCATCGGCCGCACGGCGACGATATTGCCGGGGGTCCGGCCAATCATGTGCTTGGCCTCCTGACCGACGGCGAGGACCGCGCCGGTGTCGCTGGCCAACGCGACGACGGACGGCTCCTGAATTACGATGCCCCTGCCCTTGACGTGGACAAGGGTATTCGCGGTACCAAGGTCAATACCCATGTCCCGCGTGAAGATTGACTGCAAAAAGCCAAGCACGGTCAATTGCCCCTTCCAAGACGGCCGAGCATCCAGTTAATCTCCGTTGCCGCCGCCGAAACCCATCTGGCGCAGGCTGGCGTAGTTGCCGTCGCCGATGATGACATGATCCAGAACCGCAATGCCCAGGACCTGACCCGCGGCCTCAAGGCGGTTGGTGCACTTGATGTCGGCCTCGCTTGGCGATGAGTCGCCGCTCGGGTGGTTGTGCGCCAGGATCACCGCTGACGCGCTACGGCGGACCGCTGCTTTGAACACCTCGCGCGGGTGAACGATCGAGGCATCAAGACTGCCGATCGACACGATCTCCCAGCCGAGCACGTGGTGCTTGGTATCGAGCAGCAACACGGCAAAATGCTCACGGTCCAGGTGACGCATCTTGTCGCCGAGCAACTCAACGACGTCGGACGCGCAGCCGATCGTGCCCCGATCAAGGCGAGCCTGGCCCAATCGCCGCCCAAGCTCAAGGCCGGCCATGATCCTCGCTGCCTTGGCGGGACCTACTCCCGGCAATGCGGCGAGCTCACCGGGCGACGCCTGCGCCAGAGACACTAGCACAGCCATTGCCCCGGCACCAGCCGAGTCAGTAGGCCCAACGCCGGCGGGCAATCCACCGCTCGTCACCCAGCCGGCAGCCATATTGGTGACCATCGTCTGCGCCACTGTAATCGCGCTGCGGCCGCGCCCGGCGCCGGTGCCGAGCAATACCGCAAGCAGCTCGGTCAGAGAAAGCGAACCCGCCCCATACCTGAGCATCCGCTCGCGCGGTCGCTCGTCCGGCGGCAGGTCACGGATCAATGCTCCCAACGCCAACCTCCGCTATCCCAGAGAGTGGCGACTACCAGGCGGCGATGACCTCAAACCCCTGCTCCCGCAATAGCCTCGCCAACAGGCTAAGGGGCAGGCCGACAACATTAAAGTAGCACCCCTCGACCCGCTCGATGAAGATCGATCCCAGTCCCTGAACAGCGTAGGCGCCAGCCTTATCCATTGGCTCCCCTGTCGCGACGTAGGCCTCAATCCATGCCTTGGTCAGCGGGGTGAAGGTCACCCTGCTATCTTCGACGCCCGAGACGGAGCGCCCTGTGGTCGGGTCGAGTACCGCGACGCCCGTCAACACCCGGTGCGTCCGGCCAGCGAGCAGTGAGAGCATCCTGACTGCGTCCGCCTGATCGGTCGGCTTGCCCAGCACGAGGTTGTCAATGAGCACAACCGTGTCGGCCGCAACGATCAGCTGGCGCGAGCCGCTGGCCGCCATCTTGGCTGCGGCGCCTGCCGCCTTGGCCTCCGCCGCGGCAAGGACCTGGGCGGCGGTCAGTCCGCCGGATGGCAGACCGGTCGCACCTTCCGCAACTCCAATGCACTGGATGCGGTCGAAGATCGCCTGCTCATCAACATCCACCGGTACGACCTCAAAGCAGAGGCCGATCTGGTGGAGCAGCAGCTTACGGCGGGGCGATGCCGATGCCAAAACCAGCTTGGCTTGCAGGATCTTATCTGCGTCAGCCATCAAAGCAACTCCTTAACGTTAGCGCATCCTTTGGGGCCGGTGGCTGGAGCAGGACACATGGAGTCCGCGGACTGGTAGTCGTCCTGGCAAGACAATTAGCCGCAGATTTCCATTTTCCTCCATCTGCTGGCGGGCCACCGGTCAATCCCCGGTCAGCCAGTGCTGCAGTGCGGCGCCTCGCGCATTGAGGGCCGCGAAAGCCGCAAGTCCGGTCATCGCCCCAGTGGGCAGTGAGCCAAGCAGCATGTACGGCAGATAGCTAATAATGCCAAAATGGTTGACCACCAAGCCGGCGAGCGCCAGCTGTGTGAGATTGTGGATCAATGCGCCAAACAAGCTCACCCCGACCAGGCTGAATCTCCGGCCAAATCCGTGGTGCAAGAGCCCCATCGCAAGGGTGCTGGCAAGCCCGGCACCAAAGCTGAGGACAAAGCCAAAACCAAGGAACGAGCCCTGCAACAGTGAGCCAAGGATTGTCCGCAGCACGGTCAACAGCAACGCCGATCGCAGGCCTAAGACCGCCAGACACACCAGGCTCACGATATTGGCCAGCCCGAGCTTGGCGCCGGGCACCGGCAGCGGCGGCGGAAAGGAAGCCTCAACGACATGGAGGATCGTCGCCACTGCCAGTAGGAGCGCAAATCGTGTTAGGTATTTGGTCCGGGAGGCGGACGATCGCCCGGGCAAACCCATCAGCGTGGCGCCTCAAACAGCGCCTGCAGCCCACCGGTTAGCTCCAGCTGGCCGTCCTCAGTGTACATGACCGCCTCAAGGCCCAGCGACCGCACAAGGGCCATGCCAGCCTCCCGCCCAAGCACAAAGGCTGCCGTCGAAACCGCATCTGCCTCCAATCCCGTCGGCGCCACGATGGAGATTGAGGCGATACCCGCACTGGGGTAGCCGGTCGTCGGATCGAGCAGATGATGGTAGCGATCCTCTCCGACGACGAAGAACCGCTGGTAGTCGCCAGACGTGGCCACGCTGCGATCCGTCATCGGCAGGACCCCGAGCAACTGGTCAGTCGTCCGAGGATGCTGCAGGCCGACGCGCCATGCACTGCCCTCGGGCCGCAGTCCCAGCGCATAGACATTGCCGCCAACGTCGAGCACGGCAGACACCACGCCATGCTCGCGCAACAGCGCCGCGACGCGGTCGACGACGTAACCCTTGGCGATGGCGCCGAGATCAACACGCATGCCGGCGCGGAGCAGTTCAGCCTCGTTGCTGGCCGGATAGACGGCCAACTGGCGATAGTCCACGAGCTTCAGGGCCTCTGCGATCTCACTGGCCGCCGGCACAGACTGCACCACGTCCGGCCGAAACCCCCACAGGTCGACCAGCGGCGCGATCGTCACATCAAAGCGGCCTTGCGAGATCTCTGCCATTCGCTGCGCGGCGACGAGAACGGTGATGGTTTCCGGGGCGAGCTGGACGCGCCCTTGACCGGCTGCCGCGTTGAGCCTTGCCACGTCACTGGTGGCAACGGAGTACGAAAACAAAGCCTCGAGCCGGTTGATCTCTGCCATGGCGGCGTCAAGAGCATCTGGTGCGGCGCGCCCAGCTGCACGCAACGAGATAAACGTGCCAAGTTGCAGGCCCTGCCGCTCGTGCATCTTGGCCGCCGCCTGCGCCGACCACCACCAGCCCCCGGCGGCAGCGAGGCAAAGCACTATGAGCAGGCCAAACAGCGCTGGCCGCCGACCGCTCCGCGGACGGGCGCCAACGCCGTTGGTGCTGGTTGCCTGCCCCAGGCTGGGGCGGGTAGACATCGGTCCTACCGCCGCCTTTCGCTTGCCGGGCTTAGTTGTTTGCTGGCTTATCGGCCGCAACCGCCGTCTCAACCGGCGCGGTTACGTCAACGATGGTGTGGGTCGGGCACTTGGCGATCGCCGGACTGACATCGACGTCGTTGGTGTAAATGACCGAAGCGAGATTATCGGCGATAACATACCCATCCGGCACCGTGCGCGCGCAGATGCGGCACGCGATGCAGCCGACGGTGCAGTACTTGCGGACCGCGGCACCCCGATCTTTGTTGCGGCACAGCACGTGCACGGTCTTGGATACCTCGTGCAGTTCGATGATGTTGCGCGGGCACGCTATAACGCACTTGCCGCACCCGGTGCACTTTTCGCGGTCGACCACGGGTAGCCCCTCCGGGCCCATATGGATCGCGTCAAACGGACAGACGACCGTGCATGTGCCAAACCCAAGGCAGCCGTAGCTGCACTGCGTGTGTCCTAGCCTGCCGGCGATCTGTGGAATGATCGCGGCGCGGCAGTCAGTGATCCCCTCGTACTCGTGCCGGTGGGATACCTTGCCCGTGCCGCCGCCACAGTGGACAACCGCCACCTTGCGCTCAGCGACATCGCCACCGGCAACGCCCATGATCTTGGCGACCAGAGCAGCGACGCTGGCCCCACCAACCGGGCAGGCCTCCGTCGGTGCGTTGCCCTTGACGATGGCATCGGCCAAGCCGCTACATCCAGGGTAGCCACAGGCACCGCAATTGGCCTTGGGCAGTACGTCAACGATCTGCTCGACCCGTGGATCCTGCGGGACGGCAAACACCCGTGAGGCAAACGCAAGCAGGGCGCCAAAAAGCAGCCCGATTACCCCGAGACTGACAATCGCATTGACCAAAGAACTCACCCCGCTACTTGACGAACAGTGACTTGAACAAGCCCTGGAAACCGAAGAAGGCGATCGCCATCAGGCCAGTCGCGATAAGCGCGGACGGAAAGCCCTGCAGCGGTTTGGGAATGTCGGTAAGCTCCCACCGCTCGCGAATGCCGGCGAACAGGATAACTGCCAGGCTCCAGCCCAGCGCACCGGCAATGCCGTTGACTACTGCTTCCAGGAAGCCGTAGTTGGAGCGGATCGACAGGATCGCGACGCCCAGCACGGCACAGTTGGTGGTGATCAGCGGCAAGTAGATGCCCAAGGCCTGATAAAGCCCCGGGCTTGCCTTGAGCATAAACATCTCGACAAATTGGACCAAGCCGGCGATGACCAAGATAAACGCGACCGTCTGCAGGTAGCCGAGATCAAACGGGTCAAGGATGTACCTCTGGACGACCCAAGTCACCGCGGATGCGACGGCCATGACAAAGATAACCGCCATGCTCATGCCGGTGGCGGTGTCGACCTTTTTGGAGACGCCCACAAACGGGCAGAGGCCCAGGAATTTGGCAAAGATGAAGTTATTGACCAGGATCCCGCCGAGCAGGATTGCTACATAGCTCATGCGCTCGCCCCCTTGCGACGACGGTCGGCGCGTGACTGCAACGAGTTGAGCGCGCCAAGCACAAGACCGTAGGTAATGAATGCGCCAGGTGGCAGGATCATGATGATCGCAGGCTCAAACCCCACACCGCCGGCGCCAAGCAGCGCTGTACCCATGACCATGATGTTGCCCGTGCCGAGAAACTCCCGGATCGCGCCGATTAGGATAACGGCGAGGGTGAAGCCGATGCCCATACCAATGCCGTCCGCAGCGGCGAGCGGCACGGTGTTTTTGGAGGCAAAGGCCTCCGCCCGGGCCAGGATAATGCAGTTAACGACGATCAGCGGGATGAAGATACCAAGGATGTTGTACATCTCTGGCATGTAAGCATGCATCACCAGATCGACGATCGTGACAAAAGTGGCGATGATGACGATAAAGCATGGGATCCGGATCTTGGACGGGATGACGTTGCGGAGCGCCGCGACCAGCACGTTGGAGCACGTGAGGACGAAGATTACCGCGAGTCCCATCCAGAAGCCGTTTTCGGCCGCCGTAGTCACCGCCAGCGTCGGGCAGATGCCGAGGACCAACCGGAAGGTCGGGTTCTCGCGCACAATGCCGTTACTTAAGACTTTACCAAAGCTGTTCATGCCTCTCCCCCTTCACCGTGCCGCCTAGCGGTCAGGCAGCGCACGGTAGAGGTCCATCGCCGCATTAACGGCGGAAACCGCGCCCTGGCTGGAAAGTGTGGCGCTCGTCACGGCCTGGATCTCGTTTGCGCCCGGGGCCGTCTTGGTAACTCGCAGTGGGCTCAGTCCTACCCCCGCGAACTGGTTGGTAAACTGCGCCTCGGTGATCTTGGAGCCCAGGCCCACCGTCTCGCCCGGCAGGTCGACAAAGCGTGCCCCCACTACCTTGGCGGGGGCCTCGAACCCGACGACGGCGGTGATCAATCCACCGTACCCCTGGCCGGTCGCGGCAACGGCGGTACCGAGCAATTGCTCACCACTCATTGCATAGTACAGGTCGGTTGCGGCAGCTAGCTGCGGAGCAGCCTCCACCAGGGTCGCGAGGGTCTCCGGGTCAGCAAGGATGGCATCCGCGGCAGGAAACAGCGCCTTGACCGCGTCTTCCTTGAGCTTGGCGAGGCGGTCATCGCCCCCGCCGGCCACGGCCCGGTAGACGCCGGTCGCGGCATTGACCGCGCGGAGCGCGGCGGACGAGGAGATCGTCGCAGCAGCAATTGCTTGGACCTCGCTGTCGCTGGTCGTCGGCACCTTGACCAACGTCAGCGGTTGGGCCGCATCCTTGCCGGCAAACTGTGACTGGAAGCTCGCGTCCTTAACCTTGGCACCCAATCCCGGGGTCTCGCCCTCGGCACTGATGACCTTAATGCCGGAGATAGCCCCGTCGTTGTCGACGCCAACCATCAGCTGGATCGGTCCGCCGTAACCGAGCACGGTCACGTCGCAGGCAATGCCGACTGGCCCCGTAATGCCCTGGGCGACGTAGAGATTGCGCACGTCCGCCAGGGCGGGATCGGTTGCCTGCGCCTCAGCCAGAGCGTCCGCTGCAGGCTCAAAGCTCATCGCGTCAGGCAACACCGCAGACAGGGCGGCCTGGGTCGCTTTTTCGACCTGCGCGGCGATTTGGCCGGCGGTCAACTCGTTGGTGTAGGCGAGGGCGCCGGCGGCGATAGAGGCGATCAGCCCCAAGATCAGCGCCAGGCGTGCTATGTAGCTCATGCTTTTTTCACCAACCCGAACTTACGTGGCACGGTAAACCGATCAATCAGCGGTGTCGCCACGTTCATGATCAAAATCGAGTAGGAAACTCCCTCCGGGTACCCGCCCCACAGGCGGATCAACACGGTCAACAGGCCACAGCCGATCCCCATGATCAGCCGCCCTTTGGGGGTCACCGGAGACGTAACATAGTCGGTCGCCATAAACCAGGCACCCAGCATTAGCCCTCCCGACAGGACGTGCGACGCGGCAGCCTGCAGGCGACCTGCAAAGGTAATATCGCTGAGCAGGCCGCTCGGCCCAAAGACGAGGGTAAGCACTGCGACGGTGCCGATGAAACCCACCGGCGTCCGCCAGTCGATGACCTTGCGCCAAAGCAGGTAGGCGCCGCCGATCAGCAGGGCGATGGCGGAGGTTTCACCGAGGCAGCCCGGTATCCGGCCGATGAACATGTCGACCAGCGTCGGCAACTCGGCCCCAGCGACTCCCTTGGGCACCAGCGTTGCCAACGGAGTCGCGGTCGCCACCAGATCAAAGGGCCGGACCCAGTTGGTCATGTGCACCGGCCAGGCGGCGAGCAGCATCGCGCGCGCTGCCAGGGCCGGGTTAAGGAAATTGCCGCCCAAGCCGCCAAACGCTACTTTGACAATCAGAATGGCAAACATCGACCCGATCACCGGCAGCCAGAACGGAGCGCTCGGCGGGATGTTGAAGGCAATCAGCAGGCCGGTGATTGCCGCGGAAAGATCGCCGATCGTCGTCTTGCGCTTGCCCAGCGCGGCGACGGCATGCTCGGTCAGGACCGCCGAGGCAACCGCGGCGACTACGAGGGCAATCGCGCGCAGTCCAAACAGCCAAAACGCCACCGCCGTCGCCGGCGCCAGGGCAATCAGGACGTCGGCCATCAGACGCTGCGTGGTTTCGCGCGTCTTAAGGTGTGGCGATGAGGATACTATCAGCAGATCAGGTTGCTCCTTGTCGACCACTAACCAGAACCCCCTATTCCAGCCAGCCCGGCACTAGGACTTCTTTGCCTGGGCTTGACGCCGCCGTGCGGCAATCTCGTACTTGCTGAGGCGGATCGCCTGCACCAGCGGGCGACGGGCCGGACAGATGTACGAGCAGCAGCCGCACTCAACGCAGTCCATGGCGTTGAGGCGTTCGGCTTCATCATGCAGCGCGCGCTCAGCATACGCCGCAATCCACAGCGGCATCAGGTGCATGGGGCAGTTTTCTACACAGCGGCCGCATTTGAGGCACGCGGTTGGCTGTTCGCGGATGATCTCGCCGCGCTTAAGGCAGAGGATGCCCGAGGTGCCCTTGATCACTGGCACATCGAGGCTGCTCTGCGCGATACCCATCATTGGGCCGCCGTTGATCACCTTGCCGGCGTCGGTCAGGCCGCCGCATTGCTCAATCAGGTCGGCAAAGCTCGTCCCGATGCGGACCCGCAGGTTTTGAGGCTTGGCCACGGCAGATCCGGTCACCGTCACAACCCGCTCATATAGCGGCTTGCCGGACTGTATGGCTTGAGCCACCGCCGCGGCAGTGCCCACGTTGCTGACGACCACACCGACATCGAGGGGTAGGCCGCCAGACGGCACCTCCCGTTCGAGGCACGCCCAGACCAATTGCTTCTCGGACCCCTGCGGGTACTTGGTGTGCAGCACGACAATCTGGATGCCGTCCGCGGCGGACAGTGATTTTTGCAGTGCCTCAATCGCGTCCGGCTTGTTGTCCTCGACAGCGATCATGCCCCGCGGCGCGCCACAAGCCTGCATCAGCGCCCGCAATCCATAGATCACCGCGGCGGGGTCCTCCAGCATGACCCTGTGGTCAGCCGTTAGGTACGGCTCACACTCCGCGCCGTTGAGGACGACGGTATCGATGGCCTTGCCGGGCGGCGGGCTGACCTTAACAGCGGTCGGAAAAGCGGCACCACCAAGGCCGACGATGCCCGCGGCACGGATGATCTTTCTGATCTCCTCCGGCGAGAGCGCAGCGACGTCGCCGGCAGGCACCATACCAGGATCAGGCGTATCCAGGCCGTCCGACTCGATGACAACGGCCTGCACCAGGCCAGAACCCGGATGCGGGCGTGCCTCAATCGCCGTCACCTTACCGGAAACGCTCGCATGCACCGGCGCGGACACAAACGATTGGCTCTCGCCGATCTTTTGGCCCAGCTTTACCTCGTCACCGACCTTGACCAGCGGCTCACACGGAGCGCCGGTGTGCTGATGCAGCGGAATGACGACCGTCTTGGGCGGCGCCGCGTCAACAATGGGAAGCGCCGCGGTAGCTTGCTTGTTATAGGGAGGGTGAATACCTCCGTGAAATGACTTACCTGCTGTCATCGTCGGGCCTGGCGGCCTGCACCTCCTTCAAGCTGGTTGTCGAGGGCAGCCCAGGCCGCCGATCGCCGCAACCGCTTGTCCCAACCATCCGGCGGACATCCGCCGGACAGACAAAAGACCACGCAAACATACGCCATTTCGACAACCGGGGTGGACCTCCTCCCGGCCGTCAGGGGAAATAGAGACAGCCGGCGTAAAGGCGTCTGATGACCTGCCCGGCGGCCTAAACGCGAGGTCCTTACCGCCAGCTGGCGGCAAGCCGCGCCAACTCCGCGGCAAACGACATGAACTCCGACATCGCGCGAGGGTACTTTTCCTGGCCACCCGCCGCCGCGGCAGCAAACTCAACAGCCGAGGCGTCTGCCGCGTTAATCAACTGGGTTAAAACCAGGTGGCGGTCCTGGAGATCAGCGGGTGGCGTCGTGCCGGCCAGTGCCGAACGGACCTTGCTTGCGGCGGCCTCGACCGCCGGCGCATGCGGCGCGAGAGACGCCGCGGTCATGCCGCCGGTTGCATAGGCGTCCCACGCATCCAGCTCGCGATCTAGCAGCGTGCCGAGGTCAGCAATCGCGCTGCCAAAGGCCTCTGCATAGGCCGATGAGAGGGCCGTCACCGCAAAGTCGAGCTTGGCGGTAGCCACGGCCGCGACAAATGCGTCAGGGTACCCTGCGCCACGCACGGCGGCTAGCAGGACGTCGATTGCCGTTCTTGATCGCACCAATCCGCATCGCACACGGTACAGGCTATCTTGTTGGCCCGCCACCGGCGACCAGACCGTTGCGGGCAATCCGTTGTCGCTCACCTTGCGGGCAGCAGACTGCGCTTGCTCCAGGCTGGAAAAGGCCCCGACCTGCACCGAGTACATCGACCGCGGCTCGAGGACCACTTTGACGGTCGTGGGAGTCGTCCCGCCCGGCGTTGTACCGCCGGGGGTGGTGCCGCCGGGGGTCGTGCCCCCTGGCGTTGTCCCGCCGGGAGTGGTGCCGCCTGGAGTTGTCCCGCCTGGCACCGTGCCATCGGCCGAAGGAGTGGTCGCATCGATCACCGAGCGCAGGACAAAACCACCAAAAACCGCCCCGGCAGCAAGCCCCGCCAGGGCAAGGATGACAAACAATAGCGGCAGCCTTGTCGCCTTGCGACGGCGCGGCTCACCACGGCGTCCAGATCTATGCAAGTGCCTCTACCCCCTGCCGGACCCGGCTTCTGGGTCGCCCGCTTCTTTCTTGCCGGGTTGGGGCCAACCCTCCCATGCCGGAGGCCTTCCAGACACGCCGTCGAGCCTAGTGCAATCGCTCCGCAAGCCAGGTCCGGGCGGCACCAACGAGGTAGAACGAGCCCGCGACCAGTAACATGTCGCAATTGCCCTGCTCGACGGCCGTGAAACCTCGTTCGAGGGCAACTGACAGGTCAGCTTCCGCGGTAACCGGCAGTTGCGGAAACCGCCCCTCCAACAATGCCGCGAGGCCCGCCGGATCGATCGCCCTGGGCGTATACGGTGGCACCGTGGCAATGGCCGCAGCCAATAGGGGGCCAATCGAGGAGAACATCGCCGCGAGATCCTTGTCCGCCATGCCGGCGAGGACGGCGATGATCCGACGCCCGGCAAATGTCTCGCCAAGGGTCGCCGCCAAGGCGGCGAGGGCGTCGGGGTTGTGCCCGCCGTCCAGTAACACAAGCGGCCGGCGGGAGAAGATTTCGCTCCGGCCTGGCCAAACCGTGGCCGCCACACCCTGGCGAATGTGCCCAAGGCCGATGCCAAACCCGGCAGCCGTGAGGTGTTCGGCGATGGCCACCGCGATCGCGACGTTGCTGGCCTGATGCCGGCCCAGCAACGGAAACTGCAGCCTCAGATAGGATGCCTCCCGGGTCCGTACAGTCACCCGGATGCCTGTTTCGTCAACCGTCCCGACACTCATATGGAAATCGCGGCCGAGGGACCTTACCTCTGCGGCGCAGCCCGCGGCGACTTCGGCAACCACAGCCGCCGCTTCGGGTCGCAAGTCACCGGTGATCACGACTCCTGCCGGCCGGATGATGCCTGCCTTTTCGCGGGCGATTTCGGCCACTGTGCCGCCCAGCCGCTCAGTGTGGTCTAACCCAACGCTGGTGATGACGGAGACCAGCGAGCCGGCAAATGCATTGGTTGCGTCGCGCAGGCCGCCCATGCCTGCCTCAAGGACAACGAGGTCCACTGCAAGCGCCCGGTAATAGAGGGCCGCCATGGCGGTAATTGCCTCAAACTCCGTCGGCAACTCGTCGCCTGAGGCGACCATCTGCTCGATTGCGGCGCTAACCGGTGCCAGAAGCCGCGGCTGCCAGTCATCTGGCAACTCCTGACCGTCGACCTGAATACGCTCCCCGAAGCGTTCAAGGTACGGCGACACAAACAAGCCCGTCTTGAGCCCGGCGCAACGGCAGATCGAGGCGGTGGTTGCCGCGACCGAGCCCTTGCCGTTGGTGCCAGTGACGTGCACGGTGCGCAAGGACCTCTCCGGATTGCCCAGCAATGTGAGGAGGCGACGCATCCTGACCAACCCGGGCGTGCGCACAAGCCCTGGCCGCGAGAGAGTGCGCAGGTATGCCTGCGCACTCTCGACATCCTTGATCGATGAAAGCTCACCCGGCGCAGCCAAGGCTAGCCCTCCGTCCCAGGGAGGTCCTCGCCAAGGAGCTGCAGGCGCTGCTCCAGGCGAGCAACCGAGTCGGCGAGCACCGCAGCCCGCTCCTGTTCCTTAGCAACGACTTCGGCCGGCGCTCGGCCGACGAAATTGGGGTTGGCAAGGCGCGCCTGGGACCGCGCCAATTCGTTGCCCGCCTCCACCAACGCTTTGTGCAGCCTGGCGGTTTCGCGGTCGATGTCGATCAATCCACGCAGCGGCACGTATATCTCAAGTCCAGCCAGGATCGCGGAGGCCGAGCCGGCAGGCTTGGGGCCGCTGGGGGTGATCGAGAGCTCGGCAATCGACGCGAGCGGCAGCATGTAAACGCTTCCGGCCACGAGAGTAGCCCGCAGTTCATCCTCCGGGCAGTGAATGATCACGTCGGCTCGCTTGCCCAGGGGCACGTTCATCTCCGCGCGGATGTTGCGGATCGCACGGATGACCTCCATCAGCGTGCCCATCGAGGTTTCGGCGCGATCACTAAGGTCTGAGCGATCGGCAACCGGCCACGGGGCGATCATGATGCTGGGGCCGTCATGCGGCAGGGCCTGCCAGATCTCCTCCGTCACAAACGGCATCACCGGGTGCAGGAGGCGCAGAGTGCGCTCCAAGACGTGTAGCAGTACCGTCTGGGCGACCGCCTTGGCGCGTTGATCCTGGCCGTAGAGACGGATCTTAGCCATCTCGATGTACCAGTCGCAGTATTCATTCCAGACGAAGTCGTAGATCCGCCGCGCCACCTCCCCGACTTCGTAGCCCTCAAACAGCGTCTGGATATCACCGGTCAACCGGGCGAGGCGGGATAGAATCCACTCATCCGCCAGCTCAAGGCCCGTACCATCCGGCAGGCAGAGCCCGCCGGCGGCAGGTGCGGGCATGTCATCCGGCAGATTCATCAACACAAAGCGCGAGGCGTTCCAGAGCTTGTTGGCAAAATTGCGGGCAGACTCGGCACGCTCATAGGAAAACCGCGTGTCGGCACCCGGCGCCACGCCGGCGAGCGTTGCGTAGCGGGTTGCGTCTGCGCCGTACTTGGCGACGACCTCCAGCGGATCGATCCCGTTGCCCAGGGACTTGGACATCTTGCGTCCCTCGCCGTCGCGTACCATACCGTGGATGAGGACATCCTCAAACGGCCGCTCGCCCAGGAAGTGCAGGCCCAGCGTGATCATCCGGGCGACCCAGAAGAACAGGATATCCGTGCCGCATGATAGCACCGATGTCGGATAAAAGTAGCGCAGGTCTGCGGTGTCCTCCGGCCAGCCCAGCGTCGAAAAAGGCCAAAGGCCGGAAGAAAACCAGGTGTCGAGCACATCGGGATCCTGTTCGACCTTGCCGCCGCACTTGGGGCAGCTCTCCGGTGCCTCCCGCGCCACGACCATCTGGCCGCACGCACCGCAGTAGTAGGCCGGTATACGGTGGCCCCACCACAACTGGCGCGAGATACACCAATCGCGGATATTGTCGAGCCAGTGCAAGTAGATCTTGGTAAAACGCTCGGGAACAACCCGGATGTGCCCTCGCCGGACTGCGGCTGCGGCCGGCGTCGCGAGCGGCAACATGCGAACAAACCACTGCGTCGAGACTAAAGGCTCAATCACGGTGTCGCACCTCTGGCAGGTACCGACAGCGTGCCGATAAGGATCGGTCGCCCGCAAGACGCCGAGCCCTGCCAGCTCAGCAACCAACGCCTGCCTGCACTCCAACGAATCCATGCCGGCGTAGGGACCGGCTGCCGGGGTCATCCGGCGATCCGGCCCGATCACCTCGATGCCCGGCAGCTCGTGGCGCCGCGCCATTTCGTAGTCGTTGGGGTCGTGCGACGGCGTGATCTTGACCGCGCCGGAGCCAAAAGCTGGATCGACGGCGGCGTCGGCGATGATCGGCAACTCCCTGCCCAGCACCGGCAGTATGCAACTTTGGCCGATCAGGTCTTTATAGCGCGCATCTTCTGGATGGACGGCAACGGCCGTGTCACCCAGCATGGTTTCGGGGCGGGTGGTCGCCACGACGATCTCGCCCTGCCCGCTGGCCAGTGGGTAGGCGATATGCCAAAGCGAGGCATCAATCTCCTCGTGCTCCACCTCGATGTCCGAAATGACCGAATGACAGCCTGGACACCAGTTGACCATGTAGTTGCCGCGGTAGATGATGCCCTCTTCGTAGAGTCGGCAAAAGACCTCAGTGACAGCCCTGGACAGTCCCTCATCCATGGTGAAGCGCTCGCGCGACCAATCGCACGAGCAGCCAAGCCGCCGCAGCTGGAGAAGGATTGTGCTGCCGTATTTCTCGCGCCAGGCCCACGCCAATTCGAGAAACCGCTCCCGCCCGTACTCGAAGCGATTGGTCCCCTGCTGCGCCAACGATTCCTCGATCTTGGCGTGCGTGGCGATGCTGGCGTGATCGGTGCCCGGCAGGTAAAGGGTCGGCCGGCCCGTCATGCGTTGCCAGCGGATGATCGCATCGATGATCGAATTATCCAGGGCATGCCCGACATGTAGGGCACCCGTGATGTTTGGCGGCGGGATGACGATCGAAAACGGCTTTTCGCCTGGGCGGATCGGCGCCCGGAAGTAGTCGCCGTCCATCCACTGCTGGTAAATCCTCTCCTCAGCCGCAGCCGGATCGTAAACGGTTGGCATGGTCTTGTGGGCCATCTGCAGTCACTCCTCATGCGGCAATCGTGGTCAGCGGCGCGGGTCACGCGGCATCAACACGGCCGGCGCCTGGCGGCAAACAAAAACGCCTTCGCCCGACCAAGGACGAAAGCGCACGCTCCCGCGGTACCACCTTAGTTCCCCTGCCCGGCGGACGATGCCACCCGGGGCAAAGACACTCCTCGCTGTAACGGGCGTACCCGGTCCGCCCTCCCCGAGTGGCAAACCGCCTGCGCCAACGACGCCGCAGGCGTATGGTGCCACAGGATCGAACGGGCGGCTCTGAGGCTACATTCATCCCTGCCGGTACCGGGCCGCCTTACAGCCTGTGGGAGGCCCTCTCTGCGGGGCGTCAGGGAGTACTCTTCCTCTTCATCGCCGGTGGACTCTCTGGTGTGCCTGCCGGCGCGCACACCGCGCCGGGTTATGACCAATGCTAGCAGGCCTTTGTTGGGGTGTCAATCGGCGGCGACCCCGGCTAACGCCGGGGTCGCCCTAGGCTCAATTGTTGCCCGTCTTTGCCACGGCGCGTTGGCTCTCGATCGCCGAGCGCGCGACTGCCGTGTCCAGGATCGCATTGACCAGCGCGGCGTGGGAATAGCCGCCGATCTCCGCCATCCGCGGGTAGTCCGAAAACCCCGGTGAGAGCCCCGGTATTGGGTTGATCTCCATTACGCAGGGCATACCGTCACGGTCAAGCCGGATGTCGACCCGCGCGAAGTCCCGGCAATGCAGCGACCGGAAGGCGGCCAAAGCGGTTTCCTGTAGGCGGCGGCGCTCAATATCCGATATGTCGGCGGGGCAGATGTAATAGTTCCAGCTGAACCACTCCGCCTTGAACTGGCGGGAGTAGACCTCATGCCCCTCAGGTGCCGCCGCGTAGTTGATCTCCATGATCGGAAAGAACTCCGGCTCATCGTTGCCAAGGATCCCGACCGTAAACTCCCGCCCGGACAAGAACTCCTCAACCAATGCCGGCTGCCGGTATCCGTGATGCACCGCAAAGACTGCGTCACGCAACTGCTCATAATCATCAACGCGCGAACGCTCGGAGATGCCCATGCTGGATCCCTCACGCAATGGCTTGACAAACAGCGGATAGCGCAGGCCGTTGGAGTCGATCTCGTCGCCAGCCTTGATCACCCTGAACGGCGGGGTTGGCACGCCCTCAAAGGCAAACACGCGCTTGGCCATCGCCTTGTCAAGCGCGACCGCCAGGGTCAGGACGCCAGAACCGGTGTAGGGGATGCCGAGCGCATCACACATCGACGGGATATAACTCTCACGGCTCTCGCCACGTAAGCCTTCGGCCATGTTGAACACGATGTCAGGATGCAGAGACTGCAGGGCGCTGAAGGCGGACTCGTTGGCTTCGATCAAGTGTACCTGGTGGCCACCATCGATCAGGGCGGACTGGACCGCGTGAACGGTCGACTCGGAATCTAGCTCGCAGTGCAAATCGGGGGGCTCGTCCTCCCGGGCGACGAGGTCGCTATGGAGATTGAAGCAGAGAGCAACGGTCAAGCCCACTGAACAAACAGCTCCTCTTGGCGAATGGTTGAATCTAAGGAGAAAATGGCTAACCTACTCTGCCTCGTATCCTTAGGAATCACTCCCTCACCGGCTCAAATATCACGCCAATTATACTGCCCGCACATTGAGTGTCAATCGGCAAAAAAGGGCCCGCCGGCTGAGCGGCGGACCCTAACCTGCATGCCTTTTTAGCTGGGCTTAAGATTGTCCATCGCCTAGACTGGCGGCGGGGTGGAGGGCTGCTCAGGCCCGCCGCCGTGCGCGGTCAGAGCATGAGCCGCCACGTCCGGCATGCCGCCGACAAGAGCGACGTCAAGAACCTCATCCATGTGTTCCACGGGGACCAGTCGGAGTTCGCGCCTGATCTCCGGCGGGATCTCTTCGATGTCTTTTTCGTTCTCGCGCGGGTAGATAACCGTCCTGATTCCGGCGCGGTGGGCGGCCAGCACTTTTTCCTTGAGGCCCCCGATGCCGAGTACCTTGCCGCGCAGGGTGATCTCTCCCGTCATCGCGACATCATGGTGAACGGGGATACGCGCGAGGGCTGAAGCCACCGCCGTCGCCATTGCGATGCCCGCCGAAGGCCCGTCCTTAGGCATCGCTCCCTCGGGCACGTGGACGTGGATGTCATATCGCTGGTGGAAGTCCTCATCCGAGCTAAACCGCTCAGCGCGCGATCGGATATACGACAGGCCGGCCTGCGCCGACTCGCGCATCACATCGCCAAGCTTGCCGGTCAACTGCACCGAACCCTTGCCGCGCAGGAGGGTCACTTCGACGGCCATCACCTGACCGCCGTAGTCCGTCACTCCGAGGCCCTGTGCAACGCCGATCTCATCGGATTTTTCCGCCTCGGTCCCATGATAGCGGGGCACGCCAAGGTGTATGTGCAGGTTGGCTGCCGTTACTCGGATCCGCGCATCGGCATTGCCGACAACCTCGCGGGCAGCCTTGCGGCAGATGGCGGCGAGTTGTCGCTCCATCTGGCGTACGCCGGCCTCACGCGTGTAGAGACGGATCAACTGGCGGATCGCGTTGTCCGACACATCGATCTGGTCTGTTCGGAGTCCGTGTTCCTTGATGACCTTGGGCAATAGATGACGGCGCGCGATCTGGACCTTTTCCTCTTCGGTGTAGCCGCCGAGGTTGATCACTTCCATCCGATCCAGCAACGGCTGCGGGATCGTGTAGGAGCTATTGGCGGTGGTCACAAACAGGACGCCCGAGAGGTCAAACGGCACCTCCATGTAGTGATCGGAAAAGGTGCGGTTTTGCTCAGGATCGAGGACCTCCAGCAGCGCTGAAGCAGGGTCGCCACGGAAGTCGACGCCCAATTTGTCGATCTCGTCCATCAAAAATACTGGATTAGCACTGCCGGCCTGACGCATCCCCTGGATGATCCGCCCGGGCAACGCGCCAACGTAGGTGCGCCGATGGCCGCGGATCTCCGCCTCGTCGCGCACACCACCGAGTGAGATGCGGACAAACTTGCGCCCCAGCGCCCGCGCCACGCTCTTGCCGAGCGAGGTCTTGCCAACACCGGGCGGGCCAATCAGGCAAAGGATTGGTCCTCGCAAGTCCTTGGAGAGATGCCTAATCGCCAAAAACTCCAGGATGCGCTCCTTGACCGACTTGAGGCCATAGTGATCCTCGTCCAAAATCGTGGCTGCGCGCTCGAGGTCGAGCTTGTCATCGGTGCTGACGCTCCACGGCAGGGCAAAAACCCAGTCCAGGTACGAGCGGACCACGACGGCCTCCGCTGCCATTGGCGGCATTTTTTCCAGGCGGTCGATCTCCTTGCGCACCTTGTCCTCAACCTCAGGCGGCAGATTGGCCTCCTTGACCCGGTTGCGCAGCTCAATGGCCTCGCTGGCCCTATCCTCGCTGCCGTCGCCGAGTTCCTGATGGATCGCCTTAAGCTGTTCGCGTAGATAGTACTCGCGCTGCGATTTTTCCATCTGCTTGCGGACCCGCTGGCTGATCCGACGCTCAATCTCGACGATCTCGATCTCGCGCTGCAGAATATCCGCCAACATCGTCAGCCGCTCGCGCACATCGGTTGCGTCGAGGAGTTGTTGCTTTTCCTCGACCTTGAGGGTTAACAGCGACACGATCTGGTCGGCGATCGCGCCTGGATCGACAAGACCCTGCAGCGACGCAAGCGCGTCAGTGCCGAGCTTACGGCTCTGCTTCACATACTGCTCAAAAAGCGACGAAACCGTGCGGGCTAGCGCTTCGGTCTCGGCGTCATGTTCTTGGCTCAATGGCAACTCCTCGACGCGGACGCGATGGCTCGGGTCGATCCGTGAGAAGTCGACGATCCGTGCGCGAGCGACTCCCTCAACTAGGACACGTAGGTTGCCGTCAGGCAGGCGGACCAATTGTTTAACCTCAGCCAACGTCCCGATCTCGTGGATATCCGCTGGCTCGGGCTGCTCGACGTCTACTCGCTTCTGAGTTGCGAGCAGGATCAACCGGTCACGCGCCATGGCGTCGGTCACGGCAAGGATCGACTTCTCCCGTCCGACTTCGAGGTGCATCATCATGCGGGGAAAGACGAGCATACCGCGCAGCGGCAGGAGAGGCACCTCCCGGACCGCGGGTTTAGCTCGCGGGCGACGCAAAGGCAAACCGGCCAACCTCCTTTCAGATGCTCATCAATTTAGGTCTAGTATCCAGTCATTGCCGGATCGGCGATAGCGTTGGGCAAAAACGCGGTAGTCCATCAAGGGTTCATAATATACGGTTCGGCCCTAATGACACGATGTCCTGCCCGGCAGGATGTGCGCAGGACGCCGCCCGGAGGCGGCGTCCTGCCAATGGTTGCCAGACAATCCAGCTACGCTGTCTCTTCTTTGCGCTTGCGCTCTGCCGTAACCAAAAGTGGCTCTTCGCGCGCGGTGATGACTTCCCGAGTGACAATGCACTTGGTCACATCAGTGCGCGACGGCACCTCGTACATCACGTTGAGCATGACTTCCTCGATGATTGCGCGCAGGCCGCGGGCACCCTGCCTGCGCTCAATCGCACGTAGCGCGACCTCACGCAATGCATCCTCGCGAAACTCGAGGTCGACGCCGTCAAGCTCAAAGAACTTCTCATATTGCTTGGTCAGCGCGTTTTTGGGTTTGGTCAGGATGTCCATCAACGCCTGCTCATCGAGAGGATCAAGGGTGGCGATGATCGGCACCCGCCCGACAAACTCCGGGATCATGCCGTACTTGAGCAAGTCCTGCGGCATAATCTGGCCGAGGATATCGCTGAGCGACGAGTCCTGTTTGCCTTTGACGTCGGCGCCAAAGCCGATCGCCCGCTGACCCACGCGGCTGGTGATGATCTTGTCGATCCCCTCAAAAGCGCCGCCGCAGATAAACAGGATGTTCGTCGTATCGATCTGGATAAACTCCTGATGCGGGTGTTTGCGGCCGCCCTGTGGCGGGACGCTGGCAACCGTGCCCTCCAGGATCTTCAGCAACGCCTGCTGCACACCCTCACCTGAGACATCACGGGTGATCGATGGGTTCTCGGCTTTGCGAGCGATCTTATCGATCTCGTCGATGTAGACGATGCCTCGCTCGGCCTTTTCGACATCGTAGTCCGCCGACTGGATCAGGCGGAGCAGGATGTTTTCAACATCCTCGCCGACGTAGCCCGCCTCGGTTAGCGAGGTGGCGTCGGAGATGGCAAACGGCACATTGAGGACACGGGCAAGGGTCTGGGCCAGGTAGGTCTTGCCGCACCCGGTCGGGCCAAGCATGACGATGTTGGACTTGGCGAGCTCGATCTCTTCGGCTCCCTTGCCCATGTTGACTCGCTTATAGTGATTGTAAACCGCAACGGACAAGACTCGCTTGGCGTGGTCCTGGCCGATGACGTATTCGTCGAGTGCTTCCTTGATCTGCTTAGGCTTGGGGATGTCCTTGATCTTGACTTCGGCCTCATCGTTTAGCTCTTCTTCGATGATCTCATTGCAGAGCTCAATGCATTCGTTGCAGATGTAGACGCCAGGACCGGCGACCAATCGCTTGACCTGATCCTGTGGCTTGCTGCAAAAAGAGCACTTGAGCTGGCCTTTATCGTCACTGAACTTGAACAAACCCTCACCCCCTCTCGCGGTCTCGCGCGCATCCCTGATCGGGACGGCGTGGCTGGGTTACTGCTTGACTTCCTTGACCCTTGTCATTACGCCGTCAATGAAGCCGTATTCCTTGGCCTCTTGGGCTGACATGAAGTAATCGCGCTCGGAGTCGCGGACCAGTCTCTCGTAAGGCTGCCCACTGCGCTCAGCCAACAACCTGGTCAACAGCTCCTTGCTCTTAAGGATCTCTTTAGCATAGATTTCGATATCGCTGGCCGGCCCCTGTAGGCCACTTAACGACGGCTGGTGGATCATAATGCGGGAGTGTGGCAGGGCAAACCGCTTGCCCTTGCTGCCACCCGCCAGGATGACCGTGGCCATACTTGCGGCCATGCCCACGCAGATCGTCGAAACCGGCGCCTTGATGTACTGCATTGTGTCATAGATCGCCATGCCCGACTCAACAACACCGCCGGGTGAGTTGATGTAGATCATGATGTCTTTATCGGGATCTTCGCTCTCCAAAAACAGCAACTGGGCCACCACCAAATTGGCAACATGATGGTCAATCGGTGTACCCAGGAAAATGATCCGGTCTTTGAGCAACCTTGAGTAGATATCGTATGCGCGCTCGCCACGGCCGGTCTGCTCAACCACCATCGGCACTAAACTCATCGGCTATCCCTCCTATGGTATTAATACGTTAGAGGGTTTCCACCCGTCGATTACTTGGCAGCGTCGGAGGTTGGCTCGGTTGTCTCAGTGGCCGCAACCGCCACTTGGGCGCCAACCAGGTAGTCGATCACCTTACGCCGGGTGATTTCGTCGCGGAGTTGCTCGATCCCGTCGTTGGCGGTCAGCCGCTCGCGGATCTGCGCCGGCTCCTCATTGCGCAACTGGGCAAATGTACGGATCCGTTCATCGACTTCCTGCTCGGAGGCGGCGATGGTTTCCGCTTTGCCGATTGCCTCAAGCACCAGCTCGCGCCGCACGGACTCGATCGCGGCGGGGCGCATGTTGGTCCGCAAGATCTCTTCGGTCATCTGCTGCTCGGCCATGTATTGGTCAAGGTTGGCACCGTTGCGACGAAACATCTCTTCGTACTCGGAACGGCGCGCATCCACCGCACGCTCAATCATGACCTCGGGCAGCTCCATCTCGGCCAGCTCGGTCACCTTGCCGACGACGGCATCCTCAAACTCAGTGGCGACACGCCGCGCTGCGGCGGACTCGAGGCGACGGCGGATCTCCTGTCGCAGGCTGTCGATACCAAAGTCGTCGTCTGCCTTGAGACCGGCAAGCGGCGCCGCCTTGCGGGCAAACTCATCATCCACGGCAGGCATCTCGCGGCGTTTGTGTCCTTTGACGACGACCTTAAAGACCGCGTCTTTGCCGCCGAGCTCTCCAGCGTACTCGGCCGGGAAGGTAACTTTGACGTCGCGCTCCTCGCCGACAGCGGCGCCGAGCAATCCATCCTCAAAACCAGGCACAAAGGAACCCGACCCAAGCTCGAGTGGGTAAGCCTCGGCCTCACCACCGGCAAACGCCTCGCCATCGACGAAGCCCTTGAAATCAATAACGGCCACGCTGCCGTTGGCCAGCGGCGTCTGGTCGTCCACCTCGACCAACTGGGCAAAGGCCTGGCGCATCGACTCGAGATCCTGTTCGACGGCCTCGTCGGCGACCACCGGCTCGGGACGAGGGATCTCCAAACCAGTGTACTGGCCCAACTTGACGGCGGGCTTGGTCGTGACCTTAGCGGTGAACTGAAGTGCCTCACCGGCCTGCCAGTGGGTCAGGTCGAGCTCCGGCTGGGTGACTGGCTCAATCTTGGTTTGGGCGAGGGCGGCAGGGTACGCATCGCTGATCAGGCGGTCCAGCAGCTCCTGGTCAAAGAAGCCGGTGCCAACAAAGCGCTGCACAACTGCCAACGGCGCCTTGCCGCGCCGGAAGCCGGGGATATTGTAGCGGGTAGCCATTTCGCGGTGGACCGACTGGCGGGCCTTGTCGATCTGGTCGGTGTCCACCTCGATGGACAACAGGGCAACGTTGGTTTCAGGATAAGTGAGGTCAACCTTCACAGCGTGGGTTCCTCCTTGGCATTGGCTATAAATACGTAGGGTGGTGCGGACGGGGGGACTTGAACCCCCACGGGGGGTAACCCCACTGGATCCTAAGTCCAGCGCCTCTGCCAATTTGGCTACGTCCGCATCATGTCAGCTACACCGTGATCTGCGCGACCAAAGAATAATGGTGGGCCATGAAGGCCTCGAACCTTCGACACCCCGCTTAAAAGGCGGGTGCTCTACCCCTGAGCTAATGGCCCACGCGTCATCCCGGCACGCAGCTCCCGGGTCCACAACTATTGTAGTTTATCACAGAGCGCGGAGATATCGAAAGAGCGCACAACCGCCGCGATGGGGCTGCGCGCCGACCGGGGAGGTTGGCTGGGGCGGTAGGATTCGAACCTACGAAATGCCGGATCCAAAGTCCGGAGCCTTACCGCTTGGCTACGCCCCAATCAATTGCATTATACCTGTCGGCCAGGCTGACTAGCGAGCGGGCCTCCCGCCTGGGAGGCCCACTAATACTTGGGGTGAATGAGGGGTCTCGAACCCCCAGCCTTCGGAGCCACAGTCCGACGCTCTAACCCTTGAGCTACATTCACCACATTAACCAGGTCAGATGCCCATCAACTGCGATGCGAGCAGTAGATATCCTACCATACACCGCCTATGTGCGCTAGTGCCCGGCAAACGATGTCCGCGGCGACCTTCATGTCGTTGGGGTTGACGTGGGCTGCGGTGTCCTCCGTCGTGTGAAAGCGCGGATCGTCCGGTTTAAAGAGCCAGGTGGTCGGGATATCCACCTCAAGCAACGGACCGGCATCCGCCAGCCCCATCGGGCAGACGTAGTCCTCCAGGTAATACCCGAGCTCCCCAGCGCTCTGCCGCAGCAGAGCGTTGAGATCTGCCGCAGTCTCCCGCACTGCAGAGCCCGTAACCAATCGCATTGGACCACCGACGGCCAGCATGTCCAGGTCAAACGCAAGGGATGGCGGATCTAGCGGGCCACAGCTGTCCGGCGCCCCATAGTCACCGGCCGCAAGCTGGGCCGCGATCTGCCGGATCCCAATGCCGCCGCCTTCCTCGGCCGTGGTGAACAATCCAACCAGGTCAAACGGCAGCCGGGCGTCCCGCATGGCCTCAAGGATCTCCAAGACGACGGCGCAACCGGAAGCGTTATCGTTGGCGCCGGGACTGACATGGGTCGTGTCGCGATGGGCCACGAGGAGCACCGGCCCACGCACTGGCGTGCCGCTCGCCGGCAGCCTGACCAGCACGTTATCCGAGGTCGCCGGGCTCGTCTGCACGGAGCAGCGGAGGGTGGCCCACAGCGGAGCGGCGGCGGCGCAGCCTTGCAGCCAACGACCCTCTTCCTGCGAAACCGACACCACCGGGATCGGGCTCTGCTCTGCTCCAAGGCCCCAGGCGGAACGATGGCCGCCGGGGTGATCGTGGATCCAGACACAGCCGACGGCACCGTGCGCGTGAGCGTGCGCGACCTTAAGCGTCATGTGCAATCCCCAGATCTCCTGCAGGACGATAGCGCCTGCGGTGTCGATGCCGGTATAGTCCTCCGGCCGTCCAAGGCCGACGTAAACGATGCGGGCGTGAGCGCCTTCAGGTCCGGTCGCTCCCGAGCGGTCCTGGGCAAGGCACTCCAGGGTGCGTGCCGGGGATGAGGCGACGGTGAGGGACGCGGGACCCGGCACGAATGCGTTGACCTGGGCCGGGAGAGTCCATGCGCAAAGGCCCATGTCGGCGGCCTGACGCATTAGGTATGCGCGGGCAGCGAGATCGCCGGCCGATGCAGGGTGGCGCGGGCCGCAGTCGGCGAGTCGTGTAACGTGCGAAAACATACGGCGGGCATCTGTGGAGATCTGAGCCAGGGAAGCCACGTCCTTTCATGGCAGAAATGAAGATTGGCGGCGCTGATCGGAGAACGATCACCACCCGGTGACCTGGTCCTGCCCAAGGCGGAGGGGACCGGTAGTTCGGCGGCGCCGGTTGCACTCGCGCGCGCACGATCCTTACCTTGGCGACTCATGTCGCGGTCAGGGCCAGCGGCCCGATCGGCGATTGCGCCGTCAAGCCACAACCAGGTTGTTGGTGATCCCGATTACGTCGGCGACACCCAGTGCTACCCTCTGGGCGCCCTCGATCACTTCGGCCGAAGGCACCGTACCGTCCAGCGTCACGTGGCCGCGGGACACGGAGATCTTGATCATGTCCCGGACCGGCTCCGTGACTGGATCGACCTTGAGGGCAATCCGTACCTTAAACCAGAGGCTTTCGTCCTGTGGACTCATCTTTTGCTTTTCCTTCGGCTGCAACATTGCTCATCGACCTCCTCGGTGATGTCTGTTGAGCAGCGCAACCGGAGCTGGCACAGGTCCCCTCCTCTTACATTATACGACGATTGATGCGTGTGCCGTCCTCCAATCACCGCGCACCGTGCCCGACACGGGCTCACAGCGGGAACCATCCATCCAGCGCCGAACCCTCGTGCAGGGAGGTGCGGATGTGGCAAACAACCCAAAGGTAAGCATCGGATCATACCCGTTGATCTACCCGATCCCTGTCGTCCTCGTCGGAGCAAACGTCGCAGGTGAGCCCAATTACGAAACGGTGGGCAATTGCTCGATTGCAGGCTTCAACCCCGGACTCGTATTCATCGCCTCGGTGCGCAGTCACTACACCAACCAGGGCATCATTGCCAGCGGCACCTTCAGCGTCAATCTGCCAACGACAGCCATGACGGCGGTCGTCGACTTCTGCGGCATTGCGTCGGGCCGTGACTATGCCAAGGGAAACCTCTTCACGTCTTTCTACGGCACGCTGGGGTCAGCGCCGATGATCGAGGAATGTCCAGTCGCTCTCGAGTGCCGGGTGGTCCACCATTTCACGTACGGTGTCATGGATACGTTCCTCGGTGAGATAGTCGATACGTACGTGGATGAGCGGCTTGCCGAATGGGTTGGCGACGAGGGGCCAGGGGCGACGCCGGGCGACGGCCGATGGCGCCGGCGCAAAGTCGGGCTCAATGATCTGGACCCAATGATCTTTAATCACGACAATCTCTACTATGCGGCCGGGGCGCCGGTTGGTCGGGGATACCATGATGGCAAGACGATTAAGCTGCCAAAGCGACTACGAAACGACAACTGACCGGCGTGCTATTGCGTCGTCGCGTGCATACCACTCGCGTTCCCAAGGAGGACCAACCCATGCAGCACCACTCAGCCACGACTGAACGCATCATCGCCAGTGGAGTCATTGCCATCATCCGCACCGGCTCAATTGAAGCCGCCCGACTGGCCGCGCACGCGATTGCCGCGGGCGGCATTGAGGCAATCGAGGTGACGATGACAGTGCCGGGAGCGCTCGACCTGCTGGCTGAGCTTGCCGCCGAGTGGGGCGACCGCCTCTTGCTAGGGGCAGGCACGATCCTCACCCCGGAGGCGGCAGACCTCGCCATCCACGCTGGTGCTCGCTACATTGTCAGCCCGCACTTCAATCCGGCGACGGTCAAGTTGTGCGTGCGCCACGGCATCCCGGCGGTGCCTGGGTGCCAGACGGTGACCGAATCGATGAACGCTCTCGCAGCCGGCGCGGAATTGATCAAGCTATTTCCCGCCGCCTCACTCGGACCAGACTACATCAAGGCGGTGCTGGCAGCGCTGCCGCAGATCCCGTTCGTTCCAACCGGCGGAGTGGGACCGGCCAATATTGCGACCTACATCAGAGCCGGAGCGGTCGCCGTTGGAGTCGGCGGCGAACTCACCCGGGCAGGCGACGCCGCAGCGATCACGCGCGTGGCGCAGGAATTGGTTTCAGCGGTCAAGGAGGCGCGGGCGAAATGAGCGGTAGACGTACCGGGCAAGGCGGTCCGCGGGTCGTGACCCTGGGCGAGAGCATGATCGTCCTCAATCCGGCAACTGCCGGGCCACTGCGGCATGTGCAGACGTTCCATCGCTCGCTGGCGGGAGCGGAGAGCAACGTGGCGATCGGCCTGGTCAGGCTGGGGGTGACGACCGGTTGGGTAAGCCGCCTGGGGGACGATGAGTTTGGCCGGTACGCGCTGGCCACACTGCGCGGCGAAGGCGTCGACGTATCGCGGGTTATCATCGATGATGCGGCGCCGACAGCGGTCTACTTCAAGGAACTGCGGGCGGGACGCGATCCCGCCGTGTACTACTACCGGCGTGGGTCCGCCGCAAGCCGTCTGGGGCCGGCGGACATCGGCGAAGAGTATGTCGCTGGCGCCGAGTTGTTGCATGTCACCGGGATAACGCCTGCGCTGAGCGATTCGTGTGCCCGCGCCGTGTTTACCGCGATCGAGATCGCCCGTGCCGCCGGCGTCAAGGTAAGCTTTGATCCCAACTACCGCAGCAAGCTGTGGAGTCCCGAGCAGGCCCGTACGACGATGCGTCAGATCGCGCGCCAGGCCGACATCGTCATGCCCGGCATCGCCGAAGCCGAGCTGCTGACCGGCCATCAAGATCCTGCGCGAGCGGCTGCAGCGCTGGTCGCGGCAGGAGCCGGTCTCGCCGTCGTCAAGCTCGGTGCGGCAGGGGCGCTTGTCGCCGGCGGCGAAACCGCGACACCCCAGAACGTGCCTGGCTTTGCAGTCACTCCTGTCGACTCCATCGGGGCCGGAGATGCGTTTGCGGCGGCGTTTTTGGCAGGCATCCTCAGCGGGCAGTCGCCAATCGCGGCGGCTCGCCAGGGCAACTCCGCCGGCGCGATGGCCACCCAGGTCGTTGGCGACTGGGAGGGCATGCCCGAAGGCGATGCTCTCGCAGCGTTTATGGCCGGACGCGAGGCAGCGGCGCGCTAGAATCGTAGCGGCAGCCCGTTGCCCGAAGCTGCCGAACCGGGTCCCGGACTAAAGTGGCTCGCGCGCGACCATGCGCAGCACCTCGTACTGGCGGACGCCCGCCTCGTCGACCTCGACGCCAAGGCCGGGGCCCGACGGCACCAGGAGGTGCCCGTCGACAAACTCGATCGGCGTGGCAAGAATACCTTCGCGGAGTGGGTTCAGGAGTTGGTTTCGCTCGTAGATGCGGAAATTGGGGACAGCCGCGGCGAGTTGGAGCGCGGCCGCGATGTTGATGCCTGACCCAACGCCGTGCCACGAGACGTCAACCCAATGGGCGGAGCAGAGGTGCGCGATTTTGAGGCATTCGGTGATCCCGCCGGCACGAGCGGGGTTGGGCATCACCGTGTCGACGGCTCGCCGCAACAGGGCCTGCTTGAACTGGTAACGGTTGAACCAGCACTCGCCGGCGACCACCGGCATGCCTATGCGTGAGCGGACCTCGGCGAGTCCGTCAAGGTCGTCGACATCGAGCGGCTCCTCAAACCAGGTAAAGCCCAGCTCCGCCAGCGCACCAGCGACCCTGACCGCCTCGGCAACGCCGTATGCGCAGTTGAGGTCTGTCAGCAACTCGATAGACGGCCCCACCGCCTCGCGCACGGCCCGCGCATGGGCGAGGTCGACGGCATGCCCGCGGCCAAGCTTGAGCTTGATGGCCCGGTGACCGGACGCGACGTACTCCATGGCCTTGGCGGCAGACTCGGCCGGCGTCGCAAGCATCATCACGGGGCTGACGTAGCAGTAGATCCGATCGCGCACAGGTCCACCCAACAGACGGTGGATCGGCTGGCCGAGCGCCTTGCCCCGTAGGTCCCAGAGGGCCTGGTCGATGCCGCTGATCGCCTCCAGCCAAAAACCGCCGGTGTGCCCGGCCCCTTTTTGGGCGGCAAACAGGCGGTCCCAGATCATCTCTGAGGCAAAGGCATCTTGGCCGATCAACATGCGCCCCATCAGGCCACCAATCAGCGTCGCGGTGATCTCGGGCTGCGGCAAACCGTAGGCCTCGCCGATACCCTCCAGTCCGTCCTCCGTACGCACGCGCACCAGGGTGGCAAACTGGCCGCGGCGCGGCATGACAATCTGGTTGGCGGCCGGATTGAGCAGTGAGCGTGGCACCCGCTCCCAGCTGCCAAACACCTTATCCCAAGTGGCGGCAAGTGCGACGGCTTCGACGGATTGGATCTTGTGCTGCACGGGGTACCACGTCCTTTCTGGGGTCTCTTCCAGGTCATTCAGCCTGGCGGATATCGATCCTTCCTTTGGGCGGTACGTCCATATTGATGCGAGACTCGGCAGGAGCCACGGCTCGCCAGAGCCAACCATTCCCTGTCCAGCCACATACCTGCCGGGAAAGGGCTGTTGTCTCTTGCCATCACGGTCAACCCACCGCAACTTTAGCTTGCTGCTGCTGACCCTGCTGCTCATCGCATCACTGATCGCTCCCGCCTGTGGTCCCAAGCCTGCGTCAAATGGCGGAGCCACCGGCGGTGGCACGCCGTCAGATCCGTTGGCGGCGTTGGTCTGGACCACCAGGACGCTCAACCTCGGCAAGGTCGAGATCAAAGACCCGGACGCCAAGACGCTTGTTTCGCTGCCTGGCATCGGTAGCGCACCGCCCAACCAGGTCTGGGTCTACCTCAAGGACGGCCTCGGCCGCAGCGACGGTGAGGCGGTGGCGGTTTCGTTGGGTGGCAAGATCGTCGGCGAGATCGCCCTGCTCAATGCCTATCAGGTCGAAACCGCCTCCGCCAACGCAGCTGACCTCGTCGCCCTGGTCGCGCAAGCCTTGACGCTGCCGCAAGTTGAACTCGCCCTGCCAAACCTGCTGCAGGACACGGAGTTGGCTGCGACGAGCGGTAGGATGGTCAACCCGGCCAGCAACAGCAACTACTCGCCGGCTTCGGCGCGCCCTTACGACATGATCGGCCTGCGCGAGGCGTGGGCGATGATCAAGGGCTCAGGGATCGCCCTTGGTGAGGTCAAGGTCGGCGTGCTCGACCACGCGGTCTGGGGAGCCAGCCTGGAAGTCAACCAGACCGGCGGCCCCAAGCTTGTCGGGCTGGAGCGATCCGACCTGGAGGCGGTCCCGGCCGACGGCAACCTATTTGATATCGGCCATGGCACTCAGGTTACTCACATCATTGCGGGCAACCACCAGGTCGGACGCTCGATCGGCGTCGCGTCGGCCCTGGGCGCCAAACTGACCGTGATCGCGCGCAATGTCTTCGACAGCTCCGCCAGCTGGTCACCGACCACGTCCACGCCTGGTTCCGGTGGCGGGCTGGCGATCGCTGAGGTCGAAGGAGTAAGCTACCTGGTCAAGGACTTTGCCCGCATGATCGAACAGATCGAGGCCGGCGCGACGATCATCAACTGCTCCTTTGGGCCACGTCCACCTGCCGCCGACGCGACGGCGGCAACGCTCAAGATGGCACGCGACGTACATGCTGCCTACGGGCGATTCCTGGAGCGACTCAGCGCTGCGCACCCGCAAGTGCTGGTCGTCGCCTCAGCCGGTAATGACGCTCTCGCGATCAACGAAACCAACCGCTTCTTCGGCCAGGCCCTCGGCAACACCATCACGGTCGCTGCGTTGGCGCAGTCAGGCAGCCGGGCATCGTTCTCCAACTTCATGCCGTCAACCGGCAACTTGGAAATCGCGTTGGCGGCACCAGGGGTTGATATCCTGACCGGCGTAGGCAGCGACGGCCGGCCAAACATCGCCTCCGGCACCAGCTTTGCGACGCCGATGGTCGCCGCCGCGGCGGCAATCGTCAGGAGTATCAAACCGGACCTGACGGCGGCGCAGATCAAGCAGCTCCTTATCGAAACCGCCGCTAGCCGGGTGCCCAGTGCAGACGGCAAGACAACGGAGGCCGTCCCGGCTAACGTCAGTGGCCGCATCCTGCGGGTCGACAATGCCGTGCTACGGGCGGTCAACCTTGTCCGGCAATCCAAGGGGCAAGAGCAGTTGACGCGAGAGCAACTCATCGGGCTGCACGACATGACGGTCACCGCTACCGGCGGTCCGGCGACGTATACGGTCACTGCCGCGGTCGGCAATATTGCGGCACGCGACGAAGTGACCTTGACGGTCGCGAGCGGTACCGCAACGGTCACGGGTAGCGCCAAGTTGCCGATGGCTGCCGCGGGCGAAGTCTCCTGGCAGGTCCAAAAGGCTGCGGGATATCAGGGTGACCTGGAGCTCAAGGTGACCCGTCAGCCCGTCGGCGCCGAGGCCACGCTCGTGATCCCCGACAACGCCGCCCTGGGCAAACTGCAGCAGACGATCAGGCTGTTCCTCACCCTGGAGGGCGACGAGGCAACCACGGGTTGGAAGCAACTTTCGTTTGACGTCGAAAAGGCCAGGCCAAACACGCGGATGGTCATCGACAAGTACGAATCCGCCATCAACTGGGACGGCGGCGCCTTTGACGCCACAAGCTATCTCAGGTACACGTCTGGCCAAGCCTACACGATCTCGCTCAAAGGACAGGTTAGCAGCGATGGGGCCGTCGTCCAATGGCTCGACGCGGACTACAAGTACGAGTGGGGCACCAACACGGAGCTAGTGCTCCAGGCCCGGTTTGAGGGCGTACCGCTCGCCGAGGGCAACAACCGCTACTGGACCAACGGTGCCGATGCCGGTAAGTATCTCAAGCGGTTTCGGAGCGTCATCTACTCAGGGCTGGACAACAAGCGCGTTGCCAAGGAGTACACAGCGCCCAGGCTGACCAATGTGAACCTGGACTTCCGGCGATACTAGGCCGCTGAAGGGTTAACCGGGTTGGCCGGCCATCAGGCTCCGGCCTGCTGCCAGGCAGTCTTCAGCCATGCGATTACCTCGCCGTCGATATCCGCGGGCGAATGCAATTCCAGGTGGTGCATCCAGCGACCGGGCGAGGTCTCGACGACCTCTTTCCAGCGTGGCGATGCATCGCGGCCGGTCAATGCCAGGCTTAGCACGAGTGGGGCGACGTTGCTGCGGAGGTACCTGCCCGGGATCCAGACCCAGGCGAAACCACGCCTGCGCCGAAACGCGATTTGGCTCTTGGTGACCCGGGTCTCGAACGGTCCCAGTCGCTCCAGCAGTTGCTCGAGGGCGCGGTAGATCAGCGCAGCATCATCATGACCTGCGAGGAAGGCGTCGATCTCTTCTCTGTCCGTTATCAATCACCTCAGACCCATGGTATATCAGGCAAACGGCACGCGCTGCATTGGCCGCACCTGACCTGTGGACGCGGGACACCTCGGGACTACCACAGATCGCCGATTGCAGCCTGCTTCTGATGCAGGAGAGCGAGACTGCGCGGCACAGCGAGCGAATCAAGGTGGATTAGTCAGCCCAGGGTGCTCACTGTGTACGGCGAAATGCTATATCCCCGTGGAACGGCGGCTCCGTTTGCCATATACTTGCACTGGGAGGCAACATCGGTGCGATGGGCAGGAGGGGACACCAACAGTGAATGGGAGCCGGGTCGAGAGGCGGGTCAGGTCGGCCCAATTGGCTGCAGTTGGCATTGTCATCGCAATTATGGCATGGCTTGCCGCCAGCCCGACTCCTCGGATTACCGCCAATTTCGGCCTGCCCATGGTGCCTCCGGCCGGTGCCCCCTCAGCGTACGCGACGGTAGAATTCACCTTCCCGAGCATCCTGCGTGGTTTGGTGACTCTCGCCTCAGTCGAGTACCAGGATGCCGCCCGACGTTACGTGCAGGAAGACGCATGGGTCGTCCTCGGCAACTCCGGATGCGCGGTGTTTGCCGAGGACGTCGCGGAGGCTGGCAGTTTTGACTTAGGTCCGATCTCAGGGCACCGGCTCGCAGGGCGCAGCCTCACGGTGTTGTTCAAACTACGCCCGTCGCCCGGCCTGCCGGACTTCGCCGACTGCGCAGACACATACTCAGTGACCTTACGCATGCGGTTCACAGGATGGGCTTACTGTCATCGCGTCGAGTGGGTACCGGCAGGCAGTGAAGCCGGGGACATGGAGTCATAGCTAATAGCGTACGAGACCTTACAGCACGTCCAGGCCATGCATTGTAACCATCCCTTGCCTATCTCACCGTCCATGTCGCGTGGTACGATGTTGCACATGGCACCAATTGCTGCAGGGCCCACAGATCGACAGCCCGGGGTGAGGATACGAAACGTGTTCCTGCCCCTGATGGATGTGGGAGTTAGCGTAGCTTCGATCTACGTGGCATTGCTGATCCGCTTCGCCTTTGAAGGGGGACCAGTGCCGGACCGATTTCTTCAGCCTTTTCTCTCTTCGCTTGTCTATGTGATTCCAGTACGTCTGCTCACGTTTCACGGTCTTGGTCTGTATCGCCAGATGTGGTCTAGGGCCGGGGTTCTCGACCTCCTGCGGGTAGTAGCTGCGGTTACGCTGGATGCGCTTCTGTCCACGACCATCCTCTTTCTGGTGGCCAGAGGGGCGTTTCCACGCAGCGTACCGATGATCGCATGGCTCTTGACACTGGCGGGGCTGCTATCCGTCAGACTGGTCATGCGAATGGACCGGGAGTGGGAGGCTCTTCGCGCTAGGCGCAACCACGCCGGTCGACTGACCCTTATCTTCGGGGCCGGAGCCGCCGGCACAATGCTGAGCCGTGAGTTTGCTGGACACCCGGAACTGGAGAGCCGGGTAATCGGATTCCTCGATGACGACCCACGAAAACATGGACTGCAGGTGGACGGCATCCCGGTCATTGGCGGGCGTTCAGATTTGACAACGGTGGGAGTTCGCTTTGGCGCAACTGATCTGGTCATCGCCATGCCCAGTGCGGGCCAGGTCGGCATTCGGGAGGTGGCCCGGCTCGGAATAAATGCAGGGTTACGCGTGAGGACGGTGCCAGGCCTGTATGAGTTGGTCACCGGACAGGCCCCGGTCAGCCGCCTCCGGGAGGTGCAGCTAGAGGACCTCCTGGAACGCGAAGAGGTCAAGCTTGATCTGGAGATCCTGGCGTCTTTCCTGGCCAATCAGGTGGTGCTGGTAACGGGAGCGGGCGGATCCATCGGCGCAGAACTCTGTCGCCAGCTGATCCGATTTGGGCCGGCCTCACTAGTGCTGCTGGGGCATGGTGAGAACAGCATCTACGACATCGAGCGGGAACTGCGCCGCACGCATAGTGGTGTCTCCTTGCACCCGGTGATTGCGGACGTTCGGCACCCGGACCGGATTGATCAGGTTATGCGGAGTTTCAAGCCGAGCATTGTTTTCCATGCGGCGGCTTATAAGCATCTGCCGTTGATGGAAACCAATCCCGAGGAAGCTGTGACCAACAACGTCTTTGGGACCCTGACCATGGCAGAGGCGGCCCAGCGGCATGGGGTTGACCGGTTCGTGTTGATCTCGACCGATAAGGCGGTTAGTCCCACAAGCATCATGGGCGCAACCAAGCGGCTTGCCGAGCAGGTAGTCAGGCGCTGCGCCGGCGCAGGGGCAACAAGGTTCGTCGCCGTTCGGTTCGGCAACGTCTTGGGCAGCCGGGGCAGCGTCGTTCCGCTCTTCCAAGAGCAGATATCGGCAGGCGGCCCGATCACCATCACTGACCGGCGGATGACCCGCTATTTCATGACCATACCGGAAGCGGCTCAATTGGTGATTCAGGCGGCCGCCATGGGCGCAGGCGGAGAGGTCTTCGTTCTGGATATGGGTAAGGCGACGCGGATCCTCGACCTGGCCTACGACCTTATCCGGCTCTCGGGGCTGGAACCAGAGGTTGACATCGAGATCGTGGAGGTAGGAGCGCGCCCCGGCGAAAAACTGACCGAAGAGTTGCTTTCCCGGGAAGAAGGTGCGCTGGCTACCCGGCATGACCGGATTTTTGTTGCCCAGACAGAGGCGACTGATGCGGCGCAATTGGCCCAGACTCTTGGCGCGTTAAAGGCAATGTTGAGCTCGGGGCACTGGGACGAGCAAGAGCTCCGTTCTCTGCTGCTGTGCGAGAGCACAGCAACGGACACAGGGGGCACAATCGCCTCGGGAGGGGTGGAGCGACCTTGACCAGACCGCGGATATATCTCTCGCCTCCGCACCAAACAGGACTGGAAACAGCCTTGCTGAACGAGGCGCTCCAGTCCAATTGGATCGCTCCGGCCGGGCCTCAACTGGAGTTGTTTGAGCACGAATTCCGAGAGTTGATTGGGGCCGGCGGCGCTCTTGCCGTCAGTTCCGGAACGGCGGCGTTACATCTGGCGCTACTGGGCGTCGGAGTGGGACCAGGTGATCAGGTGCTCGTCTCAACCCTGACCTTTGCCGCCAGCGTCAATCCGATCCGCTACTGCGCGGCGGAGCCGATCTTTGTCGACAGTGAGCCGGCCTCCTGGAACATGGACCCTCGGCTACTCGCCCAGGCTCTCCGCGACAGGACCGCAACTGGACGACGGCCGCGAGCAGTGGTGGTCGTGCACCTTTACGGTCAGAGCGCTGACCTGGCGCCCATTCTGGAAGCTTGCCAGCAATATGATGTTCCCCTCATTGAAGACGCTGCGGAGGCCCTGGGAGCAACGTACCACGGCCGGTCGCCCGGCACTTTTGGACGGGCCGGGTTCTTCTCATTTAACGGCAATAAGATCATCACGACCTCCGGTGGAGGCATGCTCGTCTCTCAGGATGAGGCGCTGCTCGCTCATGCGCGCAAACTGGCGACACAGGCCAGAGAGCCGGCACCGCACTATGAGCACCGGGAGATAGGCTACAACTACCGGCTTAGCAACCTGCTTGCCGCCCTTGGGCGCGCTCAGCTTCCTTTTCTGGAGGAGAGAGTCCAGGCCCGCAGGTCTATCTACGCCTACTATGCCGAGCGGATGGCTGACTTACCCGGTATCAGGTTCATGCCTGACGCGCCATGGGGTCGACACACCCGCTGGCTGACCTGCCTGACTATCGACCCTGTGCGCTTTGGGTGCGACCGCGAGAAGGTTCGTATGGCACTGGAGAACGAGAACATCGAGGCGCGTCCCGTCTGGAAGCCGATGCATCTCCAGCCGGCCTACGCCGGCTGCGAGCGGCTCGGCGGCGAGGTGGCTGAGGTGCTTTTTGCCCACGGCCTCTGCCTGCCCTCAGGCTCGGCGCTGACGCGGGATGAGCAGGACAAGGTCATCCGAGTCATCCGCAACTGCTGCCGCGCCTAGACCGGGGGGATAGCCATTGCGATCACCTGTTACTAAACGGGCGCTAGACGTCGTTGGCGCGCTGTTGGGGATCGTTATGCTCTCGCCCGTGATGATGCTCGTGGGCCTCCTGGTCCGTCTGGATCTGGGCAGTCCGGTCCTCTTTCGCCAACGACGCCCCGGCCTGCATGGGCGGCCTTTTGTCATCCTCAAGTTCCGTACGATGCGCGACCTCAATGACGCCGGAGGCCACCGACTCGCCGACCGTGAGCGTCTGACCGCACTGGGCCGGCGCCTGCGCAAGACGAGCCTGGATGAGTTGCCCGAGCTGTTCAACGTCCTGCGCGGAGATATGAGCCTCGTGGGTCCGCGCCCCCTACTCATGGAGTATCTCGAGCGCTATAGTCCCGAGGAGGCCAGGCGTCATGAGGTGAAACCCGGGATCACGGGCTGGGCCCAGGTAAACGGGAGGAACATCCTGGACTGGGATAAGCGGTTTGCCTATGACCTCTGGTACGTGGACCATTGGAGCCTTGGGCTGGATCTGAAGATCCTGGTGATGACCGCCGGGGTGGTCCTCAGCGGCATGGGTGTCAGCGCCAGCGGGCACGCGACCATGCCGACCTTTCAAGGAAACCAAACCAAAGGGTTGGGTTCTCCGGGGGACCGGGAGAACTGATCCAGCCGAGAGGGTAGTCAGGCCAGATAGTTGCCGTGGACGGCGATATGGCGGACTAGTTGCTCGACTACACCGCACACCGGCCACTGCGGCCGCCAACCGGTCGCGGCCAGGATTTTGCTGGTGTCCAGACCAAACCGACGGATCGCGCCGCCGCCCACGTGACACAGAGCAACCTCGAGCCCCAGCTGACTTCGAGCCTCCCGCTGAAACAGCAGTGCCAGGTCCCGCACGCTGATGGTTTCGGTGCTCACGTTGTAGATGCCTGAAGGTGGATTGACCACCAGGCATTTCATCACCGCATCGGCGAGGTCTTCGACGTGCAGAAAGCACACTGTCTGCGCACCGTCTCCGTGGACCATCAATCGGCCGTCTCGTACACCCCTGCAGAAGGCCCCAAGGACCCCGTCTTCGTGGTCCCTCAAGCCCACGACATGGGAAAGACGCAGTATCTGGTGCTCTACGTGGCTATCCAGGCGGGTGGCGACGATCTGCTCGGCGGCCAGCTTGGTGACGGAGTATAAATCTGATACTTGGACTGGGCTTTGCTCGGAGAAGGGGGCGCCATCACCCTGATAGACGGATTGAACGGAGAGAAAGATGAACTGGCCGACACCATTCTGTCGAGCCCACTCCACCATGTGGGCAGTCCCTAGGATATTGGTCCGAATCGCATTTGCGTAGTCCGACTCACACCTGGCCGCAGGACGCAGGGCTGCCGCATGAACGATGCTATCGAGATGCAGGTCCGACCAGGGAGCCAGGTGCGCGAGGTCGTGCTGCAGCAGCGTTACCTTCGGATCGGCAAACGTCGGAGGTGCCGTCCGGTACGTGCCATAAATACCGTCAATGCCCTCGACCTGCGCCAAGCGTCTGAGCAGATGGGCACCGACCCTGCCAGAGGCCCCGGTGATCATGACGTTCATAGAGAGGTGCTCCACCCCCGGCGGTCGCTACTGCCTCTTTGCAGCATCTCCTCTACTGCGTCGGCCGGCATGATGTGCTCAGTGACATAGCGGGAGGAAACGTAGCCATAGCGGGTCTGCAGAGCCCGTCGCGCCTCTGCCGAACTCTCACACAGGGCTAGTCTACGGATGCAGGCCTCCACTTCCATAAATCCGATGGCCGTCCGGACCGGGGTGATGCCAGTGAACCGGGGGTTGATCTCAAAGAACACTGGGCCCTGATCTGTGAGCTTGCATTGGAAGTTGCATGGCCCCCGCAAACCCATGTCTGCCAGATACTTTGCCATCGCGACGGCTGTCTCGACGGCTCCAGTGGTGTCCCGCTCGATGGGGCGGATGACCAGGGGCACGCCGTCTCGAAGCACGTTGCGACTGGCGAAGGTCCCCATCACCTCGCCCTCCAACCCCACCAACACCTGAATTGAAATCTCGTCCCGCTGGAGCAAGGCGCCACCCTGCGAGACGTGGTTTGGTGTGAGTGCCGTCCGGGAGAGGCCCCACTCCGCTGAGAGGAGGTACTCCTGCACGAGGTATTGCTCGGGCGATTGGCAATCGATCGCCTCTCCTGGCCCGAAGACAATCCGGACCCCACGCGAGGCGGAGCCGGCGATAGGCTTGATTACCACGGGATATCCTACCGCTGCGGCGAGATCGGCTAGACCCGAAAGTGGAGCGGTGCGCGCGAAGGGGAAGCCCGCTGCGCGCAATTCCTGTGAATACGCCAGCTTGTCCCGGAGGAAGCGGTTGACCTTGAGGCTTCCGGCGATAACGGTGCAGCCGATCGCCGCAAGTTCCAGCTCCAGGGCAGAGACGGGCACAAGTTCAGGGTCGGTGCCCACAACAAGGACCTGAAGCCCCTCGTGCTGGCAGTACTCGCGCAGCCGTGGGCCAAAGGCGGGATTATCGGCCCTCGGCACCACGTAACCACGGTCTACGGCATAGAGCCCGCAGGCAAGCGGATCCATGTCGAACCCGACGACTCGGGCGTCGAGCGTTCCCAGTTTGAGCGAACGCAGCACGCCCGCGCCTACTCCACCACCCACTCCGGTCACGCCGATACTGAGCATAAGTGATCCTCCGCTGCAACAAGATACTGATGGACTATCCTTGCCAGTCTGCAATGGCCCGATACAGGGCTGATCCGAGTATCGATGCATCGGGTCTTGGCGTCAGGGTTTCCAGATCATCTAGCCGGCCCTGACGCGCATAAAGGGCGTGCAGCCACATAGTGGCGGTAATCCCGGTCGCGCCATCCCCCGTTTGGGCCATCTTAAGATGCTCTTCGGCCTCGGTGGTCTGACCCGCCAGAAACAGACCCTTGCCAACGTGCAGACGCAGGACATCGGTCCAGCCGACCTGTTCTTTTGACCATTGCCCAGGGGTAGATTGCACCAGTGCGATGCGGTTGGAGATCTGGCCGCCCAGGCCCACTAACTCACTGGCGAAACCATCGACCGTCTGAGCGTCGTTGGCGACCAAGGATTTGTCCACTTGCTCTGCCAGGATCTCCGCGAGTCTTGTGTAGTGGACAAGCAACGCCGGCTGCAAATCCAGCGCCTGTTGGGCTGCGGTGTTGGCCTTCTCCAGGTCGCCAGACTGCACGGCTAGCGTGGCTGTGCTCTCCCACACCAGGGGGTTCAGCGGATCCGCGTCCGCAGCCTTCCGCAGGTTTGACGGGGTGTGCATCAAGAGGAGGGCACTAGAATTCCACGGGTCCAACTCCATGGCGCGTTGGCCATAGAAAACCGCGTCGTCCATACGTCTGGACATGGCAGCTTGGACACTCTGCTGATAGGCAAGTTCACCCACGAACATTCGGCCAGCACCAACCAGCACGGCTAAGCAAAGGACCGCCGGGACCCACCAAGAGCGAGTGATACGTACAGGACCCGCGTCTAAGGGTAGGGCTACCCCGAGCATCATCCAAAGCGTTAGCCAGAGGCCAAAGCGGGACAGGTCCAGATCGATCAGGGCATGTCCGGCCAGCATAGCCGCAGCAACGACAAGTATCCAGCGCATGGGCTCTTCATCAAACCGGTTCCGGAAACCCAACCACAGGGCAGACAGAAGGGCGAAGAGAAGCGCTAGCAGCCCCGGCACCCCCGCCTCAACCAGGGTGAGAGCATAGTGGTTGTGCGGAGATTTGCTCACGTAGTTCACCGGCTGGTAGAGATGATAGATGCGCGACCACCCCTCCCCACCGTAGCCCCATGGCTGATCGGCGGCCGCCGCCAGTGCGTCTTTCAGGAACTGAACACGGGCAATAACGTTCTGAGTGTCCGGGCCAGCATCGATGAGCCGCGAAACGACCGGACTACCCCAGTTTGCCAGGCCCCAGCCAATGACGAGCGGAGCAGCTAGACTGACAACCAAGAAACGGAGCGCTGCGGGACGCAGGCGCCGATCGATTCCGACCAGGGCCAGGAAAACAGCGATCGGCAAGCCGTACAACACGGCTCTTGACAGGGTCAGGAAGAGTGTCAACGTGGCCAGGCCAGAAGCACCAAAGATGAACCACCGGCGCCAACGTTCTGTCTCTTGGAGCGCCAAACCCAGGCCCGCCAGCAGGCTAACAGCAAGCGCAATGGCCGTGGCATTGGCATAGTTGTATAGGCCGGGGATTCGGCCCGCTGAATTGGGCGTGTTAGCGAGCAGGTTTGGAACTACGCCGAAGAACTGGAGCAAGCCGTGGCCTGCTACCAGGGATCCGCTGATCAGAACCGTCCAAGCAAGTTGGCGACGGACTTGGGCCGACGAGGTCGATTGAGCCAACACAAGCACAATCATTGCGGCCGCTGCTCGCAGAATCCACTCCAACGCCCCGCGTGGGTAGACCGACCAAATCAGCTGTACAGCGTACGCAGCAGTCAACAGAACTAATCCAGCAGCCGGGAGACTGAGTGTAACACCCTTGGGTTCTCGTCCGCTAAAACGCTCACGGAGCCAGATGAGAGCGGCCAGCCCGATTGCGGCGATGGCCAGGAACACAAAGGATTGAAAATAGGGCTCCGGAGACAAGGGGGCTGCCAGCAACGTCAGCAATAGAATACCGACCGGCGCCGTGATAGCTATGCTTCTGCTCGGGGTCGCTGTACGTCTCGCTGTCATGTGGACACCATCTTCGAACGAGTAGTGTGGCTTGATTGGTTCTGCGGTCATTTTGACACGCTGTTTTGAAAACCTCTATGGCGCTCACCCTGAGAGGACCTGCTAGGCTCGTTTGCACATCTTTGCTCTCTGCGCTCCGCGGCCAGAAGGTCGGAGCTAACCTCTAAACGCATTGAGTTGGAGAAGGTTCTGCAGCCTCCCGCGAGAAGATATGGCAGCCATCTACAGGGCACTCTTGGTATTTACACTTATTAGCTGAACGGCGATGGCGTAGTGAGTCAGTGCAAAGGAGCTGCCAGTGAAGCGAGTAATGGTGTTTATCGATGGATCGAACCTGTACCACGGGCTAAAGAAGATGCACTGCCGGACGGACGTGGATCTTGGCAAGATGTCGATCCAGCTGGTTGGGACAGGCCGCGAATTCGTTCGCACATACTACTACAACAGTCCTGTCGACAGAAGAGACGGTGAGGAAATATACCAGAACCAGCAGCGCTCCTTTGAGACCCTGAAACGCATTGATGACCTCGAACTCTGCTTGGGACGAATTGCCAAACGACCTGATGGAACGCGTGCTGAGAAAGGTGTCGATGTCAAACTCGCCGTCCACATGTTGTCCAAAGCGTACAAAGACCACTTTGACGAGGCTGTCCTGGTGAGTGCCGATGGGGACTTTGCCGACCTGATCCAATGCGTCCAGGACGCCGGTAAGAAAGTCGAAGTTGCCTACCCAGAACGCCCCTATCACCTAGCTGCTGTGGCTGACAGGTTTGTCGGCCTGGACGCAAAGTTCATGGCAAAGTGCTGGATCAACGCAGATAAAGAAACAAGGGGTTGAGTGTCCTCAACCCCTTGCGCTCATTGGCCCGCAGTTGCAGTGCAAATGCGAGGAGATGATTGACCGTCCATTGACCTGCAATAGACGTGAGACGATTCACGTAGATGATACCCTGAGCCGATCGTCTCGGTCAAGGATGATGCGCGCAATTCCCTTTGGAAATTTCACCCTGTCTGCCGGATCATGCGTGCGGATGGCTGTAACCGTAGGCTGTGATTCGGGCTACAGCTCATCTTCGCGGACCGGGTCGGGAGATGGTAACAACACAGCCCTCCGGCGGCTTCCCCAGCCACCGGAAGGCCTGCTATCCCTGGCGCGCCCAGTTGGTGTCGAACCAACGACCCTCTGCTTAGAAGGCAGATGCTCTATCCGCTGAGCTATGGGCGCTTATGCACGACTGGCGATCCAACTCGCCATGCCGGTTAGATTGTCCCGCCTACCCCTTGCGCTGTCAAGCCGAGAGCCGGCTAACTAGCTTGCCGCCCGGCCCCTCCATCAAGCACAGACAGCCAGAGCCAGAGCAGGGCTGGGATAATCATCACGAGAAACCACGGCCCGCCCGGCAGCTTGCCGCTCACTACGTAGCTGTACACGTAAAACGTCAGCAGACATGCAATGGCCACCAGGCTGCCGGCTCTGTGCCAACGCCAAGCAAGGACGGTGCCGACGGTCACCCCGCCGGGAAACAGAATCAGCCCCAGGATCTCGGCCGCAGTCAACGGACGGTCAAGGCCTGTCGGATCCGGTGAGAGCAATACCAACAGGACAATGCCAGTCAGTCCGACAGTCAGGATACGTGCGGCCCATAGCAGTACACTTCGACCGCTTCCAGTCATGGTGCACCCCCAGGGCAAGGAATCTCGCTGACGCTCCGCAGACAGGACCTACCCTGCCCGGCCGCCGCCACCACCGCCGCCACCGCCGCCGCCGCCGGAGAACCCACCCCCACGGCCACCGCCCGAGCTCGGCCGGTAGTTGGCCGCGGTCGCAATGGAAGTCTGCAACGACTGCGTCAAACTGGAGACCATCGAGGCCGGAGCAAAGTTGCCGCTGGCAACGTGCATCCAAAACCACGGATTGGCCCCAACGCCAGGCTGCGCAATCTGCGGATAGACCACCTTGAGCTGGTCAATTACTTCCTTGGCGACGCCAAGCACCACCGCGTAGACGAGGTAGTGATCCCAGAGGATCAAAGCAGGCACTTCAGCACGGTCTAGCGCCGAGAAGTGCAGCAAGAAGCGCCGGAAGGCCTGCCACATGGCGAGCTGGGTGCTCCCGTACTGGGTCCGACGGCGCAGTCCGGCGCCGCCAAGTACCAGGACGCCCGCGCCAACGGCCATCGCAATGCCGGCGATCGGGGAAAACGCCACCAAGAACATCCCGGCGATGAACAGCAACGCCCCGGCCGCAACCTCCCATGGCTGCACGCGCGCGGTAGCGCGGTCAAAGAACGACTCCACGACATCGCTGGCCGCGACTGCTCCCTCAAACTGCTTGAGGACTGACTGCATGCCGGTCGGGTTACGCTTGGCATAGGCCTGGATATCGTTGAACTCAATCTCGCCGCTACCGGCGCCGACGATGCCAAACAAGAACTCCATCAGCAATTGCTCATGCCGCGCCAGCTTGCCATCCTGACCTTCGACAAACTTGAGGACATAGGCGGTTTCCTGTCGGGTGCCGAGCAGGCCGCCGAGGACTTTGCGCTCCTCGCTGACGACCTCGATCACAAGGAAACCGCGCCTTGCCAGGTCCAGGATCGTTGCGGTGATCTCCTGGGGGCCGGTTGAGCCGAATCGCCATAGGCTGCCCATCTCGGCGGGGCTATACTCGCCGGGCAACTCGCGATAGTAGTCGCCGTCAAACTCGGGCTGAAATTCGCGGCCGTAGCGCAGGTGCAGGACTATGGCCGCGCCCACTGCACCGAGCAATGTGAGGATACCGGCGGCAATGCCGAGCACTGTGAGAAGGCGCGACCGGTTGGCGCTATCCGCCCACTCCTCTTCCTCGTTGAGGATGCTTGGCAGGCGGACCTGGTTGGTCAGCTGAGTCGCTCCGGGGACGAGGCGTGGCGGAAAGACCACCCGGCCCTCAAGCATCTCCCCCGCAGGCAGGCTGCCGATCTGCCAGGTAACCCTGCTTGGGCTGGCGATGTCAACCGCCCCGGCCAGGGGACCGTGGCCCCAGGCCCGGACCTCACCGGATTCCGCGCCTGCCGGCAGGTCGAGTGTGATGCGGACGTCGTCCTGGCGGACCTCCCACTCGGTACCTATCCACTTCCAATAGAGCTCGGCCACGTCCTGATGGACCAGCAGCGGGCTGTCCAAGGTATAGGCGATGTCAAACGTCCGCTGCTGGTTGGAGGCACGGAAATTGATCCGCACCTCGAGCTTGTTGCCCGCTCGCGTCAGGCTATAGGTGCCCGGCGCATCGCTGTTGTCCAGGACATATGCCGTGGCGCCTTCGCCGACAGCCACGTCCCGCACGGCAACGCTTGCGGCAAATCCAGCCGGACCGGTCAACAGGATGTCCTGGATGAACCAGCTGTAGTCGCCCGAGAAATCAAAGGTCCTGCTCTCAACCACTCGCATGGCACCCTGCTCATCGAGCACGGCATCGATGCGGACACGGCTGATGAAATACGATTTGGCGTAGGCTTGGGTGACCGGCACGGAGACCAGGATTGCCGCCGCAAGCAGCACAACAGCGAGGACGAGCGCCAACCGGCGCGTCCTCGCCGCTCCTTGTCCTACCCGCCGGCCGCCGGCCGCGGCCCCAGATGCTCGCCGTCGACCGTCAGTCAGCGCAGCCATCTAGAACTTCACCTGCACCGGGGCCCGGGCAGCTTCCTCTTCAACCTGGAAGTACGGGAGCTGGCCAAAGCCAAACATGCCGGCGATCATGTTGGCCGGAAACCGCTCGATTGTCGTCAGATAGCGCATGACCGTGTCGTTGTAAAACTGCCGCGAGTAGGCGATCTTGCTCTCGGTGTTGCTGAGCTCGGCCTGCAACTCGCGGAAGTTGGCGCTTGCCTGCAGTTGCGGATAGTTCTCGGCGACTGCCAGCAACCCGCGCAAGGCCCCGCCAAGGGCGGTCTGCGCCTGGATCTGTTGGGCAATGTCCTGCCCTTGCGCCTGGCCGACTCGTGCACGGGCCTCGGTCACGCGCTCAAATACCTCACGCTCGTGCTCCGCGTATCCCTTGACCGTCTCCACCAAGTTGGGGATCAGGTCAAACCGACGCCGCAACTGCACCTCGATCTGTGACCACGCGTTGCGTACGCGTTGACGCAGGGTCACCAGTCCGTTGTAAAGCCCGATTACCGCCACAATGACAACCGCGATGATGCCCAGGATGGCGTAAATCCACATCTGCGCTACCTCCAGTGCCCTCGAGGGGCTCTTGCCTCCACCCGATCAGCCACCAACTTACGTCAGGCCTGCCCTTTTTCCTGCCCATACTGGATGCCGGCCGCTTGCGGGCCCTCGAGCAACACTAGGAACGCATCCACCATCGCCGGCTCAAACTGCTTGCCTGAGAGGGCCTTAAGCTGCTCTTTTGCCTCTGTGGGGGTTAGCGCCTGGCGATGCGGCCGGTCGCTGGTCATCGCGTCGTAGGCGTCGGCGATCGCCAGGATCCGGCATGCGACGGGGATTGAGTCGCCGGCCAATCCAGAGGGATAGCCGGAACCATTCCACCACTCGTGATGGTGTAAGATCAGCTCCGCCACGCTGCCTAGCTCCTGGGACGCCTTGGCGATCCGGAAACCGACCTCGCAATGTTGCTCAATGTACTCACGCTCCGCCTCGGTCAGCGGGTCGCGCTTGAACAACGTCTGATCGGGGATGGCAACCTTGCCGAGGTCGTGAACCCTGGCCAGGAGCCTGAGGTTGGCGACTTCATCTTCGGATAGGCCCATTGCGGTACCCATCCGCGTGGTCAGGTTGGCAACTCGCGCGATGTGGCCCTCCGCACCAAAGTCCTTGCTCTGCAGCAGGTCAAGCATAGCTCCAACGATGCTTCGCGTGGTGTTGGCTGAGCGCTGGATCTTGTCGCGGTACATGGCGCGATCGGCCCGGTGGAGCACGTCGTCCAGCTGCACCGTCCCGTCTTCAGCTGTGGCGCTGCCCATCGACACGCTCAAGGGAATCCCGTTGGGGGTGTGGACGGTCTGCGCAACGTTCTCGACCAAACGCTCACGGAGGCGTTTGGCGGTTTCGGCGTCGGTGTGGGGCAGGATGACGGCAAACTCGTCGCCGCCGATCCGGGCCACGACATCGCTCCGCCGGAATGTCGCCCGCAGGACCCCCGCGTACGCTTTGAGCATCTCGTCGCCACGCCGGTGGCCGAGCGAGTCGTTGACGATCTTCATTCCATCAACGTCGGTCGTAATGATCGTGACTGGATAATCCCGGGCTCCCTCAAGGCGATGCATCTCTTCCTCAAAGTAGTTGCGGCTGTAGAGCCCGGTCAACGAGTCGTGCAGGCTGAGAAAGCGCAGTTGCGCCTCCATCCGGGTGCGCTCCGTCACATCGCGGGCGATGCCCTCGATGGCTGCGAGCTGCCCGTCGTTGTTGTAGATCAGGCGCAGGCGGTTTTCGGTCCAGGTGGTCTGGCCGTCCGCCCTGGTCCAACGGCTGATGACCGGCGACTCCGCCTTGATCTGGTCCGGGCGCAGCGACTCAAACGATGGCGCTCCCTCGGGACAGACCAGGCGCAGCCCCAAAACAGGGTCCTCGTACAGGTCCTGCGGGGTAAGGCCAATGATGCGCGAAAGCACGGGACTGACGTACTCAAAGCGTGGCGCCGGCAACAGGCTAAGTCGGAAGATGATGTCCTGGGCGTTTTCTGCCAGGAGCCTGAAGAGCTCCTCGCGAGCCCGGATCCGCTCAGCCTGGCGGCGCTGCATGGTGAAGTCGGAAACCAGCCCTTGCACGGCGATGACCCGTCCGTCTTTGTCGTAGGCGCCGGATCCGCGGTGCCAAACCCACCGCTCCCGCCCCGTACGGTCCGCGATGCGGTAGACCAGCTCAAACTGCTGCCCATCCGACACCGCGCGCTGCACGTTGACCCAGACCTCGTCGCGGTCGAGCGGGTTGATCAGACTGCCGTAGCTTACCCGGCCCTGTAGGAAATCGTCCGGCCGATAGCCGGTGACCGCCATGGCGCCAGAACTAACATAGTACATGCGCCAGTTTGGCTCATTGGCGCAGCGAAAGACCATCCCAGGCAGGTCGTCAACCAATTGGCGCAGGTCGCAGTTGTCGTCGGGACCCGCAACGCCCGGTTGATCTTGATCGGCAGAGGCTGCCGTCAACCCTAGCACCTCCTGTGCACGAATACTCACTATCCCAATTATCGGCGAGGTCGGCTCATGATAGCAGTACGGTGACACGCAAAACGATCGGTTGTCATCAATTAGCGCGGAGCAAGTAAGGCTAAGGTCGGAGAGCACACCAACGTGGCAAGAAGAATGGAGCGGGCGATGGGAATCGAACCCACGTGTCAAGCTTGGAAGGCTCGCGCTCTACCATTGAGCTACGCCCGCCCGGGCTGTTTTGGCTTTGCTGCAGGCTCCATGATATCCGATTGCGTGCCGCCCCGGCAAGGTGCAGGCGAGGCAGTAGGCAGGGCGCAGCTAGTGGTCTGGCTGCGCCCTGTCCCACCCCATATCAGCTAGCCGCGCAGGCCAACCAGTGAGGCGCGCGCGCTGTACTCCTGTTTGGCCTTGGCCAAAAGCTCGGGCTCGGTCATCAAGTCATATGCGGTGCCCGCCATGGCCTGAGCGGATTGCAGTAGCACCCGGTTGCCTTCGGCCGACGCCGAGCAAACGGCAAACTCACGCGAGTGGCCGGCAACGTTCTGCGGGCCGATCGCGGGATAGGCATTGGCAGCCGGCACGACCTTGCTAACATTACCAAAATCTGTCGAACCACCGGACGGTGCCGGCTCAGGCGGCATCGCGATGCCGACGCGGCCAAAGTGCTCGATCATCACGTCGCCGATCGTCTTATTTGGCCAGCGCTCGTCGTACCCCGTGGTTTCGACGAAACTCACCTCGGCCATTGTGCTGCGGGCGGCGCCTTCGGCACACTCGCGCACGCGTTTGACAACCAGGTCAACGCCCTCGCGCGTCAATGCCCGCAGGAGGTAGCGGATCTCTGCTTCCTCGGGCACGATGTTGATTACCGAGCCACCTTTGGTGATCAGGCAATGCATGCGCACGTCGGAGGTGACGTGTTGGCGCAGCATGCTGACGTTGACGTAAGTCTGGACGACCGCATCGAGTGCGTTGACGCCGCGGTGCGGCGACCCGGCGGCGTGAGCGGGCTTGCCTTTGAAGTTGATCACCAAATCGCTCGTGGCAAGGCTGGTGCCGCCGATCTTGGATTCGCCGGTCGTTGGGTGCATCATCAGCGCCGCATCGACGCCCTCAAAGATGCCGCCCTCGATCATCAGGATCTTGCCGCCGCCGCCTTCTTCGGCCGGGGTGCCAAGGACCAGAATCCGGCCGGGCAGCTCAGGCCAGGCCCGTTTAAACAGCACTCCCGCTCCCGCCGCCGCCGTACCGATGATGTTGTGGCCGCACGCATGACCGACGTCCGGCAAGGCGTCGTACTCGGCCAGGATCGCGATCGTCGGCCCGTCGCCGCCGCGCCACTCTGCGACAAAGGCGGTTTCCATGCCGGCAGCGCCCAGTTGGACCGCAAATCCCTCAGCCGTCAGGTAGTCGGTCAGCAGCTTGGCTGCCGTGTATTCCTTGAATGCTAGTTCGGGTGCGGCATGAATGCGCAGGCTGATGTCGACGAGCTTGTCGTTGATCTCTGCCGCAGCCTCGTCGACTCGACGAAGAAAGGTGGCTCTCTCCATTTTCATCCCCCTGATCAATTGGTGTTAAGCGGGCGCCGGTACGCCGCGCAGCCTGGCGATGTCGGCCATCAAGCTTTCGATGATCTGGCGCGCCGGCAAGATCTCCTTGATTGTGTTGACGCGGAGTCCAGAAAAGACAAGGCCGGTGACCACGTCACCCTGCTGCGCGCGGCACAGGGCCTCGCGGATGCAAAAGACGCGGCTGCACTTCTTGAGACAATTGGTGCAGTCTGCCGGCGGATCGACGTCACCCACGGCCAGGGCCTCGGTAAAGGGATTGCGGATCGCGCGCCCTGGCAGGCCGACCGGGCTGTCGATTAGCACGATGTCTTCCTCGGTCGCGTTAATGTACATCTGCTTGTGGGAGGGCGCACCGTTGGCCTCGACCGAAGCGGCAAAGCGGACGCCGATCTGCACGCCGTCCGCCCCAAGGTCAAAGGCGTCGATTGCGTCCTGGGCGGTCGCAACACCGCCGGCGGCGATCACAGGGATGTCCACGGCGGCGCGTATCTCCGGCAAGACCTCAAGCATTGCCCGATCAGTGCCGAGATGACCGCCCGCCTCGGCACCTTCGATCACGACCGCGGCGGCACCAAGGCCCTCTGAGACGCGGGCGAGCTTAGCACTGCCGACGATCGGCACGACGGGGACGCCAAACTCACGCCCCCAGCCGAACATGTCCCGGGAGAACCCGGCACCGGAAACCAACAGATCGATACCTTCGTCCATCGCCCCGCGGACCAGTTCGGCAAAATTGCGGGCGGCAAACATGACGTTGACCGCCAAAATGCCGCTGGTCAGACGACGTGCCGCGCGGATCTCATTGCGGAGTTCTTCCTCGCTCATCGCGGTGCCGGCGATCGTGCCGATGCCGCCGGCCTCCGCCACGGCGGCCGCAAGCCGTCCGGTCGATATCCGGATCGCCATGCCGCCCTGCACGATCGGAAACTTTGGCCGGAGTTTGCCGATCACTAGCTCAGGCCAAGGCCAACGAGGATTAGACGACTGGCTCATACGGGCCGCAGCCTGGCGGTGAAGTGGCGCAGCACAGGTGCTTCGTATTCGATGGCGTATCCGGGCAGCTCTGCGCGCCGCGTCCACATCTCCGCGGCGGCAGCGGCGACGTGCTCCATGTGCCGGTCAGTGTAAACGCGCCGTGGCACGGCAAGCCGGACCAGCTCCCGCGCTGGATACACCGTCTCCCCGGTAACCGGGTCAACGTGGGCAAAGGCCAGGCTGCCGAGCTCAACACCACGCACGCCGCCCGCGAGATACAGGGCGACGGTCACGGCCTGCCCAGGAAAGAGCTCGCGCGGCATCTCCGGTAAGACCGCACCTGCGTCAATGTAGACGCCGTGCCCTCCGGTCGGCCGCACGCGCGGCACGCCGATCTGATCCAGCATCTCAGCCAGGTAGCCAACCTGTTGGATGCGGTGGGCCAGGTAATCCAGCTCGACGACCTCGGTCAGCCCCTGGGCCAAGGCGGCAAGATCACGCCCGGCAAGGCCGCCGTAGGTGGCGAATCCCTCAAACGGGATCTGCCATTCGACCGCACGGCGGTAGAGGTCTTCGGACGCAAAGGCGAGGAAACCTCCGATATTGACCAGGCCGTCCTTCTTGGCGCTCATCGTGCACCCGTCGCCATAGCCGAACATTTCCCGCGCAATCTCGGTGATGGTCTTGTTGGAATAGCCGGGCTCACGCTCACGAATGAAGTAGCAGTTTTCCGCAAAGCGGGCGGCGTCAAAGAAGACCGGGACACCAAAGCGCCTGGCCATCTCGCTGGCGGCACGGATGTTGGCCATAGATACTGGCTGGCCGCCGTTGTTGTTGCAGGTCACGGTAATCAGCACAAACGGCACGTGCTGCTCACCTGAGGCGTGCCGCAGCAACTCGATTTGCAGGCGGTCCAGGTCGATGTTGCCCTTAAACGGCGCGTCTACCTGGGGATCGAGGCCGGCGGCGGTCACAAGGTTGACCGGCTCCGCATTTTTGAGCAAGGTGTGGCCGAGCGTCGTATCAAAGTGCATGTTGCCGAGGACGCGGTCGCCTGGCTTGACCATCATGGTCATCAGAATGTGCTCTGCCGCCCGGCCCTGGTGGGTCGGCGCCAGGTACCGGTAGCCAAAGATCGACTCGACCGACTGCTGCAATTGGTAGTAGCTGCGGCTGCCGGCGTACGACTCGTCGCCGGACATGATCGCGGCCCACTGGCGGTCAGACATCGCCGCCGTCCCCGAATCAGTCAGCAGATCGATGTACACAGCCTCTGCGGGCAAGCTAAAGATGTTGAACCCGGCCGCCTTGATCGCCGCTTGCCGCTCGGCCGGGGGCAACAGTCTGATAGGCTCAACCATTTTGATCTTGAACGGCTCCGCGCCCCTGGGGGCCATCCGCATGCACGACACCTCCGCTGAATGGTCTGGCTGTTGGCACAACAAAGCGAGTTTCGGCGCGGGCCAGGCTGGACCTCCCGCACGGCCCGGAAGGAACGCGCCACCCCGGCACGAATGGCTATTGGTTGAGCCGGCTGCATTGCCGGACGAGGAGGACAATCAGCCGTGTCAGCCGCAGCAACGTCCACATCCGCACAGCATGGCGCCGCGCAGTCGCCTCACACCCTGCGCCCGGCCGAGATCCTGCGCTTCCACGCGCCGGTGGCGGCGACGATTCTTTCGTACGCGATCGTCTTTAACATCCTCAACTCGGCCATGGCCCGCACGGAGCAGGCCGCCGCCGCACTGGCCGCCTTTGCCGTCGCCCAAGGCTTGGTGGACCTGGTTGCCTCACCGGCCGGGATGGGCAATCAGTGGATCGTCGCACGCGGGCGAGATCTGACGTCCCTCAAGGTCGGCGTCCGCGTCATGGCCCAGATGGTCGCTGCCGTGACCGTCCTGATCGCCGTGATCGGCTGGACTCCGGCTGGCCGGTTCGTCTATTTTGATTTCTTCGGCGCGCCGGAGCACCTGTTTGACAGCATCAACGGTGCAGTGCGTGCCTGCATCGCGATGCCCGTGCTCTGGGCGCTGCGCAACGCTGGACAGGCAATCCTAATGCTGCGCCGCCAAACGCAGCTAATGACCGCTGGCGTGCTGGTCCGGCTGGCCTGGGTGTGGACCGCGTCGACCTTGCTGCTCCGCGTGCCTGGCATCGACGGCGCCGTAATGGGCGGCATCCTCTGGATTAGTGGGATGGGCGTTGAAGCAACATTCCTCGTCCTTGCTGCCCGGCGCCACATCAGGGCGCTGCCCGCCGCACCAGAAACCGACTCCCCACCGGCAACGCCGGGACGGATCTGGCGCTTCCTCCTGCCGCTGATGGCCAGCGCGATCCTCTGGGCACTGGGCAAACCGTTGATCATCGCCGCAATGGCTCGCACAGCCGATCCCGAGATGAGTATCGCCGCCTACCAGGTCGCGTGGCATGCCGCTTTCCTGTTGCTTTCCGTCCAGGCCGACTTCCGGCAGGCGGTCGTTGTGTTCTGGAACGACGCCGCCAGCCTCAAGGCCTTGACCCGCTTTGGCTACCGGCTGGGCGCGGTGATCTCCCTTGTGATGCTAGGCCTTGGCGCCAGTGGCGGCGCGCAGTGGTTTCTCCGAGTGGTCCTTGGCGCGCCAACCGGCCTTGCAACAGTCGGCGGTCGCCTATTTTTGATCCTTGGCCTCTTGCCCCTGCTCTGGATCCTCAGCGAGATCTACGTCGGCCGGCTGCTGCGCAACGGCACGACGACCGCCATCGGCTCAGCTAAGGTGGTCAACATGGCGGTGATGATCGCCACGGTCTTTGGGCTAACCTTTGCCGCTCCCGGCCTCGGGCCGCTTACCGGCGCAATCGCGTTGGTCACAGGCCACAGCGCCGAGTTGCTCACCTTGCGCCAAATCACCAGACAGCTGAGCTCGGTGCCGACGCCCCGCTAGACCTTCACCAAGCGGGGCACACCGACTTGGCAGTGGCGTCCTGTGCTACAGCGCAAGCGCCTGCATCGCCTGGTCGGTCAGCAGGGCGACCCGCGCATCGACTGGCAGCCCTTCGCCGGGCAGGGTCTCCCAATTCCAGAGGATTGAGGTGACCAGAGAGGTCACTGTGCCGACGATCACGTGGGCAAGCATGTCCGCGTCGACTGCCCGGATATCGCCGGCCTCGATCCCTGTGGCAACAACCGCGCGGACGGCGGCGTGCGCACGCGCCCGGAAGCGGCCCAGCTTGCGCTTGAACTCCTCGCTCATGCCCGTCGAACCCTCGACCAAAAACGAGGCGGCAGCCCGCTGGTCATGCGCACCGAGTAGGACGCGGGAGATGAGGTCGCGGATGCGTTCTGGCCCGCTCATGGCGAGGTCGGCCGACTCGCGCATCTGCCCAAAGTACCACTCAATGGCGACGTCAAAGATCTGCTCCAACAGCTGATCCTTGCTGGTGAAGTAAAGATAGGTCGTGCCCTTGCCGACGCCGGCCTCCTCAGCGATGTCCTGCATTGTCGCACGGTGGAAACCCCGCCGGCTAAAGACGGCCAATGCGGCGTTAACGATGCGGTCAAGTTTATCGAGATCGTGCCCCTCGTTCATCCCGCACCCCCTACTGCGCCTGCCCGGCGCCTGGATAGATCGACTGGGAGCCACGACTAGCCGCGTGCGCAAGTTTTGCCGCCGCGGTTATCTCCTGATAGATCGCGTTCTGGTAGTTGGCCTCTGCGTTGGCGAGGTTAAGGCCGGCCGCCAGGACCTCGAGGTTGATCGCCATGCCGGCCTCATAGCGCAGCTCTGCCAGCCGCAGTCCTTCGCGGGCAGCGACAACGGCAGGCTCATACAGCACGCTCATCTGCCGGGCGGCATCGAGGTCAAGCATAGCCGACCGCACCTGGAACTCAAGCTCCTCCAACTGCGCTTGCTGGCCGTACAAGGCGCTACGGAGCTGGGCGTCCGCCTCAGGGATGGTATAGACATTGCTCCGTTCCCAGCTCGGTTCCTCGTAGAACTCCGGCGGGAGCTCGATGCCCTCCGGGAGATCCTCGGGCAACAGCGAGGAATAGCCGCCGGACGGGTACGTCTGCGCAAGCTCCAGATTGAGCTGGGCCAAGGCCACGTACTCGCGCGCCTGGACAGCCTCATACCGGTCCCTCGTCGCCGCCTCAATGGCCTCGGCCAGATCGATCGCCGGCGCGGCACTGGATGCACCGGCCGGATCGAGCGACGGAAGATCGCCCGGCGCCAGACCGGTCAAGCGGGCGAGGCCGATGCGCGAGAGTTCAAGCCCCTTGCGTGCCGAAACCACTCCGGCCAGTACCTCTGCCCGCTTTGCCTCGGCGTCCAGCACATCCTTGTACGCCGCCATGCCCGCTTGATAGAGCTTGTTGGCGAGCGCGACCTGGTCCTCGGCACGCCCGGCGGCGTTCTGGGCCAGCGCGAGAAACCGTTCGGCAGATAGGCCGCCAACGAACGCGTTGGTGACCTGCAGGTCGAGGTTGATCTCCAAAGCGGCCAACGCGGCCTCGGCGAGCAAGCGGTCCGAGGTTGCCTTGGCTGGCTGCAGGTACTTGATCTGGGCAATTTCATAGCTTGCCACCTGGTCCTCGGCGATGGCCTCTGCGGTTTCGGCGGCCTGCTGCTCATCCAGAGTAACCATGTCGATCTTGGCCAGGGCCATCCCGATCAACGGCGAGGATGCGCGGCACAGCTCTTTAGCCCGGGCGAGCGTCAACGGCGGTGCCGACGACGTAGTCGGCTCTGCCAGGCCAGCACCTGCCGCCAGGAGCGCGCTACCGGCGACAAGCGCGACCAACAGCATGACGGTCATCCGCCGGCGGGTTATCACATGCACCAAATATCCGAGAGAGGGCATTGGGTTAAGCCTCCTTGGCTGTGCGCGCCGCGCGGCGGGCGTCGATCTTGGCCCGGACATCGGCGACTGAAGCATAGAGCACAGGGACCACAAACAGAGTCAGAAGGGTCGACGTCGTTAGCCCGCCGAGAAGCGGCGCCGAAAGTGATGCGAGCATTTCATTGCCGTCGCCCCGCACCAGCACCATTGGCAACAGGGCGGAAATGGTGGTCAGAGAAGTCATCAAGATCGGGCGAAGGCGCACGGCACCGGCCTCAAGGATCGCGGCCCGCGCGTCCATCCCGCTCGCCCGCAGCTGGTTTGCGTAGTCGATGAGCACGATGCCGTTGTTGACAACGACGCCCACCAGGGCGATGAGGCCAACGACGGAAGCAATCGTCAGGGGCTGGGCAATCAGCATCAGCCCGACGACGGCCCCGGCAAGCGCCAAAGGCAAGGTGATCATGATGATCAAGGGCTGCAGCATGGACTCGAATTGGGCGGCCATTACCATGTAAACGAGCAATACACCCATGATCAGCGCGCTGGACAGGCTACCGAAGGTATCGCTGATCTCTTGGGTCTCGCCACCGTACTCGATCGTGTACCCAGCGGGCAGGTTGATCCCTGCCAGGACGGACCTCGCTTTGGCCTCGCCGGCGTCCAGGGTGATGCCTGTGAGGTCGGCTTGGACCTCGGCGATACGCGCGCCGTCGAGGCGCCGGATGGTGGTCGGGCCAGCCGCGCGCGCCAGCGTGGCGATCTCACCGACCCGCACGAGTTTGCCGGTCGGCGTGAGGATCAGCAGATTGGCGATGTCGGTCAAGCTTGCCCTGCTGGCTGGCGTGTAGATCAGCCGGACATCAACATCGTCTTCGCCGAGGCGAAAACTCGTGGGCACCTGGCCGTCGACGGCCGCGCGAACCACAGTGGCCACGTAGGCGCTGCCGACGCCAAACTGCGCGGCCCGTTGCCGGTCGACGACGATCTGGATCTCCGGCGCCGCCTGGACCAGGGTGGTTTCGACATTGACAAGGCCGGATACGTCCTGCAGCAGCGCCGCTGCATAGTCCGCAATGCTGGCCAACGTGTCGAGGTCATCCCCCCGGAAGCTAACCACAAGTGGCGCGCCAAAGACGGAGTCTTCGCCGATGAACCCGGTCGCAGCCGACACCGCTATCTCGGCGCCAGGCACGGCGGCGAGTTGGCGGCGAAGTTCGACAGCCACCTGCTCGGTGGAAGGCATGCGCCAGCCCTGGGGGATCAGCTTGACCAGGACGGATCCGGTATCGGAGTCTGAGGTCATGAATGCGCGCGAGCCGCTACCACCGGCGGCAAGGAAGACGTATTCCACATCGTCACGCTGCATGACAATCTGCTCAACCTCGGTCATAACCGCGTCCGTCTGGCCGAGGGCGGTGCCTTGCCCAAGCCGGACGGTCACCTGGAGCTCGCGCTGGTCGAGCGGCGGCATCAGCCGCTGCGGCAGGACGGTAAAGGCCAGGGCAGCTGCAAGCACCAGGACGCCGACGCCCCCCATCACAAAGCGGCGCCGGTTAAGTGCCCGGTCGGACCAGAGGCGGTACAGCGCGGTAACGCGCGCCTGGACGCGCTGGCTCGCGGCGGCGATCCGCCCATGCGGCGCAAACTCGGTTGGCAGCAGTGAGGCGGCGGCCATGGGAACAAAGGTCATTGAGACAAGCAAGGAGCTGCCAAGCGCCAGGGTCACGACCAACGACAGAGGGCTGAACACCTGTGAAGCGAGCCCCTGCACAAAGACCACGGGGACAAAGACGACCACTGTCGTCAGTGTCGATGCGGTCACGGCGTTGGCAACTTCGTGAGTACCTACCGCGGCGGCGGTGTAGGGGTCGGAGCCCAGGCTCCGGTGGCGGTAGATGCTCTCAATGATGACAATCGCATTGTCCACGAGCATGCCGATGCCAAGCGCGAGTCCACCCATCGTCACCAGGTTGAGGGTCAGGCCGGCAAAGTACATAAAGGCAAACGTCGCCAGGATCGAGACCGGCATGGCCAGCGCGATGACGGCGACCGTCTTAATCTCGATGAGAAACAGGTAAAGCACCAGCACCGCCAGCAACCCGCCGATAACGATCGTCTGCGAGACCTGATCCAGCGCGCGGTTGATGAAATCGGCCTGGTCCTCAACAATCTGGATCGAGGCGCCGGGCTCGAGGACGTCGTCGAGCTCGGTCAACGCTTGCCGCACCTCGCGCGAGATCACAACGGTGTTGGTCCCGGACTGCTTGCGGATCGACAGGGTTACGGCGGGATGACCGTCAACGCGGGTGATGCTCTCGGCTTCAGTCTCCACGAGGCGCAAGGTGCCGAGATCGGCGACGCGGATCGCGCCGCCGGCACCAGTGGTCAGGCCGACGCCGCCGATGTCCGCCAGCGAGGTGAACTCTCCCTGCGTCCGGAGGACGAGGCTCTTGCCGGCCTCGTCGATCTGACCGCCTGGCAGGCTGAGATTCTCCGTCCGCAATGCTGAAGCGATCTGGGGGATCGTCAACCCGTAGGCGAGGAGGCGCGACGGATCTACCTCCAGTAGTGCTTCCTGGTAGATGCCGCCGGAGAGGCTGGTCGACGCGACCCCTTCGATCCGTTCGAGCCGTGAACGGACCTTTTCTGCCATCCGCGTGAGCTCAACCGGTGTATATGGCCCGGCCAGGGCCATCCGCACGACAGGCATCATCGCCAGATCGGCCTTGATCACCCGGGGCGCCGACGCACCGTCGGGTAACATCGTCCTGATCAGGTCGATTGAGTCGCGGATGTCGAGGACCGCGCTATCCAGATTGGTGCCCCAGATAAACTGGGCGGTTACAACGGAGGTCCCTTCGGACGACTCCGAGGAAATGCTCTCGACACCGCCGACGTACCCCATGGCCTGCTCAATCGGCCGGGTGACCAGGGACTCGACTTCCCGGGCGCCGGCGCCAGAGTATGAGGTAACGACGGCTACGACCGGCATTGCCATCTCGGGCAAAAGGTCCGTTGGCGTATTGAACAGCGAAACCATGCCCATGAACACGATCAGCGAAACGATCATGATCACGCCGACCGGTCGCCGGATTGAGAGTGCGGGCAGGCTCATGGCGTTACTTCGCGGACGACATTGACCGTCGAGCCATCACGCAGGAAGTCAACGCCGGCGACCACGATACGATCACCCTCGACAACGCCTTGCACGACCTCTGCCAACTCGTCGGTCAGCAGACCCAGCTCGACCACGCGGCGACGCGCGACCCCCTCGGTCACGACAAAAACGCTGTGCACTTTGCCGGAGGTCACGACCGAGGCCCGCGGCACGACGAGAACCGCCGTGGCACGGGACGTCTCGATCCTTGCCTCGGCTGTCAATCCGCCCCGTAAGGTGCCGTCGGCGTTGTCGAGCCCGATCCGCACCTGAAACAACCGCGTCTGCGGGTTGGCTGCCGGCGCGATCTCGTCGATCGTCGCCATGCGGGTGATCTGATATGCGGGAATGTATACCGCTAGCTGCGTCCCTTGCACGAGGCTCGGTAGCAGATTCTCCGTGATCGCCGCCTCCAGATAAACACGGCCGGTGGCAACAATCCCGACCTGCGGCATGCCGGGACTGACCAGCTCACCTGCGCTGATCGAGACATAGCTGACGATGCCAGGCCCTGGCGCTCGCATTATCGTGTCCTCTAGCCGCGCGTGGGCTGCATCATACGCCGCCTGCGCCTGCTTGACCTGCGCCTCTGCGCCGAGCAACGAAGCCTGGTCAGCACCGCTCTCGACCTTGCTCATTTGCATCTGCGCCGCGGTCAGCTGGGCCGTTGACACTCTGACCTGGGTCTCGGCCGCCTCATATTGCTGGCGCGAGATCGCGCCCTCATCGTAGAGGTACTTCATCCGGGCGTACGCCTGCACTGCGGCATCCCATGCCGCCTGGGCCTGCGTTAGGGTTGATCGGACCTGCTCAAGCTCCTCCCAGGTGGCGCCCTGCTGCACCCGTAGCAGGGCCGCACGCGCGGCGTCGAGCGCTGCCGCCGTGGCTTGGACCTGAGGGGCAAGGTCACTGCTCGATAGAGTCACGAGCGCCTGTCCCTTGTTCACGGCATCACCAAGACCGACGTGGACCTGGGAAACCACTCCGGCGACTTTGCAGTTGAGATCAAGGCTGGTCTGTGGAGCGAGGACCCCGGTGATTGTTGTGCTCAGGGCGAGATCACGGCGCGCCACGGCGGCGACGGTCACGGCGGCCCCCGCCGGCCCTACCTCGCCCTCCTGGTTGGCAGCACTGAGCCGCATTGCCACCGCGGTTGCCCCGGCGACGACAATAATCAGAACCATAGCCACTACGATCGCTTGCTTACGACTGAGAAAGATGCGGCCCAGACGGATGCCCCGTCGAGGTTTTTCATCCACGATAGCGCCACCCCCGGCGGTGACTGACTGGTCAGTCACGATGGCTCAAGACTATTGCGATGCGCTGGCGGTGTCAAGGTTGACCGGTGGCGCTGAAATCAGCACGCAGGGTCTGTCGCCCCGGCGCCAACCCTTTGCTACAAGATCCCCCTCCCCGCGAGCTCGGCCTCGATTGCCGCGACGATCGCGTCTGGCGGCGCATCGACCGCAAAGTTGAGGTCATCCGGCGGCTCAAGCGTGGCATACTGGCTTGCCAGAAGCTGCGGCGGCATGAAGTGATCTTTGCGGCCGGCAATGCGGGAGGCAACGAGGCTTGGCTCTCCGGTCAGATGCACAAAGACAACGCGCCGATCGTCACGGCCGAGCACCTGCCGGTAGGAACGCTTAAGCGCCGAACAGGCAACGACCATCATCTGCCCCTCCGCCAGGGTGTTGTCGATCTCGCGTGCGAGGGCGCTGAGCCAAGGCAGGCGATCTGCGTCGTTGAGCGGCTGGCCCGCGCCCATCTTGGCGACGTTGGCCGCTGGATGGAGATCGTCTCCCTCGACAAACCGGCATCCAGCCCTCGCCGCCAACAGCCGCCCGATGGTGGTCTTACCGACTCCGGCGACGCCCATCACGACAATCGCCAAACCGTGCCCCACAGCCGCCTCACCTCTCGGATTGGTTCGCGTGCCGTCTGCCGTTTCCTGGCAGGTGTCACCAGCCCCAGGCCTGAATTCTTCCATGCTCAGGGTATTCTGCACATGGGGGTGGGCGGCGGTGGTTTCCGATGATCAAAAACAGCGCGGCAAGGTCACCGTCCCCAAGGTCATCGCTGCCAAGGGGTCGGGCCGGCGACTGGCGATGGTAACCGCATATGACTATGCGTTTGCGACGATTATCAATGGGGCGCCGATCGACATCATCCTGGTCGGCGACTCCGGGGGCATGACAACGCTCGGTTACAGCTCGACCTTGCCGGTGACAATGGACGAGATGATCATGATGGCCAAGGCGGTGGCGCGCGGCGCTCAACTGCCGCTGCTAGTAGGCGACCTGCCGTTTATGTCCTACGAAACCTCCCCGGTCAAAGCCGCCGAAAACGCCGGCCGGATGCTCAAAGAGGCGGGCATGGATGCGGTCAAGCTCGAAGGTGGCGTCGCCATGGTGCCGGCGGTCGAGGCAATCGTCAGGGCCAACATCCCGGTCATGGGGCACATCGGCCTCACACCGCAGAGCCTCGCGCGCCTTGGCGGCTTCCGGGTCCAGGGCCGTGACGCAGACGCCGCGGAGAGCCTGGTACGCGACGCCCGGGCACTGGAGGCGGCAGGCGCGTTTGCCATCGTCATCGAGGCGGTTCCTGCCGAGGTAGGGGCAATGATCACGGACGCAGTGGCGGTACCGACCATTGGTATCGGGGCGGGGCCGCGTTGCGACGGCCAGGTGCTGGTACTGCACGATTTGCTCGGCCTGTTCGACCGGTTTAGGCCCAAATTTGTCAAGCAGTACGCCGACCTCGGCGGCCAGGCCAGGGCGGCCCTGGCCTCCTTTGCCGATGAGGTGCGCGCGGGCCTCTTCCCCGCGGCCCAACACTGCTACTCCCTGCCACCCGGTATCGCAGAGCAACTCGAGCAACGCCAGGACGCAGCCGACCGCCGCAAATGACGGACGACGGCGGGCAACGGTGCGGTCATGTCACAATCGTCGGCCTGGGCGCGATGGGCACCTTGCTGGCGGTCAAGCTGGCGGCCGCCGGCTACGCTGTGTCTGGGGTGGTCCGCACCCAGGCCCAGGCGTCGGCAATCGCCGGCCGGGGCCTCCGCCTGACCGTTCCGGGCGGCCAACAGCTTGCGGTCCATCCCGCAGCGGTGGTAGCCATGGATGACATAGCATCGCTGTCTGATCGGCACTCCGACCTCATCATTGTCGCCGTCAAATCCTACAGCACCGCCGCCGTCGCGCCCGCGATCCTGCCGCTGCTTACGCCGGCGACGCTGGTCGCGACCCTGCAAAATGGCCTAGGCAACGCAGAGACGCTCGTGGCTGCCGGGGTGCCGCCTGCCCGATTGGTGGTCGGCGTTACCACGGACGGGGCAACTGCCACCGCGCCCGGGGACAGCGAGCAACGGGGGCGCGGGGTGACGATGATTGGACCGTACCGCCCGCCTGGCACCCACGCAAAACTAGATCAGCGCCCGCCTGGACCTTCGAGGGGGCAATCCGCCGTACTCCAGGCGTTTGCGGACGCCGGCCTTGCGGTCGAATGGCACAACGACATCGCACCGCATGTATGGACCAAGCTTGCGGTCAATGCGGCCATCAATCCCATCACAGCGTTGCTCGGGGTCCGCAACGGCGACCTTTTGGCCATGCCAGACATGCTTGCCGTCATGCGGGCAGCGGTAGCCGAAGTTGCGGCCGTCGCCGGCGCGCAAGACATCGAGGCCTCCGCCGAGGGCATCTGGCCGGTCGTCCAGTCGGTCCTGGCCAACACCGCCGGCAACCGGTCCTCCATGTTGCAGGACCGGTTGGCCGGACGGCCGACGGAGATCGAAGCGATTTGTGGCGCCGTCGTCGCCTTGGGCAACCAACTTGGCGTGGAGACTCCGGTCAACCGGTTTCTTCACGCCCTGGTTACCGCCTCAGCCAGCGCTATTTGGGGGCCAGCCGGTCCACAATCGCGATCAACTGGTTGAGGCTTGGGGTTCCCCACCCGACCCGCACTTCAGTAATGATCCCCACTTTGTCGACGACAAAACTGGTCGGATAACCGGGGATCTTGTATTTGGCCAGCGCCAACATCTCCGGGTCAAGCAATAGCGGCATCTCGGTTATCTTGTTCTGTTCGATAAAGGCCCTCATGTTTGCCGCGCTCGCCGACGTCACAAACACGACGTCGAAACCGCGCCTGCGCCAATCGGCCAGATATGGCTGCAACTGCAGCACCTCGGTGGCACAGGGGCCTCAACCAAGGGTAAAGAAGGCCAACATCACCGGCCGGCCGCGGTATGCCGCGGGAAACGATACCTCTTTGCCGTCCACCATCGCCGAAGCCAGGAAACCCGGGGCCTCATCGCCGACCTTGGGCATGGTGCTGGCCACCGGCGCCGGAGCACAGGCACTCGCCGCCAGCGCAAAGACGAGCAGCGCGCCAAGTAGCACGACGGCGCGCACCTTCGCTCTAGTACGCATCTTCATCTCACCTCCTCCGCCGACGCTGCACGAGTCGTGGCAACGGCGGTTTCGTGTAAACCAAAACGCAGGGCACCGGTCGGGCAAGCCTGGGTACAGCGCATGCACAGGATGCAGTCCGGGCTGTTGGGGGTCGCCGGCACGTCCAGTCCAGCCGGACATACCGCAGTACAGGCGTTACAGTGAGTGCAGAGCGGCTCGGCAAAACGTAGCCGCAACACGGCGACTCGGTTAAACAGGCCATAAAAGGCGCCAAGCGGACAAAGCGTACGGCAAAACGGCCGGTAATACGCCACCGAGGCTGCGGCGAGGACGATCAGGATGGCAATCTTCCAGCTAAAGACCCAGCCGGCCAGGGCGCGCAACGATGCGTTGGCGAGCAGCAGCGGAATGCCCGCCTCAAGCGTCCCCGCCGGGCAGATGTAGGCGCAAAAGTAGGTCGTGCCAAATCCGCCCGCGCCAACGATCCAGGCAGCCGCCGGCAACATCCCGACCATAATGACGTATTTGAGGCGGGTCAGCAGCACAGGTATGGGCCGCATGACTCGCCGCCCGCGGTGCGCAAGCTCCTGCAGCAATCCAAACGGGCACAGCCAACCGCAGATCGCACGACCAGCCAGGCCGCCGGCGGCCAGTACCGTGCCCAGCGCATACCACGGCACCGCCCGGTTGACGGCAAAGGACTGGACCGTGCCGACAGGACAGGCGCCAAGCGCGCCCGGACAAGAATAGCAGTTGAGAAACGGCACGCAGACGGACTTGCTGGCGCCCTGATAGATCTGACCGGTGAAAAAGCCGGGTAGGTTAAGATTGGCGCCCACGGCCACCAGCCATTGGACCACCCGTCTCTGCCGCTCCAACGGCCTCGCCCGGCCCGGCAATGCTTGCCTCATCGCAGCCCCATGCACTCAAGGCAGATCAGGGCCGCCTTGAGGAAGACGTCGCGTAACTCGCCCTGCCAGATGCCGGCGATGGCAAAGAGGACGCCCATGCCGACCAGGGCCCATCCCCGCGCGTTGCTTCGGCTCAAGCGCTTCACCCCCAACGATCTGCCGGCACCTTCAGTTGGTGTACGTGCCGAGTAGTGCATGTGTCGAGCGATCTACATTAACGTCAGTTAATACGATGGATTGCTGCAAGGTTCCTGCTCTGGCGATCGGCTTCCACAAGGAATGATTCGCTGTGCGCCAGAATACGGTCTCTGCCTTGAACATCCCACTTCGTGCTTATCTTGACCTGCTGTACCGCTACCTGTTGCCGCAACGCCGCAAGGTGGCGCTGCTTTGCGCGCTCATGGCGGGCCAGATTGTGCTTCAGGTCTATAACCCCCAGATCCTGCGCCGCTTCATCGACGCTGCGGTCGTCGGGGATGCCGCCCGTGCTCTGCTGAGGATTGCGGCTCTCTTTGTCGCCCTTTCGATTGGCCAGCAGTTGGCAGCGGCCGCCGCACGCTACTTCGGGGAGGATGTGGGCTGGTCGGCGACCAACATGCTGCGCAACGATCTGGCCGCCCACTGCCTCGGCCTGGACATGGCCTTTCACAAGGAGCACTCGCCCGGCCAATTGATCGAACGGGTCGATGGCGACGTCAACACGCTCTCCACCTTCTTCTCCCGCTTTGTTGTTGGCATGCTCAGCAACCTAGTCCTGCTCGTCGGCATCCTTGCGGCGCTGTTTGTCGAGGACTGGCGGATCGGGCTCGGCCTCTCGATCTTCGTTGCCGCGACGATGGGCGTGCTGACCCTGGTCCGCCAGATCGCCGTCCGGCACTGGGAGGCCGTCCGCGGCTACAGCGCACGTTTTTTTGGCTTTCTGACGGAGCAGCTTAGCGGCACCGAGGACATCCGCGGCAACGGAGCGGAGGGCTATGTGCTCTTCCGACTCCACGGCCTGCTCCGCGAATGGCTGCCACTGCACCGGCGTGCCGAGATCGCCGGGTACGGCATGTGGGTATCGTCGCTCGCGGTGATCGCCATCGGCAATGCGGTGGCGTTTGCGATCAGCCTTGGGCTTTGGCGCCGCGGGGTGTTGACCATCGGCGCGGTGTACCTGATCTACCACTATACGCAGATGCTCCGCCGCCCCATGGAACAGATCCGCACCCAGCTCCAAGAGATGCAACGAGCGGCGGCCGGCATTGGCCGTGTGCGCCGCCTGCTCGACACCAAGCCGACCATCCTCGACGGCACCAGCGGCAGGCTTCCCAACGGGGCGCTGGCAGTCGAGTTTGGCGGGGTCCAGTTTGCCTACGCGGACGGGGACGGGGACGAGGCGGTGCTGAGCGATATCGACTTTGCCCTGCCGCCGGGCCAGGTCCTAGGCCTGCTCGGCCGCACCGGCAGCGGCAAGACCACGCTGGCGCGCCTGCTGCTGCGCCTATACGATCCACGCGCGGGCCGGATTCGGCTCGGCGATGTCGACGTGCGCGAGGTGCCTGTCGCCGACGTCCGTAGCCGCGTCGGTTTTGTCACCCAGGACGTCCAGCTCTTTGCCGGCACCGTCCGTGACAATCTGACCTTTTTTGACCCGGCCATTAGCGATGCAACGCTGGCGGCAGCGATTGGCGAGCTCGGTCTGACCGACTGGCTCCAGGCGCTACCGGCGGGGCTTGACACCATGCTTGCGAGCGGTGGCCGTGGGCTGTCGGCCGGCGAGGCGCAACTGCTGGCGTTTGCCCGCTTGCTGCTACGCAATCCAGGTTTGATTGTCCTAGATGAGGCCTCATCACGCCTGGACCCGGCCACCGAGGCCCTGCTCGAGCGCGCCGTCGGCCGGTTGCTGAGTGGCAGGACGGCGATCATCATCGCGCACCGCTTGTCGACCGTCGAGCGCGCGGACCGTGTCATGATTCTGGAGCGCGGCCGAATTGCCGAGTATGGCAGGCGGGCTGATCTCGTCGTCGATCACAACTCACGCTTTGCCGGCCTCCTGCGGACCGGACTGGAGGACGTGCTGGCATGACCAAGACGACCGGATGGTTCCTGGGGCGATTGATTGGCTTTCGTCCGCTCCTCTATGGGCTCTCAGTCGCGCTCTGGCTGCTGATCCACCTGGCGCCGGTCATCCCGGGGCTGTTGATCCGCTCTTTTTTTGATGCCCTGACGGGCAGCGCGGCCGCTGCCTGGGACCCGGAGACAATCATTGCATTACTGCTGGCCTACGAGCTTGCCCGGGCCGTGTTGATCTTCAGCGGCGCCCTGGCTGACATCCAACTGCGGTTCTCGGTCCGGGCGCTGCTAACCACCAACCTGATGCGCCAAATCCTGTGCTTGCCGGGTGCCGCGGCCCTGATCGAGTCGCCCGGCGAGTCAATCAGCCGTTTTCGCGACGACGTGCACCAGATTGAGGACCTTTTTAGCTGGCTGCTTGACGTAATCGGCATGGCGGCGCTGTCAATCGCGGGGATGGTCATTCTCTTTCGCATCAACGCACGGATCGCATGGTTGGTGTTCCTACCCCTGGCGCTTGTGGGGACCGCATCGCGGCTGACCATGCACAAGATCCAGGCGTATCGCCGGGCCAGTCGAGACGCGGCCGGCAAGGTTACGGATGCGCTCGGGGAGATGTTTGGCGCGGTGCAGGCGATCCAGGTGGCGGACGCCCAGAGCAGGGTGGTTGGCCATGTAGCTGGGCTCAATGAAGAACGAAGGCGCCTGACATTGCGCGACCGTCTGCTCAGCGAGGTACTGGAGACCGTTTACCACAACGCCGTCAACTTAAGCACGGGGCTAGTCCTCTTGGCGGCGGCCGGGTCCATGAACGGCGGAGCGTTCACCATCGGCGATTTTTCGCTGTTTGTCTATTACCTTTACACGGTCGGCGATTTTGCCTGGTTCTTGGGCCGCTACTCCGTCCACTACCGGCAGAGCGGCGTCTCGTTTGCTCGTCTCGTTGAGTTGCTGCGTGGCAGCGACGAGGCGGACCTGGTTGCGCACCAGCCGGTCTACCTAGGCAGCACCCGTCCGCCGGAGCCCGTACCGCCTGCCCGCGCGCCTGGGGATGCCCTCCAGTCACTGCGGGTGCGCGGACTGACCTACCTCCATCCCAGCACCGGTCACGGCGTCTGCGACATCGACCTGAGCGTCAGTCGCGGCGAATTCGTCGTCATCTGCGGCCGGATCGGCTCGGGCAAGAGCACGCTCTTGCGCGCGATCCTCGGTCTTGTGCAACACCAATCCGGCACGATTGAGTGGAACGGCATCGCCGTAACCGCCCCGGCGACCTTTATGCAGCCACCCCGCGTCGCCTACACACCGCAGGTACCAGTTCTTTTCTCCGAAACCATCCGCAGCAACATCCTGCTCGGATGGCACGATCGACAAGGCGAAGTCCAACGGGCCACCGATCTCGCGGTCCTCGGACCAGACCTGGCGGCGATGGATGGCGGCTTGGACACCGTCGTGGGTACCCGTGGGGTCAAGCTCTCCGGCGGTCAGGTCCAGCGCGTCGCCACCGCGCGCATGCTCGTCCGGCGGCCCGAGCTGATGGTTTTTGACGATGTGTCGAGTGCCCTGGACGTCGAGACAGAGCGCACCCTGTGGGAAGGCATCTTTGCGGATGCCGAGGCGGTTACGTGTCTGGTTGTCTCCAACCGTCGCGTCGCGCTGCGCCAGGCCAGCCAGGTCGTCGTGCTCAAAGATGGGCGCATCGAGGCCGCAGGACGCTTGGACGACCTGCTGGAATCCTCACCCGAGATGCGCCAACTCTGGCGGCAGGCCTCCGCCGAAGAGGCAGCCGGAATCGATAGCTAAGGGCTGCTCGCCACGGTCCAAAGGGGGAGCGCGACCATGGAAACCATGCGCCTTGGCAAGACCAACCTGACCACCTCCCGTATTGGCATCGGGGGGATCCCGCTCACCCGACCGCCGGCGGCCGAGGCGGCCCGGATCGTGTGCTATGCGATAGACCGGGGGATCAACTTCATCGACACAGCATTTGGCTATTCGGACAGTGAGGAGCGCATCGGCCGCGGCATTGCCGGCGTGCGTGACCGCGTGATCATCGCGACCAAGACTCCAGCCAGTGACGCCGTCACAGCAACCGAGCACCTAAACACCAGCTTACGGCGGCTCGGCACCGACTACATCGACCTCTGGCAGTTGCACGGCATTTCCAGCGAGAGCGGCCTCAAGGCAGTGCTGGCGCCCGGTGGGGCGTACGAGGCGGCCGCTCGGGCCGTCCAACAGGGCAAGGTGCGCCACATCGGTTTCTCGAGTCACAACGTCGATGTCGCCGGCCAGTGCGTCGCCACCGGTCTCTTTGCCACCGCCCAGATACCGTTTAACTTCATCTCGGACGAGGCCGCCCATGGCTTGCTGGCCCAGTGCGAGGCAGCGGACGTCGGGTTCATCGGCATGAAGCCCTTTGCCGGCGGCGCCATCCGCGATGCGAAGCTGGCATTTCGCTGGCTGATGCAGTATCCAACAGTGTTGCCGGATCCCGGCATTGAGCGGGCTACGGAGATCGATCAGATCATCGCGATCGTCGATAGCGGTCAGGCGTTGACGGTAGCGGATCAGACGGCAATCGCCGCGATCCGGGACCAGCTTGGCAGCCGGTTTTGCCGCCAGTGCGAGTACTGCATGCCCTGCCCCCAAGGCGTGATCATCCCCGGCATGATGTACCTGCCGCTGCTTTATGACCTCTGGCCACCGGAGCGTTTTTTTAGCTGGCGCCTAGTTACCGCCTCGGTGGAGGGGGCGGCGCGCTGCTCCAGCTGCGGCATCTGTGAAACCAAATGCCCTTACCAACTGCCGATCCGGGATATGATGCGGCAACACCTGGCGTTTTATGACTCGGTCAAAGAGGCGTGGGATCAGGCTCAAGCCGGCACTGGCGGTAGCCGGTGAAGACAGACCAAAACCTGGGCTCAGCCATCCGGGTCTCGGCCGCCGGCGCGCGACGCTTTTTGCTGCTGCGGTCTGGCCTCGCGCGCAGAGCAGGCAGCACGGGACGGTGGCTGGGTCCATCGTGCACTGCCGACGCTGTGCAGGCGCTTGAGTACGTTCAGGTCGACCCGATGCGCGTGCTCGAGCGCAGTCATCACCTGGTGCTGGGCGCCCGGGTTGCCGGGTACCGGCCCGCCGACCTTGACGCTCTCCTCTATGCCTCGCGGGACTTGGTCGAGGTGGTCGGCCGCAACCGGCTGATCGTGCCGGCAAAGGATCTGTGGATGTTTTGGCCCCGGTTTGCCGAGCTTGAGGAGACCCATCGCCCCCAACTGAACGAGCTTGAGCCCCTGATGGCCAAGGTACTCGCCAGGATCGCCGCGGAGGGCCCCCTTTCATCCAGTGACTTCACGGATACCGAAACCATCTCCGGCTTTTGGGACCCGGACGGCCAGACCCGCACCCGCGCCGTCCGCCAGGTCATGGAGTGGCTTTGGCACTTCGGCCGCATTGCCGTCAGCCACCGTAAGGGTCTCCAGCGTTACTTCGACCTCCCGGAGCGGCTGTTTGACACTCCCCCATCGCTCGGTCAGGCAGACCTCGACGCGGCGGCAGACGCGCTCGTGCGCAAGTATTGCCGGGCGGCCGGGTTGGTTGATTGCCGGGACTGGTCGTTTGGGTGGGGCAAGCTGCCGGCGGCGAGGCGACGCGGTGTGATGCGGACCCTGGTCCAGGCGGGCGAGATGATCGAAGTCCGGATCGACGACGTCGCCCACCCCTACTATGTCGGGAGCGCCGAGGCGCCAGCTCTGCTCGCCGCCTGCGAGTTTGAGCTTGCGCCAGACGTTCGGTTCCTGCCGCCGCTCGACAACGTCTTATGGTGGCGCGAGCGGCTGTTGGACGTCTTCAGTTTTGCCTACACGTGGGAGGCCTACACGCCGGCTGCCAAGCGCAGATACGGTCCCTATACCTGTCCCATCTTGGTCGGCGACCGGCTCGTCGGCCGCGTTGACGCGCGCCTGGACCGGCAGTCACACTCACTGGTGGTCAACGGACTGTGGTGGGAGGATGACCGGCAGACCAGGGGGGCCAATTGGGATGACGAAGCGATCTGGGCCGGCCTGACCGCCTGGGCGGCAACGCTGGGCGCCTCAGAGGTCGTGCGCTAGACCGGCAGCGTGGGCACCCAACTTGACCCAGGGAAGGCGAGGCCGGCAACGGGATCCCCGCCCTTGGGAGTAAGGAACCGATTATCTGGATCGGCAGTCAGCGTCAGCACGAGCGCCGCGACAGCATCAATCCAAAGCTTGTTGTGTTCATCCTCCAACAGGATGTGCAGACAGCGTTCGGGGGCAAAGGCCGGCCGATAGGGCCGGTCGTTGCTGAGGGCGTCAAAGACGTCGGCGACGGCCACGATCCGGCTAAAGAGACCAAGATCTGTGTCTCGCAGCCCGTGCGGGTACCCGGATCCGTCCAGTCGCTCGTGGTGCTGCAGCACGGTCGCGGCGGCCGCTGGCTCCATAAACGCTCCTTCGAGCAGGGCAGCGTACCCACTCTCGGTGTGGTGCCGTATGGTCTCAACCTCGTCATTGGTCAGGGGGCCATTTTTGATCAGCAGGTGGTTGTCGATAAACACCTTGCCAAGGTCATGCAGGATCGCGCCGGTACCCATGGAGACAAGCTCCGCGCGGGAGAGGCCAAGGCTGCGCCCGATCAGTGACGAGAGGATGCAAACGTTGACGGAGTGCGCGTGGGTGTAGGAATCATGCGCCCGGAGGCCAGTCAGGCCCAGCATAACGTTGCCGTCGGCAAGGACGTTGTCGACGATCCGGCTGACAAAGGGCATGACGCTGTCGCCTTGGGGAGTAACGGTTTCCTGAGCGCCGATCAGTACGTCGCGCACGGCCACCGCGGCATTACGCCAGAGATCGACGCGCATCGAGCCGACGCTGTGCAGCGCATGTATGCGAGTGCGCTTTACGTCACCGGGCATGATACCGAGATCGCGGAGCCGCGCGCTGAACGAAAGCGGGAGAACAAAATCGTCGCTTTCCGCCTGCGGACGAGCAAAGACAGGCACAGCCAGGCGCCCTTGCTGCGGCAGAATCACTGATCCACTAGCCTCCCAGAGTTGCGGCAGATAATCGCGTCAAATGGTGCTCTAAGGATGTCATCGGATGATTGGCCCAAGAGATAAACACCCTTAGCGCCACAAAGAGGGAAGGAAGCAGTGTAAAATCGCAAAGAGTGTCCGGCTGGCGTACACACCGACGCCAACCGTGGGGGTGTGAGCCGTTGTTTGCGTCTACTCCCGAAGTCCCTTGCGGTGAACGGACTCCGCCGCCAAGTTTAGCTGGCCTGCCTGCTGCCGACCGGCAGCCATTTGCTTATCACCCACCTGATGAGGCTGGCGCAAACAGGCCTGCCAGCAGACGAGCGAGCGAATAGGCAAGCGGGAAACTAACCACAAGGCCCGTTACCCATAGGGCAAGCCGAAAGCCAGGGCTCCAGTGACCACTGTACGATCTGTCCAACTGCCAGAGCACGACCACGCAGATCGCATAAGCAAAGAATATGCTGGCTGACTCGCTGGTCATCCGGTCGCCCCTCTCCAATTACACCTTTGCCGTACGCCAAGTGATGAACGACTCATCGCATCCAGTACTCGCCGAGTCGGTGGTCAGCGTCAGGCCAATCAATCAAGAAGTACCGGCCGTCGGGCGACCAACCGAGACCATAGGCCTGGCCAAGGTCGCGCATCGCGCCAGTGCCCGTCTCAAACAGCCGCACCGTGGACCATGGATTGCTCTGGGCAAACCAGGTCGAGTCCGCGCTCCAATGGTGGCCGGCAAACTTGTCGCCACCCGTTAAGGTGCGCGTAGCCTCACCATCCAGACTGTACAACGTGCTGCCGTGCGCGAGCCATTTGCCGTCAGGCGACCAGGAGAGGTAGGCAGTGGACGGCGGTCCATCGACAGCGACAGCAGCCCGCAGCCTTGTGACCTCGCCGGTTGCGAGTTCCAGCACGCGGATTTCGCCGGCGGAGCGCGACGCGTCGTGCACTACGGCCAGCCGTGAGCCCTCGGGCGACCAGGTTGGCCTCGCGGATACGACCCACTCCTGTGGAGGGAGATAGGTTTCGACGATGTGCTCGATGCGTGTTACTGCCCCGGAGGCGAGTTGCACGATCACGAGATCGGTCGCCACCGTATCGTCATCCCAAGCTTGCTCGTCAAACCGGAAGCGCAATGCCGCCAAATGTGAACCGTCAGGGGAAACCGCGTGCAGACTCAGTCCCTCCTCAGGCGCCTGTATCTCCCGGACTAACTTGCCATCACGGTCAATTAGCAACCATGTATCGCCATCTAGTGCCAACACGTTGGCACCGGCCCAGGCAAGGACCGTCGCGGACCGGTCCGCCTTGGTCGTCGCCCCGGTACTGGTGTCGATCAGCCAGGGGCCGATCAGGGTCCCGCTGTTGACACCGCCGGTGACCTCTGCGACATAGTTGATTGCCAATACCTGACCGTCGGGCCGCAACGTAGCGGCAAAGATGTGCGCCGGCACCGTCGCCACGGCCGTCGGCGCATCATCGCCGGGACGCAAGGCCATGAGCCTGGCGGGTCCCCCGGTAAAGACCACCGGCAGACCACCGCGAACCCACAGACCGTCAGTGTCACGCATGTCTGCTGTCGCAACGCGCAAGGCTGGGGCTGGCGCGGGGACGGCCAGCTCCAAAGTGCGGGCCGTTGACCAGACCAGGCCGGCGGCGTCCGAGGCAGCCGCGAGCACGGCCGCCTCCACCGTCGCCTTGTCCACATCTTTGCTAAAGCTGAGTCGTAGCTTGAGCGGCCGTGAAGACAGTGAATCGCTCGGCGCGACCTCAACCCACGGACCTCCGGCGACGGCGAGAACCTGCATCGTGCCGACCGGCTCCGCCTGGCGCACCAGCGGATATTGCAGCGCACTGCCCATGCCGGGACTGGCGACCGATGTCACCGTGAGCTCCAATCGATCGCCCGCACTACCGCGTGGGATTACCCACTCCACCAGCCCAATGCCGAGGTTGGCGTCGATGAGTTGCGGCGTGGCACCGGAAAACCTCAGATTGGCCGCATACCACTCCCTGGTGGGCGGTGGGTTGAACTGCAACGACAATACCAGGTCATCGGTACCGACGACCTCCTCCCGCCCGGGAGTCAGCACTTTGGTCCCGCGCAAGATCCCGCCGTTGGGCTCCGTTTCGGTCAGCCGAGCCTCGGCGATTGTCACCGCGGGACGCCCGGGTCGGCCAAAGACGATGTCGCCAAAGAACTCCTCTAGTGTGACGCCTTGCTGAGCGACCGCGGTCGCCAGAGTGGGGCCGAGGTAGCGGAGATGCCACGGCTCATAAGCGTAGCCGGTGATGGACTCGCCGTCCGCCGGGTAGCGGACGACAAAGCCGTACTCATGTGCGTGCGCCGCGAGCCAACGGCCCTCGGCGGTCGCGCCAAACTCCTCGGTCAACCGATAGCCGACTGACGCGCTCGAGACATCCATCGCAAGCCCGGTTTGGTGTTCGCTTTGCCCGGGCCGTGCGCTGAAGCGCGCAGCAGCCGCAAGCCCGTAAAGGGACACGTTGCGCTGGAAGATGGTCGCCTGGGTCGAGTACGACCGGTAACCGGAAACCGCCGCCAGCTGATGCCCCGCCGTCGCCGCGCCAGCGAACAACTCACCCAGGGCCGCCGCCGCGTCGGCCCGCAGCATGCGCTTATCGGCAGCTTCGCTGAACGAGAATCGCACCTCGGGCACCACCAGATCCGCCGGCACGTAATCGGCAGGCAGGTTGCGCTCTTTGTTGACCACAACGTCCACAAGGTCAAGGTTGGACGGCTGTACGATCCCGCCGTCGCCAATGAGCATGGTCGCGACGAGAGTGTTACGGACGAGTATGATGACCTCGGCGCTCAAGTCGCCGTGATGGGCGACCACAGTGCACTGCTCCCCAGTGAGCGCCTGCGTGGACACCGCCAGCAGACCATCAGCCGAGACGGTCGCGACGCTGGCGTTGCTCACTGAATAGGTTGTGTTTGCTGCGTGCCCCGTCACGTCACTGGTCTCACCATTGCTGAGAGCTGCGCTCACAGCGAGCTGGTGGGTGGATCCGTGCGCCAGAGTGGGCGGCGGAGCGGCAATGGACACGGCAGTGACCTTTGGCGACAGCAACGCACAGGCCGCGCCGCTACCGACGAGCCCGACCAGCAAGCCTAGGATCAGCGCCGTGCGCCATGGTCCAGGTCGCGTACTCACGTTACAATCCCTGTCTCTCTCCTCAAGTCGTTCCTGACTATTCTCCGTCCGCGTGATTTATCTTTGCGCCCGTTGGGACTGCCTGACACCTGGACAGGGCAGGTGTAGACTCAAGGTGGAGGCGATCTTGAGTGAAGGCATTGGTGGTTTACGATTCAACCTTTGGCAACACCGAGCAGATAGCCAAGGCCATCGCGGCCGGCATGGGCCCGGAAGTTGATGCCCGCGCAATCAGGGCAAGCTTGGCCGACCCTGGCGCGGCCCCCGGCGTTGACCTGCTGGTTGTCGGATCCCCAACCAATGGCGGGCGGCCGACCAAGCCAGTCGCGGAATTCATCAAGCGGTTGCCGTCGCTCGGGGCAGGCACCCGCATCGCGGCATTTGACACGCGCGTGCCCCAGCGCTGGGCAGCGATCTTTGGTTATGCTGGTCCCCGCATCGCGTCGTCCCTACAGGCCAAGGGCGGCCGTTCGCTGACTTCGCCGGAGGCCTTTTTCGTCAACGGACAAAAGGGGCCGCTCCAGGACGGAGAGCTCGCCAAGGCGACCACCTGGGGACGACGGCTCGTGGAGTAGGACCGATTCGGTTTCGCCGGAGGAGAGAGCGAGATGGCCGGATTGCGCCAGGAACTGCGAGATCACCGGCAGACCGTCCGCTCGTTTGCGCTTATCTGGCTTGCGCTGTGGGCGCTAACGATCATCACCTGGATGTATGATGAGCGGGGCAATTCGATGGGCATGCCCATGCTGGTGTTTTTTGCTCATTTGGGCGCCCTGCCGACTTTGGCCGGCATCATGACAGCGCGCTGGCGCCTGCACGGTGCGGCGGCGGGATTTGTCATCGCCGAAGTAGACCTGCTCCTGCTGGCGGCCTGGGGAGGCCTGCTAGCGCTGCTGGGCAAAGTGGCGGACAACCCCGACATGGCTGGCTGGGCGGGCGTTCTGGAGTTTGGCGCCTTCGTCATCCTGATGGGCGTCGTTGGATTTGCCGCCGGGTGGATAGGCAGGGTTATTGGCCGCGCCTTGTCAACGCGTCGATAGCCAAAGCTGGAAATCGAAAGAGCAGCTGCCTAACCACAAAGGTCGGTAGCTGCTCTTATACTGGTCGGGGCGGCGGGATTTGAACCCACGGCCTCCTGGTCCCAAACCAGGCGCGCTAGCCAAGCTGCGCCACGCCCCGATATTCATCTCTAGCTGTGAAACATCACCACTATAACTGGCCGCCGTTCAGCGGTCAATTCGCCGGGCAGGCGCCATGCCGCTGGATCAGATCCCACAGCACCGGAGCCAGTTTGGCAAAGGCGCGGCCTCGATGCGACAGGGCATCTTTGGCCGCTGGCGCAAGCTCGGCAAACGTCAACCCGAGCTCGGGCCGCAAGAACAGCGAGTCATAACCGAACCCGCCACTCCCGCGTGGTCGGTAGGCAATGAGGCCGTGGCATTCGCCTTCAACGACGTGCTCTGCGCCATCGGGCAAAACCACGGCCACGGCTGTGACAAACCGTGCCCCTCGCAGGTGCGGTGCCACCCCGGCCATCTTGCTCAGCAGCAATCGATTATTGCCAGGATCGTCTCCATGCCGGCCTGCGTAGCGTGCCGACAGCACGCCGGGCTCGCCGCCCAGATAGGCCACCGCAAGGCCGGAGTCGTCCGCAATCGCGGCCAGGCCGGTGTAGCCCGCGGCGACCCTCGCCTTGATCAGCGCGTTGGCACTAAAGGTCGCGCCATCCTCGACCGCCTCCGGGCAGCCTGGGTGATCCGCCAGGGTCTCGACCACCAGGTGCGGCGGCAACTGGCCGAGCAAACGGGCCATTTCCCGGCCCTTGGCAGCATTACGCGTTGCGAGCAGGACCTGCATGACCTATCCTTTCCGCCAGTGAGCCAAGCGCCGTCCGCTGGACGGCAACCAAATCGCAAATACCTTGCCGGCCGAGGCCGAGTAGTTCTTCCATCTCCGCGTGGCTAAATGGCGCCTGCTCGCCGGTGCCCTGCACCTCAACAATCCCGCCGCCCGCGGTCATTACGATGTTCATGTCCACCTGGGCCCGGGCATCCTGTTCGTAGCAGAGATCAAGCACCGGTCGTCCATCGACAATTCCTGCGCTGACCGCCGCAACATGATCCAGGAGCGGCAAGTAACCGATGATCCGCGCCTCGACCAGCTTGCCCAGGGCGAGGGCCAGGGCAACGAAGCCCGCCGTGATCGACGCGGTCCGCGTGCCGCCGTCTGCCTGCAGGACGTCGCAGTCGATCCAGATCGTGCGCTCTCCGAGCGCATTGAGATCGGTGACCGAGCGTAACGCGCGTCCGATCAGTCGCTGGATTTCCTGGGTCCGTCCGCCAACCTTGCCGAGGGAGGACTCGCGGGGCTTGCGCTCCATCGTGGAGCGCGGCAACATGGCGTATTCAGCGGTAACCCAGCCGTGACCGCTGCCCTTGGCAAACGGCGGCACCCGGTCCTCGACTGACGCGGAAACCAACACATGCGTGTCTCCCTGCTTGATCAGGGCAGACCCCTCGGCGTACTTCATCACGCCGGGCTCGATGGTCACGGGCCGCAACCCGGCCCGCTGGTCAACCTGCAACATGACGATCCCCTCCCCTAGCCGGTCCGGATCGGTTTCGGCGCCGCGGTACCCGGCAAAAGCAAACCCGGACCCAAGGCCCGGGTGCCATACTGGCCGCAAATCGGCCGACAGCTAAACCTCAGCTTGACGCATCAGCGAATGCAGATCGCTAAGGTATTTGATAAGCAGATCGCGCTCTTCCTCCGGCACCTGAGCAAGGATGCCGCCCAGGTAACGCTTGCGGGCAGCCATGACCTCATCGATGACCTTACGGCCGGGGTCGAGCACCTTGAGCCGGATCACCCGCCGGTCGGCGCGGTCCCGCTCGCGCGCGATCAGGCCATTGCGCTCCATCCTGTCGATCAGGTCGGTCGCTGTGCTGCATGCGAGGTACATCCGGTCGCAGAGGTCGCCCATGGTGATCTCCCCTTGCTCGTTGAGGATGACCAAGGCGTTGAGCTGCGGAGGCGTGATGCCAAAGCCAACCAAGATCTCCCGCCCACGCTTGCGAATAATCACGCTTACATTGCGGATTAAGGACTCGATTTCCTCGGTTTGCCGCTCAAAATCAACAGCTTGCAGAGTCAGCCACCTCCAGGCCGGGCCACCGACGACCGTCTCTACCGGTGCCAGGGTCCCCAGCAGATCGCTTCTATAGTGTTACTTTTCGAATATCTAATATTATCAGGCAACTTCGCAAAACGTCAACGGAAGAAGGCCTGCAACGCCTCCGCCATCAGCTCAGCGGCCCGCACTTGTTTTGCCGGGTCGAGCAGGATGCGCTCATCCGAGGGGTTGGTGAGGAAGCCAAGCTCGATGAGCACCGCCGGCATTGTCGTCTCGCGGCAGACCACATAGTTGCCGACCCTAACACCACGGTTGGGCATCCCCAACTGCGTCAGGCTATTGAGCATGACCTGCGCGAGCCGCAGGGACTGCGCGGAGTTGCCGTAGTGGTATACCTCGGTACCTGAGCTGTTGGGATTGGTAAAGGCGTTGCAGTGGATCGACACAAAGAGCTCGGCGCCCCAACTGTTGGCAATTGCGGCGCGCTCGTAGCCGTCAATACTGACGTCAACCTGCGGCTTGGTCAGCTTGACCACCGCGCCGGCCCGCTCGAGCGCTGCCTTGAGGGCAACGGCGATCGGCCAATTGACGTACTTTTCGTAGACTCCGCTGTATGAGGTACAACCGGGGTCCCGCCCACCATGTCCGGGGTCAAGGACGATGCGCCGGCCCACCAGTGTCGACCTTGTCAATTCCAGGACGATCGTGCGGCCATCAACGGTCAACCGGTGACCCGCGTACGCGTTGAGACGCAGCACCACGGCGAAACCATCACCGCCCGCAACCGGCACGATCGAGTATTCTTCCACCAGTCCATCGGCAACCGTCGCGCCGGCAAGGTCAGTCGCCGCAGCGCCTGCGACCTGCAACTGCAGTTGTCGCCCATCGGCAGCGACAGCTACCTCCGATTGGGCGTCCGCGGCAAGCGTCAGCGCCAGGCGACCGCCCAAAGCGGTGCTCTGGTAGTCGATGGCCTGGGTCGCCGGCGGCTTTTCCGGGTCGGGCGGCGTCACGGTCCCTCCCCCCGGATCGGTCACGCCAGCCGGCAACACGCGCAGGCCTGCCTCGCTCTGAGCGATGGTAAAGGTCGCTGGCTTGCTCAAATCAAGGACCACGCGGACGATGTCCGGACTGATTTGGTTTTGGGCGATGCGCACTCGCACGATATCGCCGGCGCCCACCTCAATGCCCTTGGTGCCCGCCACCAGCGATGCGCCCGGCAGGTCAATGACAAACCGGTCTGGCCCAGTCAGGCTAAACGTGCTCGTTGCCACTGGGCCGGTGCTGCGGATCGTCAGCCCGCCTTCTTCCCAGGCCACGGCGGAGACTATGTAAAAGATCCGGACGTCCACGCCCGCCCCGTTGATTGCCGGGACCGGGTCAAAGCGCACGGCGTCGACCAGATCGCAGACAACCCTGGTGTAGGTCACGCCATCGCCACCCGTCCCGATCCGCACCCGCTCAATAGCGGCCCGGCCGATGGCTTGCTCGGTCCAATCGAGACTGGGCGTCACGTCCATCATATCGATCACCAGGCGCGGCGGATCGGCCAAAGCCGCCACCTTATACGTCGCCAGCCCATCTGTGCGCACGTGAAGGACGGCGTACTCCGGCAGCAGTTCCAGCTCGACCGCGGTGACATGGCCGCCCGCAACGGGCGACTGCACCGTCGCCGTCCGGGTCGTCGCATCCCAGGCTACCTCACAACCGAGCGCCTCGGCCACAAACCGCAAAGGCACGAGCGTCCGCCCCGAATACAGCACCGCGGGCGCATCCAATCCGATCTCTGCCGCATCCACCAGCGCCTTGACCGAGCCGATTGTCATCTCGATGTGCCGCTCACCCGTATCCACGCTCGCCACCTGTCGTGCGCCGTCCCAGTTGACGCTGGCGCCGAGCGTCTCAGCGACGATACGGATCGGCACCAGCATCCTGCCGCTGTAGACAAGGAGCGGCACGTCCGGATAAACCGGGCGATCGTTGATCACTAACTGGGCGCCCTCAAAGACGCCGTAGCCTGCGGGCAGCGCAGCAGCATGGACAGGTTGGACGGGGGACAGCGGGGTGACGGCGACCAGCAGCGCTAGCGCCGTAAGCAAGGCGACCAGGCGCAGCCTGACGACGCGCCAAAACCGCACCGCCTCTGTCCGCGATGCTCTGAGGCCGCTTTGCCAGGTTAGGCCGCACTTGCTCATCATGACTCCACCGCGGCTATGCTTCGAGTTCAGCTAGGATTCCCCTCCAGGCACGATCACCGGTACCCTCAACGCTATTCGACTAGATGGCCTTTAATGCCGAGGAAACGTGCAGCATTGCCGCCGAACACAGCGGCGACGTCCTCATCTTTCATCCCGATCTGGCGGCAGGTGCGAACCTGTTCCTCAAGGTACCGATGGCTGAATCCCCGCGGGAACCAGCTGGAATCGGTGCCAAACACAATCCGGCTGGATCCGATCGTCTCGTAGGCCCGCCGGAACAGGTCGTCCAGCGTCAATTGATACGGCACCCAGCGCATCCACTGATTTGAGCCCGAGGTGTCAACGCAGATGCCCGGGCAACTCCAGGCCAGCTGCAGCACCTCTTGCCAGTAACCGCAGCCAAAGTGCGCGATGACAAAGGGAATGCCAGGATACCGGCTGGCCGGCTCATAGATCACCAGCGGGTTGATGTTGGGGTGATCGATGATCCCGCCACCAGTGCCAAGCCAGCCAAAGTGAATCAAGACCGGCAGGCGCCGCTGCTCACAGTATTGCCAGAGCGGATTCAGAGTCGGATCGTTAAGCTTGACGTCCAGGCCGGGCGCAATGATCTTGAGTCCGACAAACCCGAGGTCTTCAACGGCTCGCCGTAGTTGTGGTCCGGCGTCTGGCGCCGCCAAATTGTGGTGGGCCATACCAAACAGCTTGCCCGGATGCGCAGCGATAGCGGCGGCGAGTTGGTCATTGCCACCGCCGCTGACCATCACCGCTCCCCGTAGACCGTGCCGGTCCACCTCCGCCGCCCAGCGGGCGGCCTGTTCCGCCGGACTCCGCTGCGCTAGGCCCTCCTCCGGGTCTGGGAAGTTCCATTCCTTGCGCCACTGGCTGCGGCGGTCTAGGCCGTAGTCAGTCAGGATCTTCTGCGCTTCGGGTGGACGCGCTGCACGCATCGCCGCGGCACCGCCGCGCCGCGTCCGCGGCCAGGGCACCGGCAGGTGCACATGAAAGTCAATGACCTCAATCCCGTTCCAGGTCAAAAAGGGTCGCCTCCTTACAGAATGCCCGGGGCAGGTAGTCCCAGGGTGTCAAGGACGTTGCGCATGACCTGGACAAAGGCGGCGACCAGGGCGATCCGGCGGACTTTTACGTCAGCCGGCGCCGAGAGCACAGGGGCGCCCTCATAGAAGTCAGTGAAGCTCGCAGCAAGCGAAAACGCATAATCCGCCAAGATCGACGGCAGCAACTCGGCGGCCGCGGCCGTCAACCGGGCGCCAAAGTCAGCCATGGTCATTGCCATTGCCTTTTCGGCGGGCACGAGGTCGCCGGACCCGGCAAAATCGGCGTGGGCTGCGCTCCAGGCCAGGGCGTGCTCCGGCTCGACCGGGCAGCCCGGCACAGAACCAGCCGCCTTGCGCAGGATCGACAGCGCCCGCGCGTATGCGTACTGCAGGTAAGGTCCGGTGTTGCCGTTCATGGCGAGCGCCTCGCCGAAGTCAAACGCAATCAGCGTGTTGGTGTGGAAGCGAATCATGTAGTACCGGATCGCCGCCACGGCGATCGAATTGGCGAGATCGGCAACCTCAACCTCAGTCATCTCGGGATGCCGTGACCGGACCTCGTCGGTCGCCTTTGCCTGTGCCGCGGCGATCAGGTCGTCCGCCTTGACCCCGATACCCTTGCGGCCGGCCATCGGCACGGCGCCCTTGGCGTCCTTGGGGATCTCCACGCCAAGTTCAGCGGCGGTTTCGGGAGATAGGGCGACGACCTCGTAGGCCAACTGCACCGAGTTATCGGCCTCGTCGACGAAACCGAGTTGGTGCAAGGAGTGACGCAAGATGTCCTGCAGATACTTTTGCCGGATGTCGATGACGTTGATCACGCGGTCGGCATGGCCAAACTCGACGCCGGCAGGCAGGGCCTCGGCGCGCTCTGGCGGACATGAGCTGTAAAGGTCCTTGCCGTTGGGCTGGTTGATGTGATGGTGATAGTCAAAGTCAAGGCCAAGCACGCCAAACTTCCAAAGCTGATAGGCGATGTCCTTGGCGACATAGGTGGCCGTCCCATTGCTGCGGACGACAACCTTGTCGGGGTTTTCCAGGCCCTCAAACTCAGGGATATCGCTCAGCCGGACAACCCAGCACCCGGCGTTGGGTCCCTCGGTTTCGTGGACGAGGGAGCCCCGTCCCTTGAGTGTGGCAAATGCATGGCGCCAAAAACCCTTGCGGACGACATCGCTCTCCCAGGTCAGGAGATCGTAGTAAATGCCGAGCCCCCACATGGTGCGCAGGTGGCCGGCCAGGACCCGCTCGGCGACTTCCTTGGCAAAATCGGCGATCTCGCCGTGGCCCTGTTCGATCAGGTGGAGATATTCACGCTGGACCTCGCGGAGCTCGGGCTCGCGCTCAAAGCGGCGGTGGACCTCGGTGTAGATGTCCCAGCAATAGTGATCAAACGGCACATCGGGTCCCGGCGGCGGCGCACCCAGGTGCTTGATGGCGAGCACGACGTCGGCGACCTGAGCACCGGTGTCGTCAATGTAGTTTTGCACCTCAACCTGGTAGCCGCAGCGGCGCATGATGCGCACCATGGTGTCGCCGAGGCACGCGTTGCGGACGTGGCCAATGTGAGCGGCCTTGTTGGGGTTCATCGCGGTGTGCTCGACGACCGCCTTGCGACCAAGCGCAGGCACGGAGCCGTACTCATCTCGTCCGTGGTCGACTGCCTGGACGACGGCGGTAACAAGCGCCGGGGCATCGATCTGCACGTTTACGTAGCCGGGAGCGGTCGCGGTTACGTTGCTGATCAGCGGTATCGCCGCGGCAAACAGACCATCCCTGAGCTGCTGCGCGAGCATAATTGGCGCACGCCGCGCCTGTTTGGCAAGACGGAGAGCGATTGGTGTGGCAAGGTCGCCAAACTTCGTATCGGGCGGAGCCTCCCAGGCAATGGTCGCCGGATCAAGCTCGATGCCAAAAAGCTGATGAGCCAAGCTGGCCGTTTGGGCTTGCAGCTTGGCTCGCAGCTGGCTGAGCTGTCCGCTGGCCGGGTGTGTGGTGTCCATCGACAACCCCCTCTAGGGGCGAACGGTTCTTCGCCATATCCCCTAGATTCTACCCAATCACGCGGAACGGCTGCAACTCGAGGTCTGTTTAAGGAGCGTTAGGTAAAAATGTCGTACCGAAAGCCCGTTCTCAAGCTCGCTGCGCAGTGCGCCCAGCTGACCGATCGTGCGATCAAGGACGATCAATTGCTCCGCCAGAGCGGTTTCGTTCATGCCGGCGGTGGTTTCCAGGCCTTTGCGCTGCACCCTCTCCATGGCGCCGCGCTGCCATCCATCGACGGCAACCTTGATCACCTCGGCGACCCCTTGCAGGACAGGAACGACCGCGTCGGCCTGGATCTCGGCCGTCTGTTGCGCCGATTGCTTGCGCCCGCCGCCAAAGAGGCCGCGGATACCACGCGCTTCTGTCCCAGCGCCGTCCCCATTGATCACCCGCCGCTGGTTGAAACGCTTGACCGTCTCGATGTAAATCCCGCGCCCGGAAAACGCCAACGGAGGCGGCGGCATGCTAGCATTAGCCAACTCCGCGTATATCGGCTCCCAGGTTTCCCGTACATGACCGAAGGCCATGCCGGCAAGTTCGCTGAGATAGCCCGCCACGGTCTCGGGATCATCTTTGCCCGCCTGGACCACGCTTGCCGCAATCTCAACGACACCAAGGTCCAGGAGGTTGGCGACCTCGCTGCCGACGCGCTCCGCGATATTGCCAAGCACCTCACCGCTTGACCGCTGCTGAGCGAGCAGTTGTTCGTTGCGCCGCGCTCCGGCGACGAGCACCGCCAAGGCCACGTCGGTTTCCTCGATCAACTCGCGACTGCGGCGGCGCACCTCCGTTGCCGAAACCGGCGTTTGGTCGGCATAGGCCTGCTTGGCCACCTGGACGAAGCGTTTGCTGCTACAACCAAGCGACTCAAACAATGGATCAGAGAGTAAAAACGCTGCGGCCGCGCTGAAGTCAGCTGCCAGCCGCGCAAGATGGCGCGTGTACTGGTCGATCATCCCGTTGATCAGCGGATCAAGCCGCCGGTCGGACATGTCTACAACAGTCATCTTGGTCACCTCATCTGCCGGTAATCAGCAGGTAGGAGAGAAAGACCAACCCAACGACAAGGCCCGAGCTCAGATAAAAGATGCCTTTGAGCGCCGAAGTGGTGGCGTGAAAAGACTTGCTGAAGAACTCAAGTTGACTGAGCGTTGTCGCCGTGCTGTCAACCATTGCCTGATGATGGGCCTCATTGCCGTGCATCAGGTCAAGCACAGCCTCTTCGGTGCGGTCCGAGGTGTCGCGGATGCGGCTCTCAAGTTCGACCTGTCGCTGATTGACCCGCTCGAGGTTGGCGGCCAGGATGCCGGCAAACTTGGTTTCAAGCGTGGATAGAGAGCGATCCAGCGCATCGTTGTAGGTGCGCAATGTCGCTTTGAGGCTCTCCTGGCTCCCCTCCAGGCTGCGTGCCGCGCTGGTCAAGGTCGGCATGGCAGAATTCACGGCATCACGCAGTTCGCGGGCGCGTTCGCTCAACTCGTCCGAGGTGCTGGTCAACGCAGAGGTCAGCTGGTCGCCGGCGACGGCAAATCCCTCTACCTGGCCCTGCATCGCGCTGACCGCGCCGCCGACCGCCTGGCTGGTCTCCGCAGCGCTGTCAGTCAGACGGGCCTCGAGTCGCCGGAGCCCATCCATGCGCTCGACGACTGGGGCAAGCCGTGCCTCAAATGCCTGCTGAAGGTCATTCTGATGGGCCTCAAATCCCGCCGCCAAGGTCTCGACCATGCTGGCCTCGGACGCTGTGCGCAGGGCATGGATCTGCTCACGCACGGCATCAAGGAGCGCAGCCTGCTCGTCGCGCAGGCGAGTGACTTCTGCTTCCATGCTGGCACGCAGCTCTGCGCCGAGCGACGCGATCTCCGCCCGGACGGTTTCGGCGATACCGCTAACTGAGGGACTGGCCACAGTGGTTGCCAGGTCGCCCGCCAACTCCCGCAATACCTCACGAAACTCGACAGCGACCGCGGACTCGGATTCATCCCGATCCTGGTCGGACTGCAAGAGCTCGGCCATCTGTTTACTGATCTCGGCCAATGGGTCAACCTCCCTTGAAAGAAACCTTTCGTTCTTCTCATCGACGTTTTCGGCCTTGACCAATAGCGCGGATTGTATGGTTTCTGGACAGAGGAAAAGGCCGCCGTCGCGCGGCGGCCTGCGCAATCATGAGTGTTTTGCGTCGTTCTGGGCTATTCGTCCGGCAATTCCGTGCCTCGGCTCATAATCTCGATGTACCCCGCGTAGCTGAACTGCCGTCCCCGCTTCCGAGCAGTGAGCTCTTTGACAATGCCGAGTCGCTCCAGATGCCTTAGCGCACTATTCACCGTTGCTGGGGTTATTCCAGTTTTGGCTGCTAGGAACCCCGCCGTGGCAATCGGTCGCTCCATGAGTGCCCGATGCACCTGCAGCGTGGTGTAAGCTGCCCGTCCAAGGCTGCTGATCTTGGCGCGGTCCAGCTCGGCCAACTCAATCAGCCGCTGGGCCGTCTGCACCGCCTGGGTGGCAGTGACGATGACGGCCTCGGCAAAGAAGTCGAGCCAGGCTTCCCATTCGCCGGTTTGGCGGACTGCGTTGAGAAGTTCGTAATAACGTTGCCGGTGCGTCTTGAAGTACAGGCTAAGGTAGAGCATTGGCTCTCGCAGTACCTTGTGTTCACAGAGCAGCAAGGTGATCAGCAGTCGCCCTAGACGGCCGTTGCCGTCCCGGAACGGGTGAATCGTCTCAAACTGCACGTGAGCCAAAGCCGCCTTAAGCAGGGCCGACGTGGGCTCCGGCTGGTCGTGCAGGAAGGACTCGAGCTTACTCATGCATTCGAGCACCTCCGCAGCCGGCGGCGGAACGAAGATGGAGTTGCTCGGCCGAGTGCCCCCAATCCAGTTCTGCCCCGGCCGGAACTCACCCGGAGCCTGGCCGCTTCCTCGGCCTTTTGCCAACAGGACTCCGTGGACCTCACGCAACAGCCGAAGGGACAAAGGAAGTCCCTGTTCTAAGAGCCGCAGGCCGTGATCCAAGGCGGCCACATAGTTGCTGACCTCCCGCACGTCGTCGAGTGGGACGCCAGGCACCTGGTCAAGCTCAAAGAGAAGGAGGTCCGCCAGTGACGACTGGGTGCCCTCAATCATCGAAGACAGCACCGCCTCCTGGCGGACATGCATGTAGAGGAACAATGTGGTGTCCGGTAGCATGGTCGAGACGCTGTCCAGGCGACCGAGTGCGAGCAGTGCCTCATCAAACTTGCCGCGGAGGCCCGGTGTCCAGTCAATCGGTGGACGCGGGGGCAGAGGGGCCGGAATGAAAGCCTGGACCTTGTCGCCAGCAACCGCCACAGTAACGTATCTACCCTGGAGCTTCCGCTTCAACATCGACCACCTCAAACCTAAAATAACCGCCAGGCTTATTTTACTTTATGCCATTATCCTAAATTAACGCCCTCAACACAACTCCTCCAAAGGCACCGCCCAGACCGCAAATGACAGAACAAGGCCCGCCATCCGGAGGACGATCTCAGGATGACGGGCCTGGCCAAAACAAATGGTGGAGGCGAGCGGAGTTGCACCGCTGTCCGAAAGCATGTCAGCAAGGACTTCTACGAGCGTATCCCTCGTTTTGGTTTAGGTGCGGCGGGCCCTCGAAGGCCAGGTCCCGTCGCGCCGAGCCCCTTTTATTTCCCCAGCCGGCCGAGGCACCCCGACCTGAGGTATCCTATGTGTTTGACGCCCTGATCCGGTCCCATAGGAGAAGTCCGGGAGGACGAGCCGCACTAGGCGGCTACAGCCAGATTGTTATTGGCTTTTGTGTTGGTTCCCGCCGTTTTACGAGCCTGCGGGGAGCTCGGCTCGCTATCCCAGCCCACACTACCCCCGTCGAAACTAGTTCGCCCCCACAAAGGGATGTGGTCTTCATTGGGACCTGCCCAATTATTGTACACTATTCGCGGCGCTGCCGCATTTCCCGCGCCATCTCGCGCTCGGTATCGCGCTTGGCCATCGCCTCGCGCTTATCGTACTGGCGTTTGCCGCGCGCAAGGGCAAGTTCCACCTTGGCCCTACCGTTATGCCAGTAAAGACGCAGCGGCACCAGGGTATAGCCTTTTTCGGCCACCTGGGCACGCAGCCGGCCGATCTCACGGCGATGCATCAGGAGTTTACGGGGCCGCAAAGGGTCGTGGTTGAAGCGATTACCCTGGTCGTACGGGCTGATATGCGCCGCGACCATGTAGATCTCGCCGCCGCGGATCTCCGCATGCGCATCCCTTAGGTTGGCCTTGCCCGCGCGCAGGGACTTGACCTCGGTACCGGTCAGCACCAGGCCTGCCTCATATGTGTCCTCGATATGGTAGTCATGCCGGGCCTTGCGGTTTTCGGTAATCGACCGGCCCTCACTGCTCTTTGTGGCCAACTGGCCCACCCTCTGCTCCTAATTCGAAACCTCGCTGGCGCCGGGTTATAGCCCTAGATCGCCAGCGATCTCCTGCATCGCCGTCACGCCAACGGCGACGAAGTCGTCGAGCTCCATCCCCAACTCCGAGCAACATCTGATCGTATCTCGATCGGCGCCCCTGGCAAACGAGCGCTCGCCAAACCGGTTCATCACAAATGCGGCATCGATGGCTGCCAGCTTTTTGGCCGGCGACACGAGCGCGGCCGCGACAACCAGGCCGCTTAAAGGATCCGCAGCATAAAGGGCCTTGGCCATCGTCGTGGTCCGGGCCAGGCCATGGTAACCGTTGTGAGCCTTGACGGCCTCGACGATCCGCTCCGACAGCCCGAGCGCGGCCAGCTGCTCGCCGCCAACCAGGCTATGCCGTGCCGCATCGGCCTTGGTCTCCTCATAGTCGATGTCGTGCAACAGCCCAGCCAATCCCCACTCAGCAGGATCCTCAGCAAACTTGACCGCCAGGTGACGCATAATCGCCTCAACCGCCAGCGTGTGCTTTTGCAGGTTTTTGTTGGTCAGCTTGCTCTGCATTAGCTCAAGTGCCGCTTGCCTCTCCATCTGCCCGCCTCCAAACCTCCTGATAACAAGCAGGCCGGCCGCAAGGCCGGCCCCGGTCTGCGCAATCTAGACGCCTAGCTGCGAAGGACTGTCAACACCAGCGCTGAGAGCATAAACCCGAAGACAAACACCACGGTCCACCGGCTGATGATCTCATCAATGCCCTTACGCTTGCCAAACACCCGCTCCGCACCGCCACCGATAGCTCCGGAAAAACCAGCGCTCCGGCCTGACTGCATCAGCACACCGCCGATGACGGCCAGCGCAAACAGCAAGTGCACTGCTGTCATAAATGTGATCATCGTCTGCCTCCTTGCCCCAGGGCGGTAAACACCACCCGAGCGGCGTCAGCCCTGCGGCCGCGCCACTCAAAAACGCACCAGAATCTTATCACACGCAGGGCAACTAGCGCCAGTGCCGTGTGGCGGGGGCGGTGCGGCGGCGAGGCGGGGGCTGCGCGGGGACGGGCCGGCGGCGGTAGGCTGCGCGCCGGCTCATGTTAGCTGCACTGACCCTTGCCGGAGACTAGCCGCCGGCGTCCTGACCTTTGCCCGAGAAACACGTTAGCGGTCGTAACATTGCACCGTCCTGCGTCTAGTTGCCTGACCTATCGGTCGTGCATTGGTCAGACTTGTCGCGCGTTCGCCGCCAGATACGTTAGCCGCTCTACCTTTACGCCGCCCTAACACCGTGTCCGATATGGGTCTTCAGCGCCGGCCCAAACGGCGGAGGCGCCAAGCTCCTCCTCGATCCGCAGCAAACGGTTGTACTTGGCGACCCGCTCCGAGCGGCACGGTGCACCGGTCTTAAGCTGCCCAGCGCCGACGCCGACGGCGAGGTCGGCGATGGTGGTATCCTCGGTCTCACCAGAGCGATGCGAGATAACGACGCCCCAGCCGGCGGCGCGCGCAAGGCCGATTGCCTCGGCGGTTTCGGATAAGGTGCCGATCTGGTTGACCTTGATCAGGACTGCGTTGGCGGCGGCGCGCTCAATGCCACGTTTGATTAACCGCGGATTGGTGACGAGAATGTCGTCGCCGACCACCTGAACCTTGCCGCCCAGCTTGGCGGTTAGTGCGATCCAGCCATCCCAGTCGTCCTCAGCCAGGGGGTCTTCAAGGGAGACAATCGGGTATTCGGCAAGCCAGTCCGCGTACGTTTGGGTCAGTTCGCGCGCGGTGCAAGTGCGGCCCTCAAAATGATACGTACCCGGCTCCGTGCCCGAAAAACTGCTCGCGGCGCTATCCAGGGCAATGCTGACTTGCTGCCCAGGCATGTAACCTGCCGCACTGATGGCCGCCACGATGCTCTCCAGGCCGGCGCGATTGTTGGGCAGGTCGGGGGCAAAGCCGCCCTCGTCGCCGACGTCGACCTTATAGCCGCCCTTTTTGAGCAGCGAACGCAGCGCCTGGTATACCTCAGCCGCCGCGCGAAGGGCCTCGCTAAAGGTTGCCAATCCGTGTGGCACGATCATGAATTCCTGAATGTCCACACTGTTGTCCGCATGTTTGCCACCGTTGATGATGTTGAGCATCGGCACGGGCAACGACATGGGCCTCGCCGCGCCGCCAAAGAGATCGCGTAGGTGCCGGTAAAGGGGCTCGCCACTCGCCGCCGCCGCCGCGTGTGCGGCCGCCAGAGATACGGCAAGCAACGCATTAGCGCCAAGCGCGGTCTTGTTTGGGGTCCCGTCCAGCTCGATCAGGCGCGCGTCGAGGGCGTGCTGGTCCGCGGCGTCCATCCCGATGACCGCGGGAGTGATCACCCGATGGATATTGGCGACGGCCGTCCGTACGCCTTTGCCACCAAAGCGGGCATCGCCGTCGCGCAGTTCAAGGGCCTCATAAGTCCCGGTGGACGCGCCTGACGGTACTGCCGCTCGCCCGAAACCGCCGCCGGCCAGGGTAATGTCCGCCTCAACCGTCGGATTGCCGCGCGAGTCCAAGATCTCCCTTGCCCGGATGGACTTGATCGCTAGATCTAGCGCCATGTCGTGCGACCTCCCCAGGGACGTTGCGCGGTCGAAACCGCGGCCGGCTGCTCATCAAACGGCAGTAGATCGGCGCCCTTGACCGAATCAACCAGCGCCAAGAGCAGCTCGGCCGGACCACCGTCCTCGACGCTCACGTGGTAGGTCGTCACCGAATACCCGTCCACGCTCGCACCGCGTCCGACAATCAGAGCGTCACCGCCGGTCAGCAGCTTGATTGCATCGCGCTCGTCAAAAATCAGGTCCGGTTGATATACCAAGAACCGCGACGCCCAACCAAGAGCCGTATCGGGATAGCCGGAAGGCAGGAGCGCACCTGGTGGGACCAATTTTTCACTGAGCATGGGCACCAGGACCGACGCCGGACAACCTGTCGCCTCCCCCGTTACGGCCAAACCAGGGTAGATCTTGCCCATCGTGCCAAAGCCCTGTTCATGGCCCAGCAAGACGCCAACCCGCCTGCCATCGTAGACGTTGCCGCTCTTGACCACCAAGTCGTCCGGCCCGAGGTCGGCGATGTCCTGCAGAGCTTGCGGCGACCAGGTGTCACCCGTGACAACGGCCTCCGGCGCGGGTTTGCGACACACGCCGACGCCATTGACGAGGGTCACTCCGGCGGCAAATGAATCCCACGGGAAATCCTCAAACCTGGCAACCATCAGTGCCGCGCCGGTCGACGAACGACAGACCACAACCCGTCGCGCGCTTTGCACCGCGGGCAAGCGCCAAAAACCGGCTGCGAGCAACTCGCGGGCTTCTGCCGAGTTAAGGCTAAACTGCACGAGCATCTCTACCACTCCTCACTCAGGATCAACGATCAGGCTGGTGCCCCGCATCTCGGGCGGCGCCGCCAAGCCCATCAGCTGCAGGATCGTCGGTGCGACGTCCGCCAAGACGCCTCGCTGCAACGTTGTGCTTTCCGGAAGCGCCCCGGCGCAGAGGATCACCGGCACCGGGTTATTGGTGTGGGCGGTGTGGGGACAAGCCTGCGCCCGGTCATACATCTCCTCGCAGTTGCCGTGATCAGACACGATCAACACGGCGCCGCCGCTCATCGTGGCAGTTGCCACGACCTGGGCCAGGAGCCGGTCAACCGTCTCCACCGCGCGCACCGCCGCCGTAAAGTCACCCGTGTGTCCGACCATGTCGCCGTTGGCGTAGTTCATGATGATCAGGTCGTACTTGCCGGACTCGATCGCTTGAATTGCCTGCCGGGTGATCTCCGGCGCCGCCATCTCGGGCTGCTGGTCATAGGTCGCGACCTTGGGCGACGGGACAAGGATCCTGTCTTCGCCCGCAAACGGCTCCTCGCGACCACCAGAAAAGAAGAACGTCACGTGAGCGTACTTTTCCGTTTCGGCAAGCCTCAGTTGACGCAGGCCGGCGGAGGAAACGACCTCACCAAGGGTATTGTTCATCGGCAGCGGACCAAAGACCGCCGGAACGCCTTGTCGCGCATCGTACTGCGTCATCGACGCAAATCGAACCGTCGGCCGTCGGTGCTGGCGCAGCGGCTCAGGCAAGCTATCGGAGGGCGCGGTAAAGGCGACTGTCAGCTGGCGACCGCGGTCGGCGCGGAAATTAAAGAAGAAAACTGCGTCGCCATCGACCATCCGGTCGCCGGCACCCACCGTGATCGGCCGGACGAATTCGTCTGACTCGCCCCGGGCATAGGCGTCGGCCAGGGCAGCTTGCCAGGAGGGGGCCGCCGCGTGATCCGTGACCCCGGTAATCACCCCGTAGGCGGCTGCGGTGCGGTCCCATCGGTTGTCCCGGTCCATGGCGTAGTACCGCCCGCTAATCGTGGCCAATCGATAGTCACGGTTGCCCAAACCCGGGCCTGGAAAGACGCTGGCTGCGGCCAGGTCTTGATCCAGTTGCGCAAGATAGGTGGCCGCGCTACGTGGGGGAACATCACGACCGTCCAGGAAGGCGTGCACCCTGACGGCACTCACCCCTGCCGCCACAGCAGCGTTGATAATCGCGGCTAGATGCTGTTGGTGGCTATGTACGCCGCCGTCTGACAGCAATCCCATCAGGTGCAAGGTGTGGCCAGTGCGCGCCGCGTGGCCCAGCAAGTCCCGCAGGACGGGCAACTCGCCGAGCGTGCCATCGGCGACCGCCTGATCGATCCGGACGACATCCTGGTAGACGATGCGTCCAGCGCCAAGGTTGAGATGTCCCACGTTGGAGTCGCCCATCTGGCCGTCCTTGAGCCCAACATCGTTGCCAGAGGCGCCGAGGAGCGAGGTCGGACACTCGCGGCCAAGCCGTGTCAGGTTGGGCGTGCTTGCCGCGACTATGGCATTAAGTGCCGCCTCCGGAGCCTGCGCCGGTGCTTGGCCCCATCCGTCGAGGATCATCAGCACCACGGGCCGGTAGGTACGACCGAGCGAAGCGCGATAGCCCGGGTCGCTGCTGTTGCCGACGCTCAAGGTCTCGCGCCCAATCCAGCCAGAGCAAGCTTGGCAAAGCCCCGACCATCCAAGCTGGCGCCGCCCACGAGTACGCCGTCAACCTCAGGCCGGCCCATGAACTCGGCTACGTTGTCCAGCTTGACGCTGCCGCCATAAAGAACGCGGACTGCATCGCGCACTGACGCCGGCAAGGCGGCGCGGATTGTCGCTGCCGCCGCCACTGCGTCGGTAGCAGCTGCAGCAAGGCCGGTCCCGATCGCCCAGACGGGCTCATAGGCAAAGACCAGGCCAGCGACGACATTGTCCGTGAGGCCGTTTACTGCCTTGGTCACCTGCCGTGCCAGCACGCTGGCGGTCTCCCCCGCCGCGCGCTCGGCTTGCGACTCGCCGACGCAGACCACCGGGAGCAGACCGGCGGTCAGTGCCGCGGCAAGCTTGCGGGCGATGACATCGTCGGTTTCGCCAAACAGAGTACGCCGCTCCGAGTGCCCGACCAACACTGCCCTGCACCCGGCATCAACAAGCATGCCCGGCGAGATCTCCCCAGTGTATGCCCCGTGATCGGCCCAATGGACGTTCTGCCCACCAAACTCCACCCATGCCTGTCCCACCAGCCCCGTGCGCACTGCGCCGAGGGCGGTGTACGGGGGAAAGATCATCACTTCACCTGGCACGTGGACAGCACCTGGCGTATCCGCCGCCAAACCGGCCAGCAACTCGGCCACTGCCATGGTCGCAGCTCCGGCGGTCATGTGCATCTTCCAGTTGCCGGCCACAATGCCGCGGCCCGGTCCTCGCCTGGTGTTAGCGGTCATCGTCGGTCACTCCCATGGACCGCGCGCTATGACGCCGTCGCGGCCCCGCATCTTGTTGTGGAGCGGTAGGCCTTACACCTAACGACTTGCCAGGCACTCCACTCCCGGCAGCGGTTTGCCTTCCAACAGCTCAAGCGTGGCGCCGCCGCCAGTGGAGAGGTGGGTGAATTGCCGCGCCACGCCGGCATCATTGACCGCCGCCAATGAGTCACCGCCGGCAGCGACGGTAACCGCACCGTTGGCCGTCGCCGCCGCCACAGCATGAGCGATGCCAAGGGTGCCCGCCGCGAACTCGGGCAATTCGTAAACACCCACGGGACCATTCCAAAACACGGTGCCAGCCCGGCTGGCCGCTGCGGCAATCTGCTCGACGCTGGCGGGACCGATGTCAAACGCGGCCATGTCGGCCGGGATCTTATCGACCGGCACCGTGTGGTGGGCGATGCCGGCCTTGAGGTCAGCCGCAATAACCCGGTCAACCGGCAGCAGGATCTCAACCCCCGCGGCGGCCGCCTCCTCCATCAGAGCGGCGGCATCCGGGATGCGCTCACGCTCGATCAAGGACTGCCCGACCTCCAGTCCGTTGGCGGCGAGGAATGCGTTAGCCATCCCTCCGCCCAAGGCCAGGATGTCGCACTTGCCAAGCATCGACCGGATCACGGCAAACTTGTCCGAGATCTTTGCGCCGGCCAGGATAACGAGGAAAGGCCGGGCAGGCGTGGCGAGCAAGTTGCCAAGCACGGCGAGCTCGCGCTCCATCAACAGGCCAGCGACCGCCGGCAGAAAGGCAGCGACGCCCGATGTGGAGGCGTGCGCCCGGTGAGCGGCGCCAAAGGCGTCGTTGACGTACAGGTCGCCGTGCCGCGCCAAGGCCTGCGCCATGGCGGGGTCATTGGTCTCGTCGCCGGGATAAAAGCGCACATTCTCCAGGAGGGCGACCTGGCCAGGCCGCAATGCCGCGGTTGCGGCTTCAGCTGTCGGGCCGAGTGCCTCCGGGATGAATGTCACCGGCATGCCGAGGTGCTCCGCAAGGACCGTGACCACCGGACGGAGCGACATCGCCGGATTGGGCTTGCCCTTGGGCCGGCCAAGATGGGACATCAGCACAACCGGGCAACCCCGGTCAGTCAGGTACTTGATCGTCGGCACCGCAGCAGCGATCCGAGTGGCATCGACCACGCGCCCATCTTGCACCGGCACGTTGAAATCGACGCGGACCAACGCCCTGCGACCCTGGACGTCAAGATCGCCAACGGTCAGTCTGCTAAATCCTCCGTCTGGCATCGCAGTCGCCTAAAGCCCCTTGCGACCGATCATGCGGCAGAGGTCGACCAGACGCATGCTGTAGGCCCACTCATTGTCGTACCAGGCAACGACCTTGAGCAGGCGTCCGACGACCTTGGTCTCCAGGCTGTCCACGATGGCAGACCGGCTGTCGCCCTTATAGTCGGACGATACGAGTGGCATGTCGCTGTAGCCGAGGATGCCAGCCAGTGGGCCCGCAGCAGCAGCACTAAAGGCGGCGTTGACGGTCGCCGCATCGGTTGGGCGCTCAGCCTCGATGACCAGGTCGATGCACGATACTGTGGGCACCGGCACGCGAAAGGCCCCGCCGTTGAGCTTACCCTTGAGGTTGGGCAGAACGTTGCCGATCGCCGCCGCCGCGCCGGTTGAGGTGGGCACGATGTTGGTCGCCGCAGCCCGCGCCCGGCGGAGATCCCTGTGCGGGAGGTCAAGGATGACCTGGTCATTGGTGTAGGCATGGACCGTGCTCATCAAACCGCTGACGATACCGACAGTCTCATCGAGGACCTTGGCCACGGGAGCCAGGCAATTGGTCGTGCAGGAGGCGTTGCTCAGGACATGATGCTTGGTGGGGTCATAAAGGTGGTCGTTGACGCCCATCACGCAAGTCAGGTCATCGCCCTTAGCTGGAGCGGAGATGATGACCTTTTTGGCCCCACCGGCCAGGTGTTTGGCCGCCGAATCACGGTCGGTGAATCGACCGGTCGACTCAATGACCACTTGGACGCCCGCGTCAGCCCACGGCAGGTTGGCCGGGTCGCGCTCGGCAAACAGCTTAATCTCCCTGCCGTCAACCCGGATCAGGCCGTTGCCGGCCTCGACTGACGCCCCAAGGGTGCCGTAGTTGGAGTCGTACTTGAGCAGATGAGCCAGCTGTTTGGCGTCCCAGAGATCGTTGACCGCCACAACTTCGACTCCCGCGGCAAGCGCTCCGCGCAAAAACCGCCGACCGATGTTGCCAAACCCATTGATACCGACTTTGAGCGACATGGTAGTCCTCCTTTTGACTTTAGCGGCCTGACGGCCGTCGCCGCTGCGCCGATGACGGCACACCGAGCTCACGCCGATACTTTGTCACCGTCCGCCGGGCCAGGTCGGCGCCCCGCCGGCGGAGCAACTCCGTCAGTTTTTGATCGCTGTGGGGATCCCGCGGATCCTCCGCGTCGATCAGCTCCCGGATAACCTGCTTTACGCTGGTGGACGCGACCTCGTCACCGGACGCCACTCCCGCGCCGGCAATCGCGCTGGCGAAGAAGTACCGCAACTCAAACGCACCCTGCGGTGTCTGCACATACTTGTGGGCCACCGCGCGGCTGACCGTAGACTCGTGTACGCCGATCGCCCTCGCCACATCCTTGAGCGTCATTGGCCGCAGATGGCGCGCCCCGTGCGCAAAGAACTCGGCCTGCCGCTCCACGATGGCCTGGACAACGCGGTACAACGTGGAGCGCCTTTGCTCGACGCACCGCATCACCCACAGCGCCGACCGTAGCCGGTCGCTGAGAAAAGTGGCGGCCGCCGGCGCAAGCCCATCGCCGCTTGCCACCAGGCGCCGGTAGTAAGGGCTGATCCCGAGGCGCGGCGTTGCCGCGTCATTAAGCAACACGACATACTGGTCGCCAACGTGTTCTACTACGACATCCGGCACGATATACCTCGTCGCCACACCGCCCGCAAATGCGCTTCCGGGCCGCGGATTCAGCCGTCGGATCAGGGCGATCGCGGTTTCGACGTCAGCGACCGTGTGCCCGGTCACCTCCGCCAGATGACGTGCGCGCGAGGAGGCGACCGCGTCGAGATGATGCTCAACCAGCTCGTGCGCGAGTGCAGGCGACGGTAGAATGCGCTGCAATTGCAGGGATAAACACTCGGCGAGGTCGCGGGCGGCTACGCCGGGCGGGTCGAGGCGCTGCACCAGCGCAAGCGCGGCCGTCAGATCGCCATGGCCAACGGCGGTCGCAGCGGCCAGTTCGGCGAGGTCAACCCGCAGGTAGCCGTCTGGATCCAGGGCGTCGATTATCGTACCGGTTGCCTCGGCGAGCGCCGCCGGTAGCTGGTGATAGTCCAATTGCACCCTGAGGTGGGCGGCCAGGTCCGGACCGTCTGCAGCCACCATCTCGACGATGTCGGGCAATTCGGCCGAAGCGGGTGGACCGCTGAGGCCAAGGTCGCTTGAATCCGGGAAGTATTCCAACCACCGCTCCAGATCGTTGGGATCGGGAGCCCCGGCGGATACGTCCATGTCCTCGGGGGCCGGCTCGGTCAAGGGCCGCTCAGGCTCCTCACCGTCGAGCACAACAGGGTCAATCTCGAGCAGGGGGTTATCGAGGGTTTGCTCTTGCAGAAATTGCGTCAGCTCCAACGCGCTGTACTGCAACACCGCAACCGCCTGGCGTAGTTGTGGCGTCATCACCAACCGCTGGCCTTGCCTTAGTTGGGGTTGCTGGTCAAGCCGCATTGCGCTGTCCCTTCTGGGCGGTCGGGCCCAATTGAGGTCGATCAGGGCGACGCGAGGCCTCGGTCGCCGTGCCCCTCGGCAGGCAGGTACTACTGTTTGCCTCGCGCCGAGTCGATTCCTTCCGTTGCCGGCGGCGTCGCCTGCCCGGTGGGCGGCTCACCGACGACCATGCCCCGGGCGGTCACGTTGACCGCGAGCATGTTCAGCCCGGTGGTGTATTCGAGCACCCTGCGCACATGTTGCTGGGTCACGCGGCAAACCTCGACGATCTGCTCGCCCAGCCAGATCGCGACATCGAGGTCCAGGGCCGTGCCTTCCGGCGACGAAACCACCCTTGCCCGCAGCGGCCGGGCAACTCCTCGCACATCCCTGGCAGCGCGAACGGCGATGTTGGTAACGACGACGTCGTCGATGAAAAACCGGCCGAGCTCGCTCCAGGTCGGCCGCACCACGGACTTTTCGACGATCAACCCAGTACTGCGCCCGCCCTTGGGCCGCAGGAAAAACCGCAACGGGTCAAACAGGTACCCGGTAAACGTCTTGCGGACCTCGAGCGTCGGGGCGGGAATGACGTGTTTGCCCTGCTCACGGCGGCTCCGCCGCGCCCGGGAGATGTCGCGCTGGCTGGCGACTTCCTCGATCCGGATGATGCGTGAAGGGACCGGCAGATCCAGCGCCGCCGTGATGCGGCCGATCATGTCCAGCGATGTGCCAAGGACCAACAATCGACCAACCTTAGCGTCCACGAGCGCCGCTTTGACCTCCGCCGCATGTTCTGGATCGGCAAAAATAGCGCGTTTAATCGCCGCCACACGGTTGGCCTCGGCCTTGGCCGACGTGCCGGCCAGGATCTTGCCGGCGCGGATCAGAAGGCCGTCGTCAATAATGAACTCGATGTCCTGCTCATGCGCAACGTGCGACGCATGGTAGCTCTTGCCCGTGCCGGTGCCACCGATCAGGGCAACGACATCCCCGACGATACGGCGCGCGCCTCGGTCGAACTCAGACTCAGGCGAGGACATTGCGCAAGGCGGCCTCCCAGATGTCCAGCGCGGTTTCGAGTTGGCGATCGGTGATCACCAAAGGCGGCAACGCGCGCACGCAGTTATCAAGGATCCCCGCCTTGAGGATCAACAGGCCGTGCTCATAGCAGTATTTGATCACACGCGATGCTTCATCTGCCGCGGGCTGCTTGCCGCCGGGACCCTGCCCGGGCTTGATCAGCTCGATGGCGAGCATCGCACCAAGGCCGCGCACATCGCCGATGCCCGGCAACTGATCGGCCAATCGCCGCAGCCGGGCAGCAATGAGAGCGCCGATCTTGGCCCCTCGCGCGGGCAATTGCTCGTCATGCATGATGTCGAGGACGGCCAGGGCGGCAGCGCAGGCCACAGGATTGCCGCCGTACGTGCCGCCAAGGCCACCGACGTGGACCGCGTCCATGATCTCCGCCCGGCCAACCACGGCCGACAGCGGCAGGCCCGCCGCCAACGACTTGGCCAGGAGGACCATATCCGGGGCAACTCCGTGATGCTCGACGGCCAGCATCTTGCCGGTGCGGCCAAAGCCGGTCTGGATCTCGTCAGCGATCAGGACGATGCCATGGCGCTGGCACATCTCATGCAGAGCGGCCAGATATCCCTCCGGCAAGGGGATGAAACCACCTTCGCCCTGGACCGGCTCCACAATCACCGCCGCGACCTGATCGGTGCCTATGTCCACCTTGATTGCGCGCTCAACCAGGCCCATGCAGGCGAGCCCACAGTCTGGCGCATGGAGGCCGAGCGGGCAACGGTAGCAGTACGGGCTGGCGACGCGGTAAATTTCCGGGGCAAAGGGCCCAAAGCCGAGCTTATATGGATTGACCTTACTGGTCAGCGACATGCCGAGCAGGGTGCGACCATGAAACGCGTTCTCAAAGGTGACGATGGCGGTGCGGCCGGTGAACTTGCGGGCGATCTTGACGGCGTTTTCGACAGCTTCCGCGCCGGAGTTGAGCAGCAAAGTCTTTTTGGCAAAGTCGCCGGGCACTATCTCTGTTAGCCGCCGGGCGAGCTCGATGTACGGCGCGTACTGGACAACGTGCGAACAGGTATGGAGGAAGCGCTCGGCCTGGGCCTGCACGGCAGCCGTCACCCTGGGATGAGTGCTCCCGACGTTGAGCACGCCAATCCCGCCGGCGAAATCGATGAAAGTATTGCCGTCGACGTCCTCGACCATCGCACCCGCGGCTCGCGCGGCGATCGTCGGCACGGTCAGCGATGCGCCGCGCGGGATGTACTGGGCTCGCAATGCAAGCAGGTCTTGTGCCTTGGCCCCAGGCAAAGGACCGTTTACGTGCGGCGTGGACGCCGTCGCCAGCAAGCTGCGCTCCGTGTCGATAGCCACGTCAATCCCTCCGTCAACAGCCAGATGGAGGGTACTTCGCAGCCAGGTTGCGGGCTACCTGCGCCGCGACCGGAGACCGTCGGAGGATGAGGTGGGGCGACGGGTTCCCGGCCGGTCAGTGATCGCGGCGGACGGCAAAACGCGCCACTTGGGCGAGCGAGTCGTGCGGCTCGCCGGCCGGTAAGATCGCCAAGGCCTGCTGGGCAGCCAGGATGTAGTGCTCGGCGCGCGCACGCGCATAGGCTACCCCGTCGCTTGCCCGCACCAACTCAAGCACCCGGCCGACGTCGCCCTCCATCTCCATCCGGCGGCCAATCAGGGTACGCAGCGCCGGTTGTGACTCGACGGCGCGCAGCACCGGGAGCGTCAACAACCCCAGCTGGATGTCCTGTCCGGTCGGCTTTCCCAACGAGGCGTCGGCTGCGACTACGTCCAGGATGTCATCGGCGATCTGAAAAGCCGTCCCCAGCGCCTGCCCATAAGCAAACACTGCCTCGGCCACAGTCTCCCCGGCACCGCCAAGCAAGGCGCCAGATCGACAACACTCGGCAATCAGCAGGGCACTTTTGCGGCGGACAAGTTCGAGGTACTCAGGCTCGGAGTAGGTCAGGTCATAGGCCCTGGCGATTTGCTCGATCTCTGCCTGACAAATGTGCTCAACCGTCCGGCCAAGCCGCACGCTGATCTCGGTGCGTCCGAGTTGGGCGACGAGCGTCAACGCGCGGGCAAAGAGATAGTCCCCGGCGAGCAGGGCGACGCGATTGCCCCAGCGTGCGGCAACGGTCGGCTTGCCGCGCCGGAGAGCGGCGCCATCGATCACATCGTCATGGATCAGCGTGGCGTTGTGCAGGATCTCGCAGGCGGCTGCAAAAGGCAGGGCCGCCGCCGCTCCGCCCGGCCCGGTTTCCGCGGCAAGCAGTGCCAACGCCGGCCGGAGGCGCTTGCCGCCGTGGTCCAGCAGATCGCGGGCGATGGTCGTCAGCAACCCGGCGCCGGCGTCCATACCGTCCGTGGGGGCGAGCGCCCGGGCGATTTCGGCCTCCAGGGCCGCCCTGCCCGCGTGCGCCGGCAGCACGGCCCAATGGTCAATCGTACGATCAAGCCCAGTCAAAGCCCTAGTACTCCTCCGGCAGCTCACCGAGCTCGGCCAGGGAAAAGACCGGCCCATCCCGGCAAACGTATTTGCCCCCGATGTTGCAGCGCCCGCAGCGACCTACGCCGCACTGCATTTTGAGTTCCATGCTGACCAGAATGTTGCCTGGCGCAAACCCCAGTCGCCGCAAAGTAGTTGCCGTGTGGCGGATCATCGCCGGGGGACCGCAGACGACCGCCGTCGCGTGATCGGACTGCGGCGCCAGCGCCTCCAGGTATGCTGGGACAAATCCGACGAACCCGTCCCACCCGGTCGCCGGGGCGTCCACGGTCAGTCGCACGTCGACCCCTGGCGCGTCTGGCCATCTCCCGTACAACTCATCCTTGTAGCACAACTCACCTGGCGATTGGGCCCCGTACACGATCGTCAGGTGGCCAAACTCACTGCGGCGGTCAAGGCAGTAGTTAACCAGCGCGCGGAGGCCCGAGATGCCGATGCCGCCACCGACGACTAGTAGGTCGCGTCCCTCTAGCTGCTCCAAGGGGTAGCCGTTGCCGTAGGGGCCGCGCAGGCCAATCTGATCACCTGGCACAACCTGATGGAGCGCATTGGTGTTGCGGCCGGCGTCCTTGACGGTAAACTCGATCGTGCCGCGACGGGTGGCTGTGGAGGCCATGGCGATCATGCTCTCCCCCACCCCGATGCGCGAGATCATCGAGCACTGGCCTGGCCGGTAATCAAACACGGGGTGCGCACACTTGGCGGGGTCCCAGTCAAGCACCAGGGTGCGAATGAGGCCGGAGTCGGTTTCGCGAACCACGTCGCGCACGGTAACCATGACCGGGACCAGCGAATTGACCGGATCTGCGCCTGCTGACGGACGGACGGCATCGTCATCGTGGCTCATGCCGTGGTCTCCTCCTCGGCCACGCCGGCGCGCTGCGGCCCTTGCCCCGCCGCCAGGCTATCGCGGAGGACGGCGCCGACTTCGGCGATGTGCAGACCAACAGGGCAGGCGCGCACACACCGCCCGCAGCCGACGCACATGAGAACGCCATGGCGCTCTTGATGGTAGCCTAACTTGTGCATAAAGCGCTGCCGCGCGCGCTGCGTTTTGGTCGGCCGGGGATTGTGCCCCCCAGCGGCGGTCATGAACTCCTTAAACTGGCATGAGTCCCAGGTCCGCACGCGCCGGCCGCTCGTGTACAAAGGCTCATCGGTGACTGCAAAGCAATGGCAGGTCGGGCACACGTAGGCGCAGGTGCCACAGCTTATGCAGCGTGCGGCCAAAGCTGGCCATGCCGGATCCTCAAAGAGCGCGAGGTTTTGCGCGGCACTGGTGGCAGGCAAACTGGTCAGGTCAACGCGCCCACCGATAGCTGTCGCCGCGGCCTGCAGCCGCTCAAGGGCTGCCGCGTAACGGGCTGGCACAGGAGCAAGGTCGTCGCCGCCGCCCTCTGGCGCCTTGCGGACCATCTCGATTGTCCGGCCAAGGACCTGGCGGCCGCGCAGGGTCAGGCCGCGCAGCAGCAAGCATTCACGGTCTGGCTCTGGGACGACCATCACGTCGCCAGTCTCGTGCGCCGGGCTCAGGCCGCAGGCATCGCACAGACACTCCGGACCGGGTTGCGCGCAAGCCCAGGTGATCACCAAAGCCCCGTAACGGCGGGCCCGGTAGGTCTCATCAGGCCACTCGCCGCTCAGGAGCGCTTGGTCGAGGACCGCCAGTGCCGCCGCGTCGCACGGCCGCACCCCAAACAGCACGATGGGTCGCGCTGGCTGCCCGAGGGCTGGCGCAACAAGCGCCGGCTGGCGGTCGATCGTCTGCCAGGCAAATATCTCTTCGGTCTGCGGCAGCAGAAACCGCTTTGGCGAGATGTCGGTGTTGACCATTGCGGTCCATGCCTCCGCCCGCACATCGGCAACTACCCCTGGCTCCCAGCTCCAAACGCCCGCCGCATTGGGTTGGGGCGCGACGAGCAGGGCCTCAGGGCCTGCGACGAACGCCGCCGCTTCGGCGAGCAAGGCAACCTGGCTCGTCCTGATCGCTGCAAACGTCGGCCAGGGCTCCGCCTGGGTCAGCGGTTGGCGCTGTGCTCCGTCCATGTGTCCTCCCACGTTGTCTCGCGTCATGTCAGCAATCGGCCGATCATGGTCTGCCCGGGCCAGATGGTTCGGGATCGCGCGGGTCAAAGATGCCGAGCGGCTCGTCCGTTCCAGGCAAGAACGGATTTGCCACGCCAAACAACTCCCCGACATCGGCCGCGGTTTTTGCCCACAACTGCGTCAGGGGGATACCGGCTGGGCAGGCGTTCTCGCACTGGCCGCAACCAACGCACCGACCCGCGACATCCATGCCCCGGATGAATTGGAACATGAACTGCTGTGGCAAATCCGTGGAGCGGGGTAGCCAGGCTGGTGTCAGCGAGTCGAGCACGCAGACCTCGCAGTGGCACGCAGGGCACACCGAGCGGCACGCGTAGCAGCGGATACACTGGTCAAACCAGTTGCTCCAGTAGTCCATCCGGGCAGCGGGGCTCATGGCGGCGATCGCCGCAATCGCGCCCTGTGCCGCAAAGGCACCCTCACCTTCTGCCGCGACGGCGGGCGCCCCGGGCAGCAGTTGACGCAATGCTGTGAGATCGAGCCCGACGGCCTGGCCGTCGGTGGCCCCGATGTCCTTTGGCCAGCGAAACCGGCACGCAAGACACGCATCAGCCAGAAACGTGCCTGGTTGCCCGGCAATGGTGGCACCGGCAGCCGTGGCGACCTTGCGTGCGTCATATCTGCCGACACACGGGATCGCCAGCACTTTGACCAGGTCGGCATCAACCCGATGGTCGGCAACCAGCCGACGCACGCCCATCAAGTCACATCCACGGGCGACGACCACCGCTGGCGCATCGGCCGTCAGCCCCGGCAATTCGTCGAGCAGGTACTTAGCTAGGGCGGCACCGCAGGCGGGGCCCACGACTAGCTGAGCAGCCTCGACTGGCCTACGGGCAAAGTGTGGCACGGCCTGCCACCCGCTCCAGGCGGCTCGATGGCCAATGACCACGGCGGCTTTGCCTTGCGCCAGTGCCTGGGTTGCGAGGGTACGGACCTCAAGCTCCAAAACGGCCAGGCCAGCGGCAGCTGGTCCGAGGTCGGCGAGTAGTGGTTTCAACGAACGGTCTCCCCCGGTCCGCGGTTAGGTCCGAGCGCGGCGACGCGGTCGGTCAACTGGCGGATCGTGTCGGCAAACTGGGGGCCTTCGGAGCCGGAGATCCAGGTGACGTGGAGTCGCTCGGCGGCAAAACCCATAAACTCGAGCAACCTGGCCGCAACCGCCAATCGACGCCGGGCGAAGTAGTTGCCGGTGCCATAGTGGCAATCGCCCGGGTGGCACCCGGCAACGAGCACGGCATCGGCCCCGTTGAGCAGCGCTCGCAAGACCAAGCGCGGATTGACGCGCCCCGAGCAAGGCACCCGGATGATCCGGACTGTCGCCGGGTAGCTGATCCGGCTGGTGCCTGCGAGATCCGCCCCTGCATAGCTGCACCAATTGCAGCAAAAGGCCACAATGCGGGGCTGCCAGGTGGACAAGGATGGGCCGCCGATGGTTGACTGGACGTCTACTGCCATACGGCTTCCACCTCCGCCAGGAGTTGTTCATCGGTGTAGCCCAACAGGTGAAGGGCCCCGTCCCGGCAGGCGACAACGCACGCCCCGCAGCCCTGGCACAGGCCTGGGTTGACCGAGACGACGGACTTGACAGCGCCGTGCCCCTGGCGATCGACCAGCGAAATCGCGCCATACGGACAGACGGCAACGCACCACTGGCAGCCAGAGCACTTGGCGGCGTCAACGGTAGCGACGATCGCACTGGTCTCAATGGATTGCCGGTTGAGCAGTTGCGTGGCCTTGACCGCGGCGGCGCTGGCCTGGGCGACCGTCTGCGGGATGTCCTTTGGCCCCTGGCATGCTCCGGCCAGGAAGATCCCGGCGGCGTTGGTTTCGGCGGGACGGAGCTTGGGATGTGCCTCGGTGTAGAAACCGTGCTCGTCGTACCCAATCCCTAGCGTCTGCGCAAGCTCGCTGGCCCCGGCAGCCGGCACCATGGCTGTTGCCAAGACGACCAAATCGGCTTCAACCTTGGCCTGGGCGCCAAGCAACGTGTCTTCGCCAGCAACTACGAGGCGATCGCCTCGCTGGTAGATGCGCGACACCCGTCCACGCAGGTAATTGACCCCGTACTCCGTCACGGCGCGGCGGTAAAATTCCTCGTACCCTTTGCCCCCGGTGCGGACGTCGATGTAAAAGACAAACACCCTCGCTCCAGGCACCCGCTCCCGCGCCAGCATCGCATGCTTGGCGGTGTACATGCAGCAGGCGGCGGAGCAATAGGGCACGCCTTTGTGCTCATCGCGCGACCCGACACAGGACAAAAAGACGATCGTGCGAGGCTCGCGCCCGTCCGAGGGACGGAGGATCTTGCCCTGGGTTGGCCCTGACGCGTTGACCAGCCGCTCATATTGCAGGCCGGTGATCACATCGGGCAGACGGCCCTGGCCGTATTCGCCGTAAACGGCATGGTCAAACTGGTCAAAACCGGTCGCGGCAACGATGGCGCCGGCCTCGATGACGATCTCTTCGTCGGGCTGGTCAAAGCAGATCGCGCCAGCCTCGCACACACGCTCGCAGATGCGGCAGCGGCCCCGCTGGTAGTAGATACAGTTATCCTTGTCGATAGTCGCTTTGTTGGGCACTGCCTGTGGGAAGGGCACGTAAATCGCCTTGCGATAGCCGGTCCCGAGGTCGAACTCGCTCGCCACTTTGACCGGGCACCGCTCATAGCAGGTCCCACATCCGGTGCATTTGTCGGTGTCGACCGAGCGCGCCTTACGGTGGACGGTGACCCGGAAGTTGCCGACAAATCCTTCGACTTTGACGACCTCACTGTAGGTCATCAGTGAGATCAGCGGGTGGTTGGCGGCCTCGACCATCTTGGGCGTCAAGATGCATGCTGCGCAGTCCAGGGTCGGGAAGGTCTTGTCCAGTTGGGCCATGCGTCCGCCGAGGCTGGGCGTGCGCTCGACCAGGACGACCGGGTGACCGGAATCCGCGACGTCGAGGGCCGCCTGGATCCCGGCGATGCCTCCGCCGATGACAACCGCGCGCTTGGTAACGGGGATCCGTGACGTCGTTAGCGGCACATGCCGAGCCACTTTGACCACCGCCATCCGCACCAGGTCAATTGCCTTGGCGGTCGCCTCGACGCGGTCGCGATGCACCCATGCGCAATGCTCGCGCAGATTGGCGATCTCCAGCAGATACGGGTTCAGGCCAGCGGCGGCGACGGCTGCTCGAAAGGTGGCCTCGTGCATCCGTGGCGAACAGGCCGCAACGACCACCCGGTCAAGGCTGTGCTCTCTGATCGCCGCGCGGACGGCCGCCTGCCCGGGCTCCGAGCAAGTGTATTTGCTGTCGGTAACGTGGACAACGCCGGGCATGACCTCGGCGGCGGCCATGACACGCGCGATATCCACGGTGGCGGCGATATTTGAGCCGCAATGACATACAAATACGCCAATCCGTGGCATCAGGTGGCCTCCCCGGTCAAAGCTGCCCCGGCCTCGATGGCTGCCAGGAGCGAACCCACTGACGTGAGATGTGAGCGCAGCGAAAGTTGCCGCGGCGCGATCCCAAGGGCTAGGCCGAGCAGCTGCGTGATGTAGAGGACGGGCAGTCTGAAGCTACGGCCCGCCGCCTTGCCGGCGATGTCCTGGCGGGTATCCAAGTTGGCGTGACACATCGGGCAGGCGGTCACGATGGCATGCGCTCCAGCGTCGACTGCGGCGGAGAGGATATCTCCCACCAGGCGACCGACCACATCTCGTTTGCTGATACTTAACCCGGCGCCACAGCACTCGGTCTTATGTGACCAAGCGACGGGCGATGCCCCGGTCGCCGCGACCAGCGAGTCCAGTGTCGACGGCGTCTCAGGGTCGTCAAAGCCGGTGATTGTCGTCGGGCGCAGGAGCAGGCAGCCGTAGTAACTGGCGACCTTGATACCAGACAGCGGCCGCACAATACAGGCGGCAACTTCCGCCGGCCCCAGATCCTGCGCAAGCACTTCCACCAGCGACTTGACCGCAACCGCGCCGCCAGACCAAGGCTCTCCGGTGACCTCCGCAAACTGCTCCCGCAGGGCCCCATCGGCGTCGAGGGCAACCTGCGCCCCGCGCAGCCTGCTGTAGCACGCCGCGCAAGGGACGAGCAATCCGGCGCCGCGGCTCGACGGCACCGCAAACGAGGTCCGCGCAGCGAGGTTGAGGTTACGGCCAGCCAGGGCGATCGCCAGCAGGTGGCTGGTCGCATGCGCCGCGGACGAGCCGCAACAAGTCCATCCTGGCAATTCGTGCAGTTCAATGCCGAGCGGACCAGCGATGGCGCGCAGCGAGGCCTCGTATTCCTTGGCGGTGCCCTGCAGCGAGCAACCCGGGTAGTAGGCGTACGGTCTCACCGGCGCGCCACCTCATCCCCTGGGCCAGCCGCATCAAGCTCACGCACTCGGTCGATGATCGCGGCGATCTCCCGGTGGGCTCTGACCCTGGACGGCACTAGCTTGAGTTTGCCGCGCCGCAACAAGGCGGCCCCGAGCCTGAGGTCGCCAAAAAGGTCGCGCGAAAGCAGCTTGTAGGTCGCGGTCATCGAAAACTCATGCAGCCTGCCCCCCCAGCGGAGCACGCCCAAGAACGACCGGTTAAACGCCCGGATTGCCGGCTCAGCCGGCTTAATGCCCCTGGCCAGGCACATCTCGCGCAGCACGTCCATGACCTGGGCGAGGTCGACATCGTGCGGGCAGCGGACGGTGCATGTGACGCATGACGCGCATAACCAGATGGTCTTGCTGCTCAGCACCTGGTCCTCAAAGCCAAGGTTGATCAGATGCACCAGTTGGTGTGGCTGCAGATCCATCTCATCGGCCAAGGGGCATCCAGCTGAGCACTTGCCGCACGCGTAGCAGGCGCTGACGTCAGTGCGCGCGCGGCGGCCAATCTCCCCGGCAAAGCCGGTGCCGGTCGCTCGATCTAGGTCAAGTAGTCTCAACGCCAGGATCCCTCTGATTGCTGGATACGTACACATTACTGGATACGGATACGAGCAGCCCAAAACGTGATTAACTTCTCGCATTGGGACGGCTTTCCCTTGGCGGAGGGCGCAAGATCGAGGGGGATCGCGGGAGGATTGCCGCAGTTCAAGAACGAAAGCCACGAAATCCCCCCGGGCGGATGACGCGATCCCGTTGTCGACTGCCCGAGCCCAACCCACGAGGAGCCGATGCAATGCGCCGCTGCCGACCAGTCGAGTTGTTTCGCCTGTTTTTGGGCATTGGCGCTTTTACGTTTGGCGGCGGCATGGCGATGATCCCGCTGATCCGGCGAGCCCTGGTCGAGGAGCGTGGGCTGGTGTCCGACGAGGAGTTTCTCGAGTGCATCGCCCTGACCCAGTGCGCCCCCGGCCCAATCACGGGCAACCTGGCAGTGCTGCTCGGCTACCGTCTCGCAGGATGGGCAGGCGCCGGAGCCGCAGTCGTAGGCGGCTCGCTCCCAGCGCTGCTGGTGATCATGTTCATCGCCTGGCAATACACCTCGTGGCGCAACCAGGTTTGGGCCAATCAGGTGTTCTCCGGGTTGCGCCCCGCAATCGTGGTCCTGGTCGCCTACTCTGCCTTACGTATGTCGCGGGCAACCATCCGCACGCCGCTCGCCGGCATCATCTTTGGCGGCTCGCTCGTGGCCCTGGTGGTCGCCAAGCTGCATCCACTGGTGGTTATCTTGGCGGCGTTTGCGATCGCGCTGGTGCGTTGGACAATCTTCCGCTATGGCAGCAACGGGGAGAGCGAGGGCAACGGCGATGTTTGCTAGCTTAGCGCTCCTCTTTGATCTGGCCAAGGCATTCTTTCTCTGCGGGCTCCTCAGCTTTGGCGGTGGTTACGCGATGATCCCGATCGTCGAACGCGAGCTGATCACGGCACGCGGCTGGCTGACGATCGGCACGTTTACGGAGATCATCGCGGTCGCGGAGATGACCCCGGGCCCGATCGCGGTCAACACCGCGACCTTTGTTGGATTTCGGATCGCGGGCGTGTTGGGATCAATCGTCAGCACAGTCGCAGTACTCTGCGTACCGATCCTCGTGGCAGGCACCTTTGCGGTCGCCTTCAGTCGCTACAGTGAGGCTGCCCCGGTCAGAGTGATCATGCGCGGCATTCGCCCGGCAGCTTGTGCCTTGCTGACGGCTGCAGCGTTCACTGTTGCCAGGGACATCACTCTTGACCTGCGGTCTCTGGCCATTGCCGCAGCTACGGCGGTCGCTCTCTGGCGTCGGGTGCATCCGCTACTGGTCATCGCCGGTGCCGCGGCCTTGGGCCTGTTGCTCTATTGACGATGCTGTCGATGCGGATCCGCCAGGCCCAGCCCCTGCCCGGTCGGCGCCTGCCAACCTAACGCCAGCGCCAGATCGCGGATTTGCCGCAGCCGATGATTGACGCCGGACTTGCCCAGCGGCGGCTTGAGCATCGTCCCCAACTCATCCAGCGTCGCCTCCGGGTTCGCAAGGCGCAGGACCGCAACCGCCCGCAGCGACTCCGGCAGCGAGCTGACTCCCTTGGTAGCGTCGATAAACCGGATCGCCTCTTGCTGCTCGACTCCCGCGTTGATCGTCCGGCCAAGGTTGGCCGTCTCGCAGTTGACGAGCCGGTTGACCCGGTTCTTGATTTCCTTATAAATCCGGGCGTTCTCCATGCTCAGCAAGGCTTGATGCGCCCCAGTCACACTAAGCCAGGCGGCGATCCCTTCGGCGTCCTTGAGATAGACCACGTACTCGTGCCTGCGCCGCGCAAGGCCTGCCGTGATCCCCTCCGTTGCCAGCAGACGGCGCACAAACCGCGCGGTCGGACGATCGCGCAGGACCACCTCCCAGTGGTACCCGCGGGCCGGATCGAGGATAAACCCCGAACCGAGAAAAGCGCCGCGCACAAACGCCCGTCGGCAGCACTCGCGTAATTCGTCCCCAGCCCGTGGCTCGCCGTTCACATCGGTGAAACCGGCGCCGGCCAGGGCGCCGGCCACATCTGGCCCAGCCGTCCGCACCTCAAAGTAGGTCGCTTTGTCCAGCTGTTGCCGTTTGCGTGCGTCGATCTCCGCCTTCAACCCGAGCACGACCCGCACCAGCCGGTACGCCTTGCGCGCGACAATGGCGTACTGGGTACGGATGACCAGGGCTACCTGACCCCGCTCGTCCGCCGCAATCCGGCCCGCCGTGCGCAGCAGACCCCACAGCTCGGCCCGCGCACAGCAATCCTCGGCAGTGACAATCCTGGCCAGTTCATCCTTAACCGCCGCGCTGAAGGCAATCGCCGGCACCGACTGTCACCCCTTTCCGTTTGACTGGCGGCGCCGCTGACTGCGCATCCGCTCGGCAAACCACATAAAGCTGAGCCAGCTGACCCTATCGCGTCCGGCTCGTTTCCTGCCGAGCAGGGTCATCAGCGTCTGCGCCAGCTTGTCCGGATCGTGGCGCGCCAGCGGCCCTGGTGCCAGCAGCGGCACCCGGACGACGCGTACTCCTTGCCGCTCAAGCTCGCCGTGACTTGGCGGCACCGGTTTAGCGTTTTCGACCGCATAGCCCGCCAGCAGCTCCGCCGGGACCGGCGAGCTGTTCTCGATGACCACATCAAAGATCGATCGGCCGGCATGGTCGTTGATGGCCCGCCAGTGGTCGATAACGGTGTATCCGTCCGTCTCGCCGTGTTCGGTCATGATGTTGGCAACGTAGACAACCGGCGCCCGTGAGGCCGCCAGGGCCGCCGGGATGCCCTCGACTAAAAGGTTGGGGATGATGCTGGTGAATACGCTGCCCGGCCCCACGACGATAAGATCGGCGGCGTTGATTGCCCGCAGGGATTCCCCGAGCGGTCGCACATCGACCGGCGCAAGCCATACCCGATCAATCGCCTTGCCTTGACCGGTGATCGCCGATTCGCCCGCTGCGAGGCTGCCGTCGGCAAAGCGAGCGTTGAGGACGGCGTTGTCGTTGGTGCTTGGCAGCACCCGGCCGCGGATCGCAAGGACGCGGCTGGATTCGCGCACAGCCTGCTCAAAGTCGCCGGTAACCTGCGCCATCGCAGCGATAAAGAGGTTGCCAAAGCTATGCCCCTCCAGCGACCCGCCTCGCTCAAACCGGTGCTGGAACAGGCTCTCCATGAGGGACTCGGTGTCGGCCAGCGCGACCAGGCAGTTGCGGATGTCCCCGGGAGGCGGCACGCCGAGCTCGCCACGCAGCCGCCCCGAGCTCCCACCGTCATCGGTCACCGTCACGATCGCCGTGATGTTTGACGTGTACGTCTTGAGGCCTCGCAGAAGGGTCGAAAGGCCGGTGCCGCCGCCAATCGCCACGATTCGGGGCCCGCGCTCAAGATACTTGCGCTGGTAGATGACATCGCCGACCCTGCCGGTTTCGGGAAACAATACCGTGATCACAGCGCGAAAGAGCCGGCTTGCACCGCTCCCGATCAGGATCAGGCCCGGAATCAACAAGAATAGGCCGCGCACGAAGGGCGTCATCAGGGAGCCGGTGAGCAGGTATGCGGCGTCTCGGACCCAGTCGGCCACCACACGCAATGTTGCACCGCCCAGCATGACGATGACCCCGAGGCCAACCAGGACAATGCCAAGGGCAAAGACCGCGATCCATCGCTTGACGCCGATCCCGGGCCAGAGCCAGCGCAGGATGTTCATGCGCTGGGGCCGCCCTCGCCCAGGTCACGGTGGTGCAGGACGACCCGCCACTCACCGCCCTTGAGAGCATCCGCCAGCGCGGCGGCGATGACGACCGAGCGGTGCCTGCCGCCGGTACAGCCGATGCTGATCTGCAGCTGGGTCTTGCCCTCGGCCACGTAGTTAGGCAGGAGCCAGACCAAAAACCCCTCAATACGCCGGAGGAACTGCCGGGTCACGGGCCAACGCATGACGTACTCGGCGACCGCCGGGTCCGTCCCGTCATGCGGGCTGAGTGCCTCGATGTAGTTTGGGTTGGGCAAAAACCTCACATCAAAGACAAGGTCCGCATCCAGCGGTAGCCCGTGCTTAAAGCCAAAGCTAACGATGTTGACCAACAGCCGCTGGGTATCGGCCTGACCACCGTAGATGCGCGCGATCTTTTCGCGCAGCTGCCGCGGCGTCATGCCCGAGGTATCGATGATGGCGTGCGCCCGGCTGCGCAGCCCATCGAGCACGACGCGCTCCGCCTGGATCCCCGCAACAACGCCACCTTCACCGGCAAGCGGGTGCAGGCGGCGGGTTTCCTTGTAACGGCGGATCAGCACATCGTCGGCGGCCTCAAGGTAGAGAATCGTATAGGTGAATCCTTGGCGCTCGAGCTCGGCAAGGGCCTCGTGGACGTACTCGAAGAACTCGCCGCCACGGATGTCAAAGACCGCCGCGGCCTTGGTTGGCCCACCAGCTGCCTGGGCAAATAGCTCGGCAAACCGTGAGAGGAGGGACGGCGGGAGATTATCCACGCAAAAGTACCCCAGGTCCTCGAGGGCATGAATGGCTTCGCTTTTGCCGGCGCCGCTCAGGCCGCTGACGATGACAAACCGGAGGTCATTCAAGCTGACACCAACCTTCCCCGCAGGGCGATTGGGGCACGAGTTCACGGGGTTGCGGTGCTTCTCCTGCCCGTCACGGCTGGCGCGCCCGCCGGCCAGATCCGCCTCCCGCCGCAGATGGTCAGGTACGGCTGCCAATCCGGGCCAAACACGGCGATATCCGCGTCATAACCCGGCAAGAGCCGTCCCTTGCGCTGCGCCAAGCCCAGCACTCCCGCAGGCACGAGCGTGGCAGATGCGATTGCCTCCGCCGGGGGCGCTCCCCAGTGGATCGCTTGCCGCACCGCTTCGCGCAGGGAGATATCGCTGCCCGCGATCGTGCCGTCAGCCAGGGTCAACCGCCGGCCTGAGCGCCGCACCGGCTGGTCCAGCCAGACGCCATCACCTGCCCTTCCCGCCGGCGGCAGTGCGTCGCTCACGTAAACGATCCGCTCGGGGCCGAGGGCCTGACGCGCCAGTCGCCAGGCTCCTGCGTCGACGTGCAGCCCGTCCATGATCAGCTCAACGCAGACTGGTGCCGGCGCCAACAAAGCCCCACCGACCGCGCCCGGCGCCCGGTGATGAAACGGCCTCATCGCGTTAAAAAGATGCGTAACGTGGCCAATGCCCCGACCAAACCCGGCAACGATTTCCTCGTACGACCCGTCGGTATGGCCTGCGGCGGCAATCACACCATCCCTCGCGCACGCAGCCAGCACGTCCGTCGCCCCAGGCAACTCAGGCGCCAGGGTTATGACCTTGAGGGTCTGGCCGGCCACGGCGCGCAAGGCGCAGTAGTCCGCCAGCGACGGCGCCCGCAAGTGAGCGGAGCCGATTGAGCCGGCCCGGCGCGGGCTGAGGAACGGTCCCTCAAGATGTAGCCCAAGGAGATTGGGCGACCGGCTGCTCGCGCAAGCCGCCGCCACGTCATGGACTGACGCGGTGAGTCGTTGCCAGGCAAGCGCCGGGAGAGAAGCGAGAAAGCCCGTCGTCCCGTTGGCCGCCAGCCAATGCGCCGCGGCAACGATCGCATCGGGGCCGTCCTGCCAGGCATACCCGCCGCCGCCATGGACGTGCAGGTCAATCAACCCCGGCACGATCAACCCGTCAGCAAACTCATACACGCCGGCACCGGCGGGCCTCAGGTGCCGACCGACCGCCAACTCAGTGATTTGAGCCCCCGTCCAGACAACCGTCGCCGGTACAGTCTTGCCGTTGTGGAGGATCTGCCCCAAGATGGCAGTCAAATTGCCCTGTCCCAGTGTAGGGGCCTGTCCACGATTATCGGTTACCGCGTTCATCGTGCCCGCCCCGGCGCCAGCACACCGAGCACCACCGGCCGGGATGCGCCCGTCGCCGCCGGAAGATTGCCCGCGCGGCCATGCAGCGTCAACCACGCCAACACGGCAAAGGCCACGGCTTCTTTGGCATCCGGGTCAACGCCGTAGGCGCTGCTCGTCTCGAGGCTAAGGCCCATTGGTGCGAGCCTCTCCGCCAGACGCCGCATCAGATATGGATTGTGGACGCCACCGCCGCTGGCGATTACTTTGCTGAAACCGCCGCCGGGCAACACGGCGTCGGAGATCGAATCCGCAATGGTCACGGCTGTCAGCGCCGTCAGGGTTGCAGCCACGGACGGGGGCGAGACCTTAAGTCGCTCCGCCAAGGCAAGGCATCGCGCCAGGTAGGCCGGGCCAAACAGCTCGCGGCCAGTTGACTTGGGCGGCGGCAGCTGGTAGTAGGGCTCAGCCAGCCAGCGCCCCAACAACCGTGGATCCTCCTCCCCTTGGCAGGCCATCGCGCCATCGTGGTCATAGGCGAGCCGACCGTGGGTCAGCGCCGCAACGGCACCGTCAATCAGCATGTTGCCCGGCCCCGTGTCATAGCCAAACGCCCGCGCCCCAACTGCGCCAGCCGGCAAAGCGGTCACGTTGGCAATGCCGCCGATATTGAGGAGGATTCTGCCTTCAGCGGGGTCGGCAAACAGCAATTGGTCGACCATCGGTACGAGTGGCGCGCCCTGGCCACCTGCAGCGATATCGCGCGGCCGAAAATCAAACACCGTCGCAATCCCCGTGCGCTCGGCAATCACCTGGCCCTGGCCTAACTGCAGCGTTGAGGCGACAGCCAGCGGACCATCGCCCGTCGGATTGGGCTCGTGCCAGACCGTCTGGCCGTGCGACCCGATCACTGCGACCGCGGCGGGGTCGACACCGGCGGCACCACACACGGCCAGGGCAGCGTCGGCAAATCGATCGCCGATCGCGGCATGCAACCGGCAGATCTCGCTGGCGGTCGTCGGCTCTCCCGCAGCTATCCTCAACACTGTCGCCCGGATCGCCGGCGGGTAAGCGTAGGTTGACCAGGCAAGAGTCTCCACTCGGAGGCCATCGCCAGCCTGCCCGTCGACGCGCACCAACGCCGCATCGATACCGTCTGCCGAGGTGCCGGAGATCAAGCCGACGGCCAGCATCGCGCTAAAAACCACGTTGCCGGTCGACGACGCCCACCAGCGGGCGGCCAGCCACGTAGCGACGGTAGTTGTCGACAAAGATCGGTACGACCTCGGCCGGCGTGCTCGGACCGGAGATGTGCGACGTTATCGATACGCCGGGCAAGTCCCACAGCCGGCTATCGAGTGCCAGCGGCTCTGCCGTAAACACATCGAGCGCGGCGCCGCCGAGATGCCCGGCAGTCAGCAGGTCCGCAAGGGCGGCTTCGTCGATGATCTTGCCGCGGGCCGTGTTGACGACAAAGGAGCCGCGGGGCAATGTCGCGAGTTGGCGGCGGCCAAAAAGGCCCGCAGTCTCCTGCGTTAGCGGTAGGTTGATCGAGAGCACGTCGATGTCGGCAAGGAATTGATGCAACGCCTCACTGTCGCGGCCACCGCAATAGGACCGCCCACCACCCGGCACGGTCCGGGAATCCAGATCAAAACCCGTGACCCGCATGCCCACCGCGTGGCCGAGTGCGGCAACCGCGCTGCCGACGGAGCCCAGGCCGGCAACGCCAAGGCGTAGACCCTGGGTCTTGCCGATCAGGTACTTGTCCCAACGATGCGCTGCCTGGTTGGCCCAAGAACGGGCCATGTCCTGCCGCCATGCCAGCACATGCGCGATCGTATACTCCGCGATCCACGGACCGAAGATGCCGACAATCCTGGTGATCGTGGCTGCGGGCCGCAACTTTGGGTTGGCCAGAAGGTCCTCGACGCCAGCGCCCATGCCCTGCAGCCAACGAAGCCGGGTCGCCTTGGCAAAACACCGCGGCGGAATTCGCCAGCCAAAGACGATCTCGACGTCGGGTAGCAGGGCCTCGATCTGGTCGGCGGTGTGGCAAGGCCGCAGATCAACGCCGGGCATGGCTGCGGATGCCAACCGCCAGTACTCATCGGTGTCCGTCGGATGATGGACCAGGATCGGCAACGACAGGTCGGGCACCCCGGCTATCCCTCCGGCCATGCGACGAGCGCTTCGGCTGCAAGACGGGCGGCGGTATCGATGAATCCGGCGCACTTTTGCCGGCGCACTTTGTCGTCACCAAACTTGGTCAGTATGGCCGGATCGCTCAGGTCGTAGCCGGTCAGGGCACTACAGGTCAGCGTGCCGTACTCGGCCCGGAAGTCGGCCAGCAACGTGCGCACGGTGGCCGCAACCTTGGCGTAGGTCTCTTTGTCGTCCGGCCGCGTCCGCCCCTTGATCCAACCGAGGGCCATGACCGCGCCGGTGACGGCACCGCAGATGTCGCCGGTCCGGCCAACGCCGCCGCCAAATCCGGTGGCGATCCGCAGGGGTGCCGGGTCGGCCCCCATCGCGGTGGCTACTGCTCCAAGGACTGTCTCAGCGCAGTTGTACCCGAGCTCGTGCATCCGCCCTGCCTCGACAACCGCCTGCCTTGCCTGCGGGGAAACCGCCTCCGGTGATTTTGCCTTGCTCACACGCCAACACTCCCTGTCTCTTAGATTGGTCTCATCCATCACGCTGTCCGCACTCACCGCCGGTGAATATCGCACGGCCCGTCAAGACTTCGGCCAAGGCCAGCAGCGCTCCTCTGGCATCGTCAAACGTCACCAAGGCGCACCCGGCCTGATCGCTTCGCCAGGCGTCGTCCGGCAGCCCCAAAGCAGCGACGACGCAGCGATCAGGCACGGTCATGGCCAGCCTGGCAACCACCTGCTCGAGTGCGGGGTCAAAGAGCGCATCCCGGACCAGCAGGATCACAGCACCACCGCCAGCAGCCGTCGCCGCGATCGTGGTGGTGACGGCCAGCGCCGCGGGGGCGGCGTCGCTCGCTAGCACAGGCGGTAAAGCGCGCGCCGGATAGCCGCGGTCGGCAAGGGCTGCACTGAGCGTATCCGCCCAACCAGCGGCGGTCGCCGCGTGCTGCTCATTGCTGACGGCAACCACCAGGACCGGCTGTCCGGCGGACAAAGGTAGGAGCCCCCATCGGTCACGGAGCAGGGACACTGCCCTGCCATGCACTAACGCGGCCAGTGCCGCCGCTTGACCATCCTCTGCGATTGGAGCCGCAGGGTGCCGCGCCAAGCCGGAGCGCAGAGCCATCACCCGGCGATGTGCGTCATCCAGTCGATGCCGCGCGATGCCTCCATCCGCCGCGGCGCGGCCAAGCGCATGGACGGCGGCCAGTTGGCGGTCGGGCGAATGTGACCAGAGGACCAGGTCAACGCCCGCGGCCACCGCCAGTCGAGTCGCATCCGCGGGACTGTACCGGGCAGCGATCGCCTGCATCTCCATGCAGTCCGAGATGATCAGCCCGTCGTAGCCCATCTCGGTCCGCAATAAGCCGTCCAGCATGGCCGGACTGAGGGTGCCCGGCAGATTGCCGGTAAGCGCGGGAACAACCAGGTGTCCCGGCATGATCGCCGCGACGCCGGCGTCGATCGCGGCAGCGAACGGTACGAGGTCGATCCTCGCCAGATCGCCAGTCGAACGGGCAACCACGGGCAGGGCAAGGTGCGAATCAATCGTCGTGGCGCCATGCCCGGGAAAATGCTTGGCGGTGGCCGCCAATCCCGCAGCCTGCGCACCGCCAACATAGGCTGCGACATGGCGGGCAACGTCTGCGGGATCCGCCCCATAGGCGCGGGTGCCGATCACTGCGCTGCGCGGATTGCCGTTGACGTCGGCGCAAGGGGCAAGGTTGAAATTGATGCCGAGCGACAACAGCTCGGCGGCGACCACGCCGGCCATCTTGTGCGTTAAGGCAACGTTCCCCGCCGCGCCAAAGGCCAAGGCCGACGGTTGGAGCGTGATCCCCGGCAAACGGATTCGCTGTACCCTGCCGCCCTCGTGATCGACCGCGATGAGCAAGGGCGGATGGCCATGCGCCGCCGCATGATCCTGCAGCGCGGCGGTCATCGATCGCAGCTGGCTGGCTGACTCGATGTTGCGGGCAAAGAGAATAACCCCGCCCAGACCTTGGGCGATCAGTTTGAGGATGGCGTCATCCGGGGTGGGTCCTGCAAATCCCGCCATGACCAGGCCGGCGGGCAGCCAGCGACTGGAGCTCATACCTGCGCAGGTCCAGTGGTACAGGCGATCGCGGCCCGGAGCGACTCGCCGGCCGCGGTCAGGAGCCGGCAGGCTTCCGATGCGTCGACGGACGCGATCAGGCTGAGGATGGCTATCCGAACCGCTAGGCGAGTGTCGACGGCCAGAGCTGCGGCGAGGGCGGTTTCGGCGGTGGCCTGGTCGACGCCGGCGATCTCGGCCACGAGGGCCGTGGCGCGCGCGCGAAGCTTGACGTTGGTCGGCTGTACTCCAACCATCAGGTTGCCGTACACGTGCCCGGTGCGAGCAAACGCACCCGTGCTGATGGCATTAAGGGCGACCTTATGGGCTGTACCCGCCTTGAGCCGGGTCGAGCCCCGCAGGAGTTCGTCACCGACCAGGGTCTCAATCGCGATGGCGGCGCATGACGCCAGCGGCGTGTGCGGTTGGGCGACCACGGCGACGGTCAGCGCTCCGCGCTCCCTGGCAGCCCTAAGCGCGGCCACGGTATACGGCGTGCTGCCGCTCGCTGCGATGCCCACGACGGCGTCGAGCGGCCCAACGGCAAGGTCGGCGATTGCTGTGGCGCCAGCGGCCGCGTCATCTTCGGCGCCCTCAACCGCCTCCGTCACGGCGCGCTGCCCACCGGCGATCAGGCCTAGGACGCGATCGGCAGGGACGCCAAACGTGGGGACGCACTCACTGGCATCGAGTACGCCAAGGCGGCCGCTGGTACCGGCACCGGCGTAAATCAACCGGCCGCCGGCGGCCAACCGTGCCGCGACGGCGTCGACCGCCTCGCCAAGCGGTCCGGCCACATCTTCTAGCGCGGCGACAGCTTCAGGCAGCGACCTGATCATCGCTCCGGCGAGCTCCGCGCCGGTCAGGCTATCGAGTGCCAGTGTGCCCCTGCGAGAGGCATCGCGTAGGGCGGCGGCCCGGCCCGTGCTGGTCAGGCCACGCCGGCCTGCGGGTCGCGGGTAAACAAGTGCAGGCGCCGAACGCTCGAGAAAGAACTCCTCGTGATCAGTCCAATCCCCGACGATGTCGTGCCAGTCGAACCCTGCCTCGATGGCACCGCGCAGCCATGGGCCTCCTGCAAGCAGGTCTATGTGCATCCGCTGATCGGTGGCATCCGTGGCCGGCTTAAGCCAGGCAAAGTCCGCCGGGTAGCCGGCAGCAATTGTGCTGATGATGGCCACCCCAAGGGCGACCGGGCGCGGGACGACACCGTAGCGCGCGCCGGCCAGGCGGATCCCGGCGCATGCACGGCCGGCATACCGGCCCGACGATGGGACAAACCGCACCGGCACCGGCAGATTCCAGCCGAGTTCGGTCAACGTTGGGGCAAGGATGCGGGCGAGGGACTCCCCGTCGATCCAAGGCGCGCCCAAGACCTCAAACGGCGTGCCCGTCCCGCGGCCCTCGCAGATATTGGTGCCCTCCAGAAGACACGTCCCCGGGTACACGGCAGCCATCGTCGGCGTTGCTGCGGCCGGCGAAGGCGGATACCAGATCAGGCCGGTCGCATCCCAGCCAGCCGTTGGGTCCCAGTCCTGCATCGGCACTACTTCGACGTCGGCGCCAACCAGATCGTGCTCCTGGAGGGAGGGATGCGCGAGCTCGCCGATGGTCAGGCCGTGGACCACCGGAGTGTCGAGTGGACCGACCAGTGAGCGGTACCGCGCAGCAACGCCCGGTCCCTCGATGACCATGCCGCCCAGCGGGTTGGGCCGGTCCAGGACGAGCACGGGAAGACCGAGCCCCGCCGCTACACGAATGCAGTTGATCATCGTCGCCGGATACGTGTAGTAGCGCGACCCGAGGTCCGGCAGGTCGATGACCAGTAGTTCAAGCTCAGCAAGGTGCTCGGGGAGCGGTCCCTGCCGGCCGTTGGCGTAGAGCGAGTGCACTGGGATCCTCGGCCGCAGCCAACCGGACGCCACATCCTCACCGGCAGCTTGATCGGCCGTCAGGCCGTGCTCAGGCACAAACAAAGCCCCGAGCATGCCGGGCGCTACGGCATCAAGGGCAGCACACGACGGCACCCCGTTGGCATCTCGCGCCGCATTGCTGCTGACCAGGCCAAAGCGCCGGCCCTTGAGCCATTGGCGAGGCGCAGCAAGGACGCGCTCCAACCCCAACTTAACGACGGGGTCCATGGGGCGACCTCCCTCTCCTGGCTAGAAGTCGCGCGGCTTGCAGATCACCTCAAGTACCTGCGTGTCAAAGAAGGACTTGGCGTGTGCCGGACGCATCACCAGAGCGGTATCAGCACCGCCGCCGCTACCCCCGACCACGACAACTTCCTGGCCGGGCGGGACCATGCCGGCATCTACCGCCATCCCGATGATCTCAAAGCAAACCTTGGTGCCCTGGCCAAAGCAACGCAGCGTAGCCGACACGATGCCGCCCGGGTAGAGCCCACCAAACTTGCTCGTGATCGCCCGTTCGATGTTGGCAAACAGATGCGTCGTCGTCAGCACCTTGCACCCCGCCTTGGCAAGCCGCTCACGCATCGCCGCAGGCATCTGATCCTCACCGGGGTTGTCGAAACCGACGTGGTGCGTCACGACGGAGACGGAAATTGCATCCTCGGGCTTAAGTTGCATCAGGATGGCTTCGGCGGTGAACCCGGTGTTGGATGCCACAACGATGTTGGCAATTCCGAGGGCGCGGGCGCGCTCGACGGCCAGGCGCGCGGTGTCTGTGGTCCATGGCTTGCCCTTGCTTGCGAAGTACATTTGCCTCACTCCCAGCTGAGAATGCGGCTGACTTCGTGCGACGGCGGGGGCATCCCTGCCCCCGCCGTCGCACCTCCGGATCACTTATGGCCTAGTAACGGGTCAAAACCACCCGTCCCACTCCAGCCGACAGCCGGATGTCGATCCGGTCGGTGGCTGTGGCGTAGAGGTCGTCCTGCCAGACGCTACCCGACTGCACGAGCCCGGCGCTGCCAAAATCCTTGGCACCGAGGCCAACATTGGGCACGAGGCGCACGCCAACACCGCTCGGCACCCGGACCTCGATGTTGCCGGCGCCGGTTTCAACGGTAACGGTCATCGTGCCCTGAGGTTGGCCGAGATAAAGCTGGACGTTGCCCGCGCCGACGTCGAGGTCAAGCCCACGGACCAGGTATTGCCTTAGGTCCAGATCCGCATTGGTGGCACCGAGGGCAAAGCGCAGATCGAGGGGCATCCCAGCCGCAAAGCCAAAGGCGAGGTTTTGCCGGCTGCCCATCGCCCCAAAAACGTAGACTCGCGAGGTTGAAGTCTGCCGCAATGAAAGGCGGCCAACGGTGCCCGACAGGTCGAAATCGACGACCGGGTCCGCCGACGCACGATACCCAAGCTCCAGGCGGTAGGCTTGGGGCACGGGCGGCAGCACACGCAAACTCGGTGCGTCCATCCGTACTTCAAACTCAAGCCCGGTAAGCTCAACCGCCTCCGACGGCGTAAACACCTCCGTGGTCAACTGGCCTGTACTCCAACCCCAGATCAGCGGACCACCAAAGGTGCCAGCGACGATCACCAGGATCAGTAGCGGGACCAAGAACCAGCTGAATCCCCCGCCCAGCAGCAGCGTTACTCCGCCGATGATCAGGAGTACCGGCCAGAACCGGAACACCAGGCCCCAAACGGACATATCCATGACGCCCATGTTGGCGAGGAGGAACATGGCGCCGATCAACAGGATGACTAGCCCACCGGCAATGCGTTGCCCTCTCATTTGCGGTTATCCCCCCGCAGAGCCGAGACGACAAGCCACACGCCGAGCAGGATAATCAGCACCGGCCAGTAGCGCACCAGTCCCATCGTCGGCAGGAAGTTGCGGGCCAGCAAGAAAAGGCCTACTGCCACGAGGATCAAGCCAAAAGTACGTGGTCCGTCGCCGCTGAGCGGCCGGGTCTCGCCGTCGCTACCCAGGCTTTTGCGGACTCGATCAGACCAATGCCAATCGTCGTCGTACTCCTGCTCCGGGTTGACCGGGATCACAAGCCACGCAATGAGATAGGCCAGGACGCCCAGCCCTCCCATAAACACGGCAACGATCCAGACCAACCGCACAACGGTTGGATCGACGTTGAAGTACTCCGCGATGCCGCCGGCAACGCCACCGACGACAGAGTTTTGCCGAGAGCGGTATAGGCGCTTCATCAGTTGTGTACCCTGCCCTTCGCGAGATGCCGGCTACGGGGTTGCATCATCCCCGGTGGTAACTTCGCCGACTCCGACAATAAGACGGGCGACCACGTCTTCAGCTTTCGCTCCGGCACGCCATTGGATCAGGGCCTGTTCGTAAACTGCCCAGACCGCCGAAGCGTACTTGCCGGCAGGCATTGCCCGGGCGGCGACGGCAACCGGGCGAAAACCAGCAAGCCCCGCAGCTGCGACGACTTCGGAGGTAAAGTGTCGCTCCATTGGCGGCAATAGGCCGAGCAGGCTGCTCAGGTAGACCAGCCCATCCCCGCCGTCGGCGGTCAGCCGGACGATCAACTCCACGGCCGCCTGGCTCAGCGGATCGTCGTCCCGCATGATGATGGCCGCATGCGTGGTCATCAGCGGCACTGCTTCGGGTATCGGCCCGAGTGCAAAGGGCACGCCCGCGGCTTGCAGCCGGACGGCGACATCCGGCGTGATTGGGGCATATGATACGGAAGACTGCTGCCATGCCGCAATGCCGGGGATCTCTGTCCTCTCTGCCGCCAACTCTACCAGCGTGCCGGCATGGGTCAGCCATCGCCGGGCGGCCACTGCGTTGACCTGGGGAATGGCCTCCCAGATTGGATCGGTACCCGTCGCGGGCACCGGCTCGACCTGGCCGCCAGCACCCAGGTAAAAGGGCAACGACAGGTAGAGGTCATCGACGGGCCAGCTAAGGCTGCCGTCGCCTGCCTGGGCGGCCGCACGGACTGCGGCCGCTAGGGCGCCCACTGTCTCCGGCCAGGCCTGACCCGCCAACTGCTCGCCGCAGCCTAGGGCGGCCACCGAGCAGAACAGCGGAAGTGCGAGCAACTGGCCCTGCCGGACAAGCGCGGACTTAACAGCTGGTAGCCAGTCATCGTCGTCCTCGAGTGGCACGCGGTAAGTCGCCTCGGCCCGGTCCAGCGTTGGTGCCCATTCAGCTGGAGCGATGATGATATCTGGTAAAGCGCCGACCTTGAGCGCGGCGGCCAGAGCGTCACCCAACTGGTCGCCCTGCGCCGTAATCTGCAGCGCAATCTTGCTGCCCTCCGCGGCCAGGACCCCGAGTCCCTCGCTCAACAGCTTGGCCTCGCTGCTGGTCGCGGCAAACGAGTGCCAGATCGTAACCGTCGGCGGGGGCGCGCAGGCGTCACACTGGCTCAGGGTCAGGGGCAACACCAGAGCCAGGATCAACAGCGCGATCATCAGCCGCATGCCAGTCCGCCTGCCGGTCCGTGCGCGACTCAGGGTCATCAGCGAGTGCCTCCCTTGGCCGCACTGCGGCCGGCGGCAAACAACGCGACCGCACGCCGGCTGGTTGCCGTCAACAACTCGGTCGCACGACGGTGGCTTTCTTCGAGGGTCAGCGGGCCGTCAGCGATCGGCAGCACAACAACGTTGCCCGGCAAATGCCACTCCGCACCTGGCGCGATCCCCCCCGCAAGGACCAAAACTGGCACGCCCAACGCCGCCGCCGCGGTCGCGACACCGGCCACGGCCTTGCCGCGCAGTGTCTGCACGTCGTAACGTCCCTCACCAGTGATGATGAGATCCGCGTCAACTGCCCTTGCGCTGAAATCGCTGCGCGCCAGGGCGATCTCGATGCCGGGCCGAAACTGCGCCCCAAGGATGCTGATCGCCGCCGCGCCGACTCCGCCTGCGGCACCCGCCCCGGCAAAACCGTCCAGATCAAGGCCCGCATCCGTCTTGACCACACTGCGCAAGTTGGCGAGTCCCCGGTCCAGCAGTGCAACCTCGGCGGGGCTAGCTCCCTTTTGCGGCCCAAACACGGCTGCAGCGCCGTCGGGGCCGAGCAAAGGGTTGGATACATCCGATGCGAGGATCAGTTGCAGGCCGCGCAGACGGTCGTCCAACCCGGCAAGATCCACGCCGGCCACATCGTCAAGCCGCCCGCCGCCAAACGAATCCAGCGGATTGCCACGAACATCGAAGAAACGCGCTCCCAGGGCCGCCAACATACCCATGCCGCCGTCCACGGTGGCGCTACCACCGACGGCCAGGATCAGGGTACGGTCGGTGTTGGCGTCGGAACCTCGCACGAACGCATCCAGGGCAGCCGAAATCAACTGCCCCGTGCCGAAGGTGTCGGTGCGCAGCGGGTCCCGCTCGGCGGGGTCGAGCAATCCAAGGCCCGATGCGGCTGCCATTTCGACGACCGCAGTGCGCTCATCGAGGAGCGCAAACTCAGCTCTGACCGGTCTGCCAATGGGATCCTGCACGTTAGCGGTGACCATCCGTGCCCCGGGCACAGCGTACGCCAGCGCCCTTGCGGTACCTTCGCCGCCGTCGCCAAGCGGGATCTCGGTGATCTCGGCCGCTGGTGCGGCCAACCTTGCACCAGCAGAAATGGCCCGGGCGACATCCCAGGCCATCAAGCATCCTTTGAATGAATCGGGGGCAACGACAATCCGCATCCTAGATCATCTCTCCTGCGGCGGCTTTGGCTCCTCTTGCTCCTCGGTCCAGGCGTCGTCCGCAGTCGCGGTCCCGGCGTCGATTTCTGCCGCGGCGCTTTGTGCCTCCTCGGCCTTGATCAGTTGCCTGCGGAACATGCTCTCAAGCGTCGGCGTCGGATCGAAAACCAGTCCCTGGACAACGCCGTCTTCGCGCTCGTAGATCACCAGCCAGCGCCGGCGACCGCCAAAGGTCGGAAAGGACCGCAACGGTCCGACGGCGCCGAACTCCCGCATATCCACCTGGGCATCCTTGCTGTTTTTGAATGCGCGGAACATCAGAGCCTTATCAAAGCGGACCAACGCCTCGCGCGTGTTGCCGACGTAAATGCTCAAGCCACGCTTCCACAGCACATATCGGGTGCGCATGGTGTTTGAGATCTGGATGCCGTTGGCGGCCAGGTTGAGCGAAGCGATGCCTAGCCATGCCCACTTCATCACCGAGTTTTCGAGCTCAACGACGGCCAAGACCAAAATCAGAAAGAAAGCAGCTGCCACCCACAGAAACCAGTTGGGCTTTGGCCGCTCCTCATATGTGCCGGAAGGCGTGGTATCCGCCAAGCAAGTAACCTCCTCTATCTATCTCCGCCGCCGCGAACGGGTGCCAGTCAGGCTGCTCAATATGGCGCTCACGATGCTCAGCAGGATCGCGGCAAGCAACCCGTAGCCAAAGCCGCTGATGCTAAACCCGACGACGACCCGTGACACGACCATCAGCATGATGGCGTTGACGACAAACGTGAAAAGACCGAGCGTAAGGATGTTGATCGGGATCGTCAGCACCAGCAAGATCGGTCGCAGCGTCACGTTGATCAGGCCGAGCACGATCGCGGCGACCAACGCACTGCCAAATCCGCTGATCGCCACACCCGGCAGCATGTAGCCCACTGCAAGCAGGGCGACCGCGTTAATAACGATACGAACGACAACGCTCATCCTGGTTCCCTCCGATGGGGCCTAGTTCGCGGGCACCGGTATATTTCCTCCGCGCGCAGCGGATGCCGGCCAGGTCTATCGGCCGGCATCCGATCAAGCAGGGCTGATCAATTAGCAGTCTTCGCCGGCGACCGCCGGGACAATGCGGATACTGCCGTTGGTAGTGCGGGCGTCCACGATCACCTTGGTTTGCCTCGCCGCGAAGTCCCGGCTGCGTCCCTTGATGGTACGACGACCAAACTGCCGCTCCTCCGATGAGATCTCAAAGTCCCTGACCTCCACGTCGATGGTCCCATGACTCGTGTGCGCATCGATGTCGTAGCCAACCGAACGGCTCTCCGGCAGCTTGACCTTGATGCTACCGTTGCTTGTATGCAGGCGGCAATCCATGTTGGCGTCAGCCACCGGGCAGCAATTGATCGTGCCGTTGGCAGTCCCGCAGTCAAGCCGGTTGGCGGATCCGGCAAAGATTATGCCGCCGTTGGCGGTAGACAACGAGACATCTTGCGCCACCGCGCCGCGGACTGTGACTTTGCCGTTTGCCGTCTTACCCAGCAACTTGGTGCCCTTGATCTCTTCGACGACAATGCGACCGTTGCTGCTTACCGCGACGAGCTCGTACTGCCGATCCTTGGGCACGTGCACCTCTGCGGAAACCCCGCTGGTACCCCAGCCCGTCGGCAATTCCTCGAACTGAAGGAAATCAGGCCCACTGACAAACCGGCAGACCTCATCCGCGCGCTCGCGCGCCCGCTCCTCGCTTTGCGCTCGGATCTTCTTACGCAGCACAACTTGCCAACCGGGTTTATCCCAACCAAACACTTCGACGCGGCCGTTGCGTGCGGTAAACTCCAGCTTGATCCGGCCACCACTCGTGAACTCACCGGAGTGCTCTTCGTCAAATCGATATCCCTCGCCGCCCAACGCCAGAGGCAGGCTGCTCCAATCGATGTCCAATTTGCCAAGGAAGTCCTCAAGAATTGACTTGCCTGGCGTCGGGCCAGTGCGGGGCCGGCCAGGGGCAGTTGATCCGGCGACGTAACCGTCATCCGGCGCGGCACCTGCGCCAGAGGCGGTTTCGCCAGCGGTGGCGACCCCTAGGGCTCGCAATAACTCCGCGGCCTCCTCGGCCGTGATTTTGCGCTCGGCTAGCATATCGAGAATCATCTTGCGCTCTTCGTTCACTCGAACATTCCTCCCGTATCGGCGCCCGGGCTATGCGACCGACGCGTCGCCGTTGATTGTGACAATGCGTAAGGTGGCCGGAGCGGTTTGCCCAGCATCTGCGGCGCCATGCACCGCGCCACGCAAGTGACCTGGCTGGCGCACAAGCACGGTCATGCCGCCACCGGCGGTTAGATTGCCGCGCACCGTCTCTAACTCGACCTCGATGCCCGAGCCGGGCGCAAGGTTGGCTGCGACATCTCCCTCGGCGCTGCGCAGACGGTAATCGCCACCGGGTTGTGCCGTCAGGTAGACGGTGACGTCACCACTGACAGTGGTCAAGCCCAGCTTGGCGGAAGAGCAGTCACGCAGGATGATGTTTCCGTCGACAGTCTCGACCTCGACCGCGCCCGTAGCGCCATCGATGGCCACATCTCCCTGCGACGTCGTCACCGCTACCTGGCCGTGGTGACCGCTCACGACCACATCGCCGCCTTTGGTGGTGATGCTGAGGTCGACGTCGCGCGGCACAGAGATAGCAAGGTCGCTGGTCATCCGCTGCAGGTTGAGCAGGCCGACACCTGAAGGGACGGCGGAGTGGGCTTCGATACGGACTTCGCCTGCGCGCTGCTGTACGTCAAGCGGCATGCTCTCGGCACGATCCTGGGCCATCTCGTGGTCCGCGCCCCAACCAGTCCGCTCGGCCCTGACTTCGACGCGACTCTCATCCCATGTGGTGACGACCACGTCTCCGGCAAAGTTATTGATCGTCACCCGGTCACCGGGGCGCACTGGATGTCCAGCAACAGAACGTGCGACGTGTTTGACTTTGTCGCGAACAACACCGAGGCGAGCGAGACTGCTCAACCAACTGCTGCCACCGGGGTCGGTAGGATCACCACTCGAGAACGCCGTCTTGAGCTCTACCTCCACATCAGCGATGGCCCGTTTGGCCTCGCCGACGCTGAGGCGAAAAGCGCGCTTGATCTCGTCTTTTGCCTCGCGGAGGGCTTCCTTCATGTCGCGCTTGGAGGCCTTACTCGCCTCGTGGGAAATGCGCTTGGCCTCACGGCTGAAGCGCCTCATCTCCCGCGACAGCTCGCGCCCCGATGAATGCAGCGCATCTGCGCTGCTCCGCACGCCTGCCGCAGAGCGATAGATCCGCCCCGCGGGCTGCGCGGCAGGCTTCCGGCGCGGTGCCCCATCGGTCACGCGCCGCCGGGAATCGGATGGCCCATAGCTTGGAGGAAGAGGAATCGCAGCGGGAGGCCGCCCGGCGACGCTCTGATCCGCGGATGGCGCAATGGCATCCAACAGCAGGGCTGCAGCCTCAGGTGTAACCTCCCCGGCGGCGACGAGGTCCAAAATCCGCCGGAGCTCTTGGTCAGCATTGCTCAATCGATCAGACATGGGCATCCACCACCTCGTTATGGTTGGCGTAAGCGGGTTGCGGCCTCTTCGGCGGAAATCTCGCCCCGTGATAGTGCAGCGAGGATCTCTCTCCGGCGCTCGGCGCTTGCGCCAGAAGCGGCCGGTGAAGTTGCGGGAGTCGATGGCGAAGCCGCGCGTTGTGGCTCTGCCTGGTCCTCAGGGTCGCCCTCGACAGAGTAGCCGAGCGCCTTGATCACGCCCTCCAGCCGTCCGCGCACGGTCGGATATGAAATGCCAAGCGCTCGCTCGACCTCTTTGATGTTGCCGCGGGAACGGATGAAGATCTCCACAAAGTCCTGCATCTCCTCGGACAGCTGACAAAACTTGCAGGTGGCAAAGTGACCGCTGATGGTCGTGTCGCAGGCACCACAGTGCAGGCTGGTGATCTCCATCGTCTCACCGCAGACAGGGCATCGGCCAGGCATCCGGTTAGGCATGATCGGGCACCTCCAGTAGTTATACTCACATGATAATCATCGACGAGTGCTATTGAGATTATAAAACCCTCGCATTGATATCGTCAATATCATACGAGGGAAAAAACATAACAAACCGTGCGATTGCTGTCACGGATCGTGATATCGCTTCTTGCTGATATTAAGTTTGAGCCTTAACTCCTTGCAGGGTAGCGTTGACTCCTTCGCGTTGCAGAAGCCTGACCTTGGCAGGCAAGCCTGGGCCAAACCCCCCTAAATTGCCGTTGGCCGCAATGACCCGGTGACATGGCACAACCGGCGCCAGCGGATTGGTTGCCATGCACTGGCCGACGGCTCGTGCGGCACCCTTGCTGCCAGCCAACCGGGCGACATCACCATAGGTGAGTACCGACCCGCTGGGGATCGCCTGTACCGCTCTGTGGACGCGGGCGACAAACGGAGTGCGGGCTCGGCCGTCGATCTCCAGATCGCGCAGGGCGTTGTAGTCGCCATGGCCGTACGCGATCAGCCCAACACGGGCTGCAGCCAGGTGTGGTGGCAAGCCCTCGTCTGGAGCCAGAAATTGCGGTGCCGAAAAGGCCTTGCGCGTGGTCAGTGGTTGCAGGATGCTGCTCAGCGAGTCTGCCGCCTCCTGTTCGTCGCGATGGTGCCACGTACACGCCACGAGACCGTGGGAGCTGGCGGCGACCGCGGCGTATCCCTCTGGTGTGGAAACGATTGTCGCCCACAGCGGCTTGACCTCGGTGGCACCTTTCACTTTAGGACCTGCCTGCATCGTTTGGGTCTGGTTGCTGGTCGACACGGTCATCTTGTTGTCCTCCCTCTTGCCCGTGAAATTTCTGGTAGATGTCTCTCGCAACTTGACCGGGGAGTCCTGGTACTGCCAACAGGTCGGTCAAGGTTGCCGCCGCGATCGCTCGGCCGGACCCGAAGTGCCGAAGCAGCGCCGTGCGCCGCGCTTTGCCAACCCCAGGGATCTCGTCCAGGCTTGAGCGCAGCGTACGCCTCTGTCGGAGCTTGCGATGGTAGGCGACCGCAAATCGATGGGCCTCATCACGCAGCCGCATCACTACAAACAGCGCCCCCGATCCGTCGGGCAGCACAACGGCGGGCGCGCCGCCAGGGGCGTAGAGCACCTCGTGCTGCTTGGCCAACCCGACGACTGGCAAGGCCGCAAGGCCCTCGTCAGCCAAGACCGACGCTGCCGCCTCAACCTGCCCCTTACCGCCGTCGACGACGATCAGATCTGGGAGCACGTTGAATGACTCCCCAGCGTCATCGCCGCCGCGCCGACGGAGACGGCGCTCGAGTGCTTCGGCCATCATCGCAAAGTCGTCGGGGCCGGGGGTCCGCAGGCGAAAACGGCGGTAATCGGACTTCTTGGGCTGGCCGCCTTCAAAGACAACCATCGAGGCGACGGCATCCTGGCCGGACACGTTGGACACGTCAAAGCATTCGATCCGATGCGGGTACTCGCTCAAATCCAGGGCCGACTGGAGATCCAGGAGATCCTGGCGCAGTCGGGCCTGGTCAAGTTCGCGCCGTTGATGGCGCTCCGCCAAGGCCAATAGGGCGTTTTTGCGGGCCATCTCGACAAGCTGCCGGCCCTCCCCCCGATGCGGCACCCGCACGTCCACCGGCCCCCCGCGCAGCTCGCGCAGCCAGGTCCGCAAGGTTGCGCTGTCCTCGACCGGGTCGGACAGCAAAACCTCCCGGGGAATCGCCGCTGCTCGCTCGTAGAACTGGCCCAGGAAGGCTTCCATGGCTTCACCGGGCGCGGCGCCCGCCGCACCACGCAGGAAGTAGGCTTCCCGTCCGACGAGGTTGCCGTGTCGGAAGAAGAACACTTCCGCACAGGCCTCGACCGGATCGCCGGCGATCGCGATGACGTCACGGTCCACGGTGGTTTCGGTTGTAACGCGTTGTCCCTCGATAACCGTCCGTAGCGATGCCATTTGGTCACGGTAGGCGGCTGCCCGCTCAAAGTCCAGCCGGGTCGCTGCCTGCGTCATCCGTTGGGCAATCTGATCCACAACCCGATCAGCGCGACCGCTGAGAAAAAGCAGTAGTCCGTCGGTGTTCTCGCGGTACTGCGCAGGCGTCAGCTGGCCAAGGCAAGGCGCCGGACAACGCCCGATGAAGTGATTGAGGCAGGCCCGGGGGCGGGGCTCGACGCGGGCACATGACCGATACGGAAACACCTTGCGGAGGGTACGCAGGGTGTCGCGTAAAGCGCGACTTTGGGTGAACGGACCGAAGTAGCGGGCGCCATCCGTGGCGCGATGGCGCACCACTGTCACGCCAGGGTATTCCTCTCCGACGCCGACGCGGACGTAAGGATACTGCTTATCGTCCCGCAGGCGAATATTGTACCGCGGGTGGTGTTTTTTGATCAGGGTGGACTCGACGGCGAGCGCCTCGACGGCCGTCCGGGTGACGATGTACTCCAGGTCGACGACCTGCTCGACCATCTGCTCCTTGCGCAGATCAAGCTGGCGGCCGGTCTGGAAGTACGACCGAACCCGGTTGCGGAGGGACTTGGCCTTGCCGACGTAGAGCACCTCGCCGCCGTGCGCGTGGAAGACGTACACCCCCGGCTGATCGGGCAGGAGATCCAGCTTGGTCGCCATCTCAGCGGGTAACATGCTCATGGCGATGTCACTCTACCTTGCGCGCGGCGGTCAGGAGCGGCGCGAGAAACTGTGCGGTGTACGAATCGCCGCACTTGATGATCTCTTCGGGGGGGCCCACGGCGACGACGTTGCCGCCCCGTTGCCCGCCCTCAGGCCCCAGGTCCACGATCCAATCGGCGCTCTTGATGACCTCCAGGTTGTGCTCGATCACGAGCACGGTATCCCCGGCGTCAACCAGGCGCTGCAATACCTCCAGCAACCGGTGAATGTCGGCGATATGCAGCCCTGTCGTCGGCTCATCCAGGATATAGAGCGTGCGGCCGTTGGTGCGTCGCGACAGTTCGGTCGACAACTTGACCCGCTGCGCCTCCCCGCCAGAGAGCTGCGTGGCAGGCTGACCAAGCCGGATGTACCCGAGTCCGACATCGTGCATCGTCTCCAACTTGCGCCGGATCCGCGGCACGTTGCGGAAGAAGTCTAAGGCTTCGTCAACCGTCATGTCCAGGATGTCGGCAATGCTATGCCCCTTGTAGTGAACCTCCAGGGTCTCGCGATTGTACCGCTTGCCGTGACACACCTCGCACGGGACATAGACGTCAGGCAGGAAGTGCATCTCGATCTTGATGATGCCGTCGCCGCGGCAGGCCTCACAACGGCCTCCTCTGACATTGAAGCTAAAGCGCCCCGGCTGATAACCACGCATCCTTGCCTCGGGCGTGCGCGCCATCAGCTCGCGAATGTAGGTGAAAAGACCGGTGTAGGTTGCCGGATTGGATCGCGGCGTGCGGCCGATTGGCGACTGATCGACGTTAATGACCTTATCAATGTGCTCTAACCCTTCGATGCCCGTGTGCGCGCCGGGTCGCGTCCGCGCCCCGTGCAACTCGGCGGCCAGGCGCCGGTACAGGATGTCGTTGACCAGGGTTGACTTGCCCGAGCCGGAGACGCCGGTCACGCAGATGAAAACGTTGAGCGGGAACTCGACGTCAAGCGACTTAAGGTTGTGCTCCGCCGCGCCGCGGATCACGAGCCGGCGATGGTTGGGGTCGCGCCGGGCGTCCCGCACCGGGATCTGACGCCGGCCGGATAGGTACTGGCCCGTAATTGACTCGGGGCATGCCAAAACGTCCTCGACCGTGCCCGCGACGACAACGTGCCCGCCGTGCTCGCCGGCACCGGGCCCCACGTCGATGATGTGGTCGGCCTCACGGATTGTCTCCTCGTCATGCTCGACGACGATGACCGTGTTGCCGATGTCGCGCAGGCGCTTGAGCGTGCGCAACAGGCGTTGGTTGTCGCGTTGGTGCAAGCCGATGCTTGGCTCATCCAGGATGTAGAGCACGCCGACCAGGCTCGACCCCACTTGTGTCGCCAGCCGGATGCGCTGGGCCTCGCCGCCGGCGAGAGTGCCGGTGGCACGATCAAGGGTCAGGTAGTCAAGGCCGACGTTGTCCATGAAACCAAGTCGCTCCACGATCTCCTTGCGGATCTGGCGGGCGATGGTTTCCTCGCGCTCCGTCAGCTTGAGCCCGGCAAAAAAACCTAACAAGTCGGTCACGGAGAGGCTGGTAACGGCGGAAATGGACTTGTCGCCGACCGTCACGGCAAGGGCCTCCGGCTTAAGCCGGGCGCCGCCGCACTCCGGACACGGCCGCGACGACATGTACTCCTCGATCTCCATCCGCGCCGAATCGGACTTGGCTTCACGGTGCCGCCGGGTCAGGTTTTGGACAACGCCTTCAAAGCGCGTCTCGTGCGTGCGCACGCGGCCCCAGGGGTTTTCGTAGCGAAAGCTGACCTTGGCGCCTTTGACACCGTAGAGCAAGGCCTCGACCTGCTCTTTGGTTAGCGCCTCCAATGGCGTATCCGTCGTGAAACCTAGGTGCGCGGCGACGGCAGCAAGCAGCTGCGGGTAGTAGGTGCTGGTACCCTTGCTCCAGGGGACGATCGCGCCGTCATCGATCGACTTGCGGTAGTCGGGAATCACCAGGTCCGGGTCGATCTCCATGTTGCTGCCAAGACCGCTGCAGACCGGGCAGGCGCCATAAGGGCTGTTGAACGAGAACATGCGCGGGGTGAGCTCCTCCAGGGAGATGCCGCACTCCGGGCACGCGTAGTTTTGGGAGTAGGTGATCTCCTCACCTTTGTCGATCAACTCGATGACGACCAATCCGCCGCTGAGCTTGACCGCAGTCTCCAGCGAGTCGGCCAGGCGCGGCTCGATCCCCGGGCGGATGACCAGCCGGTCGATTACCGCCTCGATGGCGTGACGCCGGTTTTTATCGAGCTTGGGGGCATCGGTGAGCTCATAGACCTGTCCATCGACACGGACGCGCACATATCCGCCGCGCCGCAGCTCGTCGTAAACGCGTTCGTGCTCGCCCTTGCGGCCGCGCACCAGCGGCGCCAGCACCACCAGCCGCGTATCGGCCGGGTTAGCCATCAATTGATCGACCATCTGCTGCACCGTCTGCTGGGCAATCGGGCGACCGCACTTAGGGCAGTGGGGACGACCCACCCTGGCATAGAGCAGGCGCAGGTAATCATATATCTCCGTCACCGTGCCGACGGTTGATCGGGGGTTGCGGCTGGTCGCCTTTTGGTCAATGGAGATGGCAGGCGACAGGCCCTCGATGTAGTCGACATCGGGCTTGTCCATCTGGCCGAGGAACTGCCGGGCGTAGGCGGAAAGCGACTCCACGTACCGCCGCTGCCCCTCGGCAAACAGCGTGTCAAAGGCAAGCGAAGACTTGCCCGAGCCGGACAAGCCCGTGATGACCACCAGCTTGTTGCGGGGTATGGTTACGTCGATGTTCTTAAGGTTGTGCTCCCGAGCGCCTTTGACGACGATGTTGTCATTGACCATATGGGTGAGCAACGCGCAGCTTGGCTGCGCATTTGCGGTCGAGCCTCCTTGAGTTGCCTACTTGGTCCGCCTGGAGCGCTGCCGTGGCATCGGTGTCGATGACTTGCCCTGCCGTTTGCGGGGTTGCACTCCCGCGCCCATCTCCTCAAGCTCATACAGCATGTCGCGCAGGTCGGCGGCATACTCAAACTCGAGCCGCTTGGCGGCGGCCTGCATCTCCGTTTTAACTCGCTCGATGACCGCGGGGATGTCCTGCGATGACAGCGAGCTAAGGTCCTTGGGCACCAGGGCCAGGGCCCGCTCGCCGGTCACACGGGTGTGCTCGATCACGTTGCGCACAGCTTTTTGCACGGACTCCGGCGTGATGCCGTGCTTGACGTTAAACTCCTGCTGCACTCCGCGGCGGCGCTCGGTTTCGGCGAGCGCGCGACGCATGGACTCCGTGATGCGGTCCGCGTACATGATCACCTTACCATGCAGGTTGCGTGCCGCGCGGCCAATCGTCTGGACGAGGGAGGTTTCGGAGCGAAGGTATCCCTCTTTGTCGGCGTCGAGAATTGCCACCAAAGACACCTCGGGCAGATCCAGCCCCTCGCGCAGCAGGTTGATCCCGACGAGGACGTCAAAGACGCCAATCCGCAGATCGCGCAAGATCTCCATACGCTCCAGGGTCTTGATCTCCGAATGCAGGTAGCGGCCCTTGATGCCGGCGTCGCTGATGTAGTCGGCCAGATCCTCGGCCATCTTTTTGGTCAGGGTGGTCACCAGGACCCGCTCCCCGGCGGCAATCCGCTGGTTGATCTCGCCCAACAGGTCGTCGATCTGGCCGGCGGTCGGGCGCACCTCAACGGCGGGGTCGATCAGGCCAGTCGGCCGCACGATCTGCTCGACGATGTGATGAGACCGCGACAGCTCGTAAGGTCCGGGGGTGGCCGACACGTAAACGATCTGGTTGACCCGGGACTCAAACTCGGCAAAGGTCAACGGCCGGTTGTCAAATGCCGACGGCAGGCGAAATCCGTGCTCAACCAGCGATTGCTTGCGGGAGCGGTCGCCGCCGTACATCGCGTGCAATTGGGGAATTGTGACGTGCGACTCGTCGATGACGATCAGGAAGTCCTTGGGAAAGAAGTCAAGCAACGTATACGGCGGCTGACCGGGCTTGCGGTTGGTCAGATGACGTGAGTAGTTTTCGATGCCAAAGCAGGTCCCAACCTCGCGCAACATCTCAAGGTCATATCTAGTCCTCTGCTCAAGACGCTGGGCCTCAAGTAGCTTATCGAGTCGGCGGTACTCCGCCAAGCGCTCGTCGAGCTCCGCCTCGATCGAAACCAGCGCTGCCTCAAGGCGACCGGGGTCGGTAACATAGTGGCTGGCCGGATAGATCGCCGCATGCTTTGTCTCCGCGACGACCTCGCCTGTCAAAACGTCGATCTCGCAGATCCGCTCGACCTGGTCACCGAAGAACTCGACCCGAACTGCGCGCTCGGTGGACCCGGCCGGAAACACCTCAAGCACGTCGCCGCGAACGCGGAAACTGCCGCGGACCAGCGTGAGATCGTTGCGCTGGTACTGGATATCCACCAGCCGGCGGAGAACCTCGTCGCGGTCCCGGCGCTGACCGACGCGCAGTGACACCACCATCGTGCTGTATATTTCGGGCGAGCCAAGGCCGAAAATGCAGCTTACGCTGGCGACGATCAGAGTGTCGCGCCGCTCGAAGAGGCTCATCGTGGCGCTGTGGCGCATCTTGTCGATCTCTTCGTTAACCAAGGCGTCTTTTTCGATGTACGTATCCGACTGGGCGATGTACGCCTCAGGCTGGTAGTAGTCGTAGTAGCTGACGAAGTACTCCACGGAGTTGCGTGGCAGGAACTCCTGAAACTCGCTGCACAGCTGCGCGGCAAGCGTCTTGTTGGGCGCGATGACCAGGGTCGGCCGCTGGATCCGGCTGACCAGGTTGGCAATCGTGAATGTCTTGCCCGAGCCGGTCACTCCGAGCAGGACCTGGCTCTGGACCCCGGAGGTAATCGACTCTGCCAGCTGGTCGATCGCTTTGGGCTGATCGCCCCGCGGCACGAAGTTACTGACCAGCTCAAAGGTCCCCTCTGTCGGCTCCGGTAAGGTACCCAGATCAAATCACCTCGTCCCAGACAACTGCATACGAATTATAGCACACGAACATATGTGCGGGAACAGGCGATGTTCGCGGGATGTGCGCGAGTCGCCGGCGGCGGCCGGAGGCGAGTGCCTAGCGGTGCCGACGGGCGAGCCGGGCTATCCACCGTGAGAGAAAGCCCTGGTTGTGGATCTCCATCTGAGGAGGTGCATCCGGCTGCGGAACAGGCACAACGCCCAACATTGGAGCTTCTCCAGGAGCAAGCTGGGTCAGCCGCACGGATTTGATGATCTCTTGGCCGTCCCGCAGCAGGCGAACTTCGACCGGTGGTCCTGCGTTGGCGGCGTCCTCATTGGCCGGCGGCAGGCTAGGCAGTTCAGTGCCCTGGGTCGTGGCCGCACCCCACTCAGTCGTCGCGTCGGCAGGTCCGTATCGGCGTCCATCGACGCTCAAGATTACGTCGCCGGTGCGGATGCCTGCTTTGGCGGCGCCACCCTGGGGAAAGACGTCGAGGACCGCCAATCCCTCCGACGGCACGTTAATTGCCGCTTCGTCGACAAACTCGCGTTTTGAGCCATACCGCACAACCAACTCGTGGCCGCCCGGGCCCCAAAGGGTGGGGAGGATCACCAACGCCGGCACATGCGAAGCCAGAACCGCGAGCCCAAGGAGGATCACGCTGTAGCCAAACAACAGAGCAGCGCTGGCACGCGCCTTGGCGCGCGGCAGCGAGCGCGCCGCGAGGTCACTGTAGCCTAGCACCGCCGCAACCGGGAAGAGCGTGAACACCGCATCGCTCTGCGCTGCAACATCCGGCGGCGGCACGATCAGGGGCCACCACTCAGGCATCGCCAGCAATCCTTCCTGGCCTGATCCCGGCGGCAGGGTGACGACAAAAAGAAGCAGGAGCGGCAATGGCCAGAAGCCCTGCATCATGAATCCCGTGCGGGTCGTCGCCCGCTCCCGATGCCGCACGGTGACCGGCGTGGTACAGCTCGCCCCACGCAGGGCGATCAGAACGCTTTCGGCGATGTGCAGGACGGCCACCAACGCCATGATCGCCGGCACATATACGTCAGGCCAGCCAAACAGCAGGTGGCTGACGGCGACGATGCCGCCAGCGTAGGAGAAACACATGAAACGCGGGTTTATCGCCATCAGGAGCAGCGCAAGCGGGAGCAGCCAGGTGATGCCGGCGCCGGTCAGGCTCGCCCCCAGCGCGGCCATCAACAGGCTGGTCAGGAGTCCGGCCACCGCGCCGGCCGCGACCGATCCGGCAACCTGTCGCCAAACGTTGTTTTTGATGACACCGTAGAGACGACGCTCGCTCTCTGCGACCCGCCGGTACTGGAGGCCAACCAATACGACCAGGATCCAAAAGATCGGGAAATCCCAGGGCCGCACCAGCAGCCCTGGCAGGCCGCCCAAAATCACCCGTAGCAGCATGCCGATTTGCGCCAAGGTCAGCTGATCCTTTCGCGCGCCAACTCCAAGGCACGGCGCAACTGCTCGTTGGCAGGATCGGTCGGATCATCGAGTTGGACGCGGATCTGCCCCTCAGGCACACCGTTTTCGATGATGACGTCGGGAGTTATCCCGCCCGACCCATCCTCCTGGCGATTGATGTCGCGGCCGTTGGGCGTCAGATACCGTGCGGTGGTCAACTTGAGTCCACTGCCGTCCGCGAGGTTGAACAGGTGCTGCACGGTGGCCTTACCAAACGACTTGACCCCAACCAGGATGCCGGCTTCGCGATCCTGGATGGCGCCGGCGGTGATCTCCGCGGCGCTGGCCGACGCGCCGTTGATCAGGACGACGAGGGGCAGCCCCAGACCTGGCTGGTCCGCGGCAAAGTCCTCCCGGTGACCGTCACGATAGACAGTGCTGACCACCGGTCCCGGCGGCACAAAGATGTCGGACACGTCGATTGACACGTCCAGCAGCCCGCCTGGGTTGTCCCGCAGATCAAGGATCAGTGCCTGCATGCCCTGTTCGCGGAGTTGAGCGACAGCCGCTACCGCTAGATTAGCCGTGTCCTCGCGAAACGCGGTCAGCTGGATGTAGCCAATGCCCGGTTCGATCATTTTGTGCTCAACCGTCCGCAACTGGATGACCTCGCGGACAATCGGCACGTCAAACGGCTGCGTCGTGCCCGCCCGGCGGATCGTCAGCACGACGGTTGAGCCCGGGGTGCCGCGGATCAGACTGGACGCCTCGTTGGTGGTAAACCCAAGGATGCTCACGCCGTCGACGGCGATGATCTGATCGAGCGGCAGGATGCCAGCCCGGTAGGCTGGAGTGTTCTTGATCGGCGCAACGACCGTTATATACCCGTCCTGGGCAATGATCTCGATGCCGACACCGGTGTAGTTGCCCGCGATGCTCGAAGTCAAGAAGCGTTCGTACTCCTCAGGCGTCATGTACAGCGAATACGGATCGTCGAGCGCATTGACCAGTCCAGCCGTCGCACCACGGATCAGCGCGGTGGAATCCAGCGCGCGATCCTCATCGACAAACCGGTACTGGATGTAGCCCAGCACCTCATAGAACGCACGATAGGCGGGCGTACCTTCGGGCATGATCCCGCGCGTAAAGAGAAACGGTACCCGACCGGTCGCAATCAGGTACGTGCCCGCATTGGACAGCAGCAACAAGAGGATCACCGTGATCAAAACGGCTTTTCGCTTCATCTATCCACCCACCCGTGAGCCAACGCAAGCGATGGCCCTAACTAAGACAGTGTCACTGCCCAAAGTGCAAAGGCCGGCTTGCCGCCGGCCGAGCTGGCTTGTCTGCGCATCAACGGTTACTTGAGCCAGTTGTGGGGATTGACTGGTGTCCCGTTTTCACGCACCTCAAAGTGGAGGTGAGGGCCTGTGCTCCAGCCTGTGCTGCCAACCAAGCCGATGACCTCGCCACGGGCCACGGTTTGGCCGACCTTGACGCTAATCTTGGAGAGATGCCCGTACAGCGTCCAGATGCCGCCACCGTGGTCGACCATGATCGTGTTGCCGTAGCCGCCCAGCCATTCGGCCCGGCGGACGATGCCCCACTCGGCGGAAAAAACCTTTGTCCCCATGCCGGCGCCGAGATCGATACCTGTGTGCATCCGATAGGTCTTGAGGATCGGGTGAAACCGCATCCCGTAATCCGACGTGACCCGGGTGCTCGTGCATGGCCAGTACATCTTGCCAGTCGGCCGCGCACCCCATGGATTGAGCTTGCGGATCTCGCTCTCAAGCTGGTTGGACGTCGCCTCTAACTCATCTAGCGCTTGTGCATACAACACCTGGTCCTGCCGGACCTTGTCCAAGTACTCAGCCTTGACTCCTTGCTGGTACTCAATCGACGCCTTGCGCGCGCTGGCCTGTGCCTGCAGGCTCTGCGCACGGTTCTTCTTGGCCTCAAGGTCTGCCTTACGCGATGCGACGGCGGCACGCTCAGCCTTGACCTCGTGCAGGAGCTCGTTGTCCTTGGCAATCACCTGGCGCAGCAACTCATAGCGGTTGATGAAGTCCGCAAAGCTCGTCGACCCCAGCAGGACCTCAAGATAACCGACTGTGCCGCCCTCGTAGATGGCCCTCACCCGACGGGCCAGGTAATCCTGCCTGACCACTAACTCAGCCTCGGCAACCGCCAGGTCGGCGGTCGCCACGTTGATCTCGCGGCCGAGATAGGTAATGTCGTTTTCCAGGGTCGCGAGTTGCGCCCGCGTCTTGCTTAGTTGGCCCTCGATCACCGCGAGATCGGAAAGCACTTTGCGCTCTTGCGTTTTGCTGGAATTGAGTTTGTTGAGGATCTCTTCCATCTGCTTTTGCAGGGCGTCAAGCTCGCGCTGCAGATCATCCAGCTCGGCCGCGTATGCGCCCTGCAGGGGATCGTAGCTGCCGCTCAGGCCGCACAGCAAAGCCACGACGATCATGGCTATCAATATGCGGTTGATTGGCCTTCGCTGGACCGGCATTGGTTTCACCTCAACAAAGTCTGTTGCCCGGCGCCAAAGCACCAGGCCCGTCAGTCACGCAGCCAGCGCCGCAGAGCAAGCATAGCGCCAATTGCCCCGATCAGGGCGCCAAAGATGACCAGCAGCGGCAACATCCCACTCAGTATACCGAACGCAGGCAAAACTGGCACAAATGCCATGCTCCGGCCGACCGTCCGCGTCAGCCAGGTATATCCGATCGCGACGGCGATAGCCGCGACGATCGCGCCCCAGCTGGCCAGGGCCATGCCCTCAAAGACAAACGGGAGGCGGATCACTCCGTCCGTCGCGCCCACCAAACGCATGATCGAGATCTCGTCGCGCCGGGCAAACACGCTCAGCCGCACTGAGTTTTGCACCAGGAACAACGTCGCAAAACCAAGCAAGCCGGCCAGGGCAAGGATGCCGAGCCGGAGCGCTCTGGTCATCGTGATCAACCTGGCCACGAGTTCCTTGCCATAGCTTACTTCGTCGACCGCGGCGTTGCCCTTAACGGCCGTTACCACTGCGGAAACCGCGTCGGCATCCGCCATCTGCACCTCAACTGCGTCCCGCAGCGGGTTAAACTCCTCGATGCCCTCCAAAAGGGCAGCGTTGTCGCCAAATGAGTTGCGTAGTCTCGCCAGGGCGTCCTCTCGACTGACAAAGGTGACATCGCGAACGCCATCGACCGCGTCAACCGCCGCGATGACTGATTCGCGCTGGCTCTGACTTGCCCCATCCTTTAGGTAGATCGAAACCTGCACCTGCCGCTCGACGTGATCGATCAGGTTGTTAAGATTGGCAGCGCCGAGCAGGAAGACTGCCAGGACGAAAAAGGCAACTGCGGCGGTAAAGACGGTCGCCAAGCTTAGGAACGCGTTGCGACGCATCCCGACGCCGGATTCGCGGACGCAATAGCGGAGCAGTCTCATGCGTCGCCTCCGGCTTCGGGGTGGACGCCGCGTGGGCCCCAATAACCGCCGTGGCTGTCGTCACGTATCAGGCAGCCTTTTTCCAAGCGGACCACTCTGGTGCGGAAGGCATCAACGATTGTCTGCGCATGCGTCGCCACCACGACCGTCGTGCCGAGCAGGCTGATGTCAAACAGGGCCTGCATCAGTTGGGTGCCGGTTTCCGGATCAAGGTTGCCGGTCGGCTCGTCCGCCAGCAGGATCTTGGGGCTGCTGACCATCGCACGCGCCAGACAGGTACGCTGCTGCTCGCCACCGGAAAGCTCCTGCGGAAACGCCCGGACCCGCTGGCGCAAACCCACCAAGTCAAGCACTTGGGCAACTCGCCGTCGGATGTCGTTGGGTCGGGCACCGGTAACCTCCATGGCAAAGGCGACGTTCTCGTATACCGTCCTGCTGGGCAAGAGCTTAAAGTCCTGGAAGACGACGCCGATGTTGCGCCGGAGGAACGGCACTTGGGATGGATGCAGCGCGTTGACGTTACGACCATCGACGATCACCTGACCGGTGGTCGGCACGTCGGCGCGATACACAAGGCGCAACAGGGTCGACTTGCCCGCTCCACTCGGCCCCACGACAAAGACAAATTCGCCCTTTTGGATACATAGGTCAATGTCAGACAGCGCGTAGATGCTGCCCTGGTAACGCTTGCTGACATCGCGAAATTCGATCACCGTGCGCCCCGCCGGCCTGCGCCAGCATCCTTGAGCGACGCCGCACGCTCAATCGCCGTCAGGATGTGTGGTGCCGTCAGGCCACACGCCTGCATCAACTCCGCAGGCTCGCCTGACTCGCCAAACCGATCCTGGAGGCCGACGCGCACGACCGGCACCGGGTACTCCGCGCTGACCAGCTCTGCCACGGCGGCGCCAAGTCCGCCCATCACCGAGTGCTCCTCCGCCGTCACAAGCGCACCCGATGCGGCCGCGGCCGCCAGAATGGTCGCGCAGTCAAGCGGCTTGATGCTGTAGGCGTCGATCACCCCAACGCTTATGCCCCTGGCCATCGCCATCTCCGCCGCCTGCAAGGCCTCGACGACCATCACCCCGCACGCGACGACGGTAACGTCGTTGCCCCGGACGAGCCAGTTGCTCCCGCCGACACGAAACGCCGTATCCAGTTGATCGGGCGCGGCATAGATCGAGGGCACCGTGGCCCGGCCCATCCGCAGATAGGCGGGACCCGCCAGGTCGAGCGTCTGCCGGACAAGCTTGGCCGCCGATGGCCCATCCGCTGGCACGAGCACCGTCATGTTTGGCAGCACGCGCATCAACGCGATATCCTCGATTGCCTGGTGCGACGCACCGTCCGCTCCGACGGTAACGCCGGCGTGGCTGCCAACGAGGCGCACGGGCAGTCTGGGGTACGCAACGCTCTGGCGGACCTGTTCAAAGGCACGACCGGTAACAAAAACGGCAAAGGAGCTCGCATAGGGCAGCTTGCCCGACGCGGCAAGGCCGGCCGCAAAGCCAACCATGTTTTGCTCGGCAATCCCGAGGTTAAAAAAGCGCTCCGGAAATTCCTTAGCAAAGGCCTGCGACTTGGTCGACCCGGACAGATCGGCATCAAGGGCAACAACACGTTCATCAAGCCGCCCGATGGCGACCAACTCGGTGCCATACGCATCCCTGGTGGCCTGGCGTGGTAGGCCGGCCAAGACGATTGAAGTCATCGGGCAACACCTCCGCGGGCGGCCGCAGCCTTGCCGGCCTCAAGCTCAGCCAGAGCCTGCGCGAGCTGATCGCTCGACGGCGCCTTGCCGTGCCACTCGGCCTTGCCCTCCATAAACGACACTCCCTTGCCCTTGACCGTATGACAGATGATCAACGTGGGCTGCCCGTGGACGGTACGGACCTCATCAAGCGCAGTTAGGACGGCGGCAACATCATGCCCGTCCACCTCGGCGACCCGCCAGCCAAAGGCCTCCCACCGGGCGCGCATCGGCTCAACCGACATTACCTTGCTGACCGGCCCGTCGATCTGCAGGCCGTTGTGATCAACCAGGGCAGTCAGATTGTCCAGCCGGAAGTGGCTGCCCGCGGCCGCCGCCTCCCAGACCTGACCCTCCTGGATCTCTCCGTCACCAAGTAGGCAATATACACGCCAGTTTGCGCGGTCAAGCTTGGCCGCCGCCGCCATCCCGCAGGCCATCGACAGGCCTTGGCCGAGCGACCCAGTCGAAACCTCCACCCCTGGTGTAGCACGCATATGTGGATGCCCCTGCAGCGGTGAACCGAGCTTACGCAGAGTCAGCAGCCACTCCCGCGGAAAGAACCCGCGCAGAGCCAGTGCCGCATAAAGGACCGGGGCAGCGTGCCCCTTGGAGAGCACAAATCGATCACGCCCAGGCCACTGCGGATCGGCCGGTCTGAGGTCAAGCGCATCAAAGTAGAGGCAAGCCATCACATCAGCCGCGGAGAGCGAGCCACCCGGATGTCCAGATCCCGCGGCGGCAGTCATCCGGAGGATCTCGAGCCTCATCTCATGCGCTGCCCTGGTCACACGGGTGACACGCGCTCCATCTTGCTGCGTTATCGACGTCAAATCCATGGAGCCATCCCTTTCCAACCTGCAGAGTTAACCGACCGGTCTACTGCCTATTCGAGCCGGGGCGCCAGCCCTAGTCTGACCGCCATGACCCGCGTCGCAAAGTCCAGAAGCGCACCGGACCGCCCGAGTCGCGCGCGCGGTGCTGCGGCGATACGGTAAAGCCACTCAAGATTACGCCGCCGAAACCACTCCGGCGCCCGCGTCACCTCGCCGGCGAGCACGTCTAGGCTACCGCCACAGGCGATCCCGATGATCCCGGATAACCTTGGGCTGTGCTCCGCCAGCCAGACTTCCTGCCGCGGATGTCCCATCCCCACAGCGAGTAAACGCGGCCCGGCCGCCAGGATGTCGCGGACAACTGCCGCCGACTCCGCGGCCGTAAAATACCCGTGCGCAGTGCCGGCAACCTGGAGGCCCGGCCACCGGGCTGCGGCATGGCGCCCGGCAGCGGCGGCGATCCCAGGCTTGGCGCCGAGGAAATATACCGGCCAACCGTGCCTGGCGCAAAGAGCCAGCGCCTGCTCAAGCAGCTCGATACCAGGCACCCGCTCCTGCAGCGGTCCACCCAAGGTGCGGCTCGCCCACAACATGCCGATACCGTCCGCCAGGCAGAGGTCGGCATGGTTGAGCGCAGCCGCCAACGCGGGCGTGCGCCATGCAGCTACCGCAATCTCCGGATTGGGGGTAGCAATCCAGCCATGCCGGCCCGCCGTGATCGCATCCTCGATCCAGGCCAGGGCGCCCGCCTGATCTAAGACATCGAGCGGGATGCCCAGTCCCCGCCACCTATCCATCGCCCGGCGCGCTACTTAATGGTGTATACGCCGCGGACCATGACCCACAGCTTGCTCTCGGCCAGGATGCCGCGCCCATCTGCGCGTGGCACCAAGAGGAGATGATTTGCGGCGATCCGCTCGTTGTTGGCCAGATCCTTGCCGGACGTGACGTCGCACATGCCACCACTCGCGCTGCCGATCGCCCGCGCCTGACCGCTGCGGACGATGATCTGCGTCCCAGCGCCACCCTCCAGGCGTTGTCCAGCCGCAAGCTCGACAACCATCAACTCGATAAACTGCTCAAGATAGCTCTGGCTAACCAGAGGATCCTCATATGAGCCCGGGGCAAGCGTGGCCGCTTGGCCGCGACTGCCGATCAAAAAGCCGCCGGCAAACACCGCCACGGCCAACAACGCAAGCATGACCCTGCTCCGCAGATTGCGTGGACGAATCCGTATTTCCGACATCGCCGTCACCTCGTAGGAGTGGCGGCTCTGATGATCAGCCAGCCATCCGTCATTTCGACTTGCTTGAGCGTTAGCGGCAGCGGAAACCGGCTGACGTCAATGAACAGCTCCGGCCCGCCCAAGGCAGCCATGATCGTCCCGGTTGCCTGCTCAGGCAGCTTGACGCCATCGATGCTGAGCTGATCCACCGCCAACCTAACCTTGCGATCCCCGTCAGCGACAAACTTGCCCTCCATTGAAACCAAAACCGGCGTGCCCGCAAAGGACATGTCCCCGGCGATCGCCACCTTGCCCTCAGTAAGCTTGACCTGTGGCTCGCTCAACCCGTCAACGCTGTCCAGCACGTAGCGCCGCAGATTGGCCGCGCTGATCCGGATGACGACGCTTGCCTCATCCGCTCTCGACACGACTAGCTGGCTCCGGGTCAAGATCGCCCCCAGGTTGACGCTGATGTCGTGCACCGTCATCGCCATGCTGTCAATCGCAAGGGTCGCCGTCTCAATCTGCTTGGTCTCGATGGTCAGGGTGTCGATCCTGCCGGTGATCATCCGCACCGCCGGCCGGCTGCGCAGACTGACCTGCATGTCCTCTCCCTGGCCGAGCGTACGCTGCAGGCCGATCTCAAGCCCGCGGGCAACAATCCAGGGCAAGAACATCTCGCCAAGCAAAAACAGCAACGCGACGACCAGCACGACTACTCCTACGGTCTTGCGCATCGGCGAGCACTCCTCCCAGTCCGGCTAAAGGCGGCCACCGCCCGCGTGCCCTCTACGCTATTCGGACCCCGCGGCGCGATTCCCCTGCCCGGCGGTCTATCCCACGGACCGCTCCTGCTTGAGGTAGGCAAAGATAAACGGGTCCAGATCCCCGTCCATGACACCCTGCACATTGCCTATTTCAATCCCGGTGCGGTGATCCTTGACCAGCGAATACGGCTGGAAGACGTAAGACCTCAACTGGTTGCCCCAGGCTGCTTCGCGCTGTTCGCCCTTGATCGCCGCGACCTGATCTCGTCGCTCCTGCTCCCTGACCTTGAGGATGCGGGACTTGAGAATGCGCATCGCGGTCTCGCGGTTGGCGTGCTGCGAACGCTCGCTCTGACACGTGGCTACCAGGCCCGTCGGCAGATGGGTGATCCGCACCGCTGACTCGGTCTTGTTGACGTGCTGGCCACCGCGCCCGCCCGCGCGGTATGTGTCAATCCGGAGCTCCTCTGGATCAACCTCGACCTCAACCTCGGTCTCCAGGTCCGGCGCCACATCCACCGAGGCAAACGTCGTGTGGCGCCGGTTTTGCGCGTCAAATGGTGACATACGCACCAGCCTGTGCACGCCGCGCTCCGTACGCAAAAAGCCGTACGCGTTATCGCCCCGTACCGCAAAGGTCGCGTTCTTGAGTCCGGCTTCCTCGCCCTCCAGGCTGTCGAGCAGCTCAACCTGGTAACCGTGGTTTTGCGCCCACCGTGTATACATCCGCAGGAGCATTTCGACCCAGTCCTGCGCCTCAATCCCGCCAGCCCCGGAGTGCAGGATGATCAGCGCGTTGCGATGATCATATTCACCCTGCAACAGCGTCTCCAACCGAAACCGCTCCAGCTCAGCAGCGAGCGCGCCGGCCGTCGCCTCCGCCTCGGCGGCGAAGTGTTCGGCTTCGTCTCCTTCGTCCTGGCTCAACTCAACGGTGATCGCGAGGTCGTCCGCTCGCGCCTGCAGTGCGTCCAGCCGGTCCGGGACCCGCTTAACGCGGCCAAGATCGGCGATTGTCCGCTGCGCCCGCGCCTGGTCGTCCCAGAAGTCCGGCCTGGCCATCTCCCCTTCAAGCCTGGCTATCTCTGCCCGCAACTTGGGCAGGTCAAAGGGAGTCCCTCATTTCGGCCAGTTGTGCCTGGATCTCGCCCAGAATCCTGATCGACTCACTGATCATCTAACCAACTCCCAGCAGATCTCTATCGCTCGTTACGCCCGCAGCAGCGCTTGTACTTCTTGCCGCTGCCACACGGGCAGGGATCGTTGCGTCCAACGTGTCCGCCTTCGCCGCTCGCGGCTCGCCGCACCGGCTGTTTTGGCCCTGCATCGCCACTGACAGAGGCAGTCGCAAGGCGCTGGCTCGACTCGGTCCGGGTGGCGGCCTCAGTGGCGCGCACCCGGTCACCGCCCTGCTCCCGTTCCACCCGCAGGTGGAACATCAGACGGGTGACCTCATCGGCAACTGCCACGATCATCGCCTCAAACATCTCGTATGCCTCAAACTTGTACTCCAGCAGCGGATCCTTTTGCCCGTAGGCCCGCAGCCCAATGCCTTCGCGTAGGTCGTCCATCGCATCCAGGTGCGTCATCCACTTGCTGTCAACCGTACGGAGGAGGACAAGGCGTTCGAGGCTGCGCATCAGTTCAGGGGTCATCTCGGTTTCGCGGGCGGCGTAGACAGCCTCAGCCTCCGCCTGGAGCAGCGCGGTCAGCTGTGCGCCTGTCTGACAAGCCTTGAGATGATCCAAGGTCACCCGGTTGCGGGGCAGGAATAGGTCGTGGGCGAGCTCCAGGATCGCCGCCAGGTCCCAATCCTCCGGTGGCAGGTTGGGGTGGGCGTGCGCCTCAACGGCACGCTCGATGGCTTCGCCCGCCATTCGGAGGACCACCGGCCGCAGGTCCTCACCGTCCAGCACTTGCCTGCGCTGACGGTAGATCAGCTCGCGCTGCTGGTTGAGTACGTCATCGTACTCAAGCACGCGACGCCGGATGTCAAAGTTGCGCCCCTCAACGCGCTTCTGCGCGCGCTCGATCGCCTTGCTGAGCATGGGATGTTCGAGCGGGAGCGAATCATCCATGCCGAGCCGATCGAGCAGCCCGGTAACGTTATCCGTACCAAACAGCCGCATCAGATCATCGTCGAGCGCGACGTAGAAGCGCGATGACCCCGGGTCGCCCTGCCGCCCGGAACGTCCACGCAACTGGTTGTCGATCCGGCGAGCCTCGTGGCGCTCCGTACCGATGACGTGCAGGCCGCCGAGGTCGGTTACCCCGTCGCCCAGCTTGATGTCAGTGCCGCGCCCTGCCATGTTGGTGGCGATCGTCACCATATCACGCTGCCCGGCTTGAGCGACAATTGCCGCCTCCTGCTCGTGGTACTTGGCGTTGAGCACCTGGTGCGGCACCCCCTGCCGCTTGAGCAACGTCGAGAGCCGCTCAGACTTCTCAATCGACGTCGTGCCCACCAGCACCGGCTGGCCGCGGCGGAAACAGTCGACAATCTCCTCAATCACGGCGTCGGTGCGACCCTGATCGGTGCGAAAGACAATGTCGGGATGGTCGGCACGGATCATGGGCTCATTGGTCGGCACGACCACCACATCCAGACCATAAATCCGCCGAAACTCCTCTTCCTCGGTCAACGCGGTGCCGGTCATACCGGCGAGTTTCTCGTACATGCGGAAGTAATTCTGAAAGGTGATGGTGGCCAAGGTCTGGTGCTCGCTCTGGATCTTGACGCCTTCCCTCGCCTCAATTGCCTGGTGCAAACCATCTGAGTAACGGCGCCCAAACATCAGACGGCCCGTAAACTGGTCGACGATCACGACCTCGCCGTCCTTGACAACGTAGTCCCGGTCAAGCCGGTATAGGGCGTGCGCTCGCAAGGCCTGGTTGAGGTAATGGTTGAGATCGCTGGCCTCCGGGGCAAAGAGATCGGCCACACCGATCAACTGCTCGACCTTATGCAGCCCTTCTTCGGTCGGCGTCACAGTGTGGGCCTTTTCATCCACCGTGTAGTCCTGCTCGGGCCTGAGGCGGGGCACGACGCGGGCAAAGCGGTTGTAGAGCTCCGCTGAGCGCACCGAGGGCCCAGAGATGATCAGCGGGGTACGCGCCTCGTCAATCAAGATGCTGTCGACCTCGTCGACGATCGCATAGTGCAGCTTGCGCTGTACGACGTGATCGGGATGCATCGCCATATTGTCACGCAGGTAGTCAAACCCAAACTCATTGTTGGTGCCGTAGGTAATGTCGCAGAGGTAGGCCTGCCGTCGATCCGCAATCTCCACTCCGTGGGCGATCAGGCCAACCGACAGACCGAGCGCACGATAGATACGCCCCATCCACTCGGCATGAAACCGTGCCAGGTAATCGTTGACCGTGACCAGGTGGGCGCCTTTGCCGGTCAGCGCATTGAGATATAGCGGCATCGTCGCCACCAGGGTCTTGCCCTCGCCTGTCTTCATCTCGGCGATGTTGCCTTCGTGCAAGACAACGGCACCAAGGACCTGGACGTCAAAAGGCCTCATGCCGACCTGGCGCTCCGCCGTCTCCCGCACGACCGCAAACGCCTCGGGCAAGAGGTCGTCGATCTTGGCGCCCTGATCGAGGCGCCGGCGAAACTCCGGCGTATACGCCGCAAGCTCAGCGTCATCTAGCTTGGAAAGGCGGCCGGCATAGCTGCCGACCGCCTCAACAAACCGCCCGAGACGCCGCAGTTCCCGATCATTGCTGCCCGGTACTATGCTGCGTAGGAAGTTAAACACCGGTGGATATCCACCGCCCTTTATCTACTCGATGCTCACCGGCTCGTCTTGCGGAGCCAGCGGCTCTGTTTGGGGCTCGCTCTCGCCGATCTCACCGGCAGAGTCCAGGATCTCGTCCTCGGTCGTGTCCTCATCCGCGGCAAACAGCCCTGCTGCCTCGCCGGTCAATGCCGCCTCGGGCATTTCGTCCTCCGAGTACGCGATGCGCACGTTGCGGTACCTGGTCATGCCCGTGCCCGCTGGGATGAGCTTACCGATAATGACGTTCTCCTTCAAGCCCAACAGCGGATCGCGCTTGCCCTTGATCGCCGCGTCGGTCAGCACCCTGGTCGTCTCCTGGAAGGATGCGGCCGACAGGAACGAATCCGTCGCAAGCGCGGTTTTGGTGATCCCAAGCAGGACCGGCCGTGCCGTCGCCGGGGTGCCTCCCTCGGCGATGGCCTGCTCGTTCTCGGTCTCAAACTCGAACACGTCCACCAGACCGCCCGGGAGCAGGCTTGTGTCGCCAGCGTCCTCAACCTTAACCTTTTTGAGCATCTGGCGGATCATGATCTCGATGTGCTTATCGTTGATGTCGACGCCCTGCAGGCGGTACACCTTTTGTACCTCGCCAAGCAGGTACTGCTGCAGGCCGCGCAGACCGCGCACCTTGAGAATGTCGTGCGGGTTGGCGGAGCCCTCGGTGAGCTCCTCACCAGCTTGCACCTTGTATCCCTCTTTGACCCGCAAACGTGCGCCAAATGGGATGTTATAGCTCTGAGCGACACCGTCGTCGCCGGTCACAAACACCTCGCGCTTACCCTGGCCGTCGTCGACCAAAGAGACCTCGCCGTCGATTTCGGTAATCACGGCCTGGCCCTTTGGCTTGCGTGCTTCGAACAACTCCTCAACGCGCGGTAAGCCGTGCGTGATGTCCGCGCCAGCGACGCCGCCGGTGTGGAATGTACGCATCGTCAGCTGGGTACCCGGCTCGCCAATCGACTGTGCCGCGATCGTACCGACAGCCTCACCTACGTCGACGACGGAGCCTGTCGCAAGGTTCCTTCCGTAGCACTTGCGACAGACGCCGTGCGGCGTCCGGCAAGTCAATACGCTGCGAATGACAACCTCGGCGACACCAGCCGCAGTAATCCGCTCCGCATCTTCCTCAGTGATCAGGTCGCCGGCAGCGACGATGACCTCATCGGTTTCGGGATCAACCACGGGGTCAAACGCATATCGCCCAATGATCCGATCCTCAAGCGACTCGATGATCTGGTTGCCGTCGGTGATCTCCTTGAGCCGGATGCCCATTGGCGCGCCGCAGTCGTCCTCGCGAACGATGACATCCTGGGACACGTCCACAAGGCGCCGCGTCAGGTAGCCCGAGTCTGCCGTCCGGAGAGCTGTGTCGGCGAGACCCTTGCGCGTACCGTGGGTCGAGGTGAAGTACTCGAGCACGGTCAGGCCCTCGCGGAAGTTAGCGCGGACTGGCACCTCGACGATCCGGCCACTTGGGTCGGCCATCAGGCCACGCATACCAGCCAACTGACGCAGCTGGGCCACGTTGCCGCGGGCACCCGAGATCGCCATCATATAGACCGGGTTAAACACGTCGAGCGAGAGCATCAGCTTGCGCGACACTTCCTCTGTCGCTTCGGTCCAGATCTCGACGACGCGCTCGTAGCGCTCGTCCCAGGTGATCAGGCCGCGCCGGAACTGCAACTCAACGCCTTCGACCTTGCTCTCGGCGTCGGCCAAGATCTTGTCCTTGCCGATGTCGACCTGCAGGTCAGAGAGAGAGATCGTCGTGCCCGCGCGCGTCGCGTAGTGGAAGCCAAGGTCCTTGATCTTATCAAGCACGTTGGCGGTATCCGCGCTGCCGCTGTGGCGATAGACACGCGCAACGACCTTAACCAGCTCGCGCCGGTCAATCACCTTGTTGATGAACTGGTCGCGCCGCACTTTTTCAGGCAGCGCATCGTTAAAGATGACGCGGCCGACGGTCGTATCCTTAATCCGCGTGCCATCGTGCCAGCGGACGGAGATCAACTCATGCAAGGTGACTTCGCCCTGCTGATAAGCCATGACCGCCTCGTCGGGATTGGAGAAGATCCGCTCCTTGCGGTCAGCCGCCTTGCCCTCTGGATCCCGTTGCAGGGTCAGGTAGTAGCAGCCCAGGACGATGTCCTTGGTCGGTGTAACGATTGGCGACCCATCCTTGGGCGCCAAGATATTGTGCGCGGACAGCATCAGTACCCTGGCCTCGGCCTGCGCCTCAGCCGACAGCGGCACGTGTACCGCCATCTGGTCGCCGTCAAAGTCAGCGTTATAGGCGGCGCACACCAGCGGATGGACCTGAATCGCGCGGCCTTCGACCAAAATTGGCTCAAATGCCTGGATGCCCAGCCGGTGCAACGTCGGCGCGCGGTTGAGCAAGACGGGATGCTCCCGGATTACTTCCTCAAGCACATCCCAGACCTCTTCGCGTGCCCGCTCCACCATCCGTTTGGCGCTCTTGATGTTATGTGCGAAACCTAGCTGGACAAGGCGCTTCATGACAAACGGCTTGAACAACTCCAGCGCCATCTCCTTGGGAAGACCGCACTGGTGCATATGTAGATTTGGGCCGACGACGATGACTGATCGCCCGCTGTAGTCCACGCGCTTGCCAAGCAGGTTTTGCCGGAACCGGCCCTGTTTGCCCTTGAGCAAGTCCGAAAGGGACTTGAGCGGACGGTTGCCAGGTCCCGTGACCGGGCGGCCGCGACGGCCGTTATCGATCAACGCGTCGACCGCTTCCTGCAGCATACGCTTCTCGTTGCGCACGATGATGTCAGGCGCTTCGAGATCGAGCAGCCGCTTGAGGCGGTTGTTACGGTTGATGACCCGTCGGTAGAGATCGTTCATATCCGAGGTCGCAAACCGGCCGCCGTCCAACTGCACCATCGGGCGCAAATCGGGCGGGATCACCGGGACGACCTCCAAGATCATCCAATCCGGCTGGTTGCCAGACTTGCGGAAAGCCTCGACGACCTCCAGCCGCCGGATCGCGCGGATCCGCCGCTGGCCGCTGCACTGCCGAAGCTCCGTCCGCAGGTCTTTGGCCATTTCGTCAAGGTCCAGCTCTTCCAAAAGGACCTTAACGGCCTCGGCACCCATGCCGGCCTTGAACGCCGCGCCGTACTTCTCACGCGACTCCCGGTACTCCGGCTCAGTCAGGATCTGCTTCTTGCTGAGCGGCGTGTTGCCAGGGTCAGTCACGACATATGAGGCAAAGTAAAGGACCTTTTCCAGGAGTCGCGGCGACATATCTAGCAACAGGCCCATCCGCGAAGGGATGCCCTTGAAGTACCAGATGTGTGAGACGGGCGCCGCCAGTTCGATGTGGCCCATCCGGTCGCGACGAACCTTGGACCGGGTGACCTCGACACCACAGCGGTCACAGATGATGCCCTTATACCGTACGCGCTTATACTTGCCGCAGTGACATTCCCAGTCACGTTGCGGGCCAAAGATGCGCTCGCAGAACAAACCGTCGCGCTCAGGCTTTAGCGTGCGGTAGTTGATCGTCTCAGGCTTCTTGACCTCGCCGTGCGACCACATGCGGATCTGCTGCGGCGATGCCAGGCCGATCTTTAGTGAATCAAAGTCGTTTACGTCCAACAAGGAGCGACGTCCCCCTTCAACAGGATGTGCTATGCACAAGGTCCGTCAGCGTTGCCCAACGGGCGGTTAGGGTTCCTCTTCTTCTTCTTCTTCCTCATCCGCATCCGGGACGAGGTAACGCCGCAAGTCGAGCGGGTCATACGTAAACTCGGAATCGTCCTTGCGCTGCCGGGCCTGGACTTTGGCTACCCTGGCCTTGGCGCGGCGGCGGCGCGTGCCGCTAAACTCGCGCTCTTCCTCGGCCTCAGGATCCACCGTACCGTCCGACTCAGCCTCTTCTTCTTCGTCTTCGTCGCCGTAAAGGCTGACATCATCGTCATCTTCCTCGGCGAATTCGTCATCCTCGTCCTCATCATCCGCGAGGTCTTCAGCAACGACGACCTCGTCCTCATCGGTCTCGACCAAGGTCGCCACGACCTCATCGGCCTCGGCGATCTCGACTTCGGCGTCATCTTCATCCTCGCTGGCGACGCCGGTCACTTCATCGACGGGCTCTTCGTCAGTGTCCGTCGCCGACGGGAACAGGCGCGCCAGGCCGGAGACATCCGTGTCCAAAGCGGGCTTGCGGGTGTCGCGACGACGGGCAAGCTCATCACTGACCGTCTTGGCGTCAGCTGCGTCTTCGTCAACCTCTTCGCCCTGCAAGAACCGGCGGCCACGCGCCACCGCGGGCGCCTCGTCACGGCCCTCGATGTCAAGCTCAAGCCGGCGGGCGGTTTCCATGTAATCCTCGTCGGTCTCGCGGATCTCAATCTCGCGATCATCCGCAGTCAGTACCTTAACGTCAAGGCTAAGGCTCTGCAGCTCTTTGATCAGGACCTTAAACGACTCGGGCACGCCGGGCTCGGGCACGTTTTCACCCTTGACGATCGCCTCATAGGTCCGTACCCGCCCGATTACGTCGTCCGACTTGACCGTCAGGAGCTCCTGGAGCGTATATGCCGCGCCGTAAGCCTCAAGCGCCCAGACCTCCATCTCGCCAAACCGCTGGCCGCCAAACTGGGCCTTGCCGCCGAGCGGCTGCTGCGTGACCAGAGAGTAAGGTCCGGTCGACCGGGCATGGATCTTGTCGTCGACAAGGTGGAGTAGCTTCATCATGTAGGAGTAGCCGACGGTAATCGGGCTATCAAACGGATCGCCGGTCCGGCCGTCACGCACGACGGTCTTGCCGTCGATCGGCAGATATGCCTCACGCAGGGCGTCGATGACGTCGGGCTCGGCCGCGCCGTCAAACACCGGGCTGGCGATGTAATAACCAAGCGCATGCGCCGCCCAGCCGAGGTGGGTCTCCCAGATCTGGCCGATATTCATGCGTGATGGCACGCCTAGCGGGTTGAGGACGATCTCGACCGGCGAACCATCCGGCAAGAACGGCATATCTTCCTCCGGCATAATCCGGGCGATGACGCCCTTGTTGCCGTGCCGTCCCGCCATCTTGTCGCCTTCGGAGATCTTGCGCTTTTGCGCGACAAAGACGCGGACCAACTGATTGACGCCAGGCGACAGCTCGTCGCCATTCTCACGCGAAAAGACCATGACCTCAACAACAATGCCGCTCTCGCCGTGCGGTACGCGCAGCGAAGTGTCGCGCACTTCGCGCGCCTTTTCACCAAAGATCGCCCGCAGCAGGCGCTCCTCCGCGGTTAGCTCAGTCTCGCCCTTTGGCGTGACCTTGCCAACCAGGATGTCGCCAGGGCCAACCTCAGCGCCGACCCGGATGATACCACGCTCGTCGAGGTCCTTGAGCACGTCCTCGCCGACGTTGGGAATATCCCGGGTAATCTCTTCCGGGCCGAGCTTGGTGTCGCGAGCTTCGGCTTCGTGCTCTTCGATGTGAATCGATGTAAAGACGTCTTCCTGAACCAATCGCTCACTGATCAGGATTGCGTCCTCGTAGTTGTAGCCTTCCCAGGGCATGAACGCGACCAGGATGTTGCGGCCCAAGGCAAGCTCGCCCTGATCCGTCGAAGGTCCGTCGGCGACTGACTGGCCAAAGGACACTTCCTGTCCAACCCGGACGATCGGCCGCTGATTGAGGCACGTGCCCTGGTTGGAGCGCTCATACTTGCGGAGCTTTTGCATGTGCTGCACGCCGGCGTCATCCTGGACAACGATCTCGGTTGCCGAAACCGCTGTGACAACACCATCGCACGGGGAAAGCACGACCAGACCCGAGTCCTTGGCAACGGTGCCTTCCATGCCCGTCCCGATCAGCGGCGCCTCGGCACGCAAAAGAGGGACCGCCTGGCGCTGCATGTTGGCGCCCATCAAGGCGCGACCTGCGTCGTCGTTTTCCAGGAACGGAATCAACGCCGACGCAACGCTTACGACCTGCTTTGGCGACACGTCCATGTAATCGACCTGCGAGGCCGGGACAACGGCGATCTCATGCCGCCGGCGTGCTGTCACACGGGGCGCGAGGAAATTGCCCTGCTCATCGACCGGCGCATTGGCCTGGGCGATGGTGCATTCGTCTTCCTCGTCGGCGGTAAGGTACACGATCTCATCGGTCACAATGCCACGCTCGCGGTCAACGCGACGGTAGGGGGTTTCCATGAAACCGAACTCGTTGATCCGGGCAAAGGTCGAGAGGTAGCCGATCAGGCCGATGTTGGGACCCTCGGGCGTCTCGATCGGGCACATCCGGCCATAGTGAGAGAAGTGGACGTCACGTACCTCGAAGCCCGCGCGCTCACGGGATAGACCGCCAGGTCCAAGGGCCGACAGCCGGCGCTTATGCGTCAGTTCGGCAAGCGGGTTGGTCTGGTCCATGAATTGCGACAACTGGCTCGAGCCAAAGAACTCCTTGACGGCGGCCACGACCGGGCGGATGTTGATCAGCGCCTGCGGCGTGATGATATCAACGTCCTGAATGGTCATGCGCTCCTTGACAACGCGCTCCATGCGGGCAAGCCCGATGCGGAACTGGTTTTGCAGCAACTCACCGACGGACCGGAGCCTGCGGTTACCGAGGTGGTCGATGTCGTCGGTCTCGCCGACGCCCCGGTGCAGGTTGGCCAGGTAGCTGACTGCGGCGAGCACATCTTCGCGCGTCAAGGTTTTTTCGTCGTAGGAGGGCTGTCCGTTACCGATCAGGCGGACCACGCTACCGTCGCCAAGCTGCACGTCCATCTGTGGCTGCGGCTTGGGCAGAGCGCGCTCAATCCGGATCGCCATCTCGCGGTCAATCAGGTCGCCAGCGCGACAGACGATCTCGCCCGTCTCCTGGTCAACGACGTCCTGCGCTGCGGTCGTGTCGAGCATCCGGCGGCGGAGCGCCAGCTTTTTGTTGAGTTTATAGCGACCAACGCCAGCCAGGTCATACCGGCGCGGGTCAAAGAAGAGTGAGTTGAGCAGTGACCGCGCGCTCTCTACCGTTGGCGGCTCGCCCGGACGCAAGCGCTTATAGATCTCGACCAGCGCCCCATCCTGATCATCGGTCGCGTCTTTGTCCAGCGTCGCTTGGATGTAGGGGTTGTCCTCGCCCAACAGGCGCTGGATCAGGTCGTCGCTCTCGTAGCCGAGCGCCCGCAGCAACACGGTGGCCGGGATCTTCCGAGTACGGTCAACCCGTACGTAGATGATGTCCGATGAATCCATTTCGAACTCCAGCCAGGCACCGCGGTTGGGAATCACCGTGGAGGAGTAAAGGCGCTTACCTTGGGCATCCAGTTGCTCGGCGTAGTACGTGCCCGGTGAACGAACCAGCTGGCTCACCACGACGCGCTCGGCACCATTGATGACAAAGGTACCGTTATCGGTCATCAGCGGGAAGTCGCCCATGAACACTTCCTGCTCCTTGACCTCACCGGTCTGCCGGTTGATCAACTGAACCCGAACCTTAAGCGGAGCCGCGTAGGTTACGTCACGCTCTTTGCATGCGGAAACCGAATACTTCGGATCGCCAAGCGCATGTTCGCCGAAGGTGAGAACTAGGTTGCCGGTGAAATCTTGAATAGGGGAGATATCCTGAAACATCTCCTTAAGTCCGGTGCCCAAGAACCACTCGTACGACTTGCGCTGGATCTCGATGAGGTTAGGCACTTCGAGGACTTCCCGAATCCGGGAGTAGCTCAGGCGCTCGCGTTCGCCTACCTTCACCAGATGGGGCATATGCAGGGGAGCCTCCTTTTCGCCTGGAACGGGTATCGTGCCCAAAAAACCGATATTGACGGTGGACCAACCACCGCCTGGTTTAGGTGGATATGATGGGGGCTAAGGGTCCCTTTCTCCCGGTCCTCGGCTGGGGTGCCTGGTGACAGATGAGTTATCAACACCTCATTTTAAGTCTCGGAACCCTGTTGTGTCAACAATCCGCAGTACCAGCCAGCCATGGCAAAGGCCAGCTTAGTCCGATGTAGACGCCTGCCCATCATATCGCAAACCAAGCGGCGCGGGAAGTGCGCTCTGTGATTATCTGCGCTATGCGATTGTGTTGCCAAGAACGACCGGCACGCCAGCCCGACCCGGGCTGGCGTGCCGCATAGCCTCCTGCCGCTGCCGGTAGACACCGCCTCGCAGCAGGCTAGCTGAATTACTTGATCTCGACGCTGGCGCCAACGGCCTCCAGCTTGGCCTTGAGCGCATCTGCCTCAGGCCGGGCGATCTTCTCCTTGATGGCCTTGGGGGCGGCATCAACGATGTCTTTGGCTTCCTTGAGGCCAACACCGGTGATCTCCTTGACGGTCCGGATGACGGCAATCTTCTGATCACCGGCGTGCGTCAGGATCACGTCAAACTCGGTCTGTTCCTTTTCCTCGACGACGGCGGGGCCGCCGGCGGCTGGGGCCGCGGCTACGACTGCAGCAGCGGCGGAGACGCCAAACTCGGCCTCAAACGCCTTAACCAACTCGGCGAGCTCCAAGACGCTCATCTGCTTAACTAGCTCAAGAACCTGCTCGGTCTTAGACAATTCGGTATCCTCCCTGGACGATTAATGATGGTGCCGGGAAAATGATCGGGCCATCCGTGGCCCCGTTGAACGCTCTTACGAACGTTAGTTGGCGGCCGCAGCTTCGCGCTGCTTGCGCAGCTCTTCGGTCGCAGTAATGAGCCCACGGATCGGCGCCGCAAGCACCGACGCCATGTTGCTGAGCGGAGCACTGATGCCGCCGAGCACCATGCCAAGCAGTACCTCGCGACTCGGCATCGTGGCCAACTCGCGTGCCTGTTGGGCGTTAAGCGACCTGCCTTCGGCGAAACCACCCTTGATCTCCAAGAGGCGCGCGGTCCGCGAAAACTCAACCAGCAGCCGTGAAGGAGCAGTCAAGTCATCATAGGTGATCGCAACTGCGGTGGGTCCCTTGAGATGATCGCTGAGCGCTCCAACGCCGGCCTCGCGGGCCGCCCGGGAAGCCAGTGTGTTTTTTGTCACCTTTAGCTCGATCGCCATCTCGCGCGCTTTACGCCGCAGTGCGGTCATCTGCGCAACATTCAGGCCCCGGTAATCGGCGACGATCATCGCCCGCGCACGGCCGAACTTGTCGACCAGCGTCGCGATCGCTTCACCCTTCTCGCTCTTATTGGCCAATTTCTCACCTCCACAAACAAAATGCTCTCGCGTAGACAGCGAGAGCCAAATGTCCCCATTGGGGTTTGGCAGCCTCGGCGGGCCCCGGAAGTCCGGGATTAAGCACAGATGTGCACCGGCGGTCTACGGCTGAAACACGCTCGATTAAGTTGTCACACGCTGGCCCTGCCAAACAGACTCGACGCGGGACGCCAGCGCTGGTGCCGACTACGAGACCTTGGTGCCGATCCGTTGCGGGTTGACCTTGACGCCCGGGCCCATGGTGGAACTCACAGCGATGGAGCGCAAATACTGCCCCTTGGCCGCCGCCGGCTTTGCCCGGACGAGTGCGTCGATCAGGGTCTCAAGGTTTTCCATCAGCTTTTCCACATCAAACGAGGCCTTGCCAATCGGCGCGTGGATGATCCCGGCCTTTTCGGCGCGGTACTCAATCTTGCCAGCCTTGATTTCGCGGATCGCGTTGACGACATCCGCCGTCACGGTGCCGGTCTTGGGGTTGGGCATCAGGCCTTTGGGACCCAAGATGCGGCCAAGCCGACCGACGACAGCCATCATATCCGGGGTTGCGACGGCGACGTCAAAGTCGAGCCATCCACCCTGGATCTTGGCAACGACGTCGTCAGCGCCCACAAAATCGGCGCCGGCGTCTTCGGCTTCCTTGGCCTTGTCGCCCTTGGCAAAGACCAGGACGCGCCGGGTCTTGCCCGTACCGTGCGGCAGCACGACCGCACCGCGAACCATCTGATCGGCGTGCTTGACCTCGATGCCGAGCTTTACTGCAGCTTCGACAGTCTCGTCAAACTTGGCCGTCGCGTTCTTCTTGACCATCTCAATCGCTTCGAGCGGCTCGTAGAAAGTCTCGGAGTTGATCTCCGTCCGAGCCGTGGTGTACCGCTTACCGTGAGACATCTGGGACTCAGTCCTCCTACTTGACAACCTCAATACCCATGCTGCGGGCTGTGCCTTCGATCAGACGCATGGCGGCCTCAATGCTTGCCGCGTTGAGGTCCTGCATCTTCTGCTGTGCGATTTCACGTACCTGGTCGCTGGTAACCCGGCCGACTTTGTTACGGTTGGGCTCACCCGAGCCCTTGGGCACACCGGCGGCCTTGGTCAACAATACCGCTGCGGGCGGAGTCTTGAGGACAAGGCTAAACGACCGGTCCTCGAAAATCGACACCTCAACCGGAATGACGGTGCCAACCTGGCTGGCGGTCTTTTCGTTGTACTCCTTGCAGAAGGCAACGATGTTGATCGCGTGCTGGCCGAGGGCTGGGCCGACCGGCGGGGCCGGAGTCGCTTTGCCTGCTGGCAGCTGAAGTGTTACTTTGGCAACGAGTCTCTTGGGCATACTTGCTCCTCCTAAAGCTTCTCCACCTGGCCGAAGTCCAGTTCGATGGGCGTCTCGCGCCCGAACATCGACACAAACACGCGAAGCTTGCCTTTATCGGGGTATATCTCACGAATCACGCCGACAAATCCCTCAAACGGACCCGCCGTCACCCGGACACTCTCGCCTAAGGAATAGGCAACTTTGTGCCTGGGCTCGTCCACGCCCATTTGACGAAGGATTGAGCGCACCTCCGACGGCTGGAGCGGAGTCGGCTTGGAGCCCGACCCCACAAAACCTGTGACGCCCGGGGTGTTGCGCACTACGTACCATGAATCGTCGGACATGATCATTTCCACCAAAACGTAACCGGGGAAGACCTTGCGCTTGGTGATCTTGCGTTTGCCGTCCTTGATTTCCATTTCTTCTTCGATCGGGACCACAACGCGAAAGATCTTGTCTTCTTTTTCCATGGTCTCGATCCGCTTCTCCAGGTTGGCCTTGACTTTGTTTTCGTACCCGGAGTAGGTGTGGACGACAAACCAGTTTTTGCGCGGGGCATCATCGTCACTGGCGGCAGGCACGGAAACCACGGCCTGCCCTGCGGCGACCGTCGTGTCGCTTGCCTGCTCTTGCGTCGCCAGCTCCGGCTGGTCAGACGGCAACTTGGTCTCCAGTGAAAACAACCTCCCTAGGGATCTGCTTGGCAACCTGCCTGTCAGCCGTGAGGAATGTCTAGCGCAGCATCAGCGCGATCAGCTGGCCGACAAGTACGTCAGACACCCAAATGACGCCCGCCACCACTGCGACCGTCGCGACCACTATGCCGGTATAGACCGTAACCGTCCGGCGATCAGGCCAGATGACCTTGCCTAGCTCAGCGCGCACCTCACGGAAGAACTTACCCATCTTGCCCAGGGTCTTCTGCACCAACCCACCCCCGGTCGCTCTGAATCACGACTGCGATACAAAAAAAGAAACCTCAAACCGCATATCTGGCAGGCCCGGAGGGACTCGAACCCCCAACATGCGGTTTTGGAGACCGCCGCTCTACCAATTGGAGCTACGGGCCTACTACCTTAGGTCAGCAGATAGAGTCAGCCTATCTCGTCTCGCGATGGACCGTGTGGGTCCGGCAGAACCTGCAGTACTTCTTAAGCTCAATCCGGCTAGGATCGTTTTTTTTGTTTTTTGCACTAATATAGTTGCGCCGCTTGCACTCCGTGCAGGCGAGGGTGATCTGATCTCGCATCATGCCTGCCTCCCCTCAACCACCAGATAACAAAGCCAGTTTAGCACCATATGACTCTAGCATATGCCCTATATGGTGTCAAGACAACCAAATCGCGCCAAGCTGCTCCGTTGCATACCGCTGGTGCGATTGGTCGGCCGTGCGATGTGACGGCGGCGGCGCCGTACTGGGGCGCCGCCGCCGGTTGTCTATACCGCTGCTACCTGTGTAACGACGCCGGCGCCGACGGTCCGCGAACCCTCGCGGATAGCAAACCGCACGCCAAGCTCAATCGCGATCGGGGTGATCAGCTCTACCGCCATCCGGATGTTGTCCCCGGGCATGACCATCTCCACGCCCTCCGGCAGCGTAATCACGCCGGTTACGTCCGTCGTTGCAAAGTAAAACTGTGGCCGGTACCCGTTGAAGAACGGCGTGTGCCGCCCACCCTCGTCCTTGCTCAACACATATACCTCAGCGTGAAACTTGGTGTGCGGCTTGATCGACCCCGGCTTGGCCAACACCTGTCCCCGCTCTACCTCGTCCTTGTCGATCCCGCGCAGCAACACCCCGATGTTGTCGCCCGCCTCGCCAGCGTCCATCAGCTTGCGGAACATCTCCACGCCCGTCGCTACCGTCTTGCGCGGCTTCTCCGTCAATCCGACGATCTCGATCTCTTCGCCTACCTTGATCCGCCCACGGTCAACACGCCCCGTCACGACCGTGCCACGCCCGGTGATCGAGAACACGTCCTCTACGTGCATCAGGAACGGCTTGTCCACGTCCCGCGCCGGCGTCGGTATGAAGTTGTCAACCGCATCCATCAGGTCCCATACCGCCTTGCAGTCCGGGCAATCCCGCTTGCCGCAACCGCACTCGCCCGCCTTGAGCGCCGAACCACGGATGATCGGCGTGTCGTCCCCGGGAAACTCATACTTGTTGAGCAACTCCCGGATCTCCAGCTCCACCAGGTCCAACAGCTCCGGATCGTCCACCATGTCCACTTTGTTCATGAACACCACGATCGCCGGCACCGCTACCTGCCGCGCCAGGATGATGTGCTCCCGTGTCTGCGGCATCGGACCGTCCGGCGCCGAAACCACCAGGATCGCTCCGTCCATCTGCGCCGCGCCAGTGATCATGTTTTTGATGTAGTCCTGGTGACCTGGGCAGTCCACGTGCGCGTAGTGCCGCTTGTCCGACTCGTACTCCACGTGCATCGTGTCGATCGTGATCCCACGAATCCGCTCTTCCGGCGCCTTGTCGATCATGTCAAACGACATGAACTGCGCCTTGCCCTCCGTCGCCAGACACTTGGTGATCGCCGACGTCAACGTCGTCTTGCCATGGTCAACGTGGCCAATCGTTCCCACGTTTACGTGCGGCTTGGTCCGCTCGAATTTCTTCTTTGCCACTTTGGACCCTCCCTCAATTGCCCCGCAACGCACCCACAGTGCCTGCGATGGCCAATACGGCATTGGTAACTTCGGCCAGCCCAGGTCAATTCCTGTTGCATAGGGGATTGCGTCTGGGCGCGCCAAGATACCGATCGATAGTAGAAACGGCTGGTCGCAGAGAAAAGAAGTGGAGCTCACAATCGGGATTGAACCGATGACCTCGTCCTTACCAAGGACGCGCTCTACCGACTGAGCTATGTGAGCTCGTTGCCTACCATTGTTGCAGTTTATCGGGGGATGTGCAACAGGTCCGAGGACCAGGTAAAGACTTGGTTGCGGGGGCAGGATTTGAACCTGCGACCTCCGGGTTATGAGCCCGACGAGCTACCTGGCTGCTCTACCCCGCGATGTGGGCGACCGTCGTGTCCGCCGGCCTTGATTCTATGCAACTCGACCGCCTAAAGTCAAGGTAAGCGGTCATCCCTTCCGTTTACAGCCCGTGCCGTCTGCGCTAGAATGACATCTGTAGTAAAACAAGGAGCGATGCTTGATGTCGGTGGGTGCCAACAACCTCCACTAGCCGCTGACTGGTTGCAGCAGGTGCAATCGTCCCCGCGGGGCATTGTTTCCGTGTACCCTTGGCGGCATTGGTGGGCAATGGCACACCACACCGCCTCTTTGCTTAAGTTGGCCAAGTGATTCCAAAGCTCTGACAAGCTTGGGTCGCCGGTGGGTGCCTAACCCCACCCGCGACCCTTTTTTGTGCTTGCCCAGAGTTAAGGAGGCTAACCATGAACGAACAGGTCTACCGCATGTTGGAGTTTACCCGCATCCGTGAGATGCTTGCCGATCGTGCCCTGAGCAGTCTTGGGCGCGAACTAGCGCTACGCTTGGAGCCGCAGCAGAACCCTAACGCAGTCGTCCAGACCCAGCAGGAGACCACCGAGGCGAGACTGGTGCTCGACGGCGGAGCCCAGGTGCCACTGTGGGGACTCGCTGACGGACGGCCATCCGTCGACCGCGCCGCCAAGGGCGGTGTCCTCCAGGCCGCCGAACTGGTCCGGCTCGCCGATTGCCTCAGGGGATGTGCTGAGTTCAAGCGGTATATGCACAGCAAGCGGGACAAGGCTCCTCTGCTGCTGCGCTATGCGGAAGGCATCGTTCCACTGAAGGAACTGACGGATGAAATCTACGCGTCAATCGATGGCGCACGGGTAGCCGACGCGGCAAGCCCGCGCCTGGCCAAAGTGCGTAAGGAAATGCGTATCGCCGAAGATCGCATTAAGAGCAAGCTGCAGTCGTTCTTGACGTCGGCTGCGTATCGCGATGTCCTGCAGGAGCCCTTGATTACGATTCGCGGCGACCGCTACGCGTTGCCGGTCAAGGCCAGCTTCCGGCAGCGGATTCCAGGCGCGGTGGTCGATAGCTCGGGCAGCGGCATGACCGTGTACATTGAGCCTGACTCTGTCCGCAAGCTCACCGATGACCTGCGCATTTTGCGTGGCCAAGAGGAGGCTGAGGAGTATCAGGTCCTCACCGCCCTCTCCGGCTTCGTCGCCGATCAGGCGGCCGTGATCGGCAGTAACATGGAGCTCATGGCCTTCTTCGACCTGACCTTTGCCAAAGCACGCCTGAGCATCGATATGCAGGCAAGGCGAGTGGAGATCCGGCCCGATGGGATTGTACAGCTCCTGCAGGCCAGACACCCGTTGCTCGGGGGAGAGGCAGTACCGATCGACGTAGTCATCGGGCGGCGTTACCGGACCCTCGTCATCACGGGGCCAAACACTGGCGGCAAGACCGTCGCGCTCAAGACAGTCGGACTAATGGCGCTGATGGCCCAAGCAGGCCTGCACCTGCCGGTAGCGGAGGATAGCGCGATCTCGGTCTTTGACCATGTCCTTGCTGACATCGGTGATGCACAGAGCATCGCGCAGTCGTTGAGTACTTTCTCCGGCCACATTAGCCGGATCGCGGAGATCATTAAAGCGGCAACGCGCAACAGCCTAGTCCTTCTCGACGAGATCGGCACCGGTACAGATCCTGCCGAGGGAGCGGCTCTGGCAATGGCGATCTTGGAGGATCTGCATGGTTTTGGCTGTGTCACGCTCGCCAGCACTCATTACGGGGACGTCAAGCGCCTAGCGGAGATCCACCCCGGTTTCATTAACGGCCGGATGGACTTCGATCGTGAGTCATTGCAGCCACTCTACCGGCTGGTTATCGGCGAAGCCGGCGAGAGCCAGGCACTGTGGATTGCTGCTCGCCTTGGCCTGAGCCGCAGGATCCTCGACCGCGCGCGGACATGGCTGGCGGCAGCACCGCAGCGTGACCGCGAGTCGACAAACCCGGACGGCCTCGGCACCACGAAACCGCCTGAGCGCCCTCAACCATCGCAAACGATGCCGGCAGCAGCGCATGCTGGATCAACACCGGAGCCGGCGGAGCAGCCAGACCAACCGGGCAGGCGAGAGTGGCGGCTTGGCGATTCGGTCCAGCTATCAACCACGGGAGAGCAGGGTGTCATCGCGGTCCTGCCGGATGAGCTTGGTCAGGTTGTCGTGTTCTCTCGCGGCAAACGGCTGACGGTGCACGAGCGCCGCATCAAACTGCTGGTCGGCGCCGAACATCTCTATCCTGAGGGCTACGACCTGCGGACGGTGCTGTTCACCTGGCAGGATCGCAGGACGATGAATAGGATGCAGCGGCGGGGCACAGAGATCATTGATGCCTCGAGTAGCAGCACGTGGGTCAAGACAGGCGCGATCGACGTGGACCGCAGGGAAGAGCCAGAGAAACAATGAACGTTGCGAGATAGGCAAAGGGCCCCCGGGGACAACCCCGGGGGCCTTGACTATCTAGATGGTGGAGAGGGCTGGATTCGAACCAGCGAAGGCGTCAGCCAACAGATTTACAGTCTGCCCCCTTTAGCCACTTGGGTACCTCTCCATCGCAGGCACTCGCCCCAGATCCGCAGGCGAGTCAGGTGCACCCTTGGAGTATAGCAGGAGCGCAAAGGCAAGGCAACGGGCATAAACACCGTCGCAGCGGTGGACGGGGCTAACGCGGCGTGGGCGCCGTGTAGTTGTCGATGACGTTGACCAGCTTGCCGCGGACGATCAGGCGCTGTTCGGTGCTGCCGATCGGATGACAGGTAGTCAACGTCACGGCATCATAGGTGGTCGGCGCAATGACGCTCCAGTCATTCTTGGCAACGATGAAGTTGCGCTCCGTTTGATAGACGTAGGCCTTGCTGTCGACGGTGATGTAAATCAAGTCGCCGGGCAGCACTTTGTCAAGGTGCCAGAACCAAAAACCGTAGGCGTTGCGGTGTCCGGCAATCGCGAGATTGCCGCTCTCGCCGGGATCGACGCCCTCGGCATAGACCCCCGGCCCCTTCTTGAGCTGCGCGGATGACGTGCCAGGGACGAGTACGGCGCCAAGGTTTATTTTGGGGATGTAGATCCGCCAGGCCGGGCCGGCCGTCGTGCCGCCGGCACCCGGGTCGGTGGGCTCACCGCTCGGCGGGTCCCCGGTTGATGGGTCGGAGACCGGGCTGCCGATGAGCGCGGGATTGGCCTCACGAATGATCGACCACTGGACATAGCGGGAGTAGACGTACTGGCCGACCGGCAGGAGGAGCAGGACGATGCCGGCGATGATCAAGAGGTTGCTCGCCGTGATCCGCCACGGGTCCCGCCGATGCCGTCTTGATCTCACCTTGCTCCACCTCCCTGCCGATTGGTAGATTCCATTATTAATATGATCGTACAACCCGCGATTAAGTTCCAGCCGGTAATCGTGCACCCTGGGTTACATCGCCCATTCTATATGTACTCGTGTCACATCCAGAGTCCGAGCGGCCGATTTGTCCGCAAAAAAGCCCGGCCAACCGGACGCGTGCGGGGGGAGCGGACGGTGCCGGACTAGTCGGAATGCTCGCCGATGGTGTAACCAGCTAGCTTTGGGCGTGTGCCGAGCTCGCGGCGGTAGCGTTCCACAAACGAGTTGTATAGATGCTCGGCGGCCTGGACCTGGCCGGTGCGCCGGTATAGTCCGAGCAGCATTGCGCACATTGCCTCGTCGTACGGGTCAAACCGCATGCCCCGCACCAGGAGAGGTTCGGCCTCATGGTAGTTGGCATCACGGATCTCGATTGCAGCGAGCTGCCGGACGGCGTCAAGGAACAATCCTCGCAGATAGCTCCGGTCGATCTCCGCCCAGTCCTCGTACTGATCCTGCGGCAGCAAGTCGCCCCGGTAGAGATCGGTCATCTCTCGCAATACTGGCCGGGGATCCCGCCCCATGGACACCAAGCTGCGCCATCGCTCGGCCAGCTGGACCATGACATCGATATCGATAACCAGCCGGTCGGAAGTGCGCACTTCGTACCCATCCAATCGCTCCGAAACCAACGGAGTCTCATCCTCGGGTGCCATCCTGTGGCGAGCAAGAACACGGCGCAACTCATGCATGGCAACGTTGGTCGAGGCCATGGCGGCACGGCGCTCGGTATCCGGCCAAAACAGGCCGGCGATGGTTTCGCGCGGCACATACTGATTGCGGCGCAGGATCAGATAGCGCAGGATACGCTGCGCCTTTCGGGTGCGCCATTCTGTTTCGGCGACATGTTCATCGCCAATCCGGATGCGGAAATCACCGAGCAGACGCACTTCGATCACCTGCCCGCCCTCCACCGGTCGGCCCCGATTGGCGGCGAAGGTACGGGCCTCCTCGGGGGTGCAGAGACGAAGCGCGTGCCCCGCAAGATAGCGCACGGCGTCACTGCCGTAGTAGCGACCGATCAGGGAAAGGGCGTATTCGGGCCGCAACTCATCAACAACACAGCGAGCGGCCATCTCGACGAGCGTGGGGAAATGCAGATCGTAGAAGTAGGCAAACCCGTGGTCGGCTGCCGTGGTGATAAAGGCCGCCAGGTATTCGCGGGCGGGCCCCTCCTGCCCCAGGTCAAAGTGGAGCTTAGCAAGGTGCATCGACGTCCCGGCCATGCTCTGCAGCGCGGACTTGGCCGTACTCGTCCCTAAGCTCCTGGTCAGGTATTCGAGGGCGTTGTCAAACTGGCCCAATTCACGCAACATGACCCCGACAAAACTCTGCGCGGTTTCGGCAAAACCTTGCCCCGCCTTGTCCAAAGAGAGGTAGTTGCAGGCCTGCATCGCTTCATCCAGACGCACCCGGGCGAGGTCGACCTCAGTCAGCCAGAGGTTGCGGTAGAGCGCGCCCCGGTGCACCTGTGCCATATTGCGCAGGCGCCGGAAGTGGTGAGTGGATGCGTCGATCAACTCGATAGCCGCGGGGAGGTCGTGCGCATTGTACCGCTCGATCGCTGCGTCCTTTTTGCCAAAGCCGAGAGCGTAACTGGAACCATACTGCTCGCCGAGGGCAAGCAACTCAGAGCGAATCCAGGTTGACCACGCCCGGTCGTTTTGATAGAGGGCAATGGTGTGACAAATGACCAGGTTGAGGATGCGCCACTGGTCGTTGGTCCGCACCACATTGAGGGCCTGGTTTTGCTCGATGAAGCGTCGCCCGGCGGCTAGGTCGCCGCGGCGATAATAGATCATCGCGAGGAAGTTGTTTACCGCATGGCGCCAGACTTCGTCAAGCTTGATACCAGTCAACTGACGCTCGATCTCCAGGCCACGGTCAAACTGCTCGCTGAAAGCCGCCTGACCAAGCCGGCAGGCCAAGAGCACACCGCGGACGGGATCGGTCTGGATTGATGAGGCCAAACGCTCGAGCCTGGTCACCAGCTGGCCCATCATCTCAACGTCGTTGCGCTGGGCGTACGCAGTAAAGAGCACGGCGATGACCTGGACCTCAAGGTCCGCGGCACCCAGCGCGGCAAATCCATCCGCCGCGGTGATCAAGAGCTGGCGGGCCCGGTCAAAGTCACGGTTGAGCACCGCAAACCCAGCGTAAAAGGATAAGTACGGACTCGACGCAACAGCGGTGGGCGGCAGTTGCTCGAGCAGCATCAGCAGGTTTTCGCCAAGTCCGGCATGCATCAGCTTAAGCCCGTTGATGCTCAACAGCTCGACGGCATGGCCCAGTTCGCCTGCCCGGATCAGGTGCCCCACCGCCTTGAGGACGTCGTCCCGTTCCAGGTAGTGTGATGCGGCGGCCGATTCAAGCGCGGTGACCTCCGCCCTGGATAGATGCGCATTGCGAAGCTTGAGCAACGCATCGCGAAACAGAGAATGAAACCGGTAGGTCGTCTGTGCGCCAACCACCTGCTGCAGAAACAGGTTATGGCCGAGGCAGAGGGCGACCAAATCCTCCCCGCCTTCGATACCAAAGGCCGCCTCGATATCCGCCACGGTGAACTCATCCAGGGTCGCGACCACGGCGAGCTGGTGCGCCATGCTTGCCTCCGGCCCGCTGAGCACCTCGGTCAGGAAGTAGCGAAAGACGGTGTCCGCATTTAGGATTTTTGGCATCGTGGCCCCGACCGGCGCACTCGACCGGCTGGTCTGCTCCAGCGCGTTGCACGCCATCACAACGCCAGCCACCCAACCTTCGGTCCGGCGTTGGATTTGGTTGAGCATCTCGGGTGTGATCCCCATGCCCCGGACGCCGAGGGCGTAAGTGGAGGTTTCCTCCTGGGTGAATGCAAGGTCCCGCTCGCTGATCCGCACGACAGTATCGCTTAAGCCAAGTCCCCCATCGAGCACGCCCGTCGGGGTGCGCGATGCAAGGATGACATGTACATTGGGTGGCAGGTTGACAACGAGATAGCGCACAGTCTCCACGATAGGCGCAAAGCAGGCCGCCTGGTGGAAGTCATCGAGGACCAGGTAACGCTGCCGGGCGCGCGGGCTGCCGTAGGCATGCCAAACATCCTGGCAGATAGCTGCATTGAGCAACGGGTACCCCTCAGCAAGGTCGGAGATTGAGCGGAGGTAAGCGGCCGATTCGGGCTCTGCGTCGCGGCGATCACGGCCCAGGAGGCACTCAACCAGGTGAGCGTAAAAAATGGGCAATCGCCGATCGTCTGCGTCAAGGCGATACCAATGCACACCCCGCTTTCCCGCGAGGGTAGTGGCAATCGCGGTTGTCTTGCCGTAACCCGCCGGGGCAACGACCTCGACAACCCTGGCGTCTCCGATCTGGAGAGAGCGGAGTCGATCGGACCAGAGCAGCGAGCGCGGCACCTGGGGTACCGTAAGGCGGCTGAAACTGAGTGGTGGCAAGGGTCACCATTCCCCCCGGCCGGCTGGGTGGCTTGCTGGTATGCGTGGGCGGACTCGGGCAACGTGGCCGTTGTGATCGTCGGATAGCGTTCTGCGTACCGGAAACCACCTCCTGCCCGCAGGTTTGCGGCGGTCCGGGTAGTATTCCACCCGAATGCAACCCGATCAAGGCAATCGAACCGTACCGCAGGCTCGGCCGGCCAATCGCCAGTGGCGTTGGGTCCGGCTGTGCTGGGGCATCGCCGTGCTCAGCATGGTGGCCGCCATTGCCCCGATGCTCGGTCTGGTTGACATCTACGACGGTGGCGGAGCGATGATCTTTGTCGGGCTCTGGCTTGCCGCCTCATCGAGCTTGGTCGCCATGCTGCTGCGGTCCCGTGCACATGCGCACGACAGGATCACCGGCGCAACTGTCTCCGGCGTGCCCGGACAGGGCGAGCACTTGGCGCATTGGGTCTACGATCAGTCTGCCTGGCTGGCGCACTCTGCCAGGCAGGGCGTGATCGAGCGCGCGGACAAGTGGGCGCTCTGGCGGGTTGTCGCGGCGTTCTGCTTGGCGATCGGCGGCTTATTCTTGATTGCTGACCCGGCGGAGAGCGGGCCCGCGGTAGCTGCGGTACTGCTCCTGACACTGGTTTTGGTCGCCGCGGTGATCCATTTCAGCACGGCTGCCCAAGAGCGCCGCAACCAAACCGGCGTCCCTGAGACATACATCGGCACCGATGGGATATGGTACCATGGCGCCCTGCACGTCTGGCGAGGTTGGGGCAGCCGGCTTGATGCGGTGAGCTATCCCGACGCTGACGGCAACCTGCGGCTGACCTATTCCGCCCCAGCGCGATACGGCCGCCAGTACCACACTCTGCGGGTCATGGTCCCAGCCGGCAAGGAATCAGAAGCCGAGGCGGTTTCCGCAAGGCTTAGTAGCATCCGTCGTGCGGGGAGATCTCGCTAGAGCCCGTAATCTCGGACCAAATCGAGGTCGCCGGTCAGAGCAGCTCGCAGGATCGGCCCCATGTAGCGATCGACTTCCGCGGTCGTCAGCGCGATCGGCATGTTGCGGAGCTTCATGCTCAATTGCGGGTCGCTGGCCGCCAGCAATGCTTGATCAATGTAACGTGCGGCAAACCCCGGCAGTTCGGCGAGGGTCGTCGGATAGCCGACCGACTCTGCAAACCTGATCATTGCCCGGGCGACAGCCACCCCAAGGTCGCGACCGGTGAGAGCGGCGAGGTCTTGGGCGAGGTAACCGTAGCGTTGATAGATCTCTCCCACCGCTCGCAGTTGCCCCTCAATCGCTGGCGCAAAAAAGACCGTCCAATAGGGGTTAAGGATCGCGCACGCGCGGCCATGTGGGGCAACGTCGACCAACGAGAAGCTGTTGAGATGCGGCCCGTTGGTCCCCCCGAGCATGATCGCATACCCGCCCAGATCGGTGCCAAGGCCAAGGGCAACGCCGGCCTCGGGATGCGCGCCCTCGCGCAGTGCGATCGGCAGGTACTTGACCAACAACTCCAGACCGCAGAGGGAAACGTCACTGATCTTTGCGGCCACTTCCTCTGCAATCGTCGGCGCAGCCGCACCCCAGAGGACCTCGACGCAATGTGCCATGCCGTCAAAAGCACCGTCGCCGACCAGGCTCGCCGGAGCGGAAACCGTCAAGTCGTAATCAAAGACTGCGCGCTGCGGGATAAGGGCGGGGTCCACGATCAATTTCTTTTGCCCAACCTCGGGCAGCGTCACGTTGGCGTATTTGGTCAGGTGCGCCGCTGAGCTCGCCGCCGTCTGTGCTGCGACGAGTTTGGGCAATTGCGCGTGCCGTGCCGCCAACTGGGCTGAGACTTGACCGGTACCAAACAGGCTATGCAGGCACTTCGCACCGCCACCCACGGTCGCCAGGGGCAGAGCGGCTTTGACCGCGTCGATGGTGCTGCCGCCGCCAATAGCCACCACGGTTGCAGCGCCTGACTCCGCCAACGCACGCGCGATGCGCAGGACGTTGGCCTCGGGCGCATTGGCGCTGGCACCGGGCACGGGCGGCTCTGGCGACGCCATCTCAACGCCAGCGGCCAAGAGGGCGGCCTGCACTCGCTCACGCGCACTCCGAAGCCACCTGCCCTGGCTAGCCACGACAAGCACGGGCCCGCCTAACGCCAGGGCGTGCGACGCAACGTCCTCCAGGCAACCAGGCCCAAAGCTATAGTCTGCGCCTCGCCAGTCGGTGAGGAGCTCCTTTGCCTGGGCTTGCAGTCTCATGGCCATTCCTCCGCTGTGGTGGAGAGGATGAAGTGCGTGATCACCGGGACTCTTCCGCGCATCGGGGCAAATCCCGTCTTTTATTGATGCGCGTCAAAGAGTTTACCGCACCGGGATGGGACAATGATACCGAAATCAAGGAGGGATGACCAATGGAAAACAAGATGTTTATGCTGGCGAGCCTAAACTGCCCCGTCTGTGCCGCGAAATTGGAGAAGGCTGCGCGCCAGCTGCCCGGGATGAAGGCTGCACGGGTTGAGTTTGGCAGCGGCACCCTGCACACCGAGTATGACGGCAACCTGCTGACTGTCGAAGCAATCAGGGACCTGATTAAGCGCACCGGCCTCGAGGTGTCCGCTGTGGTGACCGGCAGGCCGGGACGTTGATCGCGGCATCTCCTAGCCTGGCGAGCCGCATTTCTGTCTGGGTTGCGGCGAGGCGCGAATTGCTGACGGTCGCAGTCTCCGGATCGTTGGTCTCTATCGCCTGGCTTTGGCGTTGGAGCGCGGGCGATGGGGGCGCGGCTCCGTTTGCCGCGTTGATGACCCTGGCGGCGATCATCGCGGGCGTTCCGGTGGCACGGGAGGCGATCGGCCGGCTAAGGGTGCGTCAGTTCAGCATTGCCCTGCTGGTGACAATCGCGGCGGCGGGCGCCCTCCGGATCGGCGAAGTTTGGGAGGCCGCTGCGGTAACCCTGCTGTTTGTCCTCGGCGGATGGCTCGAATCGCTTACGCTCGCCAGGACCAGGGCCGCCCTCCGTCAATTGGTTGACCTGGCCCCACGCACAGCAAGGGTGATGCGTGATGGAGCGCTAGTGGTGGTTGGTGCCGACGAGGTTTCGCCAGGCGAGGTCGTCATGGTGCTCCCCGGCGATCGGGTCCCGGTTGACGGCAAGGTGACCGCGGGACAGGCTGTGCTGGATACCGCGGCGCTGACGGGTGAGCCTTTGCCCAGCGAAGCAGGCCCGGGGGACAGAGTGCTGGGCGGGAGCATCAGCCGTGGGGGCCATCTCGAGGTCCTGGCGGAGCGCGTGGGGCCCGACACGACGTTTAGCCGGTTGATTTTCCTGGTGGCGGAGGCCCAAGATCAGAAGCCAAAGGTGCAGAGGATGTTGGACGCCTTTGCCCGCTGGTACACACCGTCCGTGATCGTTGCGGCTATCGTCATGCTGGTGGTCACCGCCGACGTCCATCTGGCCTTGACGTTCTTGGTCATCGCCTGCCCTGGGGCACTCGTCGTCGCCTCGCCCGTGGCCGTCGTCGCCGGCTTGGGACACGCGGCGCGTCAGGGCATTCTGATCAAGGGCGGCGAGCGCCTGGAGCGCATCGCACGCACCGACACCGTGGCCTTTGATAAGACTGGGACGCTCACACTCGGTCGTCCCCTGGTGACGACAGCGATCTCCTTTGCGGGCACCGACGAGGAACTCATCGCATATGCCGCGGCGGCCGAGCAACGCTCAGAGCACCACCTAGCCACCGCGGTGTTGCAGCATGCGGCCAACCTTAGCATCGCTCCTGCGCCAGCGGACAACTGGAGGCTATTGCCGGGATTGGGCGCGACCGCCAACGTGGAAACCGCCACCGGTATGGTTCAGGTGCTGGTTGGCAACCGGCGACTGCTGGCAGCACATGACGTCCAGATCCTGCCGGACCAAGAGGGCCAGATCGCCATGCGCGAGGCGATTGGTCAAACGGTCGCGATCGTCGCCTTCGGTGGTAGCGTGCGCGGGTTGCTCGGCATCACCGACCCGTTGCGGCCGGAAGCATCACATCTTGTGGCTGCGCTCCACAAAGCGGGCGTGCGCCACGTAACGATGTTGACTGGCGACAACCCCGCCGCCGCAAAACGGGTGGGCGATAGCGTTGGCATCGCGGACGTGCGGGCAGGCCTGTTGCCCGAAGACAAAGTAGCGGCAATCCGATCCCTGCAGGCGGAGGGACGGGTGGTCGCGATGATCGGCGACGGGGTAAATGACGCTCCGGCTCTGGCCGTGGCGGATGTCAGCATCGCAATGGGCGCGTCCGGTACCCAGGCGGCGATCGAGACGGCGGACGTCGCCCTTATGCAGGACAGGCTCGGGCAGATCCCCTATGCCATCAGCCTTAGCAAGCGCATCATGCGGGTCGTCCGGCAGAATGTTGCGTTTGCCGTCGGCGTTGTCGTCATCCTGATGGTGGGTGTCATCGGCAAGCAGGTGCACCTCGCCGGTGGGATGCTGGTGCATGAGGCCAGTGTCTTGATCGTGATCGCCAATGGCATGCGCCTGATGTGGGGAGCTGGGCGTTCGGCTAGCTATGATACGTCAAACAATCGACGAGTCGTTACCGCAGGAGGGCGCACGGCTGATCAGGCAGAACGGTAATCTATTGCATTCTAATCTGGCGGCACCACGGCACTGCGCGCGAAGGAGCGCTAATCGCCAACTTGACTAAGCTGATTCGCCGTCTGTGGACTGGTCTAGCCACAATCCAAGCCGCGGTAGCTCTTCTTATTGCGCTCGGAGTGTTGTCGATCGCGGGCAGTCTGATCGCGCAGGGATTGACGGAGGCTGCCTACCTCACGACCTATGGCCGCTCGCTGGGCGGCCTGATCCTGTGGCTTGGCCTGGATCACGTGTTTTCGTCCCTTGTCTACGCGACAGTGGCCGTTGGCCTCGGGTTGGCAATCATCGCCTGTTTTGCCGGGCGCGCCCGCTCACTGCGCAGGCGACTGGGCAACGCGTCGGCCGCAGGCTCACTGGCCCTCCACCTGGGCGTCGTTGTGGTGCTGCTAGGAGTCCTGTTGACCGCATGGTTGGCCACCGAAGAGCAACTTTGGCTACAACCCGGCACGACGGCAAGCGCCCTTGGAGTCGCAGTCAAGTTGGATGACTTCGAGATCCAATACTACACTGACCTTAGCCCACAACAATATGTGAGCCGCGGTCACGCATTTCCCGCCGGGAGCTCCCCGGAGGCGACGCAGGCGAGGCAGTTTGAGCTGATGGTCAATCACCCACTTCAATTCGGCGGTGCAACCATCTATCAATATGCCTACCGCTGGTCGGTTTCGCTCAACGTGCTTGATGCGGAGGGTGCTGAGCGTGCACTCGAGGTGTCCCAGGGGCAATCCGTCGCGTGGCCCGGCACCCACCTCTATCTGTCACTTACCGCCTTTGAGCAATACGCTGGTCAGTACCCTGAAGCTACTTTGCTCGTCCATGATGGAAACCAGCCACTCGGCGCTTGGCAGTTGGCACCGGGTGAGCGGCGCCAGCTGGCCGGCCTCTGGGTTGAGGTTACTGCCTGGCGGCCTGAGACAGGCCTACTCATCCGGCGCGACACGGGGGCACCGGTCGTCGCCGTCGGTGGCTTGTTAGTATTGGTTGGCGTGATGGTCCGGTTTTTTGCACCGCCGCCCAAACCGCGATCCAGTCCGACAACTGACAAGGAGGGGGTCGTCTGATGGAGCCCCGGCAGATTGAGGCGCTCGCACTGGTCGTCGCCATTATCTGCTATGCGGCGGCGGCCGTTGCCACCGCAGTTGGAGGCATGCTAAGGGCTAACCGGACGTTGGTGCCCTTGTTGACCGCAATTGGCCTCGCCGCAAACCTGACGGCCCTGGGCATCCGCGGATGGGTGGCGGGCCGGCTGCCCTTTGCGAGCCAGTACGAGTTTGCCATGGTCTTTGCCTCTGCAATGGTGGCGATTCTCTTCCCACTGGCGGGTCGCGGCACTGGTTCGGCCGACGGCTCACGCCAGCCGGCAGGAGAACTCCGCGAGCTCAAGGTATTTGTCCTACCAATCGCTACCGCGCTGCTGATCTGGGCGGCGCTGACCCCGCAGGAGATTCGACCGCTGATGCCGGCGTTGCGTAGCGGCTGGCTCACGTTTCACGTCGGGCTGGCGGCGGTTTCGTATGCGTCGTTTGCCGTCGCTGGTGGCGCGGGCGCCATGTACCTGCTCCGGCAACACGCTGATCAGCAGCTCTTGGCGAGGCTGGACCAATTGCAGTACCGGCTGATCGCCTGGGGATACGTCGGATTGACGTTGACGATCTTGACGGGCTCAGTGTGGGCGTACCAGGCCTGGGGACGATACTGGGGCTGGGATCCCAAAGAGACTTGGTCGCTGGTAACGTGGATTGTCTACTCTATCTACCTCCATCTGCGCCTGCGGCGCGGTTGGAGCCGTCGGAGCTGCGCGATCCTTTCGATCGCGGCTCTTGCCAGTGTGATCTTTACATTTATCGGCGTTAACATGCTCCTGCCTGGGCTGCATAGTTACAGATAGGCACGACCTAACACAGCGGAAGGGTGGCTGCCTCATGACCAAGCGCATCTGGTTGGCGCTGATCCTGCTCTATGTGCTCGCGGTCGCTGCCGGGGCGGTAAGTCACTTCACCCAGCCCGAGCGGCTCACTGCATCTACTGTCGCCGCCGAGGTCTTTGGGCGCTACTACCCCCTCCAATACCAGTCGTACCTGCAAAACAAGAGCCTATCGACCAACGAGTCCAAGTTGGAGGCCTCCCCGTACCTTAGCGTGGTTTACCAGGAGCATGGCTTTTCGATTGAGTTCAACACCACCCGCGGTCACGTCTACTCCCTGGAGGACGTCATCGCGACGGCGCGTGGCAAAGGACCGGCGTGCCTGATCTGCAAATCGCCCGAGGCACATGCGGCGGTCGCAGGTGCGGCCACCGGCGCGACATTTGCCTCACTGGCAGCCGAGATCGAGCAGCCAATCACCTGCGCCAACTGCCACAATCCGACGGACATGTCGCTACGGGTGACCAACGCGGCTCTCATCGCGGAACTCAATGCGACTGGCCGCGCGGACTGGCTGAGTGATGAGGACAAGATGCAGGTCCTGGTGTGTGCTCAGTGCCACATCGAGTACTACTGCCCACCTACCGCGCTTACGCCGACCATTCCGTGGGGCAACGGCCTTGCGCCGGATGAAATCGAGGCCTGGCAGACTGAGGCTGGCATCGTCGACTGGGTCCACCCGCTCGCGAGCACGGAGTTGCTCAAGCTACAGCACCCCGAATTTGAGACCTATCAGGACGGCTTGCACGCCAATCTCGGTGTGACCTGCGCCGAGTGTCACATGCCCCAGGTCACGACGGACGGCACCCAGCACACCGCCCATCTCTGGACAAGCCCGCTCAGCCACATTGCGGCGTCCTGCGCCAGCTGCCACGGCGACCTTCCCGCAATTGAAGCGCTATCGCGGCAAAAGCAGGCCGAGGTCTCGGACAAGACCCGCACCACAGGTGAGGCACTGGCCGCCCTGGCGACGCAGCTGTCGACGTACCCGGAGGGTACGGCAAAAGACCAGGCCCGCGAGCTGTACGCCAAGGCGCACTTCCGTTGGGACTGGATCTTCTGTGAAAACAGCACCGGCTTTCACAATTTCGCCTTGGCCAACAGCATGCTGGACGAGGCAATGAACCAGATTTCCCAGGCGAGGGCGCTGTTGCGTTAGGGCTACCCACCGGGGAGGCGTGGCCGTGAGCGTGCTCCTGCAACTGGCACTGTCGTTTGCCCGCGCGGGCATGTTCACCTTTGGCAGCGGATACGCGATGCTCGCCCTGATCCAGCGGGAGGTGGTTGATCGGCACGCCTGGCTGACGACGTCTCAGTTTGCGGACCTGGTCGCCGTTGCTGAAGTAACCCCGGGCCCCTTGACGATCAACATGGCAACCTTTGTTGGGTATCGCCTGGCGGGCCTCCCCGGGGCCTTGACCGCCACCCTCGGCCTGATCACCGGCCCGATGATCGCGCTAATCATTATTGCCAGGTACTACAGCAGCCTGCGCGATCTGCCGGCCGTCGACACCGCCTTCCGCGCCCTTCGCCCGATCGTCACCGCGCTGATCCTGTTTGCGGTATTTCGCCTTGGCCGGACGTCAATCAGCGACTGGCGCACCGGCCTGCTGTTTGTCGCCGCGATCGTCGCCCTTAGCCTGCGGGTCCACCCCCTCTGGGTAGCGGTCGGCGGCACAGCACTGGGCTTCGCCCTCTTAACGTTCGCGCGATGACGCGCACATTTGGCGCCCTTGGCGAAACCTCTATTGCCCAACATCCGTAGACCCTTACCTTGCCCGCACCTACTCCATCACCAACAAGTCATGTGAGAAAGTGTGAAACGGATCGCCGCCTTGTGGGGTGACCATGACGACATCTTCAACCCGTACGCCGGCGACTCCCGGTACGCGTATGCTTGGCTCAACGGTGAAGCACATACCGGTTTCGAGGACAGTCTGGTCGCCAGGGAAGAGAAATGGCTCTTCGTGTACGTCAATGCCAATACCGTGCCCCAGGCGGTGAGTGAATGCCTGGCCAAGGCCTGCGCCTTCGATGACGGATCTGGCCACGGCGTTAAGGCCTGCTGCGGTTATCTTGCCCGAGCACATGACTTCGATCGCTGCCGCCTGGCTCTCCATGATCAGGGAGTGCCATTCTGCAGCGCGCGCGTCCGGCTCGCCCCAGAAAACCGTCCGCCCGAAATCGGACGCATAGCCGTCGACCACGGCGCCGATGTCGAACGTGATCACACAGCCCGGCTGGATTGGAGTGTCGCCGACTTTGCGCCCCGGAACTGAACGCTCTGGGATGCCCGGACCAGAGATCCGGATGCCGGTATGAAAAGATGGGTGCGTCGCACCAAACGCCTGGAATGCACGGTCGACAGCGAGAGCGATCTCGTTGGCGGTCATTCCGAGGCTCAGCTGTGACAACACGGCGGCAAACGAGCGCTCAGTCACTGCGGCAGCCTGCCGCATTAAGGTGATCTCGTGCTGGTCCTTGATCATCCGGTACCTGGCCAACAAGGAGCTGGCGTCCATTAAAGATACTGCTGGATCGGCGCGCCGCATCGTCCAGATCCCGGCTGCCCACTGCCGGGCGATAACCCCGACACGCCGGGGCCGACCTGCACATGCCAACATCTCGGCCGCGACATCTGCCGGATCCTCAAGTGGACCGAGAATCCCATCGCCGATTACCCGGATGCTGCCTGCCCACGGGCCGTCCACCAGCGCCGCGGTAACGTGTGGCGCAGCCCCCATGCGCGGCGCCAGCACGATCGGTGCACATGTGGAAGAGAATAGCGCTCCATACACTGCGTCACCATACTTGTTGTCGTCGGTCTGGTTGTGGGCCCCTCGATCAATGCCCAGGAGGTATTGCAGGTCAGAACTCAGACCCTGCACAAACACGGCGTCGAACCCTGCACTAGGCAGGTCGGCAATCAGACGATTGACTCTTTGCTGGTAAACACTCTGCGGTATCGGCATGACGGTTCCTCCAGTCGATTTGCCCCGGCATTTGGGCGTCGAGGCCTGATTAGTCGCCAGGATCAAGGACGTGCATCTGCTCGCCACCGTACTCGACGCCTGCGCAGCGTCCCTCGCCGGCAAACAAAAGCCGGTCGGAATCGGTGGCGGTAAGCCTCACCCTGACCTGACCAAGCAGGTTTTCCTGCACTAACGGCTCCATCCGGCCATCACGAGGGCCTTTGAGGAGCACAAACTGCTCGGGGTTGGTTACGGCATCAATGGTCAGACGATGCCTGGCGTTACGCAGATCAATTGAGATGTCGTTTCCACGCCGTTCGACTCGCGCCTTGGTACGGTTGATCGATGTGAATTCGTAGAATTGGTCCTCTACGAGAAGACCGACAAGAAACCCCCGGAAACTACCGGCCAAAAACGGGATATGTCCAAGCGAGCAACTCAGCGACGCACGTCTTTCAGCAAAGTTGTTTGACTGAAGCCAAATCCAAGAAATCGGAAATGCCCGACCCCAGTTCTTTTCGACATAGCCGCGACCGCCCGTGAAATCGATCCGCTGACCGTCGATCTCCAGCTCGCCAACAAGATCCATATCCATGGCACAGACCTGGCTGTAGCACTGCATGCGCGGTAGGTAGTTGTAGAACCCCATACTCCCGGGATTGAGCAGGCTGTCGGGCCAACGCTTAGTGTTGCTGAACTCAACGACGCCGCGAGCATCCATCTGCGGTCCATCAATCTGGAGCGAAAGCCGGTCTAGGGAGAAGGAACTCGCGCCAACCTCAATAGCAAATATGCGCCGCTGCGAATGAAAGGAGTCCACAGGATACCGCAGATATTGCAGGCGCGCCCTACGCCCGTCGACCACCTGAATGAAGCTATGGGAGTCCTCTACCTGTCTGGCGAGGGATAAGCCGGGAATAAACGCAAAGACCTGCTCCTGACGCGGTTCGACCAGTTTGAAATACCAACCCTCGAAGAAATCGCGGCGTTTACCCCATCCGTGAAAGAGGTCAGGATTGCGCTGAACTGCGAACATTGACCTTCCCTCCATGACTGCTAAGCTGGCACTAGCCGGTCTCAGCCAGACTTACCAATGGTATCGGCGGACGAAGTCACCTCGACTGTCTTAGACGAGGCTGTGGCCGGCCTCACCCGGTAAAGGCGTCGGATCACGAGGCCGTGAATCAGAAACAAGCTGGCTGTCAACGAGAATGCAGCCGGCATCGACCACCGGTCGGCGATGTAGCCAACGATCGGGCTGGTGATCGAGCCCCCCAAGGACATCGCGCCAAACACCAGGCCAAAGGCGCTGCCTGATTTGCCGCGAGGAGCGATCTCCGCAGTGATGGCATTGAGGCAGGGCCGGGGCACAGAGCGAAAGATGCCGATCAGGACAAGCAATATCACCAGCACGGCAGCGCTGATCGGTGCCCAAGCAAGCGTAAGTACCAGAAGCGTGGTAATCACCGTCGAAACCAAGACCACAATCGACCGATCATAGCGGTCGCCAGCCTTGCCCCCACCAACGGAGCCGATAGTGCCGGCCAAAAGCGTAATCGTCGAGAACGCTCCGGCCACAGCCACGCTAACGCCGCGAGTTGTTGTCAGAAACGCAGGCAAGAACGATTGCAGCGCATTGCCAAAGGCGCCCGCCAGTGCCGCGGCTGCCGCAAGGGCCAGGACCGGCATCCACTGGCTGCTGAGGAGACGGCGCGCGGTCCCCGGATCACTGTCCTTAGCGACGACCTTGGGCGCCGGTTGGTCGTCCGTATCGGCAGGCAGCCGGGGGTAGACAAAAGCAAAGACAACCATCAGCAGCCCGCCGAGAACGCAGAGGATCTGCAGTGCCCCACGCCAGCCAAACCAGCCAGCCAGCACGGCCGTTAGTGCATACCCAAGAGACATGCCCAAACTGCCACCAACATTGTGCAGGGCCATGCCCATACTCACGCCAGAATACTTCGACGCCTTGGCCATTTCCGGGAAGCTGGCTGGGTGGAAGGTCGCGTTGCCCAGCCCAGTAACGACGCGGGCCAGCAACATAAGCGGCAGGGTTGCCGATAGCGAGAAAAGGGCCGACCCGCCAACGGCAAAACCAAAGCCCAGCAGCATCAGTCTTCTTGCTCCCAAGAAGTCGACGAGCAAACCAGCGGGAAACTGGGCAAGCCCACCGCTCAGACTGCCGACGGCAACGATTATGCCCATATCCGTGTAACTGAGCGCGAGTTCTTCGCGGATGAAGATCAGCAACACCGGTAGGGATGACGACAGCACATGCTCCAGGGCGTGAGCGGCAACCAACAGGTTACGTGCGCGATCAAGGGTGGCGCGGGATGGACGATCCCCGCCGTGTGCAGAGCCCGGCTGATGTGATTGGCGCAAGTGATGGCCTCTTTTCGCCTCCGTCGTGCATTCAGCGGAGATGTGATGTGTCATTGAGGTAGTGCGTAATCACTGAGTGCCCCTGGATGGTTAGACGATGTACCCCGGTATCACCGGAGCGAAACCTGAACCATTGGCCCTCGAGATAGGGGGACCATAGTGGCACTCCGTAGATGATCTGCAACAGCACGCTCAGAGTACCGCCATGCGCAACGACCAGGACGTGATCGTCGGCATGGCAATCAGTCAGCTCAGCGTAAAATGACAGCACGCGAGCCACGTGATCAAAGTGCGACTCGCCACCGGCGGCCGGAACGTAGGATCGCACGCCGCCCGGAGGCTTGGGGTACCTTACCTGTGCTTGGCTGATCAATAGCCCGCTCAGTCTGCCCAAATCAAGCTCGGCCAGCCGCGGATCATGGATAACCTCGGCGCCACCAATCGCTACAGCCAGGATCTCGGCAACCGCCATGGCCCTGAGCAAAGGGCTGCTGTACAACACGTCGCAAGCGTACCCCTCGTCGACCAGGCGTGCTGCCAACAACCTGGCCTGCCGGACTCCCTCCGCGGTCAGCGGGGCGTCCCAGCCGCCGCCTTCAATCCGTGCTTCATCGTCCGCCAGCGATCGGCCATGCCGGATCAGGGTGAGTTCCACAGACAATCGCCTCCGATCAAGCCCAGCCGGCCGTCTGGCCACAGCATCCTGATCACAGCTTTCGTTCCCAACCTAGGCGAATCTTGCTGGAGGATGCGAGCAGTTGCATGACTGTTCGGGTAGCGCAGGACATATCCTTAGGTTTGCGAAGTACATACAATTGACACAACCCCAACGGAGGAGCTGTTTACCCAGGAATTAGACCGTCGATCGTTTGTCACCCTGCTGCTAACGATGCTCACGATGGCTCTGGGCGTGGGCTTGATTATCCCCTTGCTGCCGACTTACGCCTCGGACATGGGTGCGTCCGGTCTCTGGATTGGGCTGATCTTCGGCGCCAATCCCTTCATTCGGGGCGTTTTTACCTTGTTCATGGGCTCCCTGTCCGATCGGATGGACAAGAAGACGCTGATCCTGATTGGCCTCGGCGGCTATATGTTTGTCGCAATCGGCTTTATCTTCTCCTCCCAACCATGGCATCTGTTTGTCATGCGCGTTCTGCAAGGCGCCTTCTCCTCCGCGGTCATGCCTGTCGCACGCGCATACGCCGGTCACTTGGCGCCGCGGGGCCAGGAAGGACGGATCATGGGACTTTTCAACCTCGCCTTTTTTGCCGGCTTTGCCCTTGGCCCGCTGACCGGCGGACTCATGGCTGACAGCCTTGGCATGGCCGCACCTTTTTTAGGTATGGCAGTGCTAACCGGAATCGCGCTGGTTATGGCCTTTGCCTTTGTACCCTCGCAACTCCCCGTCCGAGATGCATCCGGCAACCTGCCGCCGCGCAGGCGGGGCGTCGACCTACGGCCGTTGCAGGACCGCCATGTCGTTGGGCTGATTGTCGGAAGAGCCATGCTTGCGGTTGGTCGCGGCGTCTTTTCCGCGCTGATGCCGATCTTTGGCGAGAGCGTGCTCGCTCTGGGCTCCGCTCAGATTGGACTGGTCGTTACCTTGCGGTCAACGCTTGAGTCAACTTTGCAGGCCCCCATGGGGCGCGCGGCTGACGTACTCGACCGTCGACTCATCGCGATGATCAGCTTTCTTCTGATCCCAGTGGCACTGGTTTTGATTCCAACCTCCAAGACCCATACAGCATTGATCCTGTTTGCGGTGCTGATGGGACTCGGTTCGGGCGCGGGCATTCCGTCGATCACTGCGATGACGGTCGAAAAAGGCCGGGCATGGGGGATGGGCTCGATAATGGGCCTTGAGGGCGTGTCCATGAGTTTTGGCATGGCCCTCGGATCTTCGTTCAGCGGTGCCTTGATGGAGGCAACCTCGGTCCACACAGCCTTCCGGACGGCAGCGGCCATCGGCTTGGCGGGCATTGCTGTCTTCTGGGTGTTGACCAAGGGCTACCGACCAGGCCGCTACGTACAGGCAGTCGGTGCCGCGCGCCCGGCGGACCAGGACGATGGCGGCGAGTAGCCGTTGCATTGCTCAACGGTCGGGGGTGGTCAGCGGGGTCACACGCCGGGATAACTGATTGCGTCCCCCCACCCCTGCACTTCCGCGAGGAAACCACTTTCCGCTAGGAGGCCCGCAGCCCAGAGGAACACCCGGTCGCGCTCAGGGATCTCGGCCAGTCGCAGCCACTGCAGATCTGCAAGCACCTGACATTCCGCATCAATGTCTGGATCTGTGCCAAGCAGCGGTTTCTGGTCACCGATGTCGACGAGAAAGGAGATCGTCTGATCATCGGGAGCATAGCAGACGGACGAGGTCTGCCGGACGATCGTCCCGATGACCTGGCACTCTTCGTGCAGTTCACGCAACGCCCCTTGGGCCGGCGTCTCGCCGATCTCAAGCGCACCACCGGGGAGACACCACCATTCGGCACCCTGGCTGCGGTGCTTGACCATCAACACTTGCTCATCGCGCACGACGATTGCCTGTACGCGCGGCGGTCTTGTCCGATGCCTTGGCTTATCTCCCGCTAACCTAGCCGATGGCAGCGTCGCACTGTTCATGCCCTGGCGAGGCTTAGCGCTTTTCGCATCTGGTCGACAAACCACAAGTACTCCTCCTGACTCTCGTAGTTCATCTTGATCGCCCCGGTGGTCTCACGTGAAGCTCGTGTTATCCGTTGCAGCTTGGCCATGAAGCGAATGGCCGACTTCGGCGGCACGGTGACTACTGTGTATGATACGCTATGAGCGCAGACGCGCGGACCACCACGATTAACAGACGGGCCGATGCCCCGCAGTTTGACCCCGACGCAGCCAAACAGCAACTTTAGGGCAACAAGCAGACAAGGCGTTCGGCCAAACTTGGTGCAAGGGGATGAGTCCTGTGGCAAGGTACTTTGTGGTCCACAACTACATTAAGGATCCCGCGACCACTTGGTCGTTTTTTGGGCAGGGAGCACCGGGCCTGGCCAAGGCGATGGCGGCTGGCCAGACTCCAGCCAGATGCCTCATGACGTGGAATCCATGGGCCCACGGCCGTGGAGAGCATGTGTTTTGCCTTTGGGAGGCAAGCAAACCGCAGGACATCGACATCGTGTTAAAGGATAGCGGGATGGCGGAGTACATCAGCAGCGATATCATGGCTGTTGATGAGATTGACTGGGCACAACTGGCAAAAGGATAGCTGATAACCGGTAGCCGGTAGGCGCGTCTGCAGGACTCAGCCGGTTTGCCGCTCAGAAAGCGACGGATCGCCGCTACGTGCTTGCGGTAGATGGATAGGGGGAATTCAATGAGCATCGAAAGACTTGCATCTCATCTCAATGGGCTGTGTGAGGCCCGGCAATTCAAGACCAACTGGTACCTCAAGGACCTGCGCTCCGGCGAAGAGGCCGACCGCGGGGGCGATGAGGTTGTCGCTTCAGCCAGCACGCGTAAGATCTCCATCCTGATGGCAGCGCTCAAGGCAGTCAACGACGGCAAGTTCAAGCTTGAGCAGCCCGTGACCATGGAGGAGCGTTACCAGCACAACACCTCTGGTTGCTTCCAGCACTTTTTGCCCGGTTTCTCGATCAGCTTTCGCGACGCCCTGGTGATGATGATCATCGTCAGCGACAATACCTGCACCGGCACGATTGCGGATATGGTCGGACTGGACGAGATCAACCGCTACTGCCGTCATCTGGGCCTGAGCTCGACCGTGCACCGGTACGGCCTGCCACCGCAGGATCTTGTGCAGGGCGTCGAAGCCGGCACCGTCACGAGCGCACGCGACCAGGGCCGCCTGCTTGACCTGATCCTGGCCGGTACGCGTACGGCAAGCGCCGCCACGCGGCTCGGTTGCACGCCGGAGCTTGTCCGGCTGGGGCTTGACATACTGTCGTGGCAAAAGCTAAACACTCGTCTGCCCTCGCTGCTGCCGGCGGGCACGACCGTCGCGCATAAGACCGGCACGGGCCCCCACAACTTCAACGATGCGGGCATTGTCTATCACGAGGGAGAGCCACTTTTCATCTTGACGTGCTACACCAGCGACGTGCCACTAGAGGTCGCAGGCGGCGCCCCCGGCCACGCCGCTGCGGCCAGCCTCATTGGCAGACTGGCCCGCACTGCCTACGACGAGCTGACACTCGAATAGATCATGGGCGTGGCCCTCAGGGGTTGTGGTTTGGGGGCCGCGCTCATCCTAGGCAGGGCGGAGATTCACCAGCCTGGAGGTGCCGCGGAGAAATGCGGATTTCGGCAATGCGGCGGGTTCCATTGACCATGGCGATTGCGCTCTTGCTTTGCGCCAGTTCCCTGCTGACTGCGTGCAGCAGCGGCGATCAGGTCCCGGCGGTACAGCGGGTCAGCGAGCCCGTCAACATTGACGGTCTGGCTGACGGCTATACGGGCCAACCACTGGAGATCGCGGGCGCAAAAGTCTATATTGCCCACGATGGAAGCCAGCTATACGTCCATGTAACCGCCCCGGCGGCGGGGTGGATCTCGGTTGGCTTCAACAAGCCCGACGGCGGCATGGACGGTGCCAACTTGATCCTCGGGATGTTAACTGAAATCGGCGGGACGATCAGCAACGAACTAGGGCGCGGCACCGCGCACTCACCAGCAGCCGAAGCGGCAGATTTCGAGGTTGTGCTGAAGACCAAGCCTGAGGGACTAACCATGGAGTTTGCCTACCCGATGCAGTTCCCGGCCAACGGCGGATTTGCCCTCGCGGGACTGCGCCCGGGCGATGAGTTTACCCTCCTGGTGGCCTACCACCAGACCTCAACTGCATATACCCGGCATACAGCGCGTGGCGCCCTGCAGGTAAAAGTTGGCCGCTAGATCCTGCCTGTCGACGGCAGGATCGGGGCGAGCATGGGCTCGCCTCCCCGGCCCGCAAGTGCGGCCAGCCGGTCCCCGACAAACTGCACAAGCGCATCGGGGTCACCGTACGCCTGCAAGTCCGCGTACGCGACTCTGATGGCTGGCAAAAAACCTGCTTCACGCCAGGCCCCCGACAGGTGGGCACAATCAAGCAATGCGTCGTAGTATCCCCGCTGGGCCATGCGGCCGCCCGTGAAGACAAAACCCGCCACCTGCCGCAGGTACCTTGATTGCGGGAGCCGGCTACGCACGCGCGCCAAGGCCCCTGCGAGCTGGGCGGTATTGGCGATCACCTGCCGCGTGCCAAGCAGGCTCTCCGGCACCTTAACCGCGCTCAAAAACGCCGCATAGTGCTCCGGTGAAGTGCAGTACTCCTCATGTGGACGACCGAACGGACGGTGCACAACTAGATCGGCCAATCGTTGCAGCGACTTAAGACGATACGGGCCGAAGTGCTCGGGCCCGTCCCACAGCACGGCGCACGGCCCGAGCGGCGGCGCGGTAATGACACCGCTGACTTGCGGTCGCAGTTCGTCATCGATCCAGCCGCGCTTGGTCCCACCAAACCCCTGCAATAACTCCTCTAACGCCCCGGAAACCGCCTCCGGCAACTCCATCTGCCAGTGCGCGTTGGGTAACGAGAGCCCCCGCGACACGAGGTATGCCGTCGCCGCGCCTTGGTCGCCGTTGTAGAGCACCTGCCCCGGCAAATGCCTGACAAGCGCAGCGAAAAGCGCCGCTTCGGAGGATAGGGTGCCGGGTTGTCTGTGATTGTCCATGCTCTGGTGCTTTGCCTCAGGCCTCGGGTGTCCCTGCCGTCCGCGGGTCCTCCCGGACCAGGAATTCCATCGCCGCCAAGTATCCGTAGGTCCCTAACCCGCTGATGACGCCCGTCACAACTCCGCTAACGACTGATCGCCAGCGAAATTGCTCGCGGGCAGCGATGTTGGTTAGATGAACTTCCACCGCCGGCAACCCAACTGCGGCAAGCGCGTCGCGGATGGCAACGCTGTAGTGCGTGTAACCGGCGGGGTTGACAATGATCGCATCGGCCCAGCCAACCGCAGAATGGATGTCATCAATGATTGCGCCTTCTGCTGAACGCTGGACGATGCGGACGGCGACGCCGAGTTGAGCCGCTCGGGTGCTGATCTGATCGTCTATATCAGCAATGGTTGCCAGACCGTATGTCTGCGGCTCGCGCGTGCCAAGCAAGTTGAGATTTGGGCCATGGATCACCAGAAGGTTCAATTCAATTCTCCTCTCTCGCTTCGCAGCAGCACCGAGACCACACGTCCTGCGTCGAGATCGCCCCTGACCACGATGTCACCAGGTGCTCGGGCGAGGACATAGCGCACGGATCCGTTGCGGCGTTTCTTATCTTGCTGCAAGTGCTCAACCAACTTCGCCGCCGACAGAGCGATTGGCAGATCAGCCAGGGTCGTGGGTAGGCCTAGCGCTCTGAGCATGGACCGCGTGCGTCGAGCGAGGCCCAGTTGAGCAAAGTCGGTTTCCTCGGCAAGCACTGCCGCTAGCGAGAGGCCAACCGAGACCGCATGACCGTGACTGACCGCCCCGAAGCCCGCCGCGACCTCAATGGCATGCGCAAAAGTGTGGCCCAGGTTCAGAGCCATGCGCTGTCCGGTGTCCCGCTCGTCGGCCTCGACCAGGTTAGCCTTGACCCTTGCGCAACACGTGACGATCATCGTCATTAGAGCAGGGTCCCGGGAGAGAACAGCCTCAGCATTCTCTTCGAGCAGCGAAACTAGGTCTTCGCCACCGACAATGGCGGTCTTGACTACCTCGGCCAACCCTTCCCGGTATACCGCCTCGGGCAGTGTGGCCAGGGTCTGGAGATCAGCCACGACTGCGGAAGGTTGGTGAAAGGACCCGATCAGATTCTTGCCAGCCGGGTGGTTGACGGCCACCTTGCCGCCAATACTTGCATCCACCTGCGCAAGCAGGGTCGTCGGCAGTTGCACGACGCGTATCCCTCTCAAATACGTCGCGGCGGCGTATCCTGCTACATCGCCGACCACGCCTCCCCCAAGGGCGAGGACCACAGTGTCCCGATCGCAGTGCCGGTCGATCAGGAAATCGTATATTTTGCCGGCCGACACCAGGGACTTGCCGCCTTCCCCCCCTGGGATGAGCAACGATCCGGCCATACTGGTGCCGACTGCTTGGCTCAACGGGTCAAGCCATAGACGCCCGACCGTCTCATCGGAGACGACGACGGCCCGGCAATCGCCGAGGACCACGCCCGCAGAAGACAGGGTTTTAGGCAGTCTGGTCAGCAAACCGTACCCCACGTGGATCTCGTAGGGCCGACTTAGATCGACTTTGACGATCTGCTCACCGCAGTCAGGGGTCTGCATCGTTAGGCAAGCCCCAGGCGAGCGATCACCGAGTCCACGACCTGCTCCAACTCCGCGTCTGCGTCGACGAGGATGTCGCGAGCATCCTGGTAGAAGGGCGTCCGGTCATATAACAGATCCTCGACCACAAAGCGCCTCTCTCGCTCGTCGATCCCGTCGAGCAAGGGTCGGCCGCTTACGCCACGGGTGCGGGCAAGAATTGCGTCGACGGAAGCGGAGAGAAAGACAACCTTACAGGTATTGCGCAATGCGCGCCGGATCGTCCGGTCGCACACGGCACCACCGCCAACGGCGATGACGCAGCAATCCTCCGCCAGTGCGCGCTCGATCGCCTGCCGTTCGAGAGCTCGGAATCCAGCCTCGCCGGCTCTGGCAAAGACGGCGGCAACTGTGGCACCGGTCGAGCCCTCCACAAGCTCATCCGTGTCGACAAATCGCAGCCCCGTCCGCCTGGCCACGGCCCTGCCGACGGTAGTTTTGCCACTACCCATGAAACCAACCAAAGCAATCCTGTGCGTCATGAACTTGTCCCTCCCCGGGGTACGCCCTCACTCGCGAACTCGTAGGCAACGCCAAGCACTGCGTCCTGCCCATGCCGTGCAAGCCAGGCATTGGCGAGGGCGATCGCCACCATGGACTCCGCAACCACCGCGGCACTGCCGACGGCGCAGACATCCGAACGTTCTCTGTGCGCTTTCGCGCTTTGCCCAGTTCGCAGGTCAATTGACTGCAATGGGGTACCCAGCATTGGTATGGGCTTGTGCGCAGCACGAGCGAAGATCATCTCGCCGTTCGAGACGCCCCCCTCAATTCCGCCGGCGTTGTTGCTCGGGCGGGAGATCGCGGTACAACCACAGGCATCAGAGTAGATCTCGTCATGCACGCGCGACCCTGGGACCGCCGCCAGTTCGAAACCGCCACCGATCTCAACGCCCTTGACCCCATTAATGCTCATCAGTCCGCCCGCAATCGCGGTGTCTAGGCGACGGTCCCAATGCACATAGCTGCCAAGGCCGGCCTGCACTCCCAGCGCCGCTACCTCAAACCGGCCGCCGAGCGAATCGCCTTGTGCCCGAGCCTGGTCAATTGCCTGGATCATTGCCCGCTCGGCCACGGCATCTGGACAACGGACCGGCGACCCCTCAGCTGCATCGGCAAGTGCCTTGGCGATAGCCTGGTTTCGCATGCGCTCCGCCGCCGGGGGCAAATCGGCTGTTACGTCCCCGATAGCTGCCACCCAACTGACCACCGAAGCACCCACCTGCCGGAGCAGGCATTTGGCAAGATAGCCGCAGGCAACGCGAGCAGCGGTTTCACGGGCACTGGCTCGCTCGGCAACGGGCCGCATATCGATGAAACCGTACTTGCTGGCCCCCGCTAGATCGGCGTGGCCTGGCCGCGGAACCCAGATCGGACGGGACTGCCCTGCCCAGTTGGGGTAGTCCCGGTTGGGGATCCAGACTGCGATCGGCGCCCCAACAGTCTTGCCCTCGTAAAGGCCGGCCGTTACCTCGATCTCGTCGCGTTCGATCGAGGCGCGCCCACCCCGGCCGTAGCACCATCGCCGGCGAGACTGCTCGCGCGCCATGTCTTCAATTGACACGGGAATGCCGGGCGGCAGGCCTTCGACAATGACCGTCAGGCCTGGTCCGTGCGATTCGCCAGCGGTCAAGAACCTTAACACAGCCACCACTCCCCCACGGTCTTTGTTAGTGCGTCGCGCATGCTATCTGCCGGCGCCGCGATACCCGTGAACAGCTTGAACGCCCTCACTCCTTGCCATAGCAGCATCTCCAAGCCCGGCACGACCCTGAGGCCACGTGCTTCGGCGGCGCGACTCAGCCCGGTTGGGCCAGACCCATAGGCGAGGTCAACCAGAACAGCGCCGGGGAGAGAGCGTTCAAGCATGGGGATGACCGTGGCCCTCGCGGCGGCGGGCACGGTGCTGACGATCAGGTCGGCGGACGGCAAGGACGATTCAAGCTGATCGTAGCCGCCAGTAGCCCAATTGACGGCCGGAAACATTGCCCTGAGGCTCGCGCACATTGCTTGCGCCCTGCTCTCGGTGCGGTTATGGATGGCGATCGATGCAGCTCCCGCCATGGCCAACTGGGCAACACACCCACGAGCAGCACCGCCAGCACCCAGGACGGCACAGTGTTTGCCGACCGGCGCCATGCCGGTGCGCACAGAAAGGGCGTCGAGGAGGCCCGGCCCGTCAGTATTGTGGCCGCGACAACGTCCATCTGCCTCAAAGATCAGGGTGTTTACAGCGCCCGCCGCGGCCGTCAGCGCGTCGACCTCAGTGCAGAACGCAACAGCCGCCTGCTTGTGCGGGATTGTCACGTTCACGCCCCGCATCGCGTTGCGGGCGGCGGCAAGCCATGTCGCTAGCTCGCCCGGTGCGACGGGGATCGCGGCATACCGCCAATCGATGCCCGCTGCCGCGAGGGCCGCATTGTGCATATCTGGCGAGTAGCTCTTCTCAAGCGGCCAGCCGATCACGGCAAGTTCCGGGGGGCCTACCCCATACCCACTCACCGGAGTGTCCCCGTGCCGATGGCAGATTGCAGAGATGCAACAAAACCAGGATACGAAACCTCAACGCAATCCGTGTCATCGAGAACCGTTTCATCGCGTGCCGCAAGGCCAGCTACCGCAAATGCCATCGCAATCCGGTGATCACGATAGGTGGTTATCCGCGCACCGCGCAGGGGCTTGCCGCCGCTGCCCTCGAGGACGAAGCCGTCCGGCGTCTCTTCCGCGTCCACTCCCATCTGGCGAAGGTTGTTGACGATGGCTGCGATGCGATCGGTCTCTTTGTGCCGGAGCTCGGCGGCTCCCCTGATGACCGTCCGCCCGCCTGCCAACGCCGCCGCCACCGCCAGGATCGGCAATTCGTCGATCAGCGTTGGTATCTCATCGGGCCCAATCTCGGTCCCGCTTAAATTGCTGTTGCGCGTCCGAATGTCGGCAACTGGCTCGCCGCCGCCATTCCGTGAAAACACCTCCAGCCGACAGCCCATGCGCTGGAGTACGGCAAGAAAGCCGCTGCGTAGCGGATTGATGCCGACTCCCGTCACGGTCACATCGCCGTGTGGGACAATGGCGCCCGCCACCAGCCAAAACGCCGCAGACGAGATGTCCCCTGGCACGGTTACGTCCGCTCCGACCAGATGTTGCGACCCCCGGATCGTGATCAGGCCGCCTGCGTCCCCATCGACCGTGATGGAGCCACCAAAGTCAGGCAGCAGACGCTCGGTGTGATCACGGGTGCGCGATGGCTCGACTACCGAGGTTTGCCCGGTGGTAAACAGCCCGGCGAGCAGGATGCAAGACTTGACCTGCGCACTGGCGACCGGTAGGCGGTAATCCTTCAGCGGATGGAGCACACCCCCCAGGACCACCACTGGGGCCAAGGCACCGTCCTGGCGGCCGTAGATCTGAGCGCCCATCAGGCGCAGAGGTACCGCTACGCGCCGCATGGGCCGTGAACGCAAAGAACTATCACCGCTCAGAACGCTCATGAACGGTTGCGCTGCCAATACACCGGCAAGCAACCGCATGCTCGTACCAGAATTGCCGCAATCAAGAACGTCGGCCGGTTCGAGCAGTTGGCCCCTGCCCTCGATGATGATCGTGTCTTCGTTACGCTGGATGCCTGCCCCCAACTGGGCCAGGCACCTAAGCGTGGACGCGCAATCGGCCCCTGGTGCATAGCCACGGATGACGCTCTTGCCCCGTGCGATGCTTGCCAGTATCGAAGCTCGATGAGAGATCGACTTGTCGCCTGGCACGGTGAGCTGCCCAACCAGGCTCGATGGCGCAGTGATGCGCATCACCTTAGCGTTCCCCCGCAGTTGCTGCCGGTGCGGCACACGTACCCACCGGCGGATGCATCCGGCGTCCTACCGCGGTTGCAGCCGCGGCAAGGGATCTATGTAAATCAGCGATCTGCTCCAGGTAGAGGGACTGCGGGCCGTCGCACAACGCGGTTTCCGGATGAGGGTGAGCCTCGACAATGATCCCGTCTGCCCCGGCTGCGATGCCGGCCATCGCCATTGGGATCACCAGGTCGCGCATCCCAGTCGCATGCGATGGGTCGACGATGATCGGGAGGTGCGTTAGTCGCTTAATCGCTGGCACCGCGCTTAGATCGAGGGTAAACCGGGTGTAGGTTTCAAAGGTGCGGATGCCGCGCTCGCACAGGACTACCTGATCGTTGCCTTGAGCAAGGATGTACTCGGCGGCCCCCAACCACTCGCTGATAGACGCCATCATGCCTCGCTTGAGCATGACCGGTTTTCGCTGGCGACCGACCGCCTGCAGCAAGGAGAAATTCTGCATGTTGCGTGCACCGATCTGGAGCATGTCTGCGTACGATGCCACCAGGTCGACCTGCTCGGGCGCCATTACTTCGGTCACTACAGGCAACCCGGTCGCGCGGCGCGCCTCCGCCAGGTAGCGCAGGCCTTCCTCGCCAAGACCCTGAAACGTGTATGGAGTCGAACGAGGTTTGAAGGCTCCGCCGCGAAGCATTGCGGCACCGGAAATTCGGGCGGCGCGCGCGGTTTCGAGGAGCATCTCGCGTCCCTCGACGGAGCACGGACCGGCGATCAGCACCACGGCTGTGCCTCCGATCGAAACTCCGGCGCAGTTAACGATAGTCGGCACTGGGTGTAGGGCCCGCGACGTCAGGGTTACTGGCAGCGCCGGCTTTGGTGCTACTTCGGTTGGCGTCATGCCTGCTCACCGCCGTTTACCGCAAGGTCGGGCCGCAATGCGCGAGCCTCGCCGAGATAGACGTGCCTGATGTCGGCCCGGGCGATAGAGGACTCACAGGTTAGCAGCATTCGGATAACCCCCGGCATGCTGCCCACCACCGACGGGGAAACCATGTCCAGCAAAGGAACATCGTCAAGGCCGAGACTGCGGGCGCCACGGGCAGGAAAGGCCGCATCAAGGTCAGGTGTTATCACGAAGATAATCGAGATGATGGCGTCGGATTCCAGCTTATTGGCCGTCATCGTCACGCTGACCAGCTCGCGACTCGCCGCGAGAATCGCCTTCTCACTGTTGACCGGAACGCTGATCGCGCCTCGGATTGCGCTTACTGTCATCTTTGCGCCTCCTCCGTTAGGGCAAATGAGCCGAGCACTTTGCACAGATCCGTCTTGGCTGCCAGCTCATCCAGCGCCGACTTGATGGCCCAGTCCTCGATGTGCCCCTCAAACTCAATGAAGAACACGTACTGCCAGGGACTGTGGCGGGTTGGTCGGGATTCGACCCGGGTCAGCGTGATCGAACGACAAGCGAAGGACGCCAGGGCCATGAAAAGAGCGCCGGGCTGATGGGGGAGCGAGAGCATGACAATGGTCTTGTTGCGCCCGCCTCTCTGGCGCGGCGCGCGTTCAACCCGGTAGAACCGTGTGAAGTTGTCCCGCCCAGACTGGATGTTGGTCGCGATGGTGGTCAAGCCATAGCGTGAAGCAGCCTCGGCCGAGGCTATTGCCGCGACCCCGGGCTTACGCTCCTCGGCGATCGCGCGCGCGGCTCCGGCGGTGTCGTAGTAAGGCAGGGACTCGACATTGAGGGACTCGATGTACTCGCGGCACTGGGCCAGTGCCTGTGGGTGGGACATTACCTGCCGGATGTCGGCTAGGGCCGTGCCGGGGAGTACGATCAGGCAGTGCTCAATTGGGATGACTATCTCACCGGTAACCGTGAGATGGCTCGTGCTGAGCAGGTCGTACGTCTCGCCGATGCTGCCGGCGATCGAGTTTTCGACGGGCACCACGCCTGCATCCAGCGATTGGTCAGTGATCCTGGCAAACACGTCATTGAGCACACGACACGGTTGGAGTGCTGCGCACGGCTCAAGGAGTGCCGCCGCACGTTGCGAGTAGGCACCAGGCTCGCCTTGATAACCTACCTGCCGATCTTGTTTGTGGTTAGCTCGCAAAACCCCATTTGGATCATCGCCTCCGATTGATCACGTCCTCCGGATCGGAAACCGCAGCCGGGCAAACAAAAAGCCCGTCCCCTGAAGGGACGGGCAAATGACCCGCGGTACCACCCTTGTTGGGCCTCAGACGAGGCCATCTCTTCGGATACGGGCCGGATGGGCCGATATCCTATCCCTGTAACGGGGGCTCCGGCGGCGCCTACTCGAAGCACAAAGGCCTCTTTGAGCACCGCGGCTCACAGGTGAACTTCAGCTGCTCTCCAGAAGTCCTCGCACCAACCGGACATTCTCTTGGTCTGAAGGAGTCAGCGTACTCTCCTGATCTCAGCCGCTAACGTGATATGAAAGTGATGATACGGGCAGAAGAGCGCGGCTGTCAACCTCAAATTGCGGTAGGTTGTCGGCTAATCCCGTTGGCTGAAGGCACCCACGCTCCCCGCAAAGAAGGCTCTCCCACGATCGCGACAATGTTTGGCAGTAAGGGGATGACCGCCGCATGCAAGACCTGAGCCTATTCGACGTCCTTGGTCCGGTGATGATCGGTCCATCCAGCTCGCACACGGCGGGCGCCACACGGATCGGTTGGCTGGCACGCCAGATCATCGGCGCCCCGCCTGCCGCTATCACCCTGCGCTTTGAGCCAGGCCTGATGCACACCTACAAAGGCCACGGGACGGACGCGGGACTAGTCGCAGGCCTGCTCGGCCATCGCGAGGATGATCCATTTATCCGCTCAGCACTGGCAACGGCAAAGGCCGCCGGCCTCGGTCCAGCCGTGGAGCCGCTGGCCGCCGCTGGCCCTCGCAACCGGATGGAATGTGACGTACTGACGGTCAATGGCGATCGCCGACGAGTGCTGGGTGTCTCAGTCGGAGGCGGCAACGTTATCATCGCCCAGATTGACGACATCGAGACGCATTTGGATGGGTCATCCGGTGGTCTCTTGCTGCAGCACGATGGCACCGCCGCGGATCAAGGCGTGTTGGCCGAGCTGGGCCGGCGCGGTTTCTGGGTCGATGCGATGCGCGAGGGCAGATCGCTGTCAGGTCCAGCCAGCAAGGGCGGGCATTGCACCAGAGGATTGACCTTTGTACCCGGGCCGGTAGCCCCCGATCAAGCTCAGATGGCCCGCCTTGTATCAGAGCATGCGTCGCAGGGGCTGCGCGAGGCCCGTTGGGTCCCTGGGCTGCGCGATCTCCGCCTCAACCCGGCGGATCGTCAGGCGCTCTTTGCGAGCGGAGCTGACTACCTACGTCTCGCACAGGGACAGGCGCAGGCATTACCTTCGATCGCCGTCCAGTATGAGCAGGGGCTGACTGGTCGTTCGGCGGAGTCTATCCGCGCGGAGGCACGCGAGCTCTTAGAGGTCATGCGCGAAGCGGTCAAGACGGGCCTGGAGCAGCCGTTAAGGCTGATGGCCGGATTTGTGCCCGGCGACGACGGCAAGCGGGTTTGGGCGCGGGCGGCGGATGGCAAAGCTCTGGTCGGCAGCCGGTTTGCCCAGGCGATCGCGCGCAGCCTGGCAGTCGCGGAAGTTAACGCCTCCATGGGCAAGGTCGTGGCCGCCCCCACTGCAGGCTCGTGCGGCGTACTCCCGGGAGTGGTGCTCACGGTCGCCGAGCGCACCGGTGCGCCTGACGTACGAATCGTCGACGCGTTGCTGATCGCCGCAGCAGTGGGGGCAATCGTCGGCCGCGTGGCGTCCTTCAGCGGCTCCGTGGGCGGATGCCAGGGAGAGGTTGGCATCGCGGCAGGTATGGCTGCTGCAGCGGCAGCGTACCTCGGGCAGGGAGATGGAGACGCGATCTTCCATGCTGCAGCAATGGCAATGAAGAATCTGATCGGCCTGGCCTGTGATCCTGCCGCCGGACCGGTCGAGGTCCCATGCATCAAGCGCAATGTGGGCGGCGTGTCGATCGCCCTCAGCGCGGCTGAGATGGCGTTGGCTGGCGTGCGCAGCGCCATCCCGTTTGATGAAGTGATCCTTGCCCTCAAGAACGCGCAGGATCTGCTCCACGAGGACCTGAGGGATAATACGCTAGGCGGGCTCGGCAGCACGCCGACCGCAGCTCAGCTTAAGCAGCGCTGGGAGTGTATGTGCAGGTAGTTGCTCCGCAGGAGGTGAGTCGGGTGCAAAACGTCGTCGTGATCAACGGAAGCCCCCGTCGGGCGGATGGTGCAACCGGTATGGTGCTGGCGCCCTTCGTTGACGGAATGCGCGAGGCCGGTGCCGACGTCGAGATCATCTGCGTGGAAGACATCCAGCCTATGCAGTGTGCCTGCGGTCAGATGTACTGCTGGTACAAGCGGCCCGGCATATGCTGCATGCAGGATGGCATGCAAGAGATTTATCCTCGTCTCAGACGGGCACAGACACTGGTGCTGGCAACACCCGTGTACATTCCATTGCCAGGTAGGATGCAGGACTTCATCAACCGGCTCTGCCCCCTGATCGTGCCTCAGTTGACAACACGCGATGGACGCACTCGCGCACGTTGGCGTGATGAAGTCCAGATTGAGCGCATCGCACTCGTGGCAACGGGGTCTTGGTGGGAGAAGGCCAATCTGGAGACCGTGCTTCGGATAGCGGTTGAGATTGCCGAAAGCGCGAGCATACCGTTTGCCGGAGCCGCCCTCAGACCGCACGCCTGGTTGATGCGGGACAGCCGCGGCTTGACGCAGGCAGGTCAGGCAGTCGCGGCAGCCCTACACAGAGCTGGAGCACAGCTCGCTACGGCGGGGATGATCGATGAAGCAACGCAAGAAGCGATCAGCCAGCCACTGATTGAGCGGGAGGATCTGCTGCAGCGATACAACCTGATCTCCAAGGCTTGATCGCCGTGCAGACCTAACCGCCGTCCCTACCGCTGGCAATCGTCACGGCCGCTGCTTTTTGGTGCGGCACCATGCCCTTGCGGGCCTTGATTGCCTTCCAGTGGCCTGACCGGTAGCGCATCAGGGTAAGTCCGCCGCGCAGCAATTGGTCCAGGGCCATTGCCACCCACACGCCGAGGAGTCCCCACCCGAGCTGCACACCAAGGATCCACGCGCCGACCAATCTGACGCCCCAGTTGCCGATGGCGGTAATGTACATGACCCACTTGGTGTCACCCGCGCCGCGCAGGGCACCCGCCAACACCTGTGCAACCGCCAGGGCCGGCTGGGCGAGAGCGGTAATCCGCAGGCAATTGGCCGTCAGGGAAACCACCTCTGGATCAGCGCTGTACAGCTGGGCCAGTGGCACTGGCAGCACTAGGAAGAGCGCCGTGGCGATACCGGCCGCGTACATCGAGATGCGCAGCGACTCGTAGCCGGAATTCTCCGCGCGCTCCGGGTTGGCCGCGCCCAGGTTTTGCCCGACCAGTGATGTAGCAGCCAGGCCGAAAGCAAACCCTGGCATGAATGATAGCGACTGGATGCTCATAGCGATGGAGTTTGCGGCGATCGAGGCTGTGCCCATGCCGGCGATAAACACCGTGTAGAGGATCTGCGACCCCTGGTGGATCAATTGCTCCATGGCGGCGGGCACGCCGATGTGCAGAATGTCGCGCAGGACGGAAAAGTCCATCTTGAATAGGGTCCGCAGGTTAAATCCGACCGCGGCGCGCGGATGAGCAAGAATGAAAAACGAGACAAGCCCGCCGACCGCCCTGGCAATCGCCGCCGCATACCCTGCGCCCAGTACACCCATTGCCGGAAAGGGGCCGACGCCGGTCACCAGCAACCAGGCAAGCAGTAAGTTGAGCAGGTTGACGCCGGACATGACGTATAGCGGCGTTTTCATGTCGCCTGCGCCCTGTAGCACTGCATTGGACATAAACAAGAGGACACCAATCGACATCGAGCCACATACCACGCGGATGTAGTCGGCGCCCTGGCGCACTACTTCCATGTCCATCTCTTCCTGCAGTTGCATCATCCAGCGCATGATCGGCGTGGCAAAGACCACCCCAGCAATCGCCAGGGTTACGCCGACAACAAGGGAGAACACGACCGCCATCGAGACAACCCGCTCAGCGTTTGCGCGATCACGGGCGCCGATGCTCCGGGCGACTAGTGCGGTGGCGCCTACCGACAGGGCCGACAGCACGCCAATGATGATGAAGAACACACGGTTGGCAAGACCGACTGAGGCAATGGCAGAGGAACCCAGCGAACCGACGATCATAAGCGAGACCATTTGCACCATGGTCTGCAGGAGATTGCGCAGGACGGCGGGCACGGCCAAGAAGAGGACACTGGACCGCAAGTCCATCTGCGTGAGGTCGGGCATCTTTCTTGTCATTGGCAGCAAACCTCCGGACCTGGTGCACGCTGGACCAACATGTGGGCCGGGACGCGGTCGCCCGGTTGGCGGCCGCGTCCCGGCGTGACGGTGACGGTTTCTCTAGAGAACAATAAACCGCAGCACGAGGAATACCGCCAGGATGTACATGGTCGGCGAGACCTCGCGCGCCTTGCCGGCGATCAGCTTGAGGGCAACGTACGAAAGGACGCCCCACACGATGCCTTCGGCAATGCTGAAGGTAAACGGCATCATGACGATGGCAAGAAACGCCGGGATCGCTTCCATGTAGTCACCGAAGTTGATCCGCATCACCGGCTCCATCATGAAGATGCCGACGATAATCAAGATCGGGGCCGTTGCAGCCGAAGGCACCAGTCCGGCGAGCGGCGCGATGAACAGAGCAGCCAGGAACAACACGCCAGTCACCACGGCGGTCAGACCAGTGCGGCCACCCTCCGTGACGCCGGCGGCGCTCTCGACATAGGTCGTAACCGTGCTCGTACCGAGGACGGCGCCGGCAACCGTGGCAATGGCGTCTGCCATCAGTGCTTTGCTTGCGCGGGGCAGATTACCGTTTTCATCCAACATCCTCGCCTTGCTGGAGACGCCAACGAGAGTGCCAATGGTGTCGAAAACATCCACAAAGGCAAACGAGAAGATGACCGGGATGAAGCCGATCGTGGCCAGCTCCCGGAAGCCAAGCGCGAACTTGCCGAAAGTTGGGCTGAGGCTTGGCGGGCTGGCAAAGAGATCGCCGAGTCCGGGAAAACCAGCGATGACTGGCACTTCGGTCCCGGCAAGAAAACCAAAAAACTGCGGCCCCATGATCTCCGCAAGCAGCATGCCCACGATGGTCGTACCGAAGATCCCGATCAGCAAGGAGCCCCGCACGCGCTTGACGACGAGGGCCGCGGTGAAAAGAAGCCCGAAGGTCGCCAACAAGACGAGTGGGTTGCTAAAGTCGCCGAGGGCAACGAGGGTGGCCTCGGACCCTACGACAATGCCTGCGTTCTTGAAGCCAATCAGGGCGATAAAGAGGCCGATGCCTGTGCTTACCGCCAACTTGAGGGACATTGGGATCGAGTTGATGATGGCTTCCCGTGCCTTGGTGACGGTGAGCAGGATAAAGATGAGGCCGGAGATGAACACGGCGGCCAAAGCGGTTTCCCAGCCGACGCCGTACCGGAACACCACGCCAAAAACAAAAAAGGCGTTAAGCCCCATGCCTGGTGCAAGCGCAAACGGGTAGTTGGCCATCAATCCCATCGTGATCGAACCGATGGCTGAGGCTATACACGTCGCGGCCAGCACGGCGCCAAAGTCCATGCCCGCCAGGGCGAGAAGATCCGGGTTGACAAAGATGATGTAGGCCATGGTCATGAAGGTTGTGATGCCTGCGAGTACTTCAGTGCGTACACTGGTCTTGTTGCTCGAGAGCTTGAATAGTCGTTCCAGCAAGTGCGTGAGCCCTCCCCTATTCTGTCGTATCGCTAGCGGCAAAATTGGTCAATTCGAAGGCAGCCTGCTTCAAACCTGCTGAAGGGAACAAGCTCGCTTGTGTCGAGCCTAAGAGCACCGGCAGGAGTTCGACTGGTCCGAACTCCTGCCGGTGTGACAAGCGCCTAGTGCTTGGGCAACTGATCGAGCGGCGGCTCCACGCCGTCCGGCAACGGTGACTTGTAAGGGATGCCCTCCGTACGCTTGCCAAACTCTGCCTGCGCCTCGGCGAGCAGCCCTGGATCATTGAGCAGCTTGAGCCCTGCCGTTGCGAGCACCTTGCCCGCCATCAGCATGCCCTTGTGGCCGATGCTCATCCCTGAGCAGGCCGAGATCTGCCATGAGTGGCCTGGCTGGCCGAGGACTCCTGTGGCAACAGAGAGTCGCCCGGTCGGAGTAACCCAGCTCACATCAGCTACATCTGTCGACCCCGGCGAGTTGATCTCTTCGTCGGTCCAGGGCACGATCGACTCGTGCAGTATCTGGCCCATGGTCTCTGGCGGCAGCTTCATGGCCTTGAGGCTTGCCTCTTTTTGGCCGGCCGGGAAACTCTCCGCCATCTTGCGGCCAAATGCGAGCTCCTCCTCAGTCCACCGGTTGGGACCGATCTCCGTCAGCGCGGCGTGCAAGGTCTTGTTGATCGCGGTGTTGGGCAGCACGTTGTAGCAGCCGGACAAAAACTGGACGTCGCACGTCGTCCGGGTCATCATGGCGGCTCCGTTGGCGATCTCCGTCAGCCACTGCGTGATCTCTTCGACCTGCCTGCGCTCCGGGGCGCGGACGTAGTACCAGACTTGGGCGTGCGCGGGCACAACGTTGGGCTCACCGCCGCCATCGGTGATTACGTAATGCAGCCGGGCCTTCTCAATGATGTGCTCACGCAGGTAATTGGCGCCGACGTTCATCAGCTCCACGCCGTCGAGGGCCGAGCGGCCGTTGTGCGGATCCCCGGCGGCGTGGGCAGTGCGACCGTGGAAGGTGAACTTGACCGAATTAACAGCGTTGGAGCTCGAGTTGCGGACCATGTTGACGGCGGCTGGATGCCAATCCAGCACGGCATCGACCCCGTCAAACAAGCCTGCGCGGACCATGAAGATCTTGCCGACGCCGGTCTCCTCGGCCGGGCATCCGTAGTACTTGACGGTGCCAGGTTTGCCGGTAGCCTCAAGCTCTGCCTTAAAGGCAAAGGCGGCGGCAAGACCACCGAGGGCGAGGAGGTTGTGTCCACAGCCGTGACCCGGTGCACCGGGGTTGAGAGGATCCTTGGTCGGGATCGGTTTCTGGGAGAGGCCAGGCAACGCGTCCAGCTCGCCGAGGAAGCCGATGACGGGACTACCGCTACCCCAGGTCGCCACAAAGGCAGAGGGCATCCCGGCGACGCCGGTCTCGACGGCGAAACCTCCCTTGCGCAGGTAGTCGACCAGCGCGGCGCTCGACTTCATCTCCTGCAGCCCGACCTCCGCATGGCGCCAGAGCTCATCGCTTAGCGCGGTGAGCTCAGCCTGGTGCGTTTCAATCCAGTTGACGGCCGTTGGATATGAGTTCACGTGCGTGACCTCCTTTGGGCAAGTGATTGCTAGCAATCCGTAGCTCGTGAGTCGTTCGATGCAGGATGTTTCGCCACAGAAGATTGTTTACCTCGGTAAGGGCTGTCGACCACCGGCCTGGTGTGCCAAGCAATGTTGGCAGGATCATTTCCGCCAAAACGTCTCCGTTTGCGCCTTTTCCGCTACGTTGTACTCGATAATGCTTGCGAGAAGGTCGAAATTGACGGGACGATCCCAGGGCATCCGCAGCAGCATCATGCTGTGTTCATAGCCGGCACGCTTGATGGCCTCGCTGAAGTGTTCGATACCAGCTTTCTCAGGCGAGACAGCCAGATGGTGTTTAGCCACGCTGAAGCCGATGATGAACGTGCCGTGATCGGTAAACATGGGCTGGTTCCAGGCGACCCGCGGCACCAAATCCGGAAACCGCTCCCCAACCCAGCGTAGGACTTCTTCGGTCCGTGCTCGACGCTGCGGATCGCTGATGTTGGCCAAGTACCCGGTAAAGACCTCCATGACCCCGCCCCCTCCCAACCGTCTGACACCTGTGCGATGTTGCCCTGTGCTCACCGGCGTCTGTGCTTTGCGTCCGAGCTGGCCAGGCGCACGTAATGGCGCAGGCGATTGCGGTCGATTTCGCCCGCGTCCGCGGCTGACTTGACAGCGCAGCCTGGCTCATGTGAGTGCGTGCAGTCGGCGAATTTGCACGACTCCGCCAGTGCGGCGATTTCGGGAAACAGCTCGGCAAGGTCCTGCTTCTGCGGCGCCTGCCAGAATGTGAACGCCCGCATCCCCGGCGAGTCGATTACATATCCCGCGCGCGTCAACTGGTAGACCCAGCTGCGAGTTGTAGTGTGCCTGCCCCAATGGGTAGCGGTACTGATCGCAGATGTGCGGGCCGCCGCCTCGGGACACAGGGCGTTAAGCAGTGAGGACTTGCCAACGCCCGATTGGCCAAAGAGAAGCGTCCAGCGACCGTCCAGGGCAGCGGCCAGTTCCTCGACGCCCTCCCCGCTCAGCGCACTGGTCATAACGCAAGGAATCCCTGCCGCTCGGAACGGCGCCAGCGCGGCGACTGCGGCGTCCCGGTCTCCAAGGTCCACCTTATTGAGGACGATCAGCGGGGCGGCGCCGCCGGCCTGTGCGCCGACCAGCAGTTGGCTCACTGTACCGACCTTGAAACGCGGCTCGAGCAGGGCCACGACGACTGCGGCAATATCGATGTTTGCGGCCAATACTTGCTCGACGAACTGCTGCGACCTGCTCAGGCCGCTGCCGTGCTCGCCCGGCCGGATCATGCCCGGCGCTTGTCGCGAAACCCAGGTCTGTCGCGGCAGGACTGCCTCAACCGTCCCTTGTCCAACACCGTCGAGCGAGACGACAACACGATCACCGACCACGACCAACGAACGTTCATTTGCGATCAACTTGGCCACTCGCCCTGAGATGCGACAAGCAAGCGGGCCGGAGGTGGTTTCCACGTGGCAACGACCACGACTAACACCGATAACGCGAGCTTCAGTACTCTCCAGTGATGATGCCCCCCATTTGTCTGATGGTACCGGTCTCTGCCGGCAACCAAAAAAGCCACGGGCCATGCGCGGCCCGTGGCTTGGGAGACCCTCAAATCTGAAGGCGCAGCTCAGACGCTAACTGCTGCTATACCCGTGCCGGGCGGGCGCTGGCACGCCGGACGCGCGACCAAGTCGCGCAAAAGAAACCCTGCTGCGCATGCGCCTCACCTCTCTGTCCATTAGTTTAGCGCGGCACCTTGCCGCCGACCAAAGCATAGCACCCCCGCTGCGCGGAGGGAAGCACCCTTTATCTTAGCCAGATCTGCCGACTCCTGCAGTAGAGATCATTGCCGCATGGCTAGAGGCCATACAAGCGGGTGTACTTATCCGTCAGATAGCGCAGGTAAGGCGCAGCATCAAGACCGGTGCCGCATAGACGGTGGAGCAACTCACCTGGCGTGTACTTGGCGCCATGCGCATGGACATTGACTCGCATCCAGTCAAACAGACGGCCAAACTGGCCGTTGGCAAAGTCGTCGCTCAAACCCGGGCACGCCCGCTCCGCAGCCTCAAATAGCTGCAAGGCGATTACGTTGCCCATCGTATACCCCTGGAAACCGCCACCGGGCCCACGCGACCAGTGCACGTCCTGCAAGACGCCCTCCAAGTCGCTTGGGGGAGTAATCCCGAGATACGAACGCATACGGTCGTTCCAGGCGTCACGCAGATCCTTGACGGCCAGCGTGCCTTCGAGGAGCGATGTCTCCAGCTCAAACCGCAGCATGACGTGGAGGTTGTAGGTCACCTCGTCGGCCTCGGTCCGAATCAAAGACGGCGTTACCCGATTGACCGCCCGGTACATATCGCGAGCGTCCGCCCTCGCGAGCTGCTCCGGGAAATAGCGCTGTGCGGTCGGCATGAAATAGGTCCAGAACTCCAGCGAACGACCAACAACGTTCTCCCAAAGCCGTGATTGGGACTCGTGAAATCCCGAGGAGGCCCCGGCTAACAGCGGGGTGCCGTAGAGACGAGCGGGAAGCCCCTGCTCGTACACACCGTGGCCGGCTTCATGGAGCAAAGAGTAGAGGCAGTCACTGAAGTCATCCTCGCGCACTCTGGTCGTGATGCGGACGTCGCCGGCGCCCAAGGTGATGGTGAACGGATGAATTGTGAGGTCAACTCGTCCGGTACGCTCCGCATCGAAACCGACGGCGGCGACTGCCTCTTTGCCCATCGCCAACTGAGCATCTGCCGGGTAGTGCTGGCGAATTAGCCGGTCCTCGTCGCCTGGGCTTGCAGCCGCGATGGCCGCCACGAGTGGTACGAGACCCTCACGTAGCCCGGTAAACAAGTTCTCGCACTCTGCCGCCGTGACGCCAGGCTCAGACATGTCGATAAGGGGATCGAGCGGGCTTTGATCATAACCGAAAGCATCCGTGATCTGCTGCATGATGGGCACGAGGCGTTCAAGCTCGGGCCGGAACAACGCAAAGTCACGTGCCTGCCTTGCGCGTTGCCAGGCAGCATAGCCTGCGGTGGCAGCCCGAGAATGCTCTGCGACAAGCTCGGTCGGAATCCTGGTGGCCTTCTCGTATTGGCGCCTGCTAACCCTGATTAGGCTGGCCTCGTCACTGTCAAATGGGAGTGAAGCCTCGTAGTCCGCCAGCCGAGCGAGCAGTTCACCCACTTCTGAACTGGTGCTCTTGGCATGCGACAGCGTAGCTAACGTGGCTTGCTGTTCGCCGCGCGACTCAGCGCCGCCCGAAGGCATGTAGGTGCGCTGATCCCAGACCAGTAGCTCTGCCGCATGCTCGAGATTCGCCACCTCACTCTGGATGGCCACCAACCGCCGATACTCGTCGGGTTGCGGCGCCTGTGGCTCCGTTTGCGCGGACGGACGATTCACAACTACTCCCCCTTACGGCGCGCCCACAGGCAACGCCAAATCCAGGCTTGGTACAACGCAAATCACGCTTCTTGCCAGGACAGTCATTGCCCTGCTGCTTGGGCCAGACCAGGCATCTGTGCTATCCCGGCGGGAATGCCAGAGAAGTTGATCGAAAACCTGCCGGGGAATACGCATTCGAAGGAGAGATCGGCGATGTCATTGCTTGGCGTCGAACTGGTCGTTTTTGATATGGCGGGCACCACTGTCGATGACAGTGCCGCTGGCGCTTCACTGGTGGTTGCCGGATTTGTCGAGGCCTTTGGGCAACAGGGCATCATCTTGGCGCCGGCAATGGTCAATCGCTATCGCGGCATGAAAAAGAACCTTGCCATCCTGGAGATCCTTGACTCAGTGGGCTATCCGCCCGATAAGGACCGTTCGGAGGTTGCGGACCAGATCTACAACCACTTCCTCGCCTACGTGAGAGACCGGGTCACCAGGATGCGGGAGTTTCCCGGCACCTCCGAGGTGTTTGACTTCCTGCACCGGCTGGGCATCAAGGTTGGTGTGGGGACGGGGTTTCCGGATGATCTAGCAAGGATGATCGTCGCCCATCTTGGCTGGCAAGATGCCGGGGTGATCGACTGGGCGATGAGCGCGGAGGAAGTCGGCGCGGGTCGACCTGACCCGGCGATGCTGCACAGAATGATGGCGCTGGCGGGAGTGACTGATCCCCGGATGGTCCTCAAGGTGGGCGACACGGTCATGGATGTAGCCGAGGGCAGAAACGCCGGAGTGGTCACCGTTGGCGTGCTGACGGGCACCCAGACCAGAGAGGATCTGCAGGCGGCGGAGCCGGACTATCTGCTGGAAAGCATACGAGAGTTGCCGCGGCTGTTTGAGGGCAAGCAATAATCGAAGCAAGGAGAATCGCTGAATGCAGACGCTTGAGACGGCGCGGTTGATCCTCAGGCCCTTTGCACCAGAGGACGCTCCGGCGATGCACCAGCTTGTGTATGGGGACGCTGAGGTCGCCAGGTACTACTGCCACAAAACGCTGACTCTTGAAGAAGTCCAACGTAGGATGTTGTGGTGGAGCCTCTACGTGGAGAGACGGGACGATGGCCTGCACGCTGTAACTCGCAAGGAAGATGGGCAGGTCATCGGAGTGTGTGGCCTGCAGGTATTTGCCGCTGATTGGGCCAGGCCGGCTGGCGATCAACCCACACCTTTCAGCCAACTTGTAGTGGAGCTTTCGTATGCACTTGGCCGGGACTTCCATGGCCGAGGCTATGCCGCAGAAGCCGCGGCGGCGTGCATCGAATACGGCTTTTTGACCCTGCGGATACCACGCATCATCAACGTCGTCGACGAGTGCAATGCCCCCTCCATCAATCTCATGCGCCGGCTCGGCTTCCGGATCGAGCGCAACCTGTCTGATCAATTCCCCGGGACGGTGCTTGGCATACTCGACAATCATCGGCTGTAGAGATCCAGGGCCTGAGTGATGACATCGTCTTGTATTTATTTATGTCACCCTTTAATATATACATTGTGCAACATCTAATACTTAAGTCCGTATCGGGAGGCCTGGACATGACGGATCAGCAAGGGCAAGACCATCCAGAGACATCAGCGGTCAGGTTGATGCCGATGAGCCCGAGGCAGTATCAGTCCTTTATCGAGATCTCAACCACGGACCAGGTGCACAATCAGGTGTTAGCCGGTCGACTTGACCAGGGCGACGCGAGGCAGATTATCGATACTCAACTGAGCCGGATTTTGCCGCAAGGCATGGATACGCCGGGCCATGAGTTCTACGCTATTGAGTCAGCCGCAACAGGGGAGCATGTCGGCGATTTCTGGTTCACCACAATGCAGAGAGCCGGAAAACCGGTCGGGTTTGTGATGGACATTCAGATCCACCCGGAGCACAGGCGGCACGGCTACGGCGCTGCGGCATTTGCGGCAATCGAGCGAATGGCCAGTGCCAAGGGGTTGAGCGTAATGGCGCTGGAGGTGGCTGGCCACAACACACCGGCACGGTCTCTTTATCTGAAACTCGGCTACCGAGAGGTCGGCGTATCGATGGCCAAGGTCCTTGACAACCCGGCAGGATAAGTCAGATCTGCCTGTGCGCCACCAGATCAAGGGCGAGGGCGCCATTGCTTGGGCTGCCTATTGACTGAATGATTCATTCAGTCAATAATGGGCACATGAAAACACTCGCTCTCACTCAAGACAAACAAGCAAGGCTCACTCAACTGATCGACGCGGCCACAGACGTTTTTGCCCGTCGCGGCTACCGTCAGGCAACGGTGGCTGACATTGCCAACAAGATGCGCGTCGCTCCGGGTACCGTATACCTCTACGCAGCAAGCAAGGAGGCGCTTTTTGATCTTGCTGTCCGGTGGCACCTGGGCTTCGTTGATCTGGCATCTCTCCAGCTGCCGGTGCAATCGCCTGGTGTTGAGACAACTCTAGCATTCCTCACCGAGCGTCTCGACGCCGCCTCGTTTGTGCCGCAATTGGCAACGGCGCTAAGCGAGCCGCCGCCCGCCGACGTTTCCCATGAACTGCACTCGATCTTGGCCGAGTATTACGACGTGTTGCGCAACTATCGTGCGGCGATCAGGCTGATTGAGCAATCATCCATTGACTGGCCTGAGCTTGAGAGCCTCTTCTTTACCAAGCTCAGGCAAGGGATCTTTGATCTAATGACACGCTATGTCGAGATGCGTTGCACTGCTGGCCTGTTCCGTCCGGTACCCAATTTCTCGGCGACGGCACGGTTCCTCAACGAGTCTATGGCCTGGTTTGCGATGCGTATGCCGGGTGACCGATACACTACATTCACGGAGACCGAGGGACGAGCGGTGTGCCTCGATCTGCTGTCCCGGGCGCTGCTGCCATGATCGGCCGTTACCGGGCGGTGTTGTCCAACCGCAACTTTGCCCTCTTGCTCACCGGCCAGTTGATCAGCTGGCTGGGGAGCAGCCTCTACCTGATCGCGCTGCTGTGGCTTGTGCAGGACCTCACTGGTTCGCGAGCGATGATGGGGCTCGTTGCGGCGTGTCGGTCGCTGCCATCTTTGCTGGGTTTTGCCGCCGGCGCTGTCGTTGACCGATGGGACCGGCGGCGGATCATGATCACGTCTGAACTAGTCCGCTGCGCCATTGTGGCCTTAGTACCCGTGCTGGATTGGATGAACGTCCTGCAAGCATGGCACTTGCCAGTAATCGCTGCCCTGCTCGGCCTGGCAACGATCTTTTTCGTCCCGGCAAGGCAATCGCTGATGCCGAGCATCGTTGCTGGCGATGAGCTCATCCAGGCCAATGGACTGATGGCGCTTGGCAATCAGTTCATCAGCGCTGCCGGCTTTGCCATGGGCGGGGTGTTGATCGGCATACTTGGGATAATGCCTCTGTTTGTCGCCAACGCGGTCTCTTTTATCGCATCGGCGGCATCGATCTTCCTGATGGATCAACGGCCACGCCCAAGCGGCCGGGCCGCCATCGGTGATGAGGCGGCTGACCGCGCAAGTCCGCCCACGCCGGCCGATCGCGGCCAACTACTACGAGACATTAGAGAGGGTTTTGCCTTCATCGCCGCCACACCCCTGCTGACCTGGACGATGCCGTTTGTCCTCGCGATGAACCTGGTGATCGTGCCGCTCTTTGTGCTGCTGCCAGCCTGGGCTAGAGACATCCTCGGCGGCACGGCCACAACATACGGATTGCTCCAGACGTCGCACATGGTCGGCCTGATGATTGGATCGCTGCTGGTGGGTGTGCTGCAGCAAGTCACACGGCGCTCCACTCTGATCTTTAGCGCACTGTCGGCTCAGGGGGTAGCACTCTTCGCACTGGTAGTAGGTCGCTCAACTGCTGCGGCCGGAATATCGCTGGCCGTGTTTGGCATACTCGATTCGCTTATTACAGTGACCTGGCTGTCATACGCGCAACGGATGATCCCAAGACACATGCTCGGCAGAGTATTCGGGGCAATCGAAACGGTCAGCCAGATGCTCGTGCCCGCCGGCCAGGCCTTGGGCGGCGTTGCTGGACAGGTCTTTGCGCTACCGGCAGTCTACCTCGCGGTTGCCGCGTCACGAACGATCGGTTCGGCCTTTCCTTGGGTGGTCAGACGATTCCGCTCGCTGCTCGATCTGGAGCCACCCGCTCCGTCGCATCAGCAGCAACCCGCGATATCCTAGTGCCTGCATGTGAAGAACAGGGAACCGGCCCTCCACGTGAAGAGCTGGTTCCCTGTCGTTGTGTTACTTCTTGGTATACGCGTTGTCCGGGGTTATCCCGTCCCATTCATAGCCGGCTGCCTGAATTGCGGTAATCGTCAGGTGGTATGTGCCCGACGGGGCCTTGGTGTACTTATACGTCCCGACGCCCGTGCTGTCGGTGGTGGCCGAGAATTCGGCAACTAGATCACCGTTTAGGTACAGTGTGGCCGTAACTGCCGCACCGGCGACAGGCGAGGTAGACTCGTCGGCCACCGAGATAATGATGCCAATATGCGGACCGATCTTGCTGTAGCTAATTGCCGAAACCGATGCTGTCCGTGTGGGGGGAGGCGAGGTTTCAGCAAAGTTGGCAACCAGTGTGCGGTCGGCCGTCACGACGAAACTGTAGGCGGCCTCGGTCGACACTGGTGCGCCGTTCTCCGTCCAGTTGACGAACTGATAGCCCGTCAAGGCCGCCGCAGACACCGTGGCGCTCTCTCCTTGCGCGTACTCGCCGTCACCCGCGGTAGTGCCAAATCCGGGCGGGTTGACCGCCGTCGCGATCGTGAAGTAGGAGATCGGTGGCGGATCGACGATCGAGTCATAGGCTGCCGTGTGAAGGCCGGTGATCAGCTGCTGCCCCAATGCGGTCGGATGAGGATTCCGGTATAGGTACTGGTACCACTTGGGATACATGTAGGTCACCGAACCCATCGAACTGGGTTGGTAGGCGAGAAAGGCAAGGTGTGCATCTGCAATCGCGTAGTCATAGGTTGCCGCCGCATCGGCGATCAGACCGTTGATCCGCGCCAGATATGGCTCTGTTGCCGCAAACAGGCCGCTATCCTCCCTAAAGAGCCATGCTGGGCTCTCATTGTAGGGATTGTAGACTGTCATCACGATGATCTTGGCAGATCCGTTCAGACCGCGGATCGTTCCCATAATCGTTGCCCATTGCGCCTCGAAGTGCTGAGCGCCCTCCTCCGCTAGGGCCCAATCAATGTCGGTGAAACCAGGAATGGCCGCAGCCTGCATCAGGTTGTTGCCACCCATACTGATGGTAAGCACTTCTGCGCTGCCAACGGCGGTGCGGAACATCTCATCAGTCTGTAGCTTTGCGAGCAGTTCGTCAGACCGGTCGCCATCATGAGCCAATCTGGTCAGCGTCACTTCTGTACCGGCATGCTTGTCCACCAAAAACCCATAGAAGTAGTCAACGTACGGAGTGATCGAACTCCAGTAATCCACGGTACCCGTGGCGATGGAGTCCCCAATGGACACATAGCTGATTGGCCCAGCTGCTGCTGAAGCCTGAAACGGCATCACGAGACTGGAGATCACGAGGACAAAGACGATGAGCTCGCTCAAGAACCTTCGCCTTGCAGCCTGCACTGTCAACTCCTCCCTCAGGATTGATACTGGCAGGCGCCTGCCAGTCGTCACCGTCATTCTACCACCGGCCAACGCGCAAGCTAACGTGGAGCACAGACGATGCATAAGGCGGCGCAGGGACACAGGCGATTCCGGGAGGATCCAGATATGCTGTAGGCGTTGAGACAGGCTTCGCTTGCCCAAGGTGGAAAACGGTCAACATTGACGACACTACTTTGCCTGACCGGCGACAAGAGTCTTGATTTTTCGAACACGCATGCAGCGACTTCGATCCAGTGGCATTCTGCGGAAGACTGCCTGCTGATCCTGTTCCAAGCGAAAGGTGGATTCAAGGAGATGGAGATGGACCAGCTAGGCGGCAAAGTGACGAGGGTCTACAAACTCGCCGGCACCCTCCCGATCAAGTTAGACGTGCACCTCCCGGATTTAGTCACCGGGACCACCGATATTGAGGAGCGGCTACGACCCGCGGTCCTGTACTTTCACGGCGGCGGTTTGATCTGGGGCATGCGCAATAGAGTGCTGGACGAATACGTCGAGCGCTTCGTCAAAGCAGGCATAGTCCTGGTTTCCGCCGACTACCGCCTCGCCCCAGAGAGCAACCTTCCTGCGATCGCCGAAGACGTCGAAGACGCCCTGGCCTGGGTCAGGGGACTTGGATCAGCAGAGTTCTCAATCGATCCGGCGAGAGTAGCAGTCATGGGCTGGTCGGCAGGTGCTTACCTGGCGCTACTAAGCGGGACGTTGCCGGAGCCCCCACGGGCCGTGATCTCAATCGCCGGCTACGGTGACATACTTGGCGATTGGTGTACGCGCCCCAGCCAAGCCTACCTGCGGCAGGAGCTGGTTGAAGACACGGAGGCCATGCAACACATACGGCATGAGCCGCTCAGCGAGGGACCCGACTCGCGCTTCACGTTCTATCTCTGGTGCCGCCAGCAGGGCCGATGGGTGCAGGAGGTAACAGGCCTCAATCCAAGGCTGAACCGGAACGAGCTCCTCCGTTACTGCCCTGTCAACAATGTCGGCAGCCACTATCCCGCGACCATTCTCCTGCACGGCGATGCCGATACGGATGTGCCGGTCGAGCAATCCAGGCAGATGGCAGCAGCCCTGCAAGCCGCAGCACGCCCGCATCAACTGGTCATCGTCGAGGGCGGTGGCCACGGATTCGACTTCGAGACACAATTGCCGGAGGTCCGGGACGCGCTCGACCAGCTGACCGCTTTTGTGATTGAGCAAATCGGATGATCGACATCAGGCAGCGACCCCTACACCCGGAAACCCGGCGTGCGCAGCATCTCCCCTTTGGCGTTGTCCATACGGCGTCATCGTCGGCCCTCTCCCTAGCTACTTCTGCGATTCGACGATCGAATGCATTGCTAACGCTATCCCTACACTAAAACATGACGTTGCCTTCTATGTTTGGTCATTGTCGGCACGCTAGTGCTCGCGCCGTCGGTGGCATTCGGCGCGACACCTAATCCCTTCGACGCCATCGGACGTAAAGGCCCGCGCAGTCAGCACCTCAAGCATCGAGGTACCGTGGAGCATGAGCGGCCTCTGCGACGGATTCCTGCTCACACGATATCAACGCGACGTTTGGCCGGCACGTCACGCATTCAGGTAGCGCCAGAACGGCAGAGACAACGACGATCCCAACGCGCCAGAATCGTCAACCATGGGAGACCCGGATTGGGCCGTCCTATCCGGGACGACCGCAGCTGTAAAAGGTCCAGCTCTGTTATCAAATGGAGGTCATGCGAGGTGTTTACGCGTAACTCTCGCCGTGAGGAGGGAGACTATGCGCATCTCAAAGATCATTCACGCTGTCGATGCGCACGCCTGCGGTGAGCCTGGGCGTGTGATCGTCGGCGGCATCGCTAGCGTCCCCGGCGCTACCATGTACGACAAGATGGCGCATTTGCGTGACAACATGGATTGGTTACGCAAGCTCATGCTGCGCGAGCCACGCGGCAATCCGGTATCTTGCTGCAATATCATCCTGCCCCCGACACGGCCTGAAGCGGCGGCCGGATACGTAATCATGGAGCAGGTCGAATACCCTGGCATGTCCGGCAGCAACACCATTTGTGTGGCAACTGTGCTCCTTGAGACAGGGATCATTCCGATGCACGAACCCGTAACTGAGTTCACCCTCGAAGCTCCCGCCGGTTTGGTACGCATACGTGCCGACTGTGCCAATGGCAAGGTCCGGAGTGTTACGTTCCGTAATGTTCCTGCCTTCGCCGTTCATCTTGACGCGACAATCGAGGTGCCGCATCTCGGCCAAGTCCGGATCGACGTAGCCTACGGAGGCATGTTCTATGTAATCGCCGACGCGGAGCAGTTCGGCTTAACCATCCGGCCTGAAGAGGGCGGTGAGATTGCCCGGATCGGCGAGATGATCAAGGCCGCGGCACAAGGGCAACTGCCCGTGGTCCATCCTGAGCAGCCTGGGTTTGCGGGGGTGACGATCAGCCAGCTTTCGGGACCGCCATCCCGGCAGGATGCGCACCGGAGAAATGCCGTGGTGGTTTCGACGGGCACACTGGATTGGGAGCGCCCGGCAACGTGGAAGGGGATCCTCGACCGCTCGCCGTGCGGCACTGGTACCTGCGCCACGATGGCGGTTCTGCATGCCAAGGGGCAGCTTGGCTTGAACGAGGACTTCGTTCATGAGGGCATTCTTGGGACGGTGTTCACCGGTCGGCTCATCGAGGAAACCACCGTCGGTCCATATAGGGCCGTGGTGCCGACGATCAGCGGTCAGGCGTGGATAACCGGCATCGCTAGTTACATGCTCGACCCGGAGGACCCATTCCCGGAAGGGTACGTACTCGGGGACATCTGGGGATAGCAGGAGGCCCGGCGAGGCCTAAAGTTGCGGAGGATTCCGGCAGCCTGCTTGCCCAGCGAAGAGAGATGACGCCGTACGCAAGGTGCGAAAAAGCGGCCTCCTTAACAGGGAGCCGCTTTTCCTAAACCAGCAGTTAACTGGCACATCTCTGGAGCTAGCCAAGGGACTCGAACCCATAACCTGCTGATTACAAATCAGCTGCTCTGCCAATTGAGCTAGGCTAGCCGCTCAACTCCGAACAGGCAGAGCATAACACAGCGGCCAGTCCGGCGTGAAGACTAGGACATCACCCGGGCTGTGCGCTCGCAATGGGCCGCCTTGAGCGGGCCCTCCTCGCGATCATCGAGGTAACGCTCCAGTTTGCGCTTGACACGCTGCAGGGCGTTATCGATCGATTTGACGTGGCGGCCAAGCTCATTGGCGATCTCCTGGTACGACTTGCCGTCGAGATAGGCCATCAGGACTCGCCACTCCAAATCGGAGAGGATCTCGCCCATCTTGCTCTCGATGTCGCCAAACTCCTCGCGGCTGATGATCAATTCCTCGGGATCGCTGACCTTGGCGCCGGAGATGACGTCAAGCAACGTACGGTCCGAATCCTCGTCGTAGATCGGCTTGTTGAGCGAGACGTAGGAGTTGAGCGGGATATGCTTTTGCCGCGTCGCCGTCTTGATGGCCGTGATGATCTGGCGAGTGATGCAGAGCTCGGCAAAGGCGCGGAATGACGACAGCTTGTCCGAGCGGAAGTCGCGGATCGCCTTATAGAGGCCAATCATGCCCTCTTGGATGATATCCTCGCGGTCCGCACCGATCAGGAAATACGACCGGGCCTTGGCCCGTACGAAGTTTTTGTACTTGATGATCAGATACTCGGAGGCGATATCCGAGCCGTCCCTGGCGAGGTCGACAATGGCTTCGTCATCCATCGTCTCATAATGGTGATGCTCGCGCTGCGGACTGACCGCCAACGGCTATCTCCCCTATCGTGTAGTGGTGACTGCTGCTATCCCTGGTGCGTCGCCTGGCCCGCATTACTCCCGGTAGGGTGCAACGAAAAACTAAACCCTAACTCGCACACCAACAGATGCCAGCGCGGGTGCCCCACCGGTGGAAACCTTGCTATGTTGCAGAGCGGTAACCCAGGTAATAATGCGGATTTGATATCACAGCCTTAGCCCGATATCTTGTGTCCCTAATTATAAGGAGCGGTCGACCAACCGTCAAGGAAGGCCCTTCCTGCCTCAGATCGCGCTGCTACGTTGTCTGACCACCTCGTAGAGCATGATCGCGGCAGCTACCGAGGCGTTAAGCGAGGGCACCGCCGGCTGCATCGGCAACCGCGCGAGCATGTCGCACTTGTCGCGCACAAGCCTGCCCAGGCCACGGTCCTCACCGCCGATTACCAGCACCACCGGCCGGACAAGGTCCACCTGCCAATAGGTCTCAGTCGCCGCTCCATCTGCGCCGACAACCCAGAGGCCACGCTCTTTGAGCTCGTCAAGCGCACGTGCCAGGTTGACGACCCTGGCGACCGGAAACCAATCCGCCACCCCCGCCGCCGCCTTGAGCGTGCCGGGACTGAGCGAGGCGGAGCGGCGCTCCGGGATGATAAGGCCGTGAGCTCCGGCAGCGGCAGCCGTCCGGATGACGGCCCCGAGGTTATGGGGATCCTGCACCTGGTCCAATGCAACGAGCAGCGGGGTTGCGTCGCGCGGGACGAGTGCAAGCAAGTCGTCGAGTTCGAGATAGGCGACGGGCTCCGCCTCGGCCATGACCCCCTGATGGGCAACCCCGCCCGCCAGGCTGTCAAGCCATTGGCGAGAGACGGTTTCAACGGGGATGCCTCTGTCGCGAGCCATGGCTGACAGCTCCCGCTCGGTCGCCGGGTTAAGCCCTTGGACCAAGCACAACCGGAAGACCTTGCGCGGACCAGCCAAGAGACCGGCGACTGCATGCCGGCCAAAGGTGCGCTCAGCCATCCTGGCCATCCTTGGCAGCTACGCGCTGCGCTGCCTTGATGCGTGCCAGACGCCCGCAGGACATCTTGCCTTCGCGACAGATGCCTTGGGTCTCGCATGGTGGACCGGCCTTGGTAAACAGCCGGGGAGCGACGTCGCGCACGAGCGCCAGCATTTCCCGGGCAATGTCGCGGATCTCCCACTGGGCGCGCTCGCAGCAGCGGAGCGTGAATAGGTTATGCAGGCTGCGGGCGTTGTAGGTGGCAACGATCCGGGACAAGGCGCCGATCGGCAAGACGTAACGGGCGTCTTCTTTGGCGACGCCGAGGTCGAGCAGCTGCCGGTAGGCCTGATGGGTCTCCTGGCGCATGTGCTCAACGATCTCGGCCGCGGCCGGCACCGCAGCGACGGCGGGAGGGACCACGCATTCAAAGTGATCGAGCCGGACATAGCGCTGCGATTGCTGCGAATAGGACGCGATCCGGTGGCGGACCAGTTGGTTGAGTGCCGCGCGGCTGCCCTCGATGCCAAAGGTGAAGCTCACATGCTCCAGCGGCGAGGTATGGCCTTGGCGCAACAACAGCGAGATGAGGTCGCTGATCTCCTTGTCGGACAGTTCCTGATCGAGCTCGGCGATCGTGAGCGGTGAATAGCAGACGCGCGCGGCGATGGCCACGACCCGTTCAGGATCAGGCGTGTGCCTAAGCAAGGTAACCATGATTAGCCTCCGAGTTCAGGTGCGGGATTGGCTAGCTGCTCCAACCGATCAAGCAGCTCTTGCAGACGAGTTGACTGCCCGCTGAGGAAAAGGTGCCCAAGCAACGCCTCGAACGCCGTCGCATGGTGCCGCTCGGCAGGGGTGCCGCCGCCGCCCTTGCCGATCCGCGCATTGCGGGCCCACCGGACGACGTCTTTTTCGGCGGGCAGGAGATCGGCTTCGATCAAGGTCAGCCATCGCGCTTGCGAGGCCGCGCGCACATCCTGGCTTGCCAGCCTATGCATCTCGCTCTGCGGGCGGCTCCCCGCGGTTACCAGCCCCGTCCTGACGTGCAGAGTGTAGACGGCATCGCCAACATACGCCAGCGCCGCTGGACTTAGCTGATCGACGTTCACATCTCTCCGCCTCATGAGCCCACTCAATTCTCGTCCACCGGCGCGGCGGCTTGACAGAAGATCGTGGCCGTCGCCATGGCGGCAATACCCTCGCCCCGCCCAATCGGGCCGAGCCCTTCCATCGTTGTTGCCTTAATACTGACGTGCTCAACCGGACAAGACAAGGCCCCGGCGATCGCACTGCGCATCGCCTGGTAATGCGGGCTAAGGCGCGGCCACTCCGCTTGCACGGTAACGTCCACGTTGCCGAGCAAGTAGCCACGCCCGGCCAGCTCCGTCCACACCCTGCTAAGCATCACGATGCTGTCCGCACCACGCCACTGCTCCACTCCGGGCGGAAACCACTGCCCGATATCCCCTGCGGCCGCAGCGCCCAGCAGCGCATCCATCACCGCATGTACGGCGACGTCCGCATCTGAGTGCCCCTGCAGCACCGCATCAGCGGGGATGGACACCCCGCCCAGCCGTACCGCACCGCCAGCCGACCTTATCAAGGGATGGATGTCAAACCCAATGCCCGTGCGTGGCAGGCGACCGGCCATCAAAAACGCGGCAGCGACGTCAAGGTCTGCCGGCACAGTGACCTTGAGGTTGCGCTGCTCGCCCTCGATTAGGCGGACCTGAGCGCCGTAAGCCTCGCAAAGGCTGAGATCATCGGCATATGGCCCGCCCCCAGACCCGGCTCCTACCGCGGCGCGATGCGCTGCCAGGGCAAAGGCAAAGGGTGCGGCTTGTGGGGTCTGCACTGCCCGCAGGCTTGCCCGGTCCGCGACAACCCCGGCCGCCGCGCGCACGGTGTCCGTGATGCGCAGGGCTGGTGCGACGGCGACATCGGTTGCCTCTGCCGTCACTGCGGCGCCGACGCGGCAGAAAAGTCCTGGCGACGCGAGAGGCCTCGCCGCGTCATGGATAAGCACCACCGATGGGCCATCTCCCGGCACCCGGGCGGCCAACGCCTCCAGGCCACACAAGACGGAAGCCTGGCGGGTCGAGCCTCCGGCGACGACAATCACCCGGGCGATGTCGGTGCCCGCTGCGCTGAGTTGGGCCAAAGCGGTTTCGACCGCGTTGCGATCGCACTCGCGGACGACGAGGGCAATCCGGGCAACCTCGGGACAAGTCAACAGGGTAGCAAGGGAATGGACAAAAAGGGGACGGCCCGCCAAAGCCACGAGGGCTTTGCCTGACGACCGTCCCAATCGTATACCGTCGCCGGCGGCGACAAGCACCGCCAGTATCTGTCGTGATGTCGCCAAGGATTACTCGGCCACCTTATCGTTGCGGACCGGGGCCAGTCTTGGCTTGGCAAAGATCATCCGGCCGGCGCCAGTCTGGTAAACACTCGTCACCTGGACCGGGACCTGCTCGCCGATGTGCTTGCGCCCACCCTCAACCACGATCATCGTGCCATCGTCGAGATAGCCGACTCCCTGCCCCTGCTCCTTGCCGTCGCGAATCACCTGAACCATCATGTCTTCGCCCGGCAGAACCACCGGCTTGAGCGAATTAGCCAACTCGTTTACGTTTAACACCTCAACCCCGTGCAGTTGCGCAACACGGTTGAGGTTATAGTCGTTGGTCACCACTCGCCCCTTAATCATCTTGGCCAGCCGGACAAGCTTGGCGTCGACCTCATCAGTCCCGCCGATATCCCGATCCATGATCTGCACATGGGGTGTGCCCAGCTTTTGGATCGCGTCGAGCACGTCCAAGCCCCGCCGGCCACGGTTGCGCCGCAGGGGATCGCTGGCGTCCGCGATGTGCCGCAACTCCTCCAGCACAAACGTCGGCACGACCAACGGCCCATCGAGAAACCCCGTCTTGACCACGTCCGCGATCCGCCCGTCGATGATAACGCTGGTGTCGAGGATCTTGGGTACCTGACCGACGTGCTCACGAGTGCCCCGCTCGCCCCGGATGCGCGGGATAAACCCGCCGATCATGCCGCCGATTTCCTCGCGCTTTTTCATGCCAACCGACAGCCCAAGGTAACCGAGCAACATTGCGCTGGCAGTCGGAAGAAACTGTCCTGCCCAAGGAATCCGCGCCAAAGAATCGGCAATTAAGAAATTAATTATAAGTCCAAGGATCAATCCCGCCACGCCAGAGAGGATGTCGGGAATCGGCATCTTCTCAAGCTTGTTTTCGGCCCAGGCGGTACCCCGCCACACTGAGTTGAGGAGCGGCACCGAGCCCGCATAGCCGCTCAAGCCGCCAAGCACCGTCACGAGAGCGAGTATGCTGGTCCGATCCGTTATCGTGAGCTCTACGCCAAGCATGGTGCTCAATGGGTCGATGCCGTAGTAGGCTACGGCATATCCGCTGCCCAAGCCGAGCAATGTGACCAACCAACGCGCGATACGAATACCCATCGTTTGTCTCACCTCCCCTCACCACTTGATGTCGTTGCATCCTGCTATATATGTCGCAACCGAGCTCCCGGTTATGGCAGTCCCGGCGCGACCTCTACGATTGATTATAAGCCAATTGGCTAACTGGACATCGCCCCAAAGTGGCAGTTGCCCGACCCGGCACGGATGTTGCCGCTACCGCAAGAGAAACAAACGGGGCCGACCGCCTTGCGCGCGGCCGTCCCCGCTGTCGTCCCAAAACCGAGTCTACCGCTCCAGCGCCGCGTTAAGCAGAGCGTCAGCCTGCTCCTGCTCAAGCCCTTGCGCAAGGCAGAGCTCGCTCAACAAGATACCGCGAGCGCTCTCAAGCATCTTGCGCTCACCGGTCGAAAGGCCTTTTTCTTGATCGCGGCAGGCCAGGTTGCGCACGACCTCTGCGACCTCAAAGATGTTGCCTGTGCGGATCTTTTCCAGGTTAGCGCGGTACCGGCGATTCCAATTGGTGGACATCTTGGTCCGGTCGCCACGCAACACTTCTAATACCTGCTCGACGTCCTCCGAGCTGATTACCTCACGCAGACCGACATCAGAGGCACTGCCGAGTGGGATCATCACCATCATGTCGCCCATCGGCAGGTGCATCACATAGTACTGCTGCGAAGACCCGAGGATCTCTTTTTGCTCGATCGCCTGGATAACGCCGGCTCCGTGCATTGGGTAAACCACCCGATCACCGATCTTGAACATCAGCCGCCCCCCAAGGTTGGCCATCAATGGAGCCAATTTACCCGAACATAGTAGCATGAAGCAGGCCCTTTGTCAAATCTTTGCATTTTATCACCGCCCCTCCTGGGGTGTCAAACACTTCGTGCAATTTCCCGTCTAATTGCTCCGTCCGGCCACGCGCGCCTGCCGGAACACACTCTGGCTAGAACGTGTGAACGGGCGTGTTTCACGTGATTTGCCACGTTCCTTGACTCACCCAGAGCCCGCGCATACAATTAGGGATGCGTCTGCGGCGGCGGCCGTGGCGGTAAGTTGATCGTGGGCGTGTAGCTCAGAGGGAGAGCGTTCGGTTCGCATCCGAAAGGCCGCGGGTTCGAATCCCGCCACGTCCACCAATGCCCAAATGCCCCTTTAGCTGGGGCTTTTTTATTTGCCTTGTTTGACATGGCCGGCGTCGCGCCAGTATAATCAATCCGTCTGCAGCACTTACTCTTCGTGTTCGAGCGGGTCAACGGGCTAGCAGGTCCAAGATGCGAGAGGTGAGCCAAGGGTGAAGGATCTCTTCTGCGACGGTTTCCAGGCTGCGGTCGACGACTGCCTTGTCCGCCACAAGAGCATTATCGACGTGATGACCAAGCTCTCCGAGGCAAGTACGCGCGTCAACCGCGCCGTGGCCAAGTCGGTCACTGCTTGCGGCTGCCTTGCGATCAATGCGGAGCGGCAGGTCTTCCCGCCCGAGGTCGCGCTCTCTGATATGGCCAAACATGTATCGTCGCACGTGAGCGGCGAGCTCTGCGACCAGTGCCGGGAGACGATCGAATCGGAGGTTGGCCGCAACCTGTTTTACCTCGCCGCACTCTGCAACGTGCTTGGCCTCAACCTCTACGACGCTTTGATCAAGGAAAACGAGCAGCTCTCCGCCCTTGGGGTGTTTAACGCCCGCTAAGCCCTGGCGCCCCTTGGCGGTTCAAGTCCGGCGGACAGCGCTTCGCCGAGGGTACGTACATTGAGCAGCCCATCCGCGCCCGTACCCGAGGGGGCGCGCGCCAGCAGTTGGGCAAACCCGAGTTTCATCGCTTCGCGCAGCCGCTGCTCGACTCTGCCGACTTGACGCACCTCGCCGCCAAGGCCAATCTCGCCGGCCACGGCTGTTCCCGGCCGCACGCGCCGGTCGAGCTGCGCGCTGGCAATTGCCAGCGCGATCGCGAGATCCACTCCCGGCTCGACAAGCTTGACCCCGCCTGCAACCTTGACGTAGATGTCTTTATCATGCAGCTTGAGGCCGGCACGCCGCTCCAAGACGGCGATGATCAGCGCCAGACGGCTGCCGTCGACCCCCATCGCGGTGCGCCGCGGCGCTCCCCAGGGCGACGATACGACCAGTGCCTGCACCTCGGCCAGGATCACGCGCCGACCCTCGATTGCGGCCGCCACGGCGGTGCCGGGCACGGCGCGGCCGGCCCTGTCGGCGGGAGCGCCGGGCTCCTCGCTCAAAAACAGTTGCGATGGATTGGCGACCTCGCTTAGGCCTTGCTCGTTCATCTCAAAGATGCCGATCTCGTCAGTGGGACCATAGCGGTTTTTCAGGCCGCGCAAGATGCGATACGGATAGCTGCGATCACCCTCAAACTGCAGCACGACGTCAACCATGTGCTCCAGCACGCGTGGACCAGCGACGTTGCCCTCCTTGGTCACATGCCCGACCAGCCAGACGGTGGTTGGCAGTCCCTTGGCGACGTCGACCAACATCGCGGCGCACTCGCGCACTTGCGCCACGGAGCCCGGCGGCGACGCGACGTCGGGATGGTAGAGGGTCTGGATCGAATCGACTATCATGACCGCTGGGCGGTATTCGTGAGCGGCCGCCACGGCAGCGAGGGCATCCGTCTCCGCCAGAATGAGCAGCCGTGGGCTAAGGGCGCCCACTCGCTGAGCGCGCAGGCGGATTTGCGCCGCCGACTCTTCACCTGTTACGTAGAGCACGGTGCACCCCATTGCAGCGAGGGAGCCAGCCACCCCTAGGAGCAGGGTCGACTTGCCAACCCCTGGGTCGCCGGCAAGGAGGATACATGAGCCTGTGACCTGACCGCCACCAAGCACCAGATCGAGCTCAGCCAACCCGGTCGGCTGCCGGATGCCAGTCTCGGTTGGTAGTTCGGTGATCGGCAACACCGGCGACGCGCTGCCACCGCGCGCCGCCACGAGAGCGCGGAGTTGTTGACCGGCCTGCTCGCCGCGCGTGCGCCCGCCGCGCGTCCGGCTGGAAGGCGCACCACCCTCCTCCGTCGACCCCAGCGCAATCACTGTCTCGTCAAGCGATCCCCAGTTGCCGCATTCGGGACACCGGCCGAGCCAGCCGGAGGCTTCGTAACCGCACTCGCGGCAGACGTACTTTGTCTGGCGTTTTGGCATATAAGACACCCCCGCCGGCGACGCCGGCGGGGGTACGGTTTCGAGGGAGAGGGGTCGATTACCTACACTTGGCGCATCGACAGCGCTCCGCCGGCGGGGTCAACGTCGACAATGACGCTCATGCCGGCGGCAAACTCACCGCGCAGGATTGCCTCCGCGAGTGGATCCTCCAACAACCGCTGGATCGCCCGGCGCAGGGGCCTGGCCCCGTACTCGGGGTCGGATCCCTCGGTTGCGAGGTAGCCAAGGGCCGCCTCCGTCACTTTCACGGTCAAGCCCGAATCCATCAACCGGGCTGCAACCTCATCGACCATCAGGCGGACGATCCGCTGGAGGTGTTCCGGCCCAAGCGAGTGGAACACGATGGTTTCGTCGACGCGGTTGAGGAACTCCGGCCGGAAAGTGCGTTTGAGCTCGTCCATGATCTTGTCTTTCATCGCGTCGTACTCCGCCTTGGCCTCTCCCTCGACGTTCACCTGAAAACCGAGGGTGGCGCCCTTGCGCAGCAGCTGAGCACCGACGTTGGCCGTCATGATCAGGACGGCATTGCGGAAATCGACCGTCCGCCCCTGCGCGTCGGTCAGGCGACCATCCTCAAGGATCTGCAACAGGATGTTAAACGCCTCCGGGTGCGCTTTTTCGATCTCGTCGAGCAGGATCACGGAATACGGCCGCCGCCGAACGGCCTCGGTCAGCTGGCCGCCCTCATCGTAGCCAATGTAGCCCGGCGGTGCGCCGACCAATCGCGACACGTTGTGCCTTTCCATGTACTCGGACATATCCAGGCGAATCATAGCCTCTTCGTCGCCAAACAACCCTTCGGCCAGGGCGCGGGCGAGATGGGTCTTGCCGACGCCGGTCGGGCCCAGGAAGATAAACGAACCGATCGGCCGCTTAGGATCCTTGAGGCCGGACCGGGCCCGCCGCACAGCGCGCGCCACTGCCTTGACGGCTTCGTCCTGGCCGATGACCCGCTCGTGCAAGATGGTCTCGAGGTTGAGCAGGCGCTCGGACTCCTCTAGGGCCAGTCGTTTGACGGGGATGCCGGTCCAGGCTGCGACGATGTTGGCGATGTCATCGCCAGTGACCTCAATTGCCTGGGCCTCCCGCCGCTCGGTCCATTGTTGACGACAGCTATCGATCTCTTCCTTGAGTTTGGCCTCGGCGTCGCGCAGTTCAGCGGCGCGCTCAAATTCCTGTGCCGTAGCTGCTTCGGCCTTTTCCTTGGCCAACTCACCAAGGCGGGCCTCCATCTGCTTGAGATCGTCGGGAGTTACATAGCTGTTAAGACGGGCTCGCGACGACGCCTCGTCGATCAGGTCAATCGCCTTGTCCGGCAAAAAGCGGTCCGCCACGTACCGGTTGCTCAATCGTACGGCCTGCTCAATGGCTTCATCGCTGATGCGCACGCGATGGTGTGACTCGTAGCGATCACGGAGACCACGCAGGATCGCAATCGCCTCAGCCTCGGTGGGCTCATCGACCATCACCGGCTGAAACCGCCGCTCGAGCGCCGCGTCCTTTTCGACATGCTTGCGATATTCATCCAGGGTGGTCGCGCCGACAGCCTGGAGCTCGCCACGGGACAACGCTGGCTTGAGGATGTTGGCGGCGTCGATGGCCCCCTCGGCCGCCCCTGCGCCAATCAAGGTGTGGAGCTCGTCGATAAAGAGGATGATGTTCTTTGCCTCGCGCACCTCGGCCATCACTTTTTTGAGCCGGTCCTCAAACTCACCGCGATACTTGGATCCCGCGACCACCGAGGCCAGGTCAAGCGAGACCACTTTGCGGTCGCGCAATATCTCAGGCACCTGGCGATCGACAATCCGCTGGGCGAGGCCCTCGACGATCGCTGTCTTGCCGACGCCGGGCTCCCCGATCAACACCGGGTTGTTCTTGGTCCGCCGCGAGAGGATCTGGATGACCCGGTCGATCTCCTTGTTGCGACCGATGACCGGATCAAGCTTGGCCTCGCGGGCGAGAGCGGTCAGGTCGCGGCCAAAGGAATCCAGGGTCGCCGTCGCAGAGCGCTCCTGCGTGCGGCCGCCCTGCCGCGCCGTGCCAGGATTCGCGCCCTCCGGCAGGTCGCGCCCGCCAGCTGGGCCAGAGAGCAGGTCAAGCACCTGTGATCGCACGCTGTCCATCTCGACACCGAGGGTGCCGAGAATGCGTGCCGCAACCCCTTCGCCTTCGCGGATCAGCCCGAGCAAGAGGTGCTCGGTGCCAACGTAGTTTTGCCCGTGTTCGCCCGCCTCGGCAACGGCGAGCTCGAGAACTCGCTTGGCCCGCGGGGTGTAACTCAACTGTTGGGGGTTATCGCTGCCGGTGCGCTCAAGCAGGTGCTCAACCTCACTTGACACCTCGTGCAGGTTAACGCCCAACGCCTCCAAAGCACGGGCGGCAATGCCCTCGCCCTCCTGGAGCAGTCCGAGCAAGATGTGCTCCGTGCCCAGGCTGGTGCCGTGGCGCATGGCTTGTTCTTGGGCAAATCGCAGGGCGCGCCGCGCCCGTTCGGTCAGTGCTCTACCGTTCATCGCTGCCTCCTTGACCACCATTGGGTCCACGGTCCGGGTCCCCGGTCGGGACGACGCATGCGGCAAGGTGTTGCCGCGCCAGGGTCGCCCGGCGGATGTCGCGCTCGTCTGGCGGCAACTCGCCGCCCGCGCGGATCTGCAGGTAAGCGGGCCGGATAATGTACATTAGTGAGTTGACGGTCTTGGCGTCGACCCCCGGCAAAATGCCGAGGTCCACACCAAGGCGTAGGTCTGATGCATATTGCAGCGCCTCGCGCGAGTTGAGCACGCGCGCGCAGGTCAAGGTCCCCCAGGCGCGCCAAATACGATCCTCTAGCTGAGGTCTGGTTTCGGTGAGCAAGGTTGTCCTGGCCCGCCGCTCGTCCTCGATCAGCCGTGCCGTCAGGCCGGCCAAGCCGGCCAGTACCTCCTGCTCGGACTGACCCATGGTAATCTGGTTGGAAACCTGAAAGATGTGCCCGGCCGCCTCGCTGCCCTCACCGTACATGCCGCGCACAACGCAACTCAGCTTGCTGATCAGTCCAGCTAGCCTCCGCGCCTGGTTGGTCATCACCAGGCCTGGCAGATGTAGCATGACCGAGGCCCGCATCGCGGTGCCCGTGTTGGTCGGGCATGCCGTCAGATATCCGTAGCGCTCATGCCAGGCGTAGTCAAGATCGGCTTCGATGGCATCGTCTATTGCAGCACACAGATCAAAAGCCTCGTTTAGCTGCAGTGCGGGCATCAGCACCTGGATGCGCAGGTGGTCTTCTTCATTGATCATCACTGAGACGGCCTGATCGTCACGGATGGCAACGGCTCCGCCCTGTCTGGCGGCGTGCTGCGGGCTGATCAGGTGCTTTTCGACCAACACCTGCCGCCGTAGCGGGCCGAGGTCCGCCAACCGTACCAGGTGGAGGCCCGCCAGCGGCCCCTTTTGCATGCGGTCGCGCTGGATGACCGTGTCGATGCGGCCGATCATCTGCTCGGCCTGCTCCGCCGTCATCATGTGCGGGAAGGGCAAGTCAACCAGGTTGCGGGCAAGTCGCACCCGGGTTGAGATCACCACGTCGGACTCGGGGCCGTTGCCCTCCATCCACCGGCCGACCGGCAGCGAGAAGATGTCTTCCGTGCCCTCGCTCATGCCGGGTCAGCCTCCTCTTTTGGCGGCGGCGCTGCGGTCGCGCTGGCTGGAGCGATGCTCCGCTCCAACTGGCGGATCTCATCCCGCAGCTGAGCTGCCCGCTCGAAGTCCTCCGCCTGCACGCACGTGGCCAGGTCGCGCTTGAGCCGGCTGATGTCGTGTTGGATACGCAAAGGACCGCCGCTCCGCTGGGGCATCCGGCCAACATGCCGGGCGCTACCGTGTACATGGCGCAAGATGCTGCGCAACTGCGGACCAAAGTGGGTAAAGCACTCGCTGCAACCGAGTTTGCCGGTCCGCGCCAGGCGCTCATAGGTCAGCCCGCACGCTGGACAAGGATCCGGACCTGGCTCTTCGGACGTTGCAGGCTTGACGACTCCCTGCTGGTGCAAAAATGCGGCCAACATCTCGCCGAGCGAGATCTGGCCCTCGCCGCCAAACTCGACCTCGCCCCGTTTGCGGGCGCACTCCTCACAAAGGTGCAGCTCTTCCTTGGTCTGCCCGGCGATAGTTGTTATCTTGACGGTTGCCGGACGGACCCGGCACTCCTGACAAAGCATGCTACTCCCTCCCCATCAGCGCGCCGCCAGGCGCGCCGGACTGGGCTTGATTGGCGATCTCAGGATCGGCAAAGAGCGCAAAGACCATCGCCCGCAACAGCCTGCCACGCAGCAATTCGCGCTCCCGGCTGGGTAAAGCGATGGTTTGCCGGTCGACGGCGGCTCGGATCAGGGCGGTTTCGCGACTCGTAATCAAGCGCTCACGCTCTAGCCAGTGCACCAGGCCGTAGGCGTCGCCCTCGCCGACACCACCCTCGGTGGCGCGCAACACATCTCGCAGCAACTGGCCGCGCGAGATCAACCTTGTGATGCGGACAAACCCACCACCGCCACGCTTGCTCTCGACGACGAAACCGCGCTCGCGCGTGAACCGTGTCGCCAGCACGTACGTCACCTGGGACGGCGCGCAAGCAAAGTTGCGCGCAATGTCCACGCGCTGCAACTCGATGCGAGTGACACCCTGGCGCATCAACTGCGTCAACAGGTAGGTCTCAATGGTGTCCGCCAGGTTAGGCACGGCCGCCGCCACCTCGTCTTTGACTATCTTTGACCTTTTGATTATACCACAACCAAGGGATCAGCCTAAGCCGTGCGGAAGGGCCTTCTGTGCGGCGGAGACAGCAGAGGCCCGGCGCCGCCTATCGGCGGGCCGGGCCACATATCTATCCACCTTGAACTCTAACGCAGGGGCGGCTCGTCGCCGCCGGGCGATTACTCTTCGCGCGCCTTTTTGGCCTTTTCGACCACCTGGTCGGCGATGTTGGCCGGTACCTCTTCGTAGTGGGAAAACTCCATCTGGTAGGTCCCACGGCCCTGGGTGATCGACCGGAGATCGATGGCATACCGCGCCACCTCGTGCTGGGGCACCTGCGCTTTGACCACCTGCATGCGGCCAGAGGGCTCCATGCCGAGGATACGGCCGCGCTTTTTGTTGAGATCGCCGATGACCTCGCCCATGTACTGGTCGGGGATCATGACCTCGATGTTGACGATGGGCTCCAGCAGGACCGGCCTCGCCTCGGATGTCGCCTTCTTGAAGCCGAGCGAGCCGGCGATCTTGAACGCCATTTCCGATGAGTCGACCGGGTGGAAGCTGCCGTCGTACAGCGTCACGCGCATGTCCGTCACCGGGTAGCCGGCGATGATGCCCTCGACGAGTGCCTCTCGGACGCCTTTTTCGACGGCCGGGATGTAGTTGCGGGGCACGGAGCCGCCAAAGATCTTGTCGACAAACTCAAAGCCCTGGCCTGCCTCAAGCGGCTCAACCTCGACCCACACGTCCCCAAATTGCCCGCGGCCACCGGTCTGCTTTTTGTGCCGGCCCTGCGCCTTGACCGAGGTCCGGATCGTCTCCCGGTAGGGAATCAGCGGCTGCGCGAGCGTAACCTCGACGCCAAACTTGCGCCGCAACCGCTCGGTCAGGATGTCCAGCTGCAGCTCGCCCATGCCGGAAAGCAGCATTTGCGCCGTCTCTGGGTGACGGCTGACGGTTACGGTGGGATCTTCCTCGGTCAGCCGGGCAAGGCCCGTGCCGATCTTTTCCTCGTCACCCTTGCTCTTGGGCTTGACGGCCACCGCATAAACCGGCGCCGGGAAGTCGATCGGCGCAAACACGATCGGGTTGCCCTCGTCACAGAGGGTGTCGCCGGTGGTGGTTTCTTGTAGTTTGGAAACCGCGGCGATCTCGCCCGCCGAAACGTGGTCTACCGAATCCTGATGCTTGCCGCGCGGGATGTAGATCTGGGCGATGCGCTCATCGCGCTCGCGGTTTGCGTTGTAGGCGTGCGAATCGGACTTGAGCATGCCGGAAAAGACGCGGAACAGGGTCAGACGGCCAACGTAGGGGTCGGCCATTGTCTTATAGACGAGCGCGGCAAAGGGCTCCGTCTCGGATGGATTGCGGGTGACTTCGGCATCGCTGCCAGGCACCTTGCCGACGACCGGCGGGCGGTCGGCCGGAGACGGCATCGCGGCGATGATCGCGTCCATGACCTTGGGCATGCCGATGTTGCGGAGCGCCGAGCAGTGCACCACGGGCACGAGGTTGCCGTTGTTGGTCCCGGCTGTGAGGCCGCGCGCAATCTCGACTGCGTCCAGCTCGCCCTCTTCGAGGTACTTCATCATCAGCTCGTCGTCGGCCTCAGCGCAGGCCTCGATCAGGCGGCCGCGCGCCGCGTCGACGGCATCAGCCATGTCCGCCGGCACCGGGACCTCGGTCATCTTGCCGCTGCCATCGGTGGCAAACGTATAGGCCTTGCCGTCAAGCAGGTCCACGGTCCCGCGGTAGTCGTGTTCCTTGCCGATCGGCAGCATGACAGGAACGACCCGAGCGCCAAACACCTCGGTCAATCCCTGCATGACGTTGGCAAAGTTGGCGTTTTCGCGGTCCATCTTGTTGATGACAAACATGCGTGGCAAGGACAACTCGTCGGCGTACCGCCATACCAGCTCAGTGCCGACTTCCAGACCCGAAACCGCGTCGACGAGAATCGCAACTGCGTCGACGACCCGCAGGCCCGCCTTGACCTCGCCCACGAAGTCAAAGTAACCGGGCATGTCAACGATGGTAATCCGGTGCCCCGCCCAGTCGGCGTGCGCGACGGCAGTGTTGATGCTGACCTTGCGGCGTTGCTCTTCGGGGTCGTGGTCCATCGTCGCGGTTGCGTCGTCCACCCGGCCAAGGCGGTCGATTGCGCCGCTGGTAAAGAGCATCGCCTCGGCAAGTGAGGTCTTGCCCGCTCCCTGGTGCGAGATGAAGCCAATGTTGCGCATCTTGTCGATCGTGTACTTACTCAATGCCGTTCCTCCTTGACAGCGCTTGCTGCACCGATCTCAGCGAATCGCGTCTTCAGTGTATACATTGCGGGCATTCCACAGCATAAAGCCGTGAACGCCGAGCTCCTCAGCGGCACGGATCTGCGCCCTGACCTCATCCGGCCCGTAACGGTTGCGCCACGAGAAATCCTGCAGCCACGGGCGAAGCTGTGCGGTGCTCCAGCCCCGCATGCGGGCCAGCGCATGGGTCAAGCCGGTGCGGATCGTCAGATATGGATCCTTATCCGGGTCCGGGATGCCGTAGTTGCCGAGCGCGTAGTGCGACGGGTACATCATCGGACACACAAAATCGACCTGCCGCGCCACGTTCTCAAGCACTTGCCCGATCAGCATGTCGCTTGAGAAAGATGTCACGAGGCCAAACACATCAGCGGCGATAAACACTCCGTATGGCGCCAGCGCTTGCCGCGCCCTGCTAAGGAATGCCTCGATGACTTCGGCAGGCCGCAGGTCTTGTTTGACGGGATACCGGATCGTGCTCAGACTGCCATCGGATGGGAATCTGACATAGTCGAATTGTATCTCACGGCAACCAAGGCTGGCAACCTCGCCCGCGATCGCCAGATTGTAGTCCCAGACCTCCTGAGCGTACGTATTTGCCCAGGCCGCGCCACCGGCGTCGCGCCAGACGCGCCCGTCGGGCGTCTGGACGGCGAGGTCAGGCCGCGCTCCGCACAAGACCGGGTCGACAAAGACCACCAACCGCCCGATGGTGTAGATGCCCCTCTGCTCGCACTCCCGCAATAGCGCGGCAAGATCGGGGATCCTGGTCGACGAGGCACCAATGGCCGTGACCGCTGGCAATTGCGAGGGATAGGTAGTACGCCCTGAGTTGTCTTTGACGTCGATGACTACCGCGTTAATCACGGAGTTGGCCACCAGATCGTATACCTGCGCCATAAACGCGGGATCACCGGCTGACGCACCCGTGAGATAGATCGCCCGGATGTCATCCCTTGGCCCCCCGAAACCGCCCTCGGCCAATGCCGTAAACCCGCCCGGCGCGTCAAGCTCGGGCCAGAGCCCGCCGGCCAGAGCAGAAGGTGTCCAGGCAATCAGAAGGGCTGCCAACAGCACGAGGATAAGCGACGCTCGGGGCAATCGCCTCATCTGGCATACCTCCTCGGCGGTGCGCAGGGTGCCGGCTGGCAGGAAAGGCGGGCTCCGGCACTCCACCGGAACCCGCACGATGCCTTTCCGTACCGCGGGAATTTCAATTCCCCCGCGATGATTACCTGCTACCTGCAGGTAGAGGAGCTGCCGGCTCAGGTTGGGACAAAGCCCTTGCCCGACGCGCCCGCGTTTGCGCCCGAGCTACCGGCCGAGCGCGCGGCAAACGTTGATTGACAGCGCTTAAGCTCATGCCCGTCGCACTCGGGGCAGGTCAGGCCGCCGCCGTCCTCGCCGATGCGGCAGAGCTGCTCGAAGCGATGCCCGCAGTCGGCGCAACGGAACTCATAGATTGGCATGATATCCCGTCCTCGCGAGATCAGCCGTCGGCAAGCAGGCAAACTGGCGCCAACCGACAATCTCGCTATAGAATATGTACACTTACTAATATAGCATGGGATCAACGGCGTAGGCACGCCTGATCCTGACCAAGAGGGGGATGTCAGTTTGAAGAAGGACCTCAAAGGGACCCAAACCGAGAAGAACCTGGCGGCAGCATTTGCTGGCGAGTCGCAGGCCCGCAACAAGTACACCTACTTTGCCGCCATCGCACGTGATGAGGGCTACGAGCACATCGCTGGAGTGTTTGACGAAACCGCCGACAACGAGCGCGCACATGCTCAGCGGCTTGCGGGTTTCTTGAGGCTGATCGGTGACACCAAGGCCAACCTCAAGGCGGCGGCCGCGGGCGAACACCACGAGCACACCTCGATGTACCCCGAGTTTGCCCAGGTTGCACGCGCGGAAGGCTTCGAGGAGATCGCCGATGTTCTCACCGAGATCGGCGAAGTTGAGGAACAGCACGAGAAGCGTTACCTGCGCCTGCTCGATCAGGTAGAGAACAACCAGGTCTTTGAGCGGACCGAGCCGGTCGCTTGGCGCTGCCGTAACTGCGGTTACGTGCATCACGGGCTTGAGGCTCCCGCCGTCTGCCCGGCGTGCGCCTACCCGCAGGCCTACTACCAGATCTGGACGGAGCCCAACTAGGTCAGGCCAACAAGACATTCGTCATATTCGTTGCGCGGTTTCGTTTCGCGGTGCGGCAAAGGGACCCCCGGCCGGGGGTCCCTTTGCCGCACAACCTTGCCGTCAGCCTACTCCCTAGGCGCCCTTGCCAAAGGCTTTGTTGAGCCCGTCAATCGCGGCGATGACGTAATCGATCTCAGCATCGCCATGATGCCGGTTGACGACGAGTCGGACAAACGACGGCGCCCGCCCGTTGCCCTTGATCCCGCGCGCGCCGAGTTCCTTGGCGAGCGTGGCCCCGTCCAGGCCGAGTGGCGCGCCGTTAAGCACGACCATGTTGCTCTGCACCCGCCACAGGTCGACGCCAACCCCGCCCATCGCTGCGACGGCCTCGCCGAGGCGACGCGCCCTCGCATGGTCGTCGGCCAGCCGATCAACTTGCTGCTCAAGTGCGACGATACCGGCTGCCGCCAGCACACCGGCCTGCCGCATGCCGCCGCCGAGGGCCTTGCGCATGTCGCGGGCCCGGGCGACAAACTCGGCCGTGCCGCACAGCAGGGATCCGACCGGAGCCGACAACCCCTTGGAAATGCAGAACATAACCGAGTCGACGTGGCGCAGCAGGTTCTTCACATCGGTCTTGAGGGCGACCGCCGCGTTGAAGACGCGCGCTCCGTCAAGGTGGACCTTAAGACCGTTTTCCCAGGCAACTTTGGCTACGTCGGCCATCTCTGCCTCAGTGATCACGGTGCCGCCTTGCCGGTTATGCGTGTTTTCCAGACACACCAGCGTCGTCCGCGGGTAGGCTTTGGAAATCGCGGCCTTGAGCGCCGCCGGCGGAATTGCGCCGTGTTCGGTGGCGATCAGTTTGGGCAGGACACCCGCGATCGAGCTAATCGCGCCGACCTCGTGATGATAGATATGGGCCTCCGACTCCAGGATCACGACATCGCCGCGTCCGGTGTGTGCCATGATCGCCGCCAGATTGCCCATGCTGCCTGTTGGCACATAGACGGCGGCTTCTTTGCCCACCATCTTGGCGGCCATTGCCTCCAGCCGGTTGATCGTCGGATCCTCGCCGTAGACGTCGTCGCCGACCTCAGCCGCAGCCATCGCGCGGCGCATCTCGTCTGTTGGATGGGTGAGCGTGTCGCTCCGCATGTCAACAATCATCAAGTCAAATTCCTCCCTGGGTTGGGCAACTCCATGCCCTACGCTAATGCACGGTTTTCGCTGGCCGCAAATCGCTTACCTGCCCTGGGGGCTGTCGGGCGCCCCGGAGAGCAATTCAAGGTTGGCGACGGCGAGTTCGGTGACCATGCCGTCATCCAAGGTAACCGGTGCCACGCTGAGGGTCACTCCCGTCGCGAGCCTGCGCTCAATCAACGGGCCGCTGACCGTGCCGTGGCGGCCAAACATCTCGAGATCAATCGTCCGGACGAGATCACCCGGCACCGGTAGGCGTGGTCCGCTGCCTGCCATCACCCCAGGCGAATCCGCGCGGGCTGCGCTGGCGTCGGCGCGCTCCGCGGGCCCTGGAGAGAACGCAACCACCGGATCCAGGGCCCAACCGGGACCGCCGCCGGACACTGGATTGTCAAGGTAGATGTCGCGTCCGACGGCGCCGCTCAGGTGGCGCCGGAAGTCCGGGCTCATCGCCGCCGAGCCAAAACCATCGCTGATCAGCAAAGTCAGCGGCAGCTGCGCCCGCCCGGTCTTGGCGGTCACCTCCGCCGTCGCACGCACCAACTCGGTCAGGCCAATGCTGCCAGCCACGATCCCCGCGACCTCAACCCGAGCCGCCTCGACAATCGCCTCAGCGCAAACAGTCGAGAGGGCCCAGAGGATCTTGCCTCGGTGCTCCTCGCCAATGAAACGGCTGACATCCGCCGGCGAAAACAGGTCGACGCCGGGCGTGAGCGTGCCCGCCACCGGCGGACCCCAACCGGCAAAGAACCGTAGCACTGTGCCATCAAAACGGAGCACCACCCCGCGCTCAGGCATGACATCTGCCACGGTGCCCCACACGCCGGCGCGGACGTCGGCTGTCTGCTCGCGAATCAGCACGGCCCGTTGCGGGATCAGGATCTCCTCGATGTAACCATCCACCGGGCAAACGTACTCGGTGTTGCTCAGACCAAAGAAGCCCGGTTTACGCAATAGCGGCTCACCGCGCCGCACGGACTCGCCGGCCCGCTTGAGCACCATGGTCGTCGCCAACTCGCCCTCATCGAGCGGCAGCCGCACGACCCTGGCGCCTTTCTTGGTACGGCCGAGCACCGTCGCCGGGATGACCGCTTCGCCTTGGCGAACTTCGATCTCGCAGCCCCCGCCGAGCTCGCGCACACCTTCGATACCCGTTGCCCGCCGGGTGAGCGGTCCCAACATCCGCGGAATCATCGGCGCTCACCATCCCAACGGCTCCGGCCGGCCTCCAGCGTGTCCAACCATTCGAGCAGCTTCGCCTGCCTGACCTTGGCATCCGCGGGCAAGGCCACTGGCCGCCCGCGCGCATCAAAGACCAGGCCCGCCAGGCCGCCCACGACCCTGCCGCGCCAGACCTTGCCCGGACCCGCGCCGAAGTCATTGTCCCGCATAGGATGGACGGTCAGGATCGCGCGTTCGCCGGGCCGCAACGGAAAGCGCATCAGCCCACCTGGCACGATGCGGAAGGTCGTCGAGCTCCCTCCCTCGCGCTCCACCGTCACCAAGGCCAGCAAATCGTCCTCGTGAGGTTTGCGCCAGTCAATCTGCAGCAAGTTGGGAGAAACCACTGTCGCGAGCCGGGGCAACAAGGGGTCAGTGCCGGACAAGGGCGGTGCGCCACCGTCGAGCGCCAGGAACGGCAACAGCCCAAACCGGTCGCACCAGACCTCCGCCACCCCCAGGGGCTCAAGCCCATCCAGCGCCAAAGCCAAGGCAAGCCCCGGACCAGGGAGGTTTCGCGTGTAGCCGCCAGACAGGATGTAGGTGCCGGTCGCATGCCGCCAGTCCCCCGGTACCTGACCGTTGCCGCTCTGGACAATTCGGAAACCGCTCCGTGCCCGTTGCAGGCGGACCCGGCCGAGGGCAAGCAAGGTCAGCACCTGCCGCCAGTTGGTCGGAACGGCGAAAGGGCGACGCAGGTAATTGGCAAGCGCGTCGGCAAGGCCGGTCGTGGCCCACTCAAACGGCAGCCAGCGACCGATGGCGTCAACGTCGAGTTCGCGGATGAATTCGTCGGCCCCGCGCCTGGCCGAGCCGACGCCGGGCAACGCCAAGCCGAGTTCATTGAGGTCCTCAACCCAACGCGAGGCGGCGCGCCCAGGACCCAAGGCGGCAGCCATCTCGGTGTAACGGCCACCGAGATCAATCAGTGCCGCACCGGGCTTGAGGGTTGCTACAGCCTTGTTCCTGCCGATATCCGTGGCACCCACGCCTGGCTGTTGATCCGGCGGCTCATGCAGCTGCCCGGCAATCGACTCCGCGGCGATCGTAAACGCACGCGCAAAAGGAGCTACCCGGAACCCCGCATCGCGCAGACGCACGAGTTCGGGATCGGTGGTGACGGCGCGGTCCGCGGCCGCCGCCAACCACTGCTCGGTCGGCCCCGGGTCGACAACAGTTGCCTCCTTACGTAGCGGAGGCAGAACGGTGAATTCGACGGCGTCGCCAAGCACCGCCTCGATCGGGCCGTGCTCCCCGGCCGGGCCGTTATACATCGCCAACAATCTTGGCAAGACGCGCGGCCGGACGCCACCGCCAGCCAACAGACGCTCCGCGGTCAGCGGCGCCGGTGCGGCAAAGGCCAGTACGTCCAACGGCAGAGCACGGATCCCGACCAGTTGGGCTTCGAGGCTGGCCGCGTCAGCGCTGCGCACCTGCACGACGGAGCTGCCTGCTTGTCGCAGAGCCCCCTGAATCGTCAACTCAGTCGTCGGCAGCCCCGCCAGACCCATGACCGCGGTGCGCGGCGCGCCGTTGAGGTGGATCAACGCCACGCCAGGGCGGGCATCTCGATGCGCAGTTAGCACAGCGTCGCATCCGGCGACAGCGCTGCCATCTTGAGCATAAACGGTCGTCGGTGTCGACTCCTCGTGCACGATCGCCTGCGCGCGCGTGCCATCGACGCCGCCGGCGTCCACACGCATCGCGCGTGTCAGCACGTTGCCGATCTCCAGATGGACGGGCGTCATGATAGCGTCACCCGCTTCCGGAAGATATAGAGGCGCTCATTTTGCAGCAGTTGCTGGACCGTCGCGAGACGCGCCATGCTGAGCGGCAGCAACGTCGCCAAGATGAGAACCACGCCGGCGTGGATGATGGACCAGAGCCAGGCGCCGACGGTCGGAGCGGGAACGTACTCAACGACCCGCGCGATCATCTGCCCGACGCCGATCGCCAGCCCGGAGCCGGCAGCCAGCGCGATCGCAGCGACGGCGCCCAACTCCATCAGGATCATCGTCATGACCATGCTGTTGTTCATGCCGACGGTCTTGAGTACCGCAAACTCGCGCTTGCGTTCGATAAACGCGATTAGCAGAATGACGAAGATACCGACGCCAACAAAGAGAAACCCACCCGCCAGGGCCTTACGGCCCGGCGCAAAGATGACCCGGCCAATCGACTCAGCTTGGTTTGGCCCGGTCTCAGACCGCAGGATGACCAGCCCGGTGCCCGTCAGCCGGGTGAGCGCCGGCTGCCGCGGGTATTCGCGCTCAACGTAGGTCCGGATTTTGCTCTCCAGGCTGTCCGCTCCGCTCGGATTGAGATCGAGGAAGGCGGCGTTGACCGGCAGCAGGGGATCGGCGGCGCCACCCGGGTGCAGCGCGAGGACCGGGAAATCAAGCGACGGATCGTGTACCGTCTCACGCCGCGTCACGCGGCCATCCTGCCGGGAAACAGTAACCTCAGGCGTAAAGATGCCAGTGACCGTCAGCGGCGCAACTGCCCTTGGATCAGTGCCTATCGCTAGCCTAATCTGCGAGCCAACGGCAGCGCCCCAGCTCGCCGCCTTGTCTGCTGGCAAGGCGATCTCGCCTGCCTCGTAAGGCCATCGTCCCTGGACCCCAAGCGACTTGAGATAGGGGCTCTCAAAGTCAAGATATAGCACCATGGTGCGCCCGGCCGGTGTCAGACACTCACGCCAGGCAATCATGTATGCCGCATCGTAGTTGACTCCACCGTAGAACACACCCGCGCGGCGCGCCCAGTTGACGAGGGCCGGGGTATTGACCCAGTCTGGTGCGAGGATCAGCATGTTGACGTTTTGCGGCACCTCTGGCGCCAACGACTCAGCCCTGGCCTCCAAGCCGGTAAAGAACAAACCGACCAGGACGTCGCCGGCAATCGCCAGCGTCAAGATGATCACCAGCAGCAAATTGCGCGCCCAAGACCTGCGCAGGTTGCGCTTGGCCATTGTCCATACCGCTCCGGAGCGGTTCATGTTAGCCGCCTCATTCCCGCCGCAGGACCTCCATCGCGGTCATTTGGGTTGTGCGCAACGCCGGGGCAAGGCCAAAGACCACCGCAAAGACGACCGTGACCCCCAGGACCTTGATCAGATCCCCGCCAACGGAAACCGCCACTGCGGCAAAACCGGCCTTGTTGCTGACCAGGTTCCAGACCGCCAGCCCCTCCGCTAAAATGAATCCGCTCAGGGCGCCAATGCTCGCCAGCAGGACGATCTCACCGAGGATCATCAAGATTACGTCGCGCGCGTAGGCGCCGACCGCCTTTAGGATCGCGATCTCCCGTTGCCGCTCGATCACCAACACGATGCCGTTGGCAGCGGCGAGCAGCGCGGCAACCGCAAACAGGATGACCGAGAATGCCTGGCTCACGCGCACCGGCTCGCCCACCTGCCCCGGGACGACTGCCGAACGCCATTCGCTTTCGGGCAACCGATAGACGGGCTCGGGCAAGAACTGGGCGTTGGCGACGGAGGCCAGGGCCGGTATCGACACGGGGCTCATGGACGGCAAGGCTGCCGCGATCTGGGCGGTGACGGTTTCGACCCTGGCCAGGCTGCCAAGATCGACCGCGATCGCCTGCGCCCACATGTCGGCGGTACCGTCCGACGCCGTCGCCAGCAACGATTGCGCAGTCGTCCAGGGCACGATTAGCTCCGGTGAGGTCAAAAACAGCTGCTCGACCTCGGGCGGGGCAGCGCCGCCGTCGCCGCCGGCCTCGGGATCGACCCAGGTTACCTCGCGGGTCGGCACTTTGTAGTGGCCGACGACAAGCAGCTCGACCCACTCGCCGTTAAGGTAGTCGCCCATCGGGAGGCCGGAGTCGGAGACGCTAAGCCGCGGCAGCAGGACCTTTACGGAGGATCCCACCGGCGGCACCACCGTAGGTAGATCAAGGCCCTCCAGCTCGCCAAGTCTGGCCCGGCTCGCGTCGACGAGACAAACCAAGGCACCCGCATCCGACGCCGCCAGCGCCCTGCCGGCGGAGATGTAGGGGCTAAGATCGGCGGCGACTTGCTCCTCGGGCCAGGCCCGTAAATAGGCGTCCGTCCAAATGCCGGTCGCGACGGTTGCTTGCCCGGGCGTCGCCGGTCCCGCCAAGGCAAACTCGACCCGCCCGGCCGGCAACGTGAAGTACGGGCGCACATGGTCGACACCGTCGACCGTTGCAAGAGCATCAGCTACTGCTGCGACCTCTCCGGCCGAGAAAAAACCACGGCTCTGGCCTGCCGGGCCAATGAACCCATCTAGCCCCAAACCAGGCAAGAACAGCCCCGCGGGCCCCGGCAGGTCCGCCGTCGACCGCCTTACCTGCCAGGTACCTGGAGCTGACGCGTTGATGTCCGCGCCGCGCACCCATACTTTGTCCTGGAAGATCAAGATGTCGCCGCCGGCGTACGCCCGGTATGCCTCATAGGCCTGCGCAGGGTAGCCTTCGGAAAGGGTCAACGATGTAGTCATAACCAGAGCGGCGATGCCCATGCCGATCACGGTCAAAAGGCTGCGCGTCAGATTACGGCGGACGTTGGTGAAAATCAAGGAACTTAGACCGATCACCGGCGCGCACCTCCGGCGGTCTCTTCGGCCAACCGCCCGTCAACCAGGCGCACGACCCGGTCGGCCAACTCGGCAAAGCGCTCGTCATGGGTCACGATGACAAAGGTCTGGCCAAAATCACGGTTTAACTCACGGAAAAGATCGCGGATCTGGTTGCCGGTCCGCGTGTCGAGGTTGCCGGTCGGCTCATCGGCAAAGACAATCCGCGGCTCGTTAGCCAGGGCCCTGGCGATTGCGACGCGCTGCTGCTCACCGCCGGACATCTGCCCCGGCAGGTGTTGCGTACGCCCGCTTAGCCCGACCAGTGACAGCAGCTCGGTTGCGCGTTGTTGGACAAACCACTCCGGCGCACCCGTCAGCTTGAGGGGCAGGGCGACATTGTCATAGGCATTGAGGTGGGCGACAAGGTTGAAAAACTGGAAGACATAGCCGACCTTGCGGCGGCGCAGGTCGGCCAGTTCGTTTTCGCTCAAATCCACCAACGGATGGCCGTCCAGGATCACCTCGCCGCTGATTGGCCGGTCAAGGCCAGCCAAAAGCGAGAGCAACGTGCTCTTGCCGCTGCCGCTCGGGCCGAGGATCACCAAAAACTCACCCGGCATCACGGCCAAGTCCACGTTGTTGACGGCGTACACCGTCTTGCCCAAGAAGTAGGCTTTGTATAGGCTACGGGCGATCAGGATGGGCCCGGGGGACAGACCGTCGCGCGGATGCGAAACCACCAACCCCCAACGTCGGAAGATGTTTTGATACCCGCATCTTTTTCTACTCCGATGCGACTAATCCTCCGCCGGGGCGAGGTTGTTGCCTTGCGCGGCGTGTCTAACCGCCCGTGGATTGTATCGCTTGAGCAAAAGCGAGTTGCTGACCACCGAGACCGAACTGAAAGCCATCGCCGCTCCCGCGATAATCGGGCTAAGCTGGCCAAACGCAGCGATCGGGATACCGATTGCGTTGTAGACAAAGGCCCAGAACAGGTTTTGCCGGATCGTCCGCATCGTCCGCTTGCTTAAACGGATCGCCGCACCAACCCCCCGCAAATCGCCGCTGACGAGAGTGATCCCGGCGGTTTCGATCGCAACGTCCGTGCCTGTGCCGATCGCGATGCCAAGGTCCGCAGTCGCCAGCGCCGGCGCATCGTTGATGCCATCACCGACCATGGCGACGACCTTGCCCTCGCCACGCAGCCGGTTGACCTGGTCGGCCTTGTCCTCGGGCATTACCTCCGCCAAAACACGGTCGATCCCGACCTGGGCGGCGATCGCCTGCGCAGTCCGGTTGTTGTCGCCGGTGATCATCACCACGGAGATGCCCATGGCATGCAGGTCCGCAATCGCCTCGGCCGCGTGTTCCTTGACCGTATCCGCGACGGCAATCACACCCATCACCTTGCCGTCTGCCGCCGTGAGCACAGCGGTCTTGCCCTGGGCCAGCAGTGCGTCATATGCGCCGGCAGCCGGCGCCGTATCGACCCCGTTGCCCTGCAAAAAGACCGGCGTCCCGATCAACACCTGGCCGTGCCCTGCCACCTCGGCCGTGACGCCCCGCCCCGAGACCGCGGCAAACCCAGTAACCGCCGGCAGTGGCAGGCCCTTGCCGTTGGCGTGGTCGACGATGGCCCCCGCAATCGGGTGCTCGGACTGTCCCTCGACCGCCGCGGTAACCGCGAGCAATAGTGCATCATCAACGCCGGGCGCCAGGGGTACCACATCAGTAACCCGCGGCTCACCCTTGGTGATCGTGCCGGTCTTGTCCATCACCACGACCTGGACCGCATGAGCCTTTTCGAGGTGCTCCCCGCCACGGATCAGAATGCCGTTTTCGGCTCCCTTGCCGGTCCCAACCATGATGGCGGTCGGCGTCGCCAAGCCAAGGGCGCAGGGGCACGCGATCACCAACACGGAAACCGCCGCCAGCAGCGCCCTGTTGGCATCGCCGGTCACCACCAACCACCCAACCAGGGTGACCGCTGCAATGACCATGACCCCCTGCACAAAGTACCCGGCGACCACGTCCGCCAGCCGCTGGATCGGCGCCTTGGAGCCCTGCGCATCCTCGACCATCCGGATGATCTGGGCCAGAGCGGTTTCGCTGCCGACGCGCGTCGCGGAAAAACGCAGCGCTCCTTGCTTGTTGATCGTACCGGCAACCACCATGTCTCCGGGTGCTTTGTCGACTGGCAGGCTCTCACCGGTCAACATCGATTCGTCCACGGACGATTCGCCCTCGACTACCTCACCGTCGACCGGCAGTCGCTCGCCCGGCCGGACGAGGACGATATCGCCAACCTGCACTTCGGCGACCGGGATCTCCATCTCCAGACCATCCCTGGTAACCCGTGCGGTCTTGGGTTGCAGGCCCATCAGGCGTTTGATTGCTTCCGAGGTCCGTCCCTTGGCGACGGCCTCCAGCCGCCGGCCGAGGATGATCAACGTGATGATGACCGCGGACGCCTCATAATAGACGTCACCGTTGACCACAAAGGTGTGGTAAACGGAAAACAGATACGCCGCCGTCGTCCCCAAAGCGACGAGGACGTCCATGTTGGCCGTGCCGTGGCTTAGATTGAGATAAGCACCCCGATAAAACTGCGCACCGGCAACAAACTGCACCAGCGACGCAAGGACAAACTGCAAGTTGCGGTTCATCAACTCGTGGGGCACCATTATGCCGGCAGACTCCAGCAACATTGGCACCACAAGCGGCACGCTCAGCACCGCGCTGAACACCAGCAGGCGCAACTGGTACCGCGCCTCGCGATCTCGTGCCTCGCGATCTCGGTCGCGCGCCTCCTCAGACGATCCCGCCAGCAACGCCGCACCATACCCCAGGCCTGCGATCTCCTCGATCAAGAGCACCGGAGTCACCGTACCCTCAAGGTAGGCAACGCGCGCACGCTCCGTCGCCAGGTTGACCGACGCCGAAACCACGCCGGGCAGCGTCTTGAGCATGCGCTCAATCCGCGCAGAACAGGAAGCGCACGTCATGCCGGCCAGACTAAGATCAACTTGCGTCGGCCGCACCTCATAGCCCACGCTACGCACGACCTCAACCAGTTGCGCAAGGTCCACGGCAGCGGGATCGACGGTGACGCGGGCACGCTCGGTCGCCAGGTTGACCGACGCCGCCACAACGCCCGGCACTGCCGAAAGCGCACGCTCGACTCGCGCCACACAGGCGGCACACGTCATGCCTCCGATGCCAAAGCTGACGTCAGTCGACTGCGCCGATTTGCCGACTTCGACCTCACTCATCCAACTGCCTCCCGGTCTGCTGCTTAATTCCTACTTTATTAGTATACTTAATACCCCCGGTAGATCGTCAAGCGAATTCGCAGTGGCGAACCGTGAGCGCACCGGAAGACCAAGGGCTGCCTGACCTACGCCGACGGCATAACAGCCGACGGCCAGGGCCCAGTCGAGCGGACCCGGTGAATCGTCGACAGCACAGGCTTGAGCGGCTGGCACGCCGGCGACCTCGAGGCACCGCCGATAAAAGGCTGGCCCGTTCTTGAGCGTCGCAACCTGATCCGGGCCGATTATGGCGGCGAAGTTGCCGGCGATCCCCGCATCGCGCAAACATGCGGCAGTGTATTCGGAGCTGCCACCAGAGGTCAGATAGAGGCGCAATCCCATGGAACGCAGCCTATCTAGGCACTCGACCGCGCCCGGCATCGGCACGAACCTCGGCGCTACTGCCGCCTGCACCTCGGCGATGAAGGCATCGAGCCACTCCTCCCCGCCAAACGGAACGCCGGCGGAGTTGAGCAATGTCCTCGCCCAGGCTCGAAGCTCGTTGCGCCTGTACTCGGCATAGCCTTGCGCATCATCGACCATCCCTTCGTCTTGCATACGTCGCATGACATCCATGGCCGCCATGACGGCGGCCGGCCAATCGGCCCGGTGGTCGTGATAGCGACGAGCCATGTGCGCCGCAAGATCACGCGCATAGAGCCTGCCACTGCCGCGGGTATCGTTGAGCGTACCCTCATAGTCGATCAGTATTGCCTGGATGGATCCCATCTCCCGGTCATTGCCTTGTTGAGTCAACGGCATCCGCGCCTCCCCCAGTCGATTGGCGCAAACTTCGCACAAGACGCCAAAGACCCCTGGCAACGAGGCCAGGGGTCTTTGGCAATAGATTCCGGCGATGTCCTACTCTCCCGGGCGGTCGCCCGCCGAGTACCATCGGCGCTGGAGGGCTTAACGGCCGTGTTCGGGATGGGAACGGGTGGTTCCCCTCCGCCATCGTCGCCGGAAACCAGCTGGGTGCAAGCACCCTCAAAACTACACAGTGGCTTTACTGCAATCGCCGCGTCTGGATCTTTGGCTCGCAACCTGATTTGGGTAGGCTCAAGCCCTCGACCGATTAGTACCAGTCAGCTCAACGGCTTACACCGCTTACACCTCTGGCCTATCTACCTTGTAATCTGCAAGGGGTCTTACCAGCTTTTGCTGTGGGAAACCTCATCTTGGGGTCAGTTTCGCACTTAGATGCTTTCAGCGCTTATCCTTTCCAGACATCGCTACCCAGCGATTGCCCTTGGCAGGACAACTGGTACACTAGAGGTCTGTCCACTCCGGTCTTCTCATACTAGGAGCAGCTCCCCGCAAGTTTCCTACGCCCGCGATGGATAGGGACCGAACTGTCTCACGACGTTCTGAACCCAGCTCACGTACCATTTTAATGGGCGAACAGCCCAACCCTTGGGACCTTATCCGGCCCCAGGATATGATGAGCCGACATCGAGGTGCCAACCCGCCCCGTCGATATGGACTCTTGGGGGCGATAAGCCTGTTATCCCCAGGGTAACTTTTGTCCGTTGATTACCGGCCTTTCCACTCAGCACCGGTAGGTCACTAAGCCCGACTTTCGTCCCTGCTCGAGTTGTTGCTCTCGCAGTCAAGCTCCCTTATGCCTTTGCACTCCACGAATGATTTCCAACCATTCTGAGGGAACCTTTGGGCGCCTCCGTTACATTTTGGGAGGCGACCGCCCCAGTCAAACTGCCCACCTGACACTGTCCCCAGACCCGATTCAGGGCCCAAGGTTAGAACTTCGATAACCACAGGGTGGTATCCCACCATTGGCTCCACCAAGGCTAGCGCCCTGGCTTCTCAGCCTCCCACCTATCCTGTACAGTAGCCACCAAAATCCAATGTCAGGCTACAGTAAAGCTCCATGGGGTCTTTCTGTCCAGTCGCGGGTAACCTGCATCTTCACAGGTATTTCAATTTCACCGGGTCCCTCGTTGAGACAGCGCCCAAGTCGTTACGCCATTCGTGCGGGTCGGAACTTACCCGACGAGGAATTTCGCTACCTTAGGACCGTTATAGTTACGGCCGCCGTTTACTGGGGCTTCAGTTCAAAGCTTCGCTTGCGCTAACCTCTCCCCTTAACCTTCCAGCACCGGGCAGGCGTCAGCCCCTATACTGTGTGTTTCCACTTCGCAGGGACCTGTGTTTTTGCTAAACAGTCGCTTGGGCCTCTTTACTGTGACCCAGCTCCGCTTAGGGTGCGTGACCTTACACGGATCCGGGCGCCCCTTATCCCGAAGTTACGGGGCCATTTTGCCGAGTTCCTTAACGAGGGTTCTCCCGCGCGCCTGAGGATATTCTCCCCGCCTACCTGTGTCGGTTTGCGGTACGGGCACCTTGGGCCTGGCTAGAGGCTTTTCTTGGCAGCATAGTTGAGTCCAGTTCGGTACTAAATTTCCCTCCCCGTAACCTCTCAGGATTATGATCAGGCGGATTTGCCTACCCGATCTCCCTACAGGCTTGGACGGGCACGACCGACGGCCCGCTGGACCTACCTTCCTGCGTCACCCCATTGCTCATAACGGCCTACGGTGGTATCGGAATATCAACCGATTGTCCATCGCCTACGCTAGACGCCTCGGCTTAGGACCCGACTAACCCTGAGAGGACGAGCCTTGCTCAGGAAACCTTAGGCTTACGGCGGAAGGGATTTCCACCCTTCTTTTCGCTACTCATACCGGCATTCTCACTCCCACGCACTCCAACGAACCTTACGATTCGCCTTCGCTGCACGTGGGACGCTCCCCTACCACCCCAGTCTTGCGACCAGGATCCGCAGTTTCGGTGACAGGCTTGAGCCCCGCCTAATTTTCAGCGCAAAGACACTTGACCAGTGAGCTATTACGCACTCTTTAAATGGTGGCTGCTTCTAAGCCAACATCCTGGTTGTCTGGGCATCTCCACATCTTTTTCCACTTAGCCTGTACTTGGGGACCTTAACTGGCGGTTTGGGCTGTTTCCCTGTTTGACTACGAAGCTTAGCCCCCGCAGTCTGACTCCCGAGGTCCACTCAGGCGGAATTCGGAGTTTGAATGAGTTCAGTAACCTTGTCGGGCCCCTAGCTCAATCAGTGCTCTACCTCCACCTGCCAACCCTCGAGGCTAGCCCTAAAGCTATTTCGGGGAGAACCAGCTATCTCCGGGTTCGATTGGCATTTCACCCCTACCCACAGTTCATCCCATAGCTTTTCAACGCTAATGAGTTCGGGCCTTCACGTGCGTTTAGACACGCTTCACCCTGACCATGGGTAGCTCACCCGGTTTCGGGTCTACAATATGCAACTAAATCGCCCTATTCGGACTCGCTTTCGCTTCGGCTCCACGCCCACGCGCTTAACCTCGCTGCACACCGTAACTCGCCGGTTCATTCTTCAATAGGCACGCCGTTAGGCATCTCTGCCCTTCGACTGCTTGTAGGCACACGGTTTCAGGGACTATTTCACTCCCCTTCCGGGGTGCTTTTCACCTTTCCCTCACGGTACTGGTTCACTATCGGTCACCAAGTGTATTTAGTCTTAGGAGGTGGACCTCCCGGATTCCCACCGGATTAGCGTGCCCGGTGGTACTTGGGTGCCGGCTTGCATGCATTGGGCCTTTCGCCTACAGGGATATTACCCTCTATGTCGCGGCGTTCCAGCCGTCTTCGACTAGGCTTACTGGCTCTGCCGGACGGTCTTCATCCCGTCCATTGCCGGTCCCACTACCCCACATCCACAACGCATGAAGGCTTATACATGGATATGGTTTGGACTAATCCCCTTTCGCTCGCCACTACTCAGGGAATCTCTTTTCCTCGGGGTACTAAGATGTTTCAGTTCCCCCGGTGCCCTTCCATGGGTTATTTGATTGGCCCATGGATGACGTGGCATTACCCACGCCGGGTTGCCCCATTCGGATATCCCCGGATCAACGCCTGCTTGCGGCTACCCGAGGCTTTTCGCAGCTCGCTGCGTCCTTCTTCGGCACTTGGTGCCAAGGCATCCACCGTGCGCCCTTAATAGCTTGACCTTACCCTTCCTCAGGTCGCTCGCTACATTCGATCTACGCTCGCGGAAGATTGCATTGTTACCACTGTGTAGTTGTCAAGGTGCTTGCGGCTGTCACTCGTGCCGCTAGTTAAACCGGGACAAACGCCCCGGTTTACATATAGAACCAAACAGTGAGCAAGGGAAACGGTACCGACCTAGGAGGGATACAGGGTAAGATGGCCGAGGCCATCGCCTGTGAGCTCCTTAGAAAGGAGGTGATCCAGCCGCACCTTCCGATACGGCTACCTTGTTACGACTTCACCCCAATCACCGACCCCACCTTCGACGGCTGCCTCCCTTGCGGGTTAGCTCCACCGGCTTCGGGTG